>Ga0308019_10000207_pt1 | contig 35940 bp, 38 predicted proteins | sample Neamet284_FD_203135 | JGI IMG/M metagenome (GOLD analysis project Ga0308019, IMG submission 203135) | Marine microbial communities from water near the shore, Antarctic Ocean - #284 | ecosystem: Environmental > Aquatic > Marine > Unclassified | place: Southern Ocean | collected 2014-10-01
ATTTGTAGATACTGCGATGGCTTTTGGAGAAACGCTATTTTGGTTAGTTCCTTTAGAAAAAGCCGCGAAACAAATTTATACAGCCATTAAAAGGAAAAAAAGAGTCGCCTATATTTCTAAGCGTTGGCGATTAATTGCTTGGGTGTTAAAATTATCACCTGCTTGGTTCTTGAAAAAAGTATTTTAAAATTAAATATCAGTTCGATCGATTTCGGTTTTAGCAGAAATTGTATCCTAAACATATAAAAACAAAACTAAAAATGAAAAATAAAATAGCAGCAGTAACGGAATTTCACACCGCTTTTAAATTAAATATGAATAGCAAACCAATTGCTCATATTGGAGAAGATAGAAATTTATTGCGTTTTAATTTGATGAAAGAAGAAAATGAAGAATACTTAGAAGCTGCGAACAACAATGATTTGGTTGAGGTTGCTGATGCGTTAGGAGATATGCTTTATATTTTATGCGGAACCATTATCGAACATGGAATGCAAGATAAAATTGAAGCCGTTTTTAATGAAATACAAAGGAGTAATATGAGTAAATTAGGTGAAGATGGCAAGCCAATTTACAGAGAGGATGGTAAAGTTTTAAAAGGACCAAATTACTTTAAACCAAATATTTCTGAGATTTTAGAGAAGTAAAATTGTTGTTTTCGCTAACGTTTATGGCGTGTTTAAGTATTTAATTTTATGATCTAAATAATACGTTATCAGCTTAGAAGAGGCATGTTTATATCTTGATTTGCAATCTGTGATGTCTCCTTCAAACTTCAGTTCATTTTTAACACCTAGATTGTAGATGCCTCTACCTTTCGCCATGCGTTCTAATTTACGAATTGCTTTTGATGATAATTTATTATAAAGACTTTCTAATATTTGGCATTGTTCTATTTTTCCATTCGTTATATCCCAATTTTTTGCTTCTTGTTGTTTTAATATATTATTTGAGAAATAAACTTTTTTAAGTAAGGGAAAAGCAAACTTTAGCACTTTTTTTGAACCTTCGTTTCCGAACCAAACCACTTCTTTGTTTCTAATAATAAATGTTCGGATGAAATAATTATCGAAGTTGGAAAGTTGTTCTGCAACCAAAGCTGCTACTCCAATTCCGTTTATTTCATGTCCTAGTTTTTCTCGTTCATCATCAAACCAAAGATAAAAATCCCGTGTTTGGGAAATGGTTTTATATTTCAGATTTCCATTATCTATCGACAGGTTGTATGTATTGGCTTGTTTCCAAGTTTCTGTATTTCTAGTTCTATCTTTTTTTAACCAACAACCATTCTGAAGAACATTCTGTCCAGTAGTTTTTTTGTAGTTTTTTAGATTTCTCCATTCTTGTGAGAAGGAAACTTGATTGTTTAAAAGGAGGAAAATAATTATTGCCCAATTGAGTAATTTACTCATAATGTAGTTTTGTCTTGATTTAGTTTGTTTTTAGAGAATTTTAGGTTGATATAATGCCAGTTTTAATATTGAAACAAACCAAATTATCCAACTTCACCTCTTTGTGGTTTTAAGGCATCTCTGTAGATTTTCATATCTTTTTCATCAACAACAATAAATGCAGAAACCAACATTGGGCTTTTTTCTTGAATGTCAATTTCATGAAAGCTTAGGTTTTCGATAGTTGCAAATTCCTTTAAGTGAATAGTGTGGTGTTTTGCAGTTTCTTTGGCATCAGGACCTCTAAAGTCCCATAATAATTTTATTTTGCAAGGCATTTTTTTGTTTTTTATGATTGATGAAGATGAATAAATCTCCACTTTCAAAAGTAATTTTTAGTTCATTTTTGATGGCTTTATTTCTTGTGCCAATTCTTTCTCCGAAAGTTAAATCCTCTTTGTTTAAAGCGTATTGCAATCCTTTAGTAGTGATGCTAGTTACTTTCGGAAAAGGTACTAAAGAAATAATTTTGTCTTTACAATTCGCAATTTCTGTGCTTTTATCAGCTAAAAAATAACGACTGTGATTGTCAAAGAAAGTCAGACTTAATTTATCTTTCCAGTGAATAGCAGTATGCAGGTTTCCTAAAAAATGATCTTGTTCTTTTCCGCTTGCGCCAAAAACATCAATATTTGTAAAACCTTTATCAAATAGAATTTGTAGTGCTTTATCAAAATCTGTAAAATCTTGATTAGGAGTATGAATTACATCAATGTTTTTTGGAATTTCTTCGGATGAATCCAAGTCACCACAAACAAAATCAGGAACAATTTTATTTTCTGCTAAAAAATGATACGCACCATCAGTTGCGCAAATAAGATCAAAATCAGCTATATCTGGAAGTGTTCTTGGAGGTTCTCCGTTTAAAAGTAAAAAGACTTTTTTTTGTTTCATCAGCGACAAAAATACAAACAAAAAAGCATCATTTCTAAAAATTAGAAAGATGCTTTTGCGAACTAAATAAGAAATTCGTTTTTACTTTTTCATCCAAGTTAAAATAATGGAAAATAACTTTCCTAATAGAAAAATGACCATTCCAAAAGTAGGAGAGATTAAGCCTATTTTAAATCCAGCAGCTAAAATTTTAACAGAGATATCAGCAGCAGCTACAATATCGCCCAAAGCACCTAGTATACCAATGACAAAACCTAAAACTCCAAAAACAAAAGCAAATAAACTAAGTTCAGATATTAATTTGTGGTTTTTTTCTGTGCTATTTTTTAATTCTTTTATAAATAAAAGAACAATGACAACTAATAAAATTAATAAAGGAACCATAAATATTGGTCCACCATCCATGATAAAATTCATAATTATACGTTTTAAGATTATGCTGCTAAAGTATTTGTTAAATTAAATCTAATAATATTTTAGCGACCAAATGCTAGTTTTGTATGGGTTTTAGCAAATTTAGTATTTTAAACACAGCGTATATAAAAAATGTTGAATCACCTGCTAATTCAGTAATTCGTCTATTAATAAGTGCATTTCATTTAAAAAAATAGTTTATTTGTAATATGAATAAATCTGTATTAAAAATTTTGAAGAAAGTTCTTTTACATCTTTCTTTTTGGTTTTTTGTTTGGTTTTTCTTTTCTAGTTTTTTTAGTGTAGGTTCTAAAAACGAAAACTTTATTTTTTGGTTTTCTACTATTTTAAGCACAATTGCAATTGTATCTTCTTACGTTTTCGTGTATCATTTAATTCCTGATTTTTTAATCGCGAAGAAGCATAAACAGTTTGTTTTATATGCTTTTTATGCAGCTGTTTTTATTGTTTGTGCTGTTTTAATGACCGTTGCTTTTGGCTTCGTTTTTTTCTACAATTTAGAACTTCAACAAATGCCAGCTTTAATCAAAAACCCTGGCGTTATTTTGGTGTGTGTTTTGTTGATAATTGCATTGGCAAGTGCATTCAAAATTTTAAAACATAATTATAAATCTTTGGATGAAAAGAAAACTTTAGAAAACAAGTTCTTACAAACACAATTACAATTAAAAGAGCAAGAATTAAAGTTTTTGAAGATGCAAATTCATCCACATTTTTTGTTTAATACGCTAAATACTTTATATGGTTTTGCTTTAAAAAAATCAGAAAAAGCGCCAGAAATGATTTTAAAATTATCTAACTTGTTAGATTATATTTTATATCAAGTTGATAAGCCATTGGTGCTTTTGCAAGATGAAATTAATCATATTGAAGACTATATTTCTTTAGAAAAATCAAGATTTCAAGAGGGTTTACACATCACTTTTAACAAAGCTATAATTGATGATAAACTAGAGATTGCACCCATGTTGTTATTGCCTTTTGTAGAAAATGGTTTTAAACATGGATCACAAATTGATGGAGTTGTAAAAGTAAAGATCAATATAAAGGTTGATAAAAATGAACTGAATTTTATGATTGAAAATTCAGCAATCAGAAAAGAAGGCTCTAAAAAAGGAATTGGTTTAGAGAATATTATAAAAAGATTAAAAATGTTGTATCAAGAAGAACATTTTTTGGAAGCATTACAAGAAGAAAAATTGTTTAGAGTCAATTTAAAAATCCCCATAAAAAATGAGGAATAAATTAAAATGTGTTGTTGTCGATGACGAGCCAATGGCAAGAGAAATCATTGAAGCGTATATTGCTAAAACACCTAATTTAGAGCTGATGGCGAGTTGTAAAAATGCTGCTGAAGCTATTTTGTTTGCGCAAGAAGACGACGTGGATTTATTTTTTCTAGATATTAATATGCCAGAAATTTCTGGCTTGAGTTTAGCGAAAATCATCCATAAAAAAACACAAATAATTTTCACTACAGCTTACAGGGAGTATGCAATTGATGGCTTTAACTTAAATGTGGTTGATTATTTACTAAAACCAATAGCTTTTGACCGGTTTTTACAAGCGGTTCAGAAAGTTTCTTTGTCAGAAATTACAGCAACTAATAACGATTTTATGTTTGTTAGATCAGACAGGAAAATGGTAAAAATCGATTTTAATTCCATTTTATATATAGAGAGTTTAAGTGATTATTTAAAGATTTTTACCACAGAAAAGACAATTATAATTAGAGAAACGATTAGTAGTTTAGAAGAAAAATTGCCTTCAAAAAAGTTTATCCGAATTCATAGATCTTTTATCATTTCACTAAAAAACATTACTTCTTATACTAACGAATTTATAGAAATTAATCAGAAAGCATTGCCGATAAGCAGAAGTTATAAAGAATCCGTTTTACAAAAATTAGCAGAAGTGTAGGGTAAACTTTATCTTTGTTTTAAAATTTTTAGACTTTGAATACAGATCAGTTTTTAGTAAAATCGACTTTAAAATTTATTGATAACGCAAGTTTTACATGGCAAACGCCAAGTAATATTGCACTCGTAAAATATTGGGGAAAGAGCAATCCTCAAATTCCTAAAAACGCTTCGATCAGTTTTACTTTAAACAATTGTCATACAATCACGACTATTGATTTCGTGAAGAAAGAAAAATCTGATGAAGTCGCTTTTAACTTATTTTTTGAAGGAAAACAGAAAGACGAGTTCAAACCTAAAATTTCAGATTTTTTTAAGCGAGTACAAGAGTATTGCCCTTATATTTTTGAATATGAAATGACCATTAGTTCAGAAAACTCATTTCCACATTCTAGCGGAATTGCATCTTCGGCGAGTGGTTTAAGTGCAATTGCAATGTGTTTAATGAGTTTAGAAAAGGAACTAAATTCAGATTTGTCAGAAGAAATTATCAATAGAAAAGCATCTTTCTTAGCAAGATTAGGCTCTGGAAGTGCTAGTAGAAGTATAGAAGGACCCTTAGTTGTTTGGGGAAATCATCCTGAAATAGCAGGAAGTTCAGATTTATTCGGAGTACAGTTTCCTTATAAAGTACATCCGTTTTTTGAAAATTATCAAGATGTAATTTTATTGGTTGATAAAGGTGAAAAACAAGTTTCTAGTACCGTTGGACATGACTTAATGCATGAGCATCCGTATGCAGAAAATCGTTTTAAACAAGCAAATGAAAACTTAGGTAAAATGTCTAAAATCCTTCAAGAAGGAAATCGTAAAGACTTTATTAATTTAGTAGAAAGTGAAGCTTTAACATTGCATGCAATGATGATGACAAGCAATCCTTATTTTATTTTGATGAAACCAAATACCTTAGAAATCATTAATAAGATTTGGGAATATCGTCAAGAAAACAACAGTGATATTTGTTTTACTTTAGATGCAGGTGCAAATGTACATGTACTGTTTCCAGAAGGTGAAAAAGAAAATATACTACAATTCATTGATGTTCAGTTGTCTAAATATTGTCAAAAAAATCATTATATTTGTGATACTGTCGGTTTTGGAGCAAAACAGCTGTAAGATTTCCAGCAACCAAAATACATCATTATGAAAACTACAACGTTACTTATTGCAATAGTTGTTGGGTTTTTAACTACCTCCACGTACGCCCAAGAAACTGTTTGGTTTGATTCTAATTGGAAAGTATCCGTCAAAGAAAAAGCGACTTATTATAGGCCGAGTCCAAAACAAATGGACGAAGGTTATTGGATTGTAGATTACTACATTTCCGGGAAAAAACAAATGGAAGGTTTTAGTACTGTATTGGAACCTAACCAAGAAATGTTTCAAGGAAAGGTGACTTTCTTTCATGAAAACGGCAAAATTTTTCAGATCGTAAATTATTTGACAGGAAAACCAGAAGGTAATTTTTCTGAGTTTTTTGATACAGGAGAAACACAAAGAGTTGGAAAATATTCGGAAGGTTTACGTGATGGGGTATGGAAAACCTTTTATAAAAATGGTAAAATCCAATCTCGGGGAAAATATAAGAAAGGTGAAAAAGCAGGTATTTGGAAGACCTTTTATAAAAACGTTTATTAATCAGTTAATTAATAATGTAAAAATTGTATTTTTGCAAGGCTATTGATTAAAAAAAAATATGAAAGGACCACTTTTTTACGCTAAAATTTTGCTGTTTGGAGAATATGGAATTATAAAAGATTCTAAAGGATTAGCAATACCTTATAACGCATACAGAGGCGCATTAAAAACTTCGGAAACTCTAGAAGGAGTTGCTAGGAAATCAAACGAAAATTTATATAAATTCTATACATACATTGCTAGTTTAGAATCAGATTTGATTTCTTTTAATTTACAAGAATTTAAAACAGATTTAGAAAACGGAATGTACTTTGATTCTTCTATTCCTCAAGGATATGGAGTCGGAAGTTCTGGAGCTGTAGTAGCTTCTGTTTATGATAAATATGCGAATGATAAAATTACTGTTTTAGAAAATTTAACAAGAGAGAAGCTGTTAAAATTAAAAGAGGTTTTTTCTTTGATGGAATCTTTCTTCCATGGAAAAAGTTCTGGTTTAGATCCTTTAAATTCGTATTTAAGTTTGCCAATATTAATTAACTCTAAAGAAAATATAGAGCCTGCGGGTATACCGTCTCAAAAAGAAGGAAAAGGTGCTGTTTTCTTATTAGATTCTGAACAGGTTGGTGAAACAGAACCGATGGTAAACATCTTTATGAATAAGATGAAGAATGAAGGTTTTAGAAAAATGTTAAATGAAGAATTTGTTACTTATACCGATGCTTGTATTGAAGACTTTTTACACGGTAATGTAGCCTCTCTTTTTGGCAATGTAAAAAACTTGTCTAAAGTAGTTCTTAAAAACTTTAAGCCAATGATTCCTGATGCTTTTCATAAAGTATGGGAAAAAGGAATTAAAACAAACGACTACTATTTAAAGCTTTGTGGTTCTGGAGGCGGAGGTTATATTCTTGGTTTTACTGAAGATTATCAAAAAGCACAAGAAAGCTTAAAAGGCTATAAGCTAGAGTTGGTTTATAGATTCTAAAACGTACCTAATGAGCTCTTCAAAAACGAAGACTTTTCTAAAAAAAATATTCAGCTTATTATCTGTAATTAGAGGCTATAATATTCTTGTTTTAATAATTGCACAATACTTAGCATCCATCTTTATATTTTCACCTGATAAATCTATCAGACTTATTGTTTTTGATTTTGACCTTTTAAATATTGTTTTAGCTTCTGTTTGTGTTGTGGCTGCAGGATATATTATTAATAATTTTTATGATGTTAAAGTTGATAGGATTAATAGGCCTTTAAAAGCAGGTTTAGATAATTACGTAAAGCAGGAAACAAAATTAAAGCTTTATTTTTTCTTAAATTTCTTAGGATTTGTTTTTGGGTTGTTTGTTTCGTTGAAATCAGCGTTATTCTTTTCAGTCTATATTTTTGGTATTTGGTTTTACTCTCATAAGTTAAAGAAATATCCTTTTACTGGATTGATTTCTGCAACGATACTTACTATTTTACCTTTTTTTGCAGTTTTCGTGTATTATAAAAATTTTTCAAAAATGATTTTTGTACATGCAGTTTTCTTGCTTTTAGTAATTATGGTAAGAGAGTTAATTAAGGATTTAGAAAATATAAAAGGAGCATTAGCGAATAATTATAAGACATTTTCGGTGGTTTATGGAGAGATGAAAACAAAGCAATTATCACTTTTGTTATTACTGTTTACTTCTTTTCCGGTAATAATTTTACTGAGTTACTCAGCTTTAGGCTTTATGAAATACTATTTTTATCTAGCGGTTTTAACGTTGTCTTTTGTTGGAATTTACCTTTGGAAATCAACCCAGCAAAAAGAGTATACTTTTCTGCATAACATTCTAAAACTCCTTTTGTTAATAGGTGTTTTTTGTTTGATTTTTATAGACACTTCGTTGCTCTTAGAAAAAGTAATAGATAGATTGAATTAGAGTTTCAATTTAAGTACCTTTGCAAAAATTTTTAAAATGGATTCAAATAAGAACTCGTCGGGAAGACGACAAGAAGGTAAAAGAAGTACACCTCAAAGAGATGGTAATAAAAGCACATTTCAAAGAGATGCTAAAAAAAGCACACCGCTAAGTAGAAAACCGGTTAAAAAGGACTTTAAAAAAGCAAGTCCAGCACCAAAGGCAGACGAATCAACAGGAATTCGTTTAAATAAATACATTGCCAATTCGGGTGTTTGTTCAAGAAGAGAAGCAGATACTTATATCGAACATGGAAGTGTAGAGGTAAATGGAAAGTTGGTAACAGAAATGGGGTACAAAGTACAATCTGACGATGTTGTTCGTTTTGATGGTACGTCTATTACTCCAGAACAGAAAAGATATATTCTTTTAAACAAGCCGAAGAATTACATTACTACGATGGATGATGAGCGTGGACGTAAAACGGTTATGGATCTGATCTCAAATGCATCAAAAGAAAGAATTTATCCTGTAGGAAGGTTAGATAGAAATACAACTGGTTTATTGTTGTTTACAAATGATGGAGATTTAGCAAAAAAATTAACACACCCTAAGCATAATGTACGTAAATTATATCATGCTTCTTTAGATAAAAAATTAGAGTTAAAAGATTTAGAAAAATTAAGAGGAGAGGTTATTATTGAAGGTAGAAAAGTGTTTATTGATGCTGTTTCTTACGTTGATGGTCAGCCGAAGTCTGAAGTTGGTATTGAAATTCATTCTGGTAGAAATAGAATTGTTCGTAAAATATTTGAACATTTAGGTTATAAAGTAAGTAAACTAGATCGAGTAATTTTTGCGGAATTAACCAAGAGGAATTTACCAAGAGGTAGATGGAGAGAGCTTACTAATTTGGAGCTGAACAATCTTCAAATGATGAAATAAAAATTAAAAATCCAGCTTTTAGCTGGATTTTTTTATGCCTCAATTTTTTATATATTAGTGAAGTGAAAAATAACTAAAATGTTGGATAAAGAATTTAGTATCATCAAGGAATACATCGATCATCAAGAAGAAAAGAATTTAAAGATTTCTAAAGCAAATGTTGGTTGGCATTTAGATCATTCTTTGAAAGTAATTAATAGTGTTTTTGAGGTTTTGGAAAGCTCAAATTCTGATGATTATAAGAAAAAGTTCAACGGTTTGCGTTTGTTTACATTTACGTTAGGATTTTTTCCTAGAGGGAAAGCAAAATCTCCAAAAAGAGTTTTGCCTCCAGAAATAATATTAAAAGAAGGTATTGAAACTCAATTAGAAAAAGCAATAATAAACATTGAAACAATGAATAGTTTCGATAAAAATCAATTTTTTACACATCCTTTATTTAAGCAATTAAATAAAAAACAGACCCTTAAGTTTTTAAGATTACATACCAATCATCATCTAAAAATAGTAAAAGATATTGTACAGTAATTAGTATAAATTTTAGATACAATACGCAGTGCTAGACATTATCTCTTTCAGTACAAAATAACTTTCTAGTACACCAATATTTTCAATTCTTGATAATTTACTTCTTACAAATTCATGATAATTATCTAGGCTTTCCATGTTTATCTTTAGGAAAAAATCTACTTTTCCTGCCATATGATAGCATTCTTGTACTTCTTTTAGTTCTTTAATTTGTTTTTCGAATTTATCCATAAACCCTTCATTATGATATCGTAAAGAAACCATGCAAATTGCAGTTATTGGTATGTTTAGCTTTTTTTTATCTATAAGAGCGACGTATTTTTTAATTAACTTCTGTTTTTCTAGTCTTTTAATTCTTTCGTAAACAGGCGAGGAGGTTAGGTTTAAAATTTCGGCAATTTCTTTGGTCGTTTTTTTTGAGTCTTCTTGTAAGATTCTTAAAATTTTAAGATCAGTTTCGTCTATTTTTTCCATGTGCAGATTAATTCTCTTTTTTTTGGCTAAATTAAATATCAATTAAGGTGAAAACACTTTATATTGTCTATTTTTAAGTTAAAAGTACTTATTTTTATATAAAAGCAAGGTATAAAACTTTTTATATTAATAAATAATATAATTTTATCCTTTAATATTTATAAAGAAATGAATACAGATGTTATTTTAATAATAGGTTCAAACGGGCAATTAGGAACTGTTTTAACCCAAAAACTACGCCTTATTTATGGTGTAAACAATGTTATAGCTTCCGATTTGTATGAAAAAACCGGATCTGAAGAAAATTTTATAACATTAGATGCTACCGATTTTAAAGCGATAGAGGAAATTGTTCTAAAAAAGAAGGTCACTCAGGTTTATCATCTTGCTGCAATTTTATCAGCAAAAGGAGAGCAAAATCCTTTAGGAACTTGGGATTTGAATATGAAGACTTTATTCAATGTTTTAGAAGTTTCAAGATTGCATAAAGTAAATAAAGTGTTTTTTCCAAGTTCAATTGCTGTATTTGGTAATAATATTGATAAAGAAAACACGTTGCAATCATCAAATCTAACACCATCAACAGTATACGGTATCAGTAAAGCCGCTGGGGAAAATTGGGGAAATTATTACTATGAAAGATATGGTTTAGATGTCCGTTCTTTAAGATATCCTGGAGTTATTGGATACCAATCTTTGCCAGGAGGAGGTACAACAGATTATGCTGTTGATATTTATCATAAGGCGGTCAATAATGAGGCGTTTGAGTGTTTTTTAGAGGCTTCGACAACTTTGCCAATGATTTACATGGATGATGCAATTAGAGCGACTATAGAGTTAATGGAGGCTGATAAAGAAAAGATAACGGTTAGAACTTCTTATAATCTTTCTGGTATGAGTTTTAATCCTGAGCAAATAGCATCGTCTATAAAAGAACACTATCCAGATTTTAAAATAGCTTACGCCCCAGATTTTAGACAAGCTATTGCAGCTTCATGGCCAAAATGTATTGATGACAATGCTGCTAGAAATGATTGGAACTGGAAGCCTGAATATGATTTAAAATTGATGACTAAAGTGATGATTGAAAATTTGAAGTAAATTTCGAAATACTTTTTAAAAACAAAAAATCCGAACATATGTTCGGATTTTTTTGTGGTACCTCCAGGAATCGAACCAGGGACACAAGGATTTTCAGTCCTTTGCTCTACCAACTGAGCTAAGGTACCATCGCCTTAGCGGGTGCAAATATAAAATGTTTTTTGACATCTCCTAGCTAAATTTTAAAAAAATCTATTGTATTTTTGAATTTCTTATAAAATTAAAGATGAATCTAATTATTGATACTGGTAATACAAGAGTAAAACTCGCTGTTTTTGAGAAAGATAGGCTTGTCGAAGTTGTATTTATTGATGCAGAAAGTTTTTTGTCAGAAATAAAAAAAATATTAAAAAAGTACAGAATTACTGTTGGTATTTTGTCTAATGTGAGTTTTATTGCAGAAAACAAGATACAGGAACTTCAAAAATTAGTCAATTTGTTGATTTTATCTCCGTCTACAAATGTTCCTTTTATCAATTTATATGAAACGCCTAAAACTTTAGGGGTTGATAGAATTGCATTAGTTGCTGCTGCCGTGAATAAGTTTACAAAGAAGAATATCTTAATTATTGATGCTGGAACTTGTATCACTTTTGATTTTGTGAATGACCAATCTGAATATTTAGGAGGAGCAATTGCCCCAGGAATTGAAATGAGGTATAAAGCATTGCATAGTTTTACCAGTAAATTGCCTAATTTAACAAAAAAAGTGCCACAAAATTTTATAGGAAATAATACAAATGAAAGTATTAATTCTGGTGTGGTTAATGGAGTTCTTCAAGAATTAGAAGGCGTTATTAATCAACATAAAAAGAAATATTCAGATTTAACAGTTGTTTTAACAGGTGGAGATACAAATTTCTTGGCAAAACAATTAAAAAGTAGCATATTTGCGAATCCAAATTTTGTCCTAGAGGGATTAAATGAAATATTGATTTTTAACAAAAACAAATGATTAGAAAGATTCTAGTAGCTTTATTACTGTTAACTTCTGTAACCTTTTTAGCGCAAAGGACAAATTCATCACCTTATTCTTATTTTGGTATTGGAGAAGAGTTTAGTAATACCACCGTAGAGCAGAGTTCTATGGGTGGAATAGGTGTTGCATTTAGCCATTATAAATATTTAAACTTTTCGAATCCTGCTGCTTATTCAGATCTAAGGTATACAACGTATTCTTTTGGTTTATTGAATACTGATTTAACGGTTAAAAGCAGTACGACAGAACAAAGTGGTAATTCAACAAGCTTGTCTTATATTACTTTGGCTTTTCCTGTTGGAAAAAAAGCAGGTTTCGCTATAGGCTTACAACCCGTATCTTCTGTAGGATACTCGTTAATAAATTCTTATACAGTTAATAATGTTCCTGAAATATCTTTATTTGAAGGTAATGGAGGCGTTAATAAAATTTATAGTAGCTTTGGTATTAAGGTTTATAAAGGATTATCTTTAGGTATAGAAGCTGATTATAGTTTTGGTAATGTAAGTAATAGTATTACAAATCAAATCGAGGGTGTTTCTTTAGCAACTAGATATGATGAAGTTTCAGTAATGAAAGGTGGTTCTGTGAAATTAGGAGCTCAATACCAAAAAGAATTAAAAAATAAAATAGTTTTAAATGCGGGTGCTACTTTTAAATTAGGAAATGATTTAAAAGTTACTGGTAATGATTATCTATATTCATTAACTTTTGGAGCTTCTGGCTTTGAAAGCGCAAGAGATACCGTTTCAAGTACAGGTTTTGAAGGTAAATTTAACTTGCCTTTAAAATCGACATTAGGTGTTGGTTTTGGGAAATTTGATAAATGGTATGCAGGTTTAGAATATGAAAATCAAGATGCTATATCAGCAACAGGTGTACTGGGAGGCGAAAATGGAGCATACAAATACGGTAAGTCAAATAGGTTTTCTTTAGGGGGATTTTATTTACCAAAAATAAACTCTATTTCAAGTTACTGGGAGAGAGTAACTTACAGGGCTGGAGTTCGTCTTGAAAAAACTGGTTTATTGGTAGATGGCTCAGGAAGTAACACGAATTTCACACCGATTGACGACTTTGGCATATCTTTTGGGTTAGGTTTACCATTAAAACGATTATCTACTATAAATGCAGGATTTGAGTTTGGTAAAAGAGGAACCACTAATAATAATTTAATAGAAGAAAATTATTTCAACTTTAGATTAAGTTTATCTTTGACAGATACAAATTGGTTTCAGAAGAGAAAAATAGATTAACAAAAAACCATTAAAATGAAAAAAATTACGTTTTTATTAGCAGTTACAATGTTTTTAGTTACTGTAAAAACAAATGCACAGGAAGATGCAGAAAGAGAATGTACAATTAAGTATAATCTTTTTAAAGGGGATTTCAAATCTAAAAAGTATGAAGATGCTTTCGTGAATTGGGAGTATTTAATGGATAATTGTAAAGATTTATCTGTAAATATTTATAAATATGGAGCAGATTTAGCAGAAGACGTTAAAAAAGATCCTGTTTTAGCAAAAAGAGTTTACGAACAGAGATTACAATATTTTCCAAAGAAGAACCCTGCAAAAGTTCATAGTGATTATGCAACTTATTTAGCAAAAAATAATTTAGCTTCTGAAGATGCTATTTTTCTAATTTTAGAAAAAGGATATGCTATAGACCCAACAAAAATGGGTGTAAAAAACTTATACAAATATTTTCAAGGTGTTACTGATAGAAATAAAGACACGAATCCTCAAAAAGTTTTTGATACTTATGATGATGTTTTAGAAAATGTAAACTTAAAGTTAGAAAGTTATGCTAAGAAATTATCTAAATACCAAGATTCTACAATGGTTTTGGATAAAAGAGCTACCTCATTAAAGAGAGCTTATACTATAAATTCTAAAGCGTTAGGTACTGTTGAAGGAGGCTTAGATGCTATTATATCAGGAATTGCAACTTGTGTGCGATTAGTCCCTTTATATGAAAGAGATTTTGAAGCTAATAAAACGAATGCAATTTGGCTAAGAAGAGCAGTGTCTAGAATGTTTAATAAAGAATGTCAAAATGAGCCGATGTATGAAATATTGGCAAAAGCGTATGCAGAAGCAGCGCCTTCTCCAGATTCTTACTCTTTCTATGCAGGTATTTTAGAGAAAAATGATGATGCTAGTGGAGCAGCAGCAATGAGAGAAAAAGCATTTAATTTAGAAATGGATCCTATAAAAAAGGCAAAATATAAATTGAAATTTGCACAAGCAGCAAAATCTAGAGGTCAATTATCTAAAGCGAGAAGTTTAGCAAGAGAAGCTTTAAGATTTAATCCTAATTTTGGTAAAGCATATTTGTTAATTGCAAGATTATATCAATCTAGTGTTAATAATTGTGGAAGCAACGAATTTGAAAAGAGAATGGTGTATGTCGCAGCTTTAAGACAAGCTAAAAGAGCATCATCTGTAGATCCTAGTATCTCTTCTGTCGCAAGAAAATATATTAACTCTTATAGAGCTAATCTTCCAAGTAAGAAAGTGATTTTTACTGCGGGTGTTGCACCTGGAAGTAGCTACACGATTAAATGTTGGATAGGTGAAACTGTAAAAGTTCCTAATTAATATTTTGTGAGCAATTACAAAAAAATAGTATTAAAAAGCATTGTTGTCCTTTATGGAACAGCAATGCTTTTTTCTTGTTCTAACAATACACAAAAAGTAAGAGATTTTTTAGCAGATAAAAACTTACCTGTAGGTACTGCAAAAGATGCTTATCATGTATATAAAGACTCTGGTCGAATTACATCAAAATTAATTACACCAGTAATGTTAGATTTTAGTAATAGAAAATCTCATCCTTATAGTGAGTTTCCTAATGGAATTAAAATCGTTAATTTTGAAAGAAACGGAATCGATTCTGTAACTATTACAGGAGATTATGCTTTGTCTTACGCTAAAACATCCATCTCAGAAATTAAAGGAAATGTCGTGGTTGTAAATCATACAGATAAATCTAGATTAGAAACAGAACAATTGTTCTGGGATGAAAAAACAAAGTATTTTGTTTCTGAAAAAGCATTTAAATTAACAAAAGAAAACGATACGATTTTTGGTATTGGTTTTGAATCTAAAGATGATTTATCAAAACACTTATCAAAAAAAGTCACAGGAAAATTAGAAACATCAAAAGAATAATATTATGAATAAAGTTTGGCGATTTTTTCAGTACGGATATTTATTAATTGCTGTGATTTGCTTAATTGAAGGTCTTTTAAAGATAAATTCAGACACGAACAGAGCAATCCTTTTAATTGGAGCTTCATTTTTTATTACCTTAGTGTTTTTCTTTAAAAGACGTTTTAGAAAAAAAGTAGTGCAAAGAAACAACCTAAATAAGTAGAATTTTAGTACTTAATGGAAATTGAACTCATTATTATAGCTGTATCAGTTTTATTATCCGCCTTTTTTTCAGGGATGGAAATCGCATTTGTTTCTGCGAACAAAATGCATATAGAATTAGAGAAAAAAAGAGACGGTTTTATACCTAAAATTCTTAGAGTCATAACTCAAAAGTCATCAAAATTTATTACCACAATGTTGGTCGGTAATAATATTTCTTTGGTAATTTATAGTTATTACATGGGGAAGTTCTTAGTACGAATACTACCACTAAATAGTATTAATGAATTTTCTGTTTTATTGATACAAACGATTATTTCTACGATTGTAATCTTAGTCACTGCAGAGTTTTTACCGAAAGCAATTTTTAGAATTTACGCGAATGAAGTACTTAAAATATTTGCGATTCCTGCCTATATTTTCTATTATTTATTTCATTTTTTCTCCGAATTTATTACGTTAATTTCAGATTTTTTCTTGCGAGTTTTTTTTAAAACAAATGCATATGAAGAGCAAACTGAGTTTAGTAAAGAAGAGTTAGGTGATTATATAAATGAGCAGTTAGAGACTGGAAATGTAGACTGTGATTTGGATTCTGAAATCCAGATTTTTCAAAACGCTTTACAATTTCAAAATGTAAAAGCGAGAGAAGTTATGGTTCCTAGAACAGAGATTGTATCTGTAGAGATTCATGAAACTGTTGCAAATTTAAAGAATGCTTTTATTAAAACGGGGCTCTCTAAAATTTTGGTTTACAAATCATCTTTAGATGATGTTGTTGGGTATGTAAATGCTTTTGAGTTATTTAAAGATCCAAAAACTATAAAATCAATTTTATTGCCTTTAGAGCTTGTTCCTGAATCTATGATGATTAATGATATCCTGAATACGTTAATGAAAAAGCGTAAAAGTGTGGCGATTGTTATCGATGAATATGGTGGAACTTCTGGTATGATTACTGTTGAAGATATTGTAGAGGAATTATTTGGGGAAATAGAAGATGAGCATGATTTACAAGAATTCTTAGAAGAAAAAATTAACGACTCAAAATTCAATTTTTCTGCACGATTAGAAATCGATTATTTAAACGAAGAATACAGTTTAAATATTCCAAAATCTGAGGCTTATGAAACTTTAGGAGGTTTTATTATTGAGCACACAGAAAATATTCCGGAAGAAAAAGAACTCATTGAAATTGATAATTTAGAATTTAAAATCTTAAAAATGAGCGGTGCAAAAATTGATGAAGTTTCCTTAAAAATCATTAATCCAGAAGATTAAAATTCAAATTGGAAGTTCTAGGCTAAAAAATAGCACTTAACAACCTACTAATAAGTGCGAAATGGGTTGGAATATTTAAACCAAAATCCTATATTCGCCAACTGAAAATAAATAAACGACGTATGGCAGTTTTATCAAAAATAAGAGAACGTTCAATGTTCTTAATTATCATTATTGGATTAGCACTTTTTGCTTTTGTGTTAGATCCATCTACACTTGGTGATTTTTTCAACTCTAATAAAGTGAATGAAATAGGTGAGATTAATGGAGAATCTATATCTAGACAAGAGTTTTCTGAAGAATTAGAAAGCTACAAACAACAAGCAGGAAACAGCGTTACAGAAATGCAAGCAGCTAAAACTGTTTGGGATAATATTGTTAGAAAAAAAATCTACAAAAATCAGTTAACTGAGGCCGGTATTACAATTGGTGAAGCAGATGTTTGGAGCGAAATGGTGAATGCTCCTTTTGTGCAAAACAGCCCCGAATATCAAAATGAAGCTGGTTTATTTGATGAAAATAAATTCAAGCAATTTTTAGCTACCGAAAAAGAAAATAAAACTCAATTATGGTCTCAATGGTCTAATTACATGAGTCAAATTAGAGATAATTCTGAAACAAGTACCTACAATAATTTAGTAGCTGCAGGTTTAGGAGCTTCTTTAAAAGAAGGGGAAACTGAATATATGTTAAACAATACAAAGTTAAACGCACAGTTTGTTTATGTGCCTTATACAAGTATTGCTGACAGTTTAGTTACGATTAAAAAATCTGAAGTTGAAGGATATATCAGAAATCATAAAGATGATTTTAAAGTTGAAGCATCTAGAGATATTTCTTATGTTCAGTTTAAAATTGTTGCTACCGCGGCAGATGAAGACGTTATCAAGGAAAATCTTGGAACTTTAATTGAGGACTTTAAAAAGTCTAATAATGACGCAGTATTTTTATCTGAAAATGGTTCAGACACGAACTTAAATCCTAATATTCAATTTAAGAATTTAGTAAATCAAGAAGTTGCAGATATAATTTATGCAGGTAACGAAGGTGATGTAGTTGGACCTTATAAAGATAGAGGGTTCTTTAAAATTTCTAAAATTACAGAAGTTACTCAAATGCCAGATTCTGTTAAAGCTAGTCATATTTTAATTCCTTTTATTGGAGCTCAAAGAGCAGCTGCAGATGTAACAAGAACAGAGGAAGAAGCTAAAAATTTAGCAGATAGTCTTTTGACTGTTGTAAAAAGGAGTAAAAGAAAATTCGTAAGCTTAGCAAAAACTTTTTCTTCGGATACAGGTTCTGCTGCAAAAGGTGGCGATTTAGATTGGTTTACATATTCAAGTATGACACCTGCTTTTAGAGACTTTTGTTTTCAAGAGGAAAAAGGAGATATAAGTGTTGTTAAAACACCATTTGGTTTTCATATTATAAAAATTGATAATCAAAAAAATAATCAAAAGGTATTAAAATTAGCGACTTTGAGTAAAAGAATTGTTGCTTCTGTGGCAACTGAAAATGTTGCTTTTAGAGATGCTGAAGAATTTGCTTTAGCAATTTCTAAGGAAAAAAAGTTTTTTGATGTAGCTACAGAAAAAAATTACAAACCAAGACCATCTGTCGGATTAAAATCTTTAGATGAAGATATTGCTGGTTTAGGAAATCAAAGACAAATTGTAAGTTGGGCTTTTGGTAGCGAAACGGATGTGAACGATTTTAAACGTTTTGATTTAGAAGGAAGTCATGTTGTTGCCTTTGTTACTAGTTCTACAGAAAAAGGGTTAATGTCTGCTGCAAAAGCAACAAATAGAGTTAGACCAATTTTAGTAAAAGAAAAGAAAGCGCAATTAATTAATGATAAATTACAAGGAGCATCTTTAGCGGATATCGCTGCGGCGAATAACACAAGTGTTAAAAACGCTAATGGATTAACTTTAAAGAGTCCTACGCTTTCAGGTGTTGGTACAGAGCCAAAAATTGTTGGAGCAATGTATAATGCAGAATTAAATAAAATGTTTAATTCGATTGAAGGTAATAGAGGTGTGTTTGCTTTTATGGTAACAAGTAAAGAATTACCTACAACATTGCCAAACTATGACAGTAATAGAAAAAGAATTGCTGAATCTAGAAAAAACATGACATTTAAAATGTACGAAGCTATTAAAAAGGCATCTAGCATTGAAGATTATAGAGCTAATATGTATAGTGCAAACTAAATAATAGTTTTACTATTTCTTTAAATATAAGAAATCCGTTCAAATTAATTTTGAACGGATTTTTTATGCGCTAGTTTTAGTGTAAATTAAAGCATCTATTGCTTTGTTGCAGTTAATACTATAAGGAACGCTTTAACGATGTTTAACTCTTTTACAGGGCTTAAATGGGTTTATTGTTTAAGTTCTTTGAAGTTGCTGAAGTGAAAAGAAAAGTGAGTAGTGAAAGTAGAAAATAACGCCCAAATAAAAAACCTTTCTGATTTCTCAAAAAGGTTTTTATAATTTATTATCTAAATGTTATTTCTAACCATTCATAGAGATTAAAAACTCATCATTATTTTTAGAGAACTTAATTCTGTCATTTATAAATTCCATAGCTTCTATAGGATTCATGTCTGCAAGATATTTACGTAAAACCCACATACGTTGTACGGTTTTTGCATCTAATAATAAATCATCACGTCTTGTAGAAGATTTAATTAAATCGATTGCAGGATAAATACGTCTATTAGAAATATTTCTATCTAACTGAAGTTCCATGTTTCCTGTTCCTTTAAACTCTTCGAAGATAACTTCATCCATTTTAGAACCAGTTTCTGTAAGAGCAGTTGCAATAATGGTTAATGAACCACCATTTTCAATGTTTCTTGCAGCTCCAAAGAAACGTTTTGGTTTGTGTAATGCATTTGCATCGATACCACCAGAAAGTATTTTTCCTGATGCTGGAGCAACTGTATTGTAAGCTCTTGCCAAACGTGTAATAGAATCTAAAAGAATTACGACATCATGTCCACATTCAACCAAACGTTTTGCTTTTTCTAAAACGATATTTGCAACACGTACATGTTTGTCTGCAGGCTCATCAAAAGTAGAAGCAACAACTTCTCCACGAACATTACGTTTCATGTCTGTAACCTCTTCAGGACGTTCATCAATTAGTAAAACAATTTGATATACTTCTGGGTGGTTTGCTGCAATAGCATTTGCCACATCCTTTAACAACATCGTTTTACCAGTTTTAGGTTGTGCTACGATCATACCACGTTGCCCTTTTCCTAATGGAGAAAATAAATCGATAATTCTTGTTGATAAAGAGCTTCCTCTTTCTGCTAAATTAAATTTTTCTTGGGGAAATAATGGTGTTAAATGCTCAAAAGCAACACGATCTCTAACAAGGTTAGGGTTTAATCCATTAATTTTTGAGACTCTAATTAAAGGGAAATATTTTTCTCCTTCTTTTGGAGGTCTTACATTTCCTCTAACGGTATCACCAGTTTTTAAACCAAATAATTTGATTTGAGATTGAGATACATAAATATCATCTGGAGATGATAAATAGTTGTAATCAGAAGAACGTAAAAAACCATAACCATCAGGCATCATTTCTAATACACCTTCACTTTCTATAATTCCGTCAAATTCAAAATCTGGATCTTTGTAACGGTTTGTAGAGTGGTTACCATTACTTCGAGTAGAGTTGTTTTTATCTCTACTTTGGTTTTGGTTTTTATTTTTTGGTGGATTGCTTTTTGGTTGAGGCTTATTTGGCTGTGGTTTATTTTGATTGTTTGCAGGTTTTTGTTCCTGTTTTTCAACTCTTTTAACTACAGTGTCTTTATTAGCTTCAGTTTTAACCTCTGCCTTTACTTCAGCTGCCTGGTGTACAATTCTCTTTGCAATAGGTCTTTGTTGAAGTGGTTTTTGTTGAGTTGGTTTCTGTTGAAGTGGTTTTTCTTGCCTAGGGGTTTCTTGTCTAGGATTTTCTGCAGTAATAACATCGCTTGTAGGCTCACTTATTACTTTGGCTGGTGTAATCGCTTTAGAAACACGTTTTCTTTTAGGCTTATCAGTCTTTGGTCTTTCTGAATTTTCAGAATCGATACTCTTTACAGGGTTTGAAGCTTGTGTATCTAAGATTTGATATACTAAGTCTAACTTTTTTAATTGACTCGTTTTGGGAAGACCAATAGATTTGGCAATTACCTGTAAATCAGCAAGAGTTTTTGCTTTTAGTTCAGAAATTTCGAACATTTATATGTTTATTAAGTTATTGTTTAATCTTAAGATATAAGATATTTGTAAATTATTTTTTGATTTTATTTATTGTATATAGTACTATACAATATATTTTGTGCGGTTAATTATATTACAAATATATACTTTTTTTTTCACTTTCAAGTTTTCTTTTTAAAAAAGAAGCCCTATTTTTGCCATTCGATTTTAAGGTATGATACAAAGAATACAAACAATATATTTATTTTTAGCTTCAGTAGTTTCTGGAGGATTAATTTTTGTATTTAATTTATGGAATACTTTAAAAGAACAAATTTTTGTTTTAGATTTGTTTTCGGAAGAGTTACTTACTTTAAAAGTAATACCTCTTATGTTCATTACGTCTTCGATTTTATCATTAGTAACTATATTCTTGTTTAAGGATAGAAAGTTACAATTTGTAATTGGACGTATTATAATTTTGATCAATCTTTTTTTATTAGGATTATTGATTTATTTATCTCTAACGTTACCTGGAGAAACAAGTGTTTCTGAGAAAGGTATTGGAATGTTCTTACCGATTTTAGTTGTTTTGCTTATTGTTTTGGCAAATAAAGCTATTAAAAAGGATGAAGATCTCGTGAAATCTGTAGATAGATTGCGATAAAACTAACAAATAGTATATTAGTGCGAAAAAAAACCGAGAAATATTTCTCGGTTTTTTATTTTAAAAAAAACATCACATTTTCCTTTTAACTTTGTCAACGAATAATGGGATCATTCCAAATTGTTGTGTGGTATAATAACAATTTATAACAGGAAAGAAGTAATTAGCCTCTTTTAGCCAATTCAATAATTTCTAAATTCTTTATTTCTCCTTTTTCTAGCTCAAAACGAAGCATGGTTCTAATTTTATGAAACCCATGATTTCCTGCAGCTCCAGGGTTTAAGTGCAATAAATCTAGTTTTTTATCAAACTGAACTTTTAAAATATGAGAATGCCCAGAGATAAAAATTTTTGGTGTGTTTTTAGCAATATCCTCTTTAATTCGTAAGTTATATCTATTTGGGTATCCACCTATATGCGTCATCCAGACAGATACACCTTCAACAGAAAACTTAGCATCTAAAGGAAATTCACTTCTTGCATCCGCACCATCAATATTTCCGAAAACAGCTCTTAAAGGTTTTAGTTTTTTTATAGTGTCCGTAACAGCTAAATCGCCAATATCACCTACATGCCAAACTTCGTCAGCCTGTTTTACAAACTTTAAAATTTGGTCATCAATATAACTATGAGTATCTGATAATAATAAGATTTTCTTCATGCTAAAAAAAGTAAGAAAAGTTTAACTTCTCTTCAAGGCTCAAATGTAATGATAACAAAATAAATTTCGTAATTTTGATGACTTCAAAAACTATTATTCTTGAGATACTTTATAGAGCTTTCTTACAATGGAAAAAAATATCATGGTTGGCAAATTCAGCCAGATGCAATTTCTGTACAAGAAAAACTGAATGATGCAATAAGTACAATTTTTCAAGAACAAATTAAAGTTGTTGGCGCAGGAAGAACTGATACGGGTGTACATGCATCACAAATGTTTGCACATTTTGATATTGATAAAGAGTTGAATAAAGATGTTGTTTTTAAACTGAATTCAATTTTACCCAATGATATTTCTGTTCATAAAGTGTTTTTGGTGGATGCTGAAAAGCATGTAAGATTTGATGCAACTTCAAGAAGTTATGAATATAAAATCTGTTTGGGTAGAAATCCTTTTTTACTAGATTTTTCATGGCAAATTCATTCTCAAAAGCCAGATGTAAACTTAATGAATGAAGCTGCAAAATTACTTTTAGAATATACAGATTTTCAAACTTTCTCTAAAGTAAAAACAGATGTTTATACTTTTAATTGTGATGTTACAGAAGCCTTTTGGGAATCAGAAGGAAGTGAATTAACGTTCCATATTTCCGCAAATAGATTCCTTAGAAATATGGTTAGAGCTATTGTGGGTACTTTAGTAGATGTAGGTTTGGGGAAAATCTCTAAAGAAGATTTTAGAAATATTATAGAAAGCAAAAATAGAGGGAACGCAGGATTGTCGGTTCCTGCAAAAGGCTTGTTTTTAACAAAAATTAAATACTAAATTTTGGCAGAAAAATCAGGAAATGCGTTTGATGTGCAGATTTTCTCAAGACTTATGTCTTTTGCAAAACGCTATCGTTTGTATTTTTTTATTGCTGCTTCTTCCACTATATTTTTAGCATTATTCTCTGTTTTATCACCTTATATTTTAATAAACACCGTAGATGATTATATCTTATCTAAAGATAAAGTCGGTCTGTTGAATTACACCTTGTTAATGCTGGGTATTTTATTCATTGAAGTATTGCTTCAATTTACTTTTATCTATTTCGCAAATTGGGTAGGACAGCATATTATTAGAGATATTAGAGCAAAAATATTTAGACATATTTTGCAATTTAAAATGACTTATTTTGATAACAACTCTGTTGGGAAACTCGTAACAAGAGTCGTTTCTGATATCGAAACAATTGCTGCTTTTTTTAGCAACGGAGTGTTTACGATTTTAAGTGATATTCTTAAAATGTTTGCTGTAACCTTAGTAATGCTTCTCTTAAATTGGAAGTTAGCCTTAATTACGTTGGCTATTTTGCCAATCTTAGTCTATGCAACAAAACTGTTTCAAGTTGCTATAAAGGCTACTTTTCAAGAAGTAAGAAACCAGGTTGCAAACCTAAATAGCTTTGTGCAGGAAAGAGTTACGGGAATGAAAATTGTGCAGCTTTTTAATAGAGAAGATATCGAGTATCAGAATTTTAAAGAAATAAATGACAAGCACAAAAAAGCACATGTAAAAACAATTTGGTATTATTCAGTTTTCTTTCCTATTGCAGAAATTTTATCATCTATAGGTATCGGATTAATTGTTTGGTTTGGAGGAGGGCAAGCAATTCAAGATTCAGGGATTTCAGTTGGAATGATTATGGGGTTTATACAGTTTGCACAAATGTTGTTTAGACCTTTGCGTCAGATTGCTGATAAATTTAATCAATTGCAAATGGGAATTGTTGCTGGAGAGCGTGTTTTTAAAGTAATTGATACACATAGTAGTATTGCTAAAAGTGGTACTATAAAAGCAGAGAGTTTAAAAGGAGACATCAGTTTTAAAGATGTTCGCTTTAGTTATATAAAAAATGAAGAAGTTTTAAAAGGAATTTCTTTGGATGTTAAAAGTGGGCAAACTGTTGCTATTGTTGGCGCAACAGGTGCAGGAAAATCTACCATCATTAATTTAATAAATCGTTTTTACGAAATTGATAGCGGAACTATTTGTGTGGATGACATCTCTGTTGATGAGTACACTTTAGAAAGTTTAAGAAATCAAGTTGCAATAGTTTTGCAAGATGTGTTCTTGTTTTCAGATTCTATCTTGAATAACATCACTTTAAAAAATAATGAAATTACTTTTGAAGAAGTAGAGAAGGCTGCTAAACAAATAGGAATTCACGATTTTATAATGACACTCCCTGGAGGTTACGATTATAATGTAAAAGAAAGAGGCGCAATGCTTTCATCGGGTCAAAGACAATTAATTGCTTTTTTACGAGCTTATGTTAGTAAGCCAAGTATTTTAATCTTAGATGAGGCAACATCATCTGTCGATTCACATGCAGAGCAAATGATACAATATGCGACAGAAACGATCACAAAAGACAGGACTTCTATTGTAATTGCGCACAGATTAGCAACTATAAAGCAAGCTGATAAAATTATTGTGATGGATAAAGGTTTGATTGTTGAAGAAGGTTCTCACCTCGAATTGTTAGAAAAAGAAAATGGGTATTACAAAAATTTATACGACAAACAGTTTAGCTTAGATCAGGTTTTATAAGTTTTAAGATTCATTAAATAAACAACATAAGGCGGCCCTTTTTTGTAGTTTATTATTTACATTAAATCTTTCTTAAGTTTTTCATTGAGTTCTTCATGCGTTGCGTATAAAACAAACTCACCATCTTTTATGTAAGAAATTTCACCCGTTTCTTCGGAAACTAATAAACAAACTGCATCTGTTTTTTCACTTACGCCAATAGCTGATCGGTGTCTTAATCCAAATCGTGCAGGTATTTTTGAGCTATCAGAAATTGGTAAAACAACTCTTGTCGCGACAATATAATTATCTCTAATAATTGTTGCTCCATCATGTAAAGGGCTGTTTTTAAAGAAGATGCTTTCTAAGATAACTTCGTTTACCAGCGCATTCATAGCGTCTCCATTATTTATTAAAAAATCTAAACTGTTCGTTTTTTCAATAACAATTAATGCTCCGGTTTTAGTTTTAGACATGTTGTAACAAGCCTTTAAGATTTTATCTGTTTCAATTTCTGAGCTAATTTCTGATTTTAAAAATTTCAGTTGATTTAAAAAGTTCTTTTTGGTTGAGAAGTTTGTCGTTCCGATCATTAACAAGAATTTTCTAATTTCTTGCTGAAAAACAATAATTAATGCAATAACACCTCCAGAAAGTAAGTAGCCTAAAATACCACTTAACATTTCCATATTTAAGGCTTGCGTAATTTTCCAAATTAAAAATATAAAAGCAATTCCTATAAAAATATTAATGGCTACAGTACCTTTTAATAGTTTATAAATGTAGTAGAGTAGGGTTGCAACTAGTAAAATATCTAGTACATCTAAAAAAGAAAAAGGAATAAAATCTAACATGAAAAAATATACTGATTTAGGTAAAAGTACTAATAAATTTTGTGAGTACAATATCAGTTTTTTATTTCTGCATCAGAAAGTAAAAGAGAATATTTTTTACGAATCAATTTAATTTTTGATGCGTTGAATTTATGAGCTCGGTATAAACAGAATTTAAATTATTTAATTAGAAAGTTGATTCACAATTTTTATAGCTTCCATAGCTTCTTTTACATCGTGAACTCTAAGAATACTTGCGCCATTTAAAAGTGCAATTGTATTTGCCGAAGTCGTTGCGTTTAAAGCTTCTTGTGCAGAAATATCCAGCGTTTTGTACAACATCGATTTACGTGAAATTCCTGCTAAAATAGGCGCATCTAAACTTTTAAAAAGTGATAGATTCTTCAGTATTTCAAAATTATGATTGCTTGTTTTTCCAAAACCAAAACCAACATCAATAATAATGTCATTGAGTTTTAGTTGATGTAATTTAAAAATTTGTTCTGCAAAAAAGGAAATAATTTCTTGTGTAACATCTGTATAAACAGGATTCTCTTGCATGTTTTGTGGCGTGCCTAACATGTGCATTAAAATATAAGGAACTTGCAAATTGGCAACAGTTTCAAACATTTTTTCATCCATTTTTCCTCCAGAAATATCATTGATCATTGCAGCGCCAGCATTTATAGCTTCTTTTGCAACGGCACTTCTAAAAGTATCTACAGAAATAATTATCTCAGGAAAATTTTTTGTCAGTAATTTTATGACAGGTACAATTCTTTGTAGTTCTTCGTTTTCAGAAATATGTGTTGCTCCTGGTCTTGAAGAATATGCACCAACATCAATAAAAGTTGCCCCTTCGAAAAGCATTTTTTCAACTTGACTAAGAATTTCAGTTTCGTTTTTATATTTTCCTCCATCAAAAAAAGAATCAGGAGTAATATTTAAAATCCCCATTACTTTTGGGGTTGATAAGTCTACTAAAGTTTGGTTGCAATTTATGGTCATTAACTTACGACTTTATTGATTACATGTGTAATTTCTGACGCTTTGTAATTGTTCATTTTATATAGTAATTCATCAACAGAATTGCCAACTAATAACATATCTCTATTGGCCTGTCTTAAATATCCTTCTTCCACCATTTTATCTAATTGAAGTAAAATTGCATCAAAAAAACCATTTACATTTAAAAGTCCGATAGGTTTTTGTTCAATATGTAATTGACCTAAAGTAAGTGCTTCAAAAAGTTCGTCTAAAGTACCAAAACCACCAGGAAGTGTAATGTAACCGTCTGCTAATTTGCTCATAATTACCTTGCGCTCACTCATGTTTTTACAAACAATCATTTCTTCAACGCCAGCATGAATCACTTCTTCTTTCTCTAATAATTTAGGAATTACACCAATAACATCACCATTTTTATCGAGAATTGTGTCAGAAAGCATGCCCATCATTCCTATTTTTCCTCCTCCATAAACCAACCCGATACCGTTATTTGCAAAATAATTTCCAAGTTCAATAGCAGCTTCTTTGTAAATAGGGTTAAAACCTAAACTTGAGCCACAAAAAACAACAATTTTATTCATCTTTAATAATTTATTTGGTTGATTAATTCATTGTAAAAATAAATGAATTGATTTTAAGAAAGTGTAAAAAAGCAAAAAAATAAAGACAAAGTATATTGTATTTACTACTTTTACAAAGAGTTCAATAATCCTTTAAAAATAAATCAGTCTATGATTATTTTTGAAGAAATAGTTTTTCGAAAAAATGCAAGATACCTCAAAAGAATATGATGCTGTAATTGAAGATTGCAGAAGTTTATTTATCAAAAAAATGTCTGACTATGGAAGTGCGTGGCGTATTTTACGTTTGCCTTCTTTAACAGATCAGATATTTATTAAGGCGCAAAGAATTCGTCAGTTACAAGAAAATGAGGTGCGAAAAGTAAATGAAGGAATAAAACCTGAGTTTATTGGCATTATCAATTATTCTATAATGGCGTTGATTCAGTTAGAAAAAGGAGTCGTAGAAACCCCTGATTTAAACACGGAAGAAGCAACTGCCTTGTATGATAAACACAGTAAAGTTACCAAAGAATTAATGATGGATAAAAACCATGATTATGGTGAGGCTTGGCGAGAAATGCGTGTTTCTAGTTTAACAGATCTAATTTTACAAAAACTATTACGCGTAAAACAAATTGAAGACAATAAAGGAAAAACAATTGTTTCTGAAGGTATTGATGCGAATTATCAAGACATGATTAATTATGCGGTTTTTGCGATGATTCATTTGGGAGAAAATTAGTTTCAAAGTCTCAAAGTAGCAAAGTAGCAAAGTTTCAAAGCAGCAAAGTTGTAAAGTTGCAGTGTTACAAAGAGGCAAAGTAGGTAACGTCTGTCACTTCGAGTGAATTTATAAAGAATGAATAAATTTGTATCGAGAAGTTTTTTAAATACTTTAAAAGAGATTTAAATATGAATGAAGAACATAATTATTTACACATAAAATGATACAAAAAATCATCACCCAAATTTCAAGAATATTAGTAGGAGCCTTATTTGTCTTTTCAGGCTTTGTAAAACTGGTAGATCCAATAGGTTCTAAATACAAGTTTCAAGAATATTTTTCTTCGGATGTTTTAAATCTGGAGTTTTTAATTCCGTATGCATTGCCATTTGCAATTATATTAATTGTTGCAGAAATATTATTAGGAGTTATGATTTTAATCGGCTACAAACCAAAGTTTACAGTTTGGAGTTTGTTTTTCTTAACACTCATTTTCTTGTTTTTAACTTGGTATTCAGCATATTATAATAAAGTAACAGATTGTGGTTGTTTTGGAGATGCGATAAAATTATCAACTTGGGGAACCTTCTACAAAAACGTAATTTTAATTGCGTTAATTATCATTTTATTGATAAAAGTTAAATTCATTAAACCCATTTTTAATGGGAAAATTACAAAAGTAATTACGTTTGTTTCTTTGGCTGGTTTTATGTTTATCGTTCAGCATGTGTTAACGCATTTGCCACTGATTGATTTTAGAGCGTATGCAATTGGTAAGAATATTTCTGATGGAATGGAATATCCTGAAGACGGAAGTATTCCTCCTGTTCACGATTTTATGCTAGAAGATGCACAAGCAGATTTAGCACCAGAGTTGCTAAAGAAAGAAAAGGTGATGCTCGTAATCGTCTACAATTTGGATAAAATTGATGCAAAAGGATTTCCAGCAATTAAAGAAATTACGACAAAAGCAAAGAAAAAAGGATATACAGTATATGGTGTTTCAGCCTCATTTACAGATGATTTACTTCTTGTTAAAGAAAAATACAATTTACCATTCGACTTTTTGTTTTGTGACGAAACAACTTTAAAGACGATCATTAGAGCAAACCCAGGAGTTGTTATTTTAAATAAAGGAACAGTGGTTGAAAAGAAGAATTGGGTAGATGTTGAAGATATAAAATTATAATGAAAAATTTATTCCTAGTTTTTATTGGTGGTGGATTTGGGAGTGTTTTACGTTTTGTAATTGGAAAATGGTTAAACAATTCTGAAAACGGAATTCCTTACGGAACTTTTGTAGCCAATGTTTTAGGAAGCTTATTTATAGGTGTTATTCTAGGATATGCTGCGAAAAATGATGCTTTAAGTCAAAATAGTACATTGTTGTTAGCAACAGGTTTTTGTGGCGGATTTACAACATTTTCAACTTTTGCTTATGAAAACCATGTCTTTTTAAAATCAGGAGATTTTACTTCTTTTGCATTCTATACGATAGCCAGTTTTGTAGTTGGGTTTTTAGCCGTTTTTGCAGGGATGTATCTTGTTAAATTTATATAAAATTAAAATAATGAACGAAGTAGTTAGTTATCAATCAGAAGGAAGTTACGCAATTATTACGATTAAAAACGGAAAAGCAAATGCGATTTCTCATGAAGTAATCCAAGGGTTAAATGACAGTTTAGATAAAGCTGAGCAAGAAAATAAAGTGGTAATTCTTACGGGGCAAAATGGAATTTTCTCTGCTGGTTTCGATTTAAAAGTGATGACAAAATCACCTGAATCTGCCAAAGAATTAGTAACAAAAGGTTCTCGACTATCCTTAAGAATGTTGTCTTTCTCAAAACCAATTATTGTTGCATGTAATGGTCATGCCATTGCAAAAGGCGCGTTTTTATTATTGTCTGCGGATTACAGAATAGGAGTAGAAGGTGATTTTAAAATTGGTTTAAATGAAGTAATGATTGGAATGACGATGCACAATGCAGGAATTGTTATTGCAAAAGCGCGTTTGTCTGAAGTGTACTTAAATAGAAGTGTAAACAATGCAGAAATATTTACTACTAAAGATGCTGTAAAAGCTGGTTTTTTAGACTTGATTGTTCCTGAAGATCATTTATTACCAACTGCAATTAAAGTAGCAGAGATGTTTTCTAAATTAAATAAAAAAGCACACGCTGAAACGAAGTTGAAAGTTAGAAAACCACATTTAGATGCTCTAGAAAATGCGATTGAACTAGATTTAGTTGCAGATATTTCTTTAGATTCTTAGTTAGGATTGTCATTCTGATGAAGAATGTGGAAGAATCTCACGTTGAGATTTCTCAATAGTTTATTCTTCTCTCTTTTCGAAATGACATTTGTATGCTATATTAAAATATGAAATGTCATTCCTGTGAAAACAGGAGTGCATTTTTAAGAAAGTGTAAATTCTTGCTTACACAGGAAATAGCTTCAAAAATTAATGCTTCTCAAAAACTTTAATACCCGCTTTAATTTCAACATCCAAATGATTTTTCCTCGGAGTTAAAGGGCAAGAATATTTATCATTATAAGCACAGTAAGGATTGTAGGTATTGTTGAAATTTAATTCAATGGTTCCATCTGCTTTTTCATCTGTAGACATCGCATCCATGTAGCGTCCGCCACCATAAGATTGATCTCCTGAAGTATCGTCAGTGAAAGGTAAAAACAGGTAATCTTTGTATTTTTCATCACGCAAATCATCTTGGCTTTGGTAAATTGTTAACGCACAATCTTTTCCTTTTAAATGGAAATTTAAGACTCCATATTCTTTATACAATGGTTTTCTATCTGTGGTCGTTGCCATTTCAAAAGTAGGCGCATTTGCTGTTTTTGTTAATTTTGCAATGACAATAAAACTAGAATCAACAGGAAAAAAATCCAATCCTTTAAACTTTCTTAAATCCTTCTTCTTTAAGGGTGATTTTGTAGCGTCTTTGTAGTTCGCATTTAATTCTTGCTGATATTCAGTTTTCCCCATTAAAGGGCGTTTATCTTGTGAATTACAGGCGGTAATCATTAAAAAAGAGAAAATTATCGTGATTTTTTTCATAAGTGCTAAAGTATAAAATTACTTGGAAGTTCTTTTTAAAATCAGAAAATGATTGTCCATTACATTTCCAGTTAAAATTAAATTATTAAAAGGGGTAGCAACGGTTGATGCAGACATATTTGCACCATCTTCCATGTAAATTTGTTCAATAGTATATGCTCCTTTTTTAATGTATTTTATTTTGATAATTTCTGACGGAGAAGTTTCTTTATCACCTTTTGCATACGCAGCAAAATGCAATAAATTAGGATGAGCGCCAATCCATAAATCGTTGTTTTTATCAAATTCGATATTGTCAACGCCAGTTTTACAATTAATATCTTCAACAAAAATCAGTGTTCCATCTTCATTTTTTTGATACACTTTTACCAAAAAACTTCTTGGTGAAGCAACAAAAATTAAATTACGATTGGTGTCAAAATTAATACCATTTGCGTAGGCAATTCCATCAGCAACCTCCGTGTAATTTGTACCATCGAAATAGATGACATTAGAAACAGAAAGTCCTAAATAATCTTCAGCCAAACGTTGCATTCCGTCTTTGTATTTATGATCGTTTGTAAAATAAAACGTGTTTTCATCTATTAAAACGATATCATTCGGACTGAATATTTTTTCATTTTTCAGTGTTTTTATATGCGTTAATTGTTGATCAACTAAAGTGAAAATTTCAATAAATTCGCCATCCATCGTATGGTTGATCGCTGCAACTGTAGTTACATCACCTTTCTGAAATATAGAAATTCCATGAGGAGCAAAAGGTTTTTTTAGATCTTTAGTTAGATGTATTGGTTTAAAATTATCAGTTTTTAAATCTATATAATACAAGCCGCCAGACTCTTGAGCTGTATTCGGTATTTTTTTTCTTGCGGTAGATGAAATAATAGCAAAACTATCTTTTCTACTGATGGTAATATCTTCTGCTCCATCAATATTTATTTTTTGTAGAATCTCTCCTTCAAAATTGTTTTGGATGGTTTTAAAATATCCCGTAGACATAAAAATATTACCTATAAATAATAAAAGTAAAATAAGTACTGCGTATAAAATTCTTTTTTTGAAATTCATTTTAAAAATCTTTTTATAAAAATACAACATTCAATTACTTTATGAAGATTTATCTTTTTTGCAAGAAGAATAAGATGTGAATTGTCATTACAACTCTAACTCATTTTTTGTGCAAAAAACATAAAATCGAGTTGTATAATAGTAGGTATTTACAAAAAGAAAGTCCGGCTACAGCAATGCAGAAGGTTAGTAAATTTGATACGTTTTATTTATAAAGTGTAATAAATAAATACAAAATAAGCGATTAATAGAAGACAGCCACCTTTCCAATTTAATCGATATCTTTTTGGCATAAAAACCAAAGGTAAAATAAGAAATGAGATTCCTAACATCCAAAAAATATCACTAGTTAGTAATCTTGGGTCTTCAAGAGAAATTGGTGTTATAATGGAAGTAATTCCTAAGACTGCCAATATATTAAATATATTAGATCCTATTAAATTACCAAGTGAAATTGCTTTTTCCTTCTTCATTATTGCTATAATAGACGCTGCTAATTCGGGTACACTTGTACCTATTGAAACTATCGTAATTCCAATAACACGTTCTGTAACGCCAAAATCTTCCGCTAAAGTTGTTGCGCCTCTTATTAATAATTCTGAACCTCCCCAAAGCCCTAAACTTCCTAAAATTAAAAATAAAACTATTTTATAAAGCGGTAAAAGTTCATCGTCTTCAGACAATTCATCAACAACTGCTGTTTTTTGAAATCGCAAAAGAAATATTAAAAATAGAATTAAAAAAGAAAATAAAATGATGCCTTCGTTCTGTGTAATAATATTATCGTTAACTAAAAAAAAGTAGAGTAGTACAGAGGCAATCATCATTACAGGCCAATCTGTTTTATAAAAACTTTTTTGAACATCCATAGTGCCTAGTAAAAGGGTGATCCCTAAAACCAAACCTAAATTAGCAATATTAGAGCCAATAACGTTACTCAAAGCTAAATCTGGAGAGCCATTTAAAGCAGCGTTTATACTAACAATAAGTTCTGGAGCAGAAGTTGCAAAAGAAACCACAGTCATTCCAATAACAATTTTTGGAATATTTAATTTTAATGATAAAGCTACGGCCGACTTCAATAGCCAGTTTCCACCTAGGACCAATAAAATTAAGCCACCGATTATTAGTAAAAAATTCATCTATTTAATTTTTTGCGAAGATACATTTTTATGACTTTATGAGAAACTAAATAATCAAAAGCCTTTTTTTAGCGTTTTAGAGGATGATTTTCCCTTTACTTTATTGAAAATGATAAAATACGCCCTTTACTTGCTAACAGTATTTATTGTTTTATGATTAATGTCATTTCATATTAAAACATTTTTGTAGTAAGTGTGTTTGTTATTAAAGCACAATGCATCTTATTTGTTTCATATGTTAAATCAAATTAAATAATTCCCTTATAATCTATTGGTAGATAGCAGGTAATTCTTCTATATTGAAGAAACAATTGCGCAATTGACCTTATTTACTAACTTTTTAAAACTATTTACTATGATTATTATTGCTCTAAAAATTATTAAAATTATTGCTGAAATTATAATTACTGTTTTCTGCTAAGCGAGATTCGAGAGAACTATTTCTTAAAACAATTTAGTTGTTTATTTTTCATTAAATTTGATGAATAATCAAACCAAAATGAACACACAATTTTTTAAGGCCTTAGCGAAAATTAATAAAGCCATTTTACCTTCTTTTACAAAAAAGCAGTTAGATATTTCTAAAGCATCAAAATTTCAATTAGCTATTATTGGATGGAGAGCTTTTGTAACGATGAAATCATTAAACTAAAAACAATAATTATGTCAGAAGAATATACAAAAGTATTTACAGATAATTCTCTATTAGTAAATAGATTACATTCTTTATTAGATGAGGTAGGAGTTGATTCGAAAATATCAGACCGAGTTGAATCTGCTAGATTAGGTGGCTTTGGTGCTCCTACAAATTCAGTAGAATTATTTGTCCTAAATATAGATTTAGAAAAAGCTCAACCTATTATAGAGGCTTATAAAGAAAAAATAAACGCATAAAAAACAAGAATAGGCTTCCTAATTAAAAAAATGCTATTATATTTGCAGCCGATTTAATGGCCCTGTGGCGCAATTGGATAGCGCATCTGACTACGAATCAGAAGGTTACAGGTTCGAATCTTGTCAGGGTCACAATTACAAAACGCAACTCACTAATTATTAGTTTGTTGCGTTTTTTTTATATGACTACTTTCCTCCTGTGTTCTCCAAAAACAACAAAAAACATATTTTCTTACAGCAACTTACTTGTTGCATTCAAATTATGATGATTAAAGTAGCTGTTTTATAAAATAGTTATTGCCCCTGCACACCTCATCACGTTAACTATTTTTCAAAAGTGTTATTTTTTTCTGAATAGATCCCCTGCATTAATTCTGAAAGCAGCAATCCTTGTTACCTCATTAATGATTTATTTGCGTGACACCGTACAGGTATAACCCTTCATCTCTTGGTGTAAGATATTTTTAAATCATTTACTCAATAGATATAAACCAAAAAAATCAGATATATAGACCCCTTGAATAAATTAGAGATACGTTTGTTTCAACATTAATATTTAATAAAATTTATATATTTACTTTATGGTTCTAAAAGTAATCAGATACAAAAACTATGGTTGTACTAATTATTTGTTTTTTTAAAAGATCAATTTATTGAAATTCAGTACTTTATTTTTTAATTAAACTTTCTCCCAACCCTTCTTTACGTTATCTAAAACCTCAGCGGCAAATATTTCCTCTATTTGCTTTTTAGAATTCGAAACTTTTATTTCTTTTTTAAGCATCTCTGCCCTTCCTGCACTAAAGTCAGTATAATGATATACATAAGCAGGGTACTCATCTGAATACTCTTTATTGGTTTTCCAGAGCATAAACTTGCGTACCATTTTTATTCCCTTACTTGCTTTCACATACACCTCTCTGGCGATCACTTCACTGTTCTTTAAAATTTCTTTTGTTGCATTGCCTGTATCAACCGTTACTATTTTAGTGATTTGAGTTAAACCAGTATCCTCTATATCCGCTTTTTTATCGGTTCTCATTTTCACATATACCGGAGAGATTACACTTGCCATGGGCTGTTTTCCTAAAGCAGTATACGAACCCTCTTTAAAGGAAATTTCCATTTTACGAATAAGACCCTTAGAATTTTCTACAAAAACATCCAAACAGCTAAATTCTATGACTTGAGTAGGTGCTACCATTGTAAAGGCTACATTAGAACCAGAGGCTTCAATATAAGAAGAATCTACCTTTTTAGTTGCGAGTTCTTTAAGTAAACTCTTTCGTTCGTCATCAGTATATCCGTTACCTACCTTCGTCAACAAAAGGTACTCATTAGGCCTCGTATTAAGTCCTACAAGAACTTGCCTTAACATTCCGGCTCTACTACCTTCACCTTCTGAGTATCCTAAAATCACAGCATCTAATGTAATTAATGGTTTTATTTTATATGTAGGTGCGTTATCACATCGTATTACAAGACCTTCATTACCTAATTTTACGACACGATCTTCATAATATGCTACAATATCGGTTCTACTTTCTACAATACTATTATCTACAGAATGTACAGACGTGCCTCCAGCTAAAATAGCTTTCAACTTTT
>Ga0308019_10000208_pt1 | contig 35906 bp, 27 predicted proteins | sample Neamet284_FD_203135 | JGI IMG/M metagenome (GOLD analysis project Ga0308019, IMG submission 203135) | Marine microbial communities from water near the shore, Antarctic Ocean - #284 | ecosystem: Environmental > Aquatic > Marine > Unclassified | place: Southern Ocean | collected 2014-10-01
CTACAAGGATTTCGCGCACATGGATCGGAAACGTATCCTCATCGCAGGCTCTTCCGGCCTTATTGGCCGACAATTGATTGCCTTTTTCGACACTGCAGATCATGAGGTCTGGCGCTTAGTTCGCGGCACACCAGGTAAGAATCAAATCCAATGGAAGCCAAGTGAAGGTGTAATCAATCCACAAGACCTCGAAGGTTTTGATGCTGTGATTCATCTTGGAGGTGCGGGGATTGGCGACAAACGTTGGACAAAGAAACGTATGGAACTCCTACGTGAAAGTCGAACACAGAGTACAGAACTCTTAGCCAAAACCATCGCTCAACTGGAAAAGAAACCTGAGGTGTTTATCGTTGCGAGTGCTATTGGCTTCTACGGTAACCGAGGAGACGAAGAACTCACTGAAGAATCTCCACGAGGTGAAGGTTTCCTTCCTGATATTTGTGACGCATGGGAACAATCTGCCCAACCTGCTCGCGATGCAGGGATTCGTACAATCCACTGCCGCACGAGTCTTGTGCTCGATGCAACCGGTGGGGCGCTAAAGAAAATGCTCCTTCCTACCCAATTAGGTGCAGGTGGGCCAATTGGCTGGGGTAAGCAATGGTATTCGTGGATGGCCATGGACGACCAAGTCTATGGCATTCATCACGTCATGATGACTAAAGAATGCGATGGAGTCTACAATTTCAGTTCGCCTACTCCAGTTCGGCAAAAAACATTTGCCAAAATATTAGGCAAGGTGTTATGGCGGCCTTCATTCATTCCTGTTCCAACGTTTGGAATCTGGTTCCTACTCGGCAAAATGGGTGTAACACTTGCGACTGATAGTTCTAAAGTTCTTCCAAACCGATTGATCGAGAGTGGCTATGAATTCCAGTATGCCACACTTGAGCCTGCTCTTCGCGACGCCTTGGGTAAATGGAATGACTAATTTCAACATCCACAGGTAAGTCAATTCGGAGTCAAGAGTGAGTTCTCAACTTCTTGAGAATGTATCTAAATTCCCATTCAGAGATTAAAGTTCAGTCTAAGTTTGGATAAAGTAAGGTCGAAAATGCAAGTTGTATTCTACGAAATAAATTCAAAGATAAACGTCGACTGAGCACATCGCCGTTTCGACGAACTGCTTCACTCAGGATTGCACTGTATGCTGTGCACATCAGGCGAGGAGAGTGACGAGCATCTTTATCGAGCAGAGGTAAGAGTCCAAGTGCGTTTTTTCGGTGTGCATGAATATGATCGATGTAGTAGCTCATGAAATTTTGCCACGCCTTTGTTCCAGCAAGGGTCGAGTCATGTAAATCAGCTTGAGTAATTCCAAATTTGGCTAACTCTTCAGAGGGGATATAGACTCGGTTTCTGACCAAATCCTCTTGAACATCTCGTAATACATTGACCAATTGAAGGAACATACCCATTTCCACGGCGTGACGGCGGGCATTTGGATCCGTGTAGCCATATATTTCGATTAAGCAGAGACCAACAGTTGATGCTACACGGTAGCAATAGCGGCGCAAATCTTCAAAACGTTCGTAGGTTGTTTCAAACAAATCATCCTCCATACCGTTAATGAGTTCGTGAAGATGAACAATTTCAATTGGGTATCGATTCAAAGTGTCTGCAAGTGCTATGAACATCGGATCAGTCATTTTCACACCGGCCTCTATTTGGTTCAAATTTTCTCGAAATGAAAGTAAGGCTCGAAGTCGAAGGAAATGCTCTTCTTTCGAATACAACGGATTGAAGGTTCGCTGCTCCAGTACTTCTTGACAATGCTTTTCGGTCAATGAATCCAAGTGACTTAGTTCTCCTTCAGGTAACCAATCTCCGTCGACAATATCATCGACACGACGACAAAAGGCGTAAAGTGCATTGACAGACTTTCTTTTTGATTCAGGAAGGTGTCGAAATGAACGGAAAAAGGATGAAGATGCGTTACGAGAGATGTTTTCACAATTAAGATATGCCTGTTCAACACGCTCTATGAAACTCAGATCAGTTTCATCACTCACAAGGAAGATAGACGGCATATCAAACACTCCAATGCAGAGCATCGATGTCTGTTCATATTTGAAGTACGGTTTCAGAATGGAGACAATAAGAAAAAGCATCAAGCCAATTGAGTCCAATCAACTTCGGTTTCTGCCATCTCGACGTCTTCAACATCCATTTGAGCGAGTTGAAGTTTTCCTGAGAGTTCGTCATTGACTGCATGCCAATAAGAATACGCTTCAATCACCCAAATTCCAGATTCTCGAGTTCCATTTCCTGAACCTTTGACACCACCAAACGGCAAATGTGCTTCTGCTCCGGTTGTTGAGTTATTGATTCCAGTCATTCCAGCCTTGATTCCAGTCTTGTAGCGGTAAGCCTCCAACCGGTCGTTGGTATAGATGGCCGACGACAAGCCGTAGGGACTTGCGTTAGCGAGGTGAAGAGCGTGGTCGAAATCATTTGCTTTACAGATTGTCACTGCTGGACCAAAGACCTCTTCGTTGAAACATTCCATGCCTTCGGTGACTTCGGTGAATACGTGAGGCCACATGAAGACGCCATCCTCCGCAGTGCCAAGGAAGTTTGCGGGTTTATTATCGCTGGTGATTCGACCTTTACCGAAAATTTGCTTGGCTCCAGATGCATTACACATCTCAACACCCTTGAGGAAATCTTTTGCGTATTTTTCCGACAACATTGGACCATACAATACACCATCGTGTGCAAGAGAATCACCAATGGTTGTTGATTCGACTTTCGCCATGAATTTCGTCATGAATGCATCATAGATATCCTTGTGGAGAATCAAATTCCCGAGGGAGGTGCAGCGTTGTCCTGCTGTTCCAAAAGCACCCCAGTAGGCGCCTTCTACCGCATTATCGAGGTCGGCACTTGGCATGACGACTAATGGATTCTTACCACCGAGTTCGAGTGAGCAAGAAACTAAGTTTCGTCCACAGACTTCCCCGATCATCTTTCCGACTTCGGTTGAACCGGTGAACGAAATCTTGTTGACTCGACCTTCATCGACTGCATCGACTAAGAATTGACCTGCACCGCTGCCTTTGCCATGAACCAAGTTAATGACGCCATCTGGCAATCCAGACTGGTGCATAATACGTGCAAGAGCAAAGGAGAGAAGTGGTGCATCTTGTGGACTTTTCCACACACAGGTGTTTCCGCACATAATAGCTGGAATCATCTTCCAGAAAGGTACTGCAGCAGGGAAGTTACATGCATTAATAATTCCACACACGCCGAGTGGTCGACGGTAGGTGAACAATTCCTTATCAGGCAATTCTGAGTTGACTGTTTGACCGTAAAGACGGCGTCCTTCGGATTGGAAAAAGAGACAAGTATCAATTGCTTCTTGAACCGAACCTGCAGCTTCTTTCAGAGTTTTACCAATTTCACGTGTTTCAAGTGCTACAATTGCATCTTTGTGTTCCATGAGTAAACGGCCCATGTTTCCGATGATTTGACCACGGGTTGGCGCAGGAGTTGCGGCCCATGCTGGGAAAGCGGCATGAGCAGCGTCGAGAGCAGCGTTGACGTCGGCTTTGGTCGAGAGGGGGAATTCTCCAAGTGTGTCGTTGAGAATTGCTGGGTTAATCGAAGTGAAAGTCACACCGTCACTCGCCAAACTCAGTTGACCATTGATGATATTGTATCCTTTGACGGAGGGTTTTCCGTTTGGATTTTCAGCAGCTAGGAATTCGAGACCTGTTTCAAGAACATGAACCATGACATGCCCAAAGGAACGCCCCTCTTGAAATTGATGGACACTTTCGAACGAAATAATTCTCGAATAAATCCATGAATTCTTAACTTAAGGTTAAAAGGGGGTCGGCGGAAACGAACAGAGAAGAGGCGGTCAGGCCACCATTAAATAGGCTCGACAGTTCATCAAGAGAAGTGAAAGTATGGCGAAAGATGAAAAAACAATGTCCTTGCGTGTATCCAAAGCAATTCCGTCCGATGTGGGCCATGGAAGAGCCCGTATTTCAGGGGAAAATGATCTCGGTTTGAAACCCGGAGATATCGTTGAAATCAAAGGTGAAAAACGCTCTACTGCTGCCATCTATTGGCGCAGTCGGCCCGAAGACGCAAAGATGGAAATCATTCGCGTTGACGGTATTATTCGCAAGAATGCTGGCGTCAGTCTCGGCGACCGAGTTACGGTAAGCAAAGTTGAGGCCAAAGAATGTACTAAACTCATTCTCTCACCCGTCATGGCCAACAAACAAAAAGTCAAGTTCGGTCCTGGCATCGAAGGTTTTGCTCGTCGAGGATTATCGAAGCGGCCGGTCGTTCAAGGTGACCGGATTTTTATTCCTGGCATGACATTGTTCGCAGAAGCCTTACCGTTTGCTGTGCTTCAAACTACTCCGAAAGGAATTGTAAAAGTCACCAATGATACCGACATTGTCATCAAAGACGAAGCCGTTGACGATGTTGATGCTGGCCAAACAGAAGGTATCACCTACGAAGACATTGGTGGAATCGGGCAACAATTGCAAAAAGTTCGTGAAATGATCGAGCTTCCACTCAAGCATCCTGAATTATTCCGTCGCCTAGGAATCGACCCGCCGAAGGGAGTTCTTCTTCACGGACCACCTGGAACGGGCAAGACCATGATCGCCAAGGCGGTAGCCACTGAGGTTAACGCGCATTTCAAGAGTATCAATGGCCCCGAAATCATCTCTAAGTATTACGGAGAATCTGAAAAACAACTTCGCGAGATTTTTGATGAAGCAGCTGAAAATGCTCCAGCAATCATTTTCATCGACGAAATTGATTCGATTTGCCCAAAGCGAGAAGAAGTGAGTGGAGAGGTTGAACGACGAGTTGTCGCTCAAATGTTAACGCTCATGGACGGCATGGAAGGGCGAGACAATGTCGTGGTCATCGGTGCAACCAACCGCCGAGATGCCCTCGATCCTGCTCTACGTCGACCTGGCCGTTTTGACCGTGAAATCGAGATTGGCGTCCCTGACCGAGAAGGTCGCAGTGAAATCATGGATGTTCACACCCGCCAAATGCCAATTTCAGATGACTTTGAACTCGAATGGGTTCTCGACAATACCTATGGGTTTGTTGGGGCTGATTTAGCCGCTCTTGCTCGTGAATCGGCAATGAAGGCTTTGCGACGGTACCTCCCGGAAATGGATTTGGAAGAAGATACGATACCTCCGGAAGTCCTTGAAAAGATGGAAGTTCGTATGGATGATTTCCGAGAAGCGATTAAGGATATTGAACCTTCAGCATTAAGAGAAATTTATGTTGAAATTCCTAAAGTAACTTGGGCTGAAGTCGGTGGCTTAGATGAAGTCAAAGACCGTCTAAAAGAGTCCGTTGAATGGCCACTCACCAAGCCAGAATTATTCGAACACTTTGGCATTAAGCCTCCGCGAGGAATCGTTCTGTTCGGCGCACCGGGTACTGGTAAAACTTTGCTTGCCAAAGCAATTGCTAACGAAGCTCAAGCTAATTTCATCAGTATCAAAGGTCCTGAGATGATTTCCAAGTGGGTTGGTGAATCCGAACGTGCCGTGCGTGAGATTTTCAAGAAGGCAAAGCAATCTGCACCTGCTATCATCTTCTTGGATGAATTTGAATCCATTGCCAGTCGACGGTCTTCATCAGGAACCGAAGGCAGTGATGTGAGTAACCGAGTCGTCAATCAACTACTCGCAAGTATGGATGGTGTCGATTCGCTCGATGGTGTCATCGTTGTCGCAGCAACAAATCGTCCGGAAATGCTTGACCCTGCCCTCATGCGCAGTGGCAGATTTGAGCGTGTCCTTCACGTCCCTCCACCAGATGCTGGTGCACGAGAGACAATTTTTAACATTCACAGCCAAGGTATGCCGTTATCAAAATTCTCGCTTAAGGATATTATCGGAGGACTCGACGGGTTCACCGGTGCTGATATTGAATCAGTATGCCGGGAAGCAGCGCTTATCTGTATGCGTGCAAACAAGAAAAAGGTCACAAAGGCTCATTTCGAAGAAGCGATCAAGCGTGTTCGCCCTACAGTGACCCCAGAAATGCTTGCGTACTATCAGAAGATGGAAACTATGCTGACATCAGGCCTCACAAATATCAAGCGTAATCGAGATACTGGGTTCGGAATGGAATCAATGTGAGGTGATTCCTTGAATCGACGCATTGATGTGCTGCATCGGCGTGGTTGTCTTGTAACTGAGGAGTGAATTGTATGGCTGTCTTTGCTCGTGAAATTATTGGCCGGGAAGTCATTGACTCACATAATCAACTTCTTGGAACTCTTCGCGATATTATCTTCGACAAACAATCGGGTTCAATCTCCGGAATTCGAGTCAAAGTCGAGGAAAACCTCGACCCGTCCGCTCTCCCGTGGGAGATGGCTGATGGATTGATGGAGATTCCAGTTGATGAGGTCGCACGAATTGCTTCAAAAGTTCATTTGAAACGCTAAAACACATTATTTGTCTTCAAAATATTTCTGCTCCAGATGAGCATTTGCCTTCCAAATAGTAACAACCTTCTAAACCGAATGGAACACGTGCGTATGTCGGAACAGTGCTCTAGTAGGTGACCTCATGCTCGACAACGTAAATCTCAATTACCGACGAATCGGCCTACAAGCCGCATTCTGGCTCGTAATGTTGCTTTTGCTAATGAGTATCTTGGTAAATTTCGTTAATCTTTCCAACACAAACCAATTATCCGCTTATGATGATGATTGGAATGACATGTCAGCATTTCGACAAGACATCAAGGATATGGGTATTCAGACCAGCTCACTCGTGAGCAGTCCGCTCTTATTAGCAGATATCGAAGATCCACGCAACACAACCTACATTCTTGCTGGCGTGGAACGTGATACGCTTTCCTTGCCGCAATTTGACAGTGATGGTTTCATCACAATCGCATCAGAAGACGGTTACTCACCTTCAGAAATTGATGCAATCGTCGAATTTGTTGATGCTGGAGGAACTGCATTGATTCTTGATGATTATGGATTTGCAGGAACTATTGCCCAAGCCTATGGCGTGCGATACACTGGCTACCAACTTTACGAAGCGAATTATGTCGAAGAACTCGATTTCAATTATATTTGGATGTGTATTCAAGCCACACCTTGTGGCATGAACGGTAGCAGCATCGACCCTGAAACCATATCTGTCCACGAACGATGGAGTGGACTCAGTGGTGAAGGTGCTCACCCCTGTAGTTTGTTAAACGGTGAGACCATGCCGCTCGAGGATGCTGGCTTGTGCTCACAACACTGGATAAATGGTGAAATTCAATATAATGCCACCTATCAATTACTGCTCAACAACATCACTGCACTCGAACTCATTCCTGGCGTAAACGGTGCTCTTTCCGAAATTTCGATTCGGGCAGTGACAAGTAACGAAGCAACTGTTGATGTAAATGGTGATGGCAACATTTGGGTTGGTAATGAGCAAAATTCGGAAACTCCAGATTTAGGACCGGGCCAATTCAACCTAAGCATTGAAGCATGTGCACGAAAATCATGTGACCCTAATGACGGTGGTAGAATTGTATTCATGGCCGATGGCTCAGCACTGATTAACGCTATTTACGACTATGAAGGCTTTAACGATCCAGAAAACCCACTGTATGGAACAAATGAATGTGTCACCAGCAATGAGAAATGTATCCCAGAAAATGATAATCGGAAGTGGGCGATGGATTTCATTGCTGAAGCATTGATGTCGACAAATGTTGGCGAAGAAGGACAACCCGCAGAAAACGCTATGGTGATTTTTGATGAATCCCGCCACCCTCAAAATGCCTTGCTGGCAGACTCTTACAACACCATTTACTTCCTTTTGGTCTACTTTACCGGAGAGGGATTAGCAATGTTATTGCTCTTCCTCGTGCTCTTCATTGCCTTTGAAGCAGTTCTTATCAAGAAGCGAGACCCTGAACCATGGCGACACGTTTTCAGCATTATTTATTATGGGTTTGGAGATGCAAATCGATATACCTACTATGCAAAAACTGATAAAATTCGGCAGGTATTCCTTTCGAAGGTTCGAAATCAAAATGGTTTGAGTCGTGAAGAATTCCATGCGATGCCTGCTCGAGAGCTTGTATCGCTCATCAACGACCCCGTTTTGGCGAAGTTCGCCATTGAACCAACCAAATACTCACTTGAACAAACGGTCGCAGTCGTCAAACGAATCAAAGCGTGGGGACGTATCTGAGGTGAACTATTATGTGGACACGTAAGGCTTCATTCACATTTACTGGCGGTATTGCGCTGATCCTTATTGGGATGATGATTGCAAATCTGCAAATGATAATTCTAGGACTTTCGTTCATTGCATTCATTGTCGTCAACTCATGGGTTTCCGGCCATGGTGATGTTGAAGTTCAACGTACACTTTCGGCAGATAATCTCTACAAAGGCGATGATTTGTATGTTGAACTCTTGGTCACAAACCGCTCAAATCGAAATACGCAATTATTAGAAATCTACGATAATATCCCGCATGAAATGAAACTTCGCAGCGGACTTAATCAAATGCGTTTGAATCTACGCCCTGGTGAAAGTGCACGGATTCGATACGTTCTACGTTGCCCTCTGAGGGGGCATTATTCCATCGGTCCAGTCTCTGTTCGTTCTCGAAACACCTTCAATCTTAGCGTCGAGGAAATGTATGTCGATCATCACAGTGACATTGTGATTTTCCCGCAAATCAAAGAAGTAGAGGAAGCTTTCCTTCGTTCTCGAACTGCAAAAATGTATACTGGTGCAACAACCTTGCGAATACCAGGTCAAGGTTCAGAGTTTTATTCTCTACGAGAATATGTCCCTGGCGACCCATTCAAGAACATCAACTGGAAAGCATATGCCCGAACTGGTGAATTGATGGTCAACGAAAAATGCCGTGATGCGGTGACAGACCTGTATCTCCTCTTAGACAGTCGAGATATTGCCCGAATCGGAACGGTATTGAAGAATCCACTCGAAATGGGTACCGTCTCTGCAGCGAGTCTTGCAGCCTTCTTCCTCAAGCGACGAGATTCAGTTGCCTTGGCCATCTTTGACGATACTCTTTCCTATCTACCACCGGATACAGGTGATAAACAGTATTTCAAAATCTTGAGCGCACTTGCGGGTGTTTCTCCGAAAGGAGCCATGCCACTGCAGGCAGTAACCAATTCCTTGAGTGGGCGTTTTAGTCGAGGCAGTCCGGTTTTCATCATTTCTTCTTGCGAAGGTGATGGAACGGTGCCTGCCGCTGTTCGTGACCTTGTCGGACGTGGCCATGAAGTAACTGTTCTTTCACCTTCTAGCATCGACTTTGAGCGATTGGTGAGTCGTATTCCGCGTATGTCCTATGAAGTTCTCAAACTCGAACGGCAAAACCGTTTGACGACGTTGGCAGGCTCAGGAGCCATGGTCATTGATTGGATGCCTGACATGGATTTGTCACAAGCATTGATGCAAGTGAGGGGGTACTGAAAATGGCAGACGAGGTCGCACTCCAAGGTGATGTCACCATTAATGGTGAGGTTTATCCTCGTACACTTCATCTAAAGATGCTGCGGAAGCAATGGCAAATCATCACTCTCCAAGTGATTGCCACTGTGGCACTCATTGGTATGTATCTCGAAGTTGTATCGACTTATGTTGTCGGCTCCATCGATCACACTATGCTTTTCGACACCATTGAAGTGCTCATAGGAGATCAATTGCCAATTGGAGATTGGCTCACTGGTGAAGGCCGAAGTGGTTTATCTCGTTTCTTTATCCCATTGGTATTGGGATTAGCTCTTGGTGGCGGGATGGCTTTTCTTGCCTTCCAAACACCGTTAGTTCAACAACGAGCCAAATTGGGTTTCATCATCACACTCATCGTTGTTTTAATCGGTCAACTTTTGCTATCCTGGCTCACTGGAATGCTGTTTAGTTTCGATTTACGTTTGCCAAACACCAGTGAACTCAGCACATTGGAATGGCCCTTACTGATGATTTTGTCATTGTTGATTCTCTTCGTCTATCTCTTACCTGTCATTATGGGTGTTCGAGGAATTTGGGGTCTTTCCCGACGTTCAATCGCCTGGGCGATTGGGTTTACTCTCTTGTTCCTTGGAATTCACGCAATCCTTGCTTTCCCGCTCATCAATGGACAACTCGGGAACTTTGGAGACTCTGTCAGCGTAATCGGTGCACAATTCAGCGAACCAACCATCGGTATTTTCGGTATAATGTTGGTAACGAAAGAACAATTCGCCCTCATTATGATTGCAATTCTTATCATGGTATTCCAAGAATCGTCGTACGGTGTCATCCGTCATTTGGAATACGCCTACCGCCTACCTGAATCGTGTAAGCGAGACCCTGAATATGTCCGACAGATGGATAACGTCCTCAACACACATCTCAAACACACGTTTGGTTTCCTTGGATTGACCGGAATCGTGACAATGGTTGCACTTGGATTCCATAGTGTTCTTTTGGACATTGTCAAAGATTCAACGGGAAGCCAATGGGCAGGACAAGTTTCGGAATCCATCGAATTATCTTTGACCTATGGATTGGTTATTTCAGCAGCGATGTTCTTGAGCATCATGGCATTACTCAGATTCTTTGTTCCTTGGGAACGAATTTGGGGATTGATTTACGCTCGACGAGCACAAGAAGCAACTCCTCAAAGTAAAGAAGTCGTAGATATTTGATTACCGGGCCTTATGTATGGTTTGAACCATACGACCGATTAATTCTGAACACAGAAGGAGAAACAGTGGTAATCCACACCAGGCTGCAATTGCGCCCAACACTCCGTCATTCATTTCGAGAACTTTAGGATGAAGAAGAATACTCCCTACGACAACCAAAATCAAAAGAAGACGTTCGACAAATAATGGATAACGCCTCCCTTGTTTCTCTTCGCGAGAGTAAAAAGTATCTGCTTCAGAAGACATTTCTTCACCTCAGAATTCAAGACCGGATAAACGGGCTTCAAGGGCTGCCAAAGCAGGATCTACTGCTTGCTCTGCTGCAGGTTCCTTACGATGATTCCAAGAAGCATCCAAACGTGCTAATTCTGCTTCAAGTTGTGATCGTTCATCGCTTTGGTCAGTTGAAGGAGTTGCTAAAGGTGTGGAGACCTCGCTTGAGAACGTCGCTACTTCATTCTGAACGGATTCATCAACGGGTACAGGCATATTTTCCCAGCCGGCTTCATCAATTGTTACTTCTTCCTTCACGGCATCTAATGAGACAGGTACTGGGCCTGCGAGGCTCGATTCCATGTCGATAAGCATCTCTTGCTCGACCGGTGTGCGTTGAGCATCAGGCACTGAATTCCGCTCATAAGGTAGCAAACCGTCACGTTGGAATTCCCAAAGCATTCCTCGTGGGACTCCATCTGCAAGGCCAGAAGCATCGAGTTGAGTAATCAACTCTTCAAGCACACGGGCAGTCTCTTCAAGGGCAATTGCTTCACCAGCATCTCGTTGATCAGCTTCGAGATAAATATCATCAAGTGCGACTTGAATCAATTTCCGGGTCGCTTGTGCAATACTTGGAAGGGCTTCAGGTCGTGTACAATTATTCAGTAATGCTTCAACTTCCAGCGGAGGTGCGCCTAAACGAATGAGTTGTTCAAGGACATTGCGAAGGCGTCGAAGCATTGTGATTGAACGGTCAAAGTCTTCCAACAAGTGTTCTAAATCAATAACGACATGCCCAACAGTTTCACCGAGTTGGTGTTCAAGCCTTTGTTGGACTGACCATCGAGCAAGTCCACGAACAGCACCTGCTGTTTGAGGCACTTGGCGTTCAAGTAAAGTCATCACTTCACTTGAAAGAAGGTGTCGTGGGGTTGCGGCTACATGGTCAACAGTAGATTGAATCACTTGCAAACCACGTTCAACCGCTCGGTCAAGAAGAGTAACTGAGTAACCAAGTGCTCGCGAGTTTTCAAGTCGTTCGAGAACAGGACCGAGTCCCTCAAACGTCGAAGTATCATCGAGTAAGGCTTGAGCCAATGGTTCGTCAGCCAGACGAGCACGGAGGCGTTCTGCTTCTTGGATATCGGAAAGTGCTTCTTCATGGGCCTGGGAAAGTGCTTCAGCACGTTCAACCAGTGAAATCAATTCTGCTTCTGCATGACCACGACGGGCTCCTAAATCTCCGAGTTCACGCAATGTTTGTCGTCGTTCATTCATCAATTCACGAAGTTCAGCCTGAACTTGTGCTTGGCGAGCCTCATCCGAAGCAAGTCGATTACGATCTTCTTCAGAACGTCGACGCGAAGCTTTTGCTTCTGCATCGATCGATTCCAATTCAGAGGTATGCGTATGAATTTTCTCTTCCATCAACATAGATTCCGCCTGGGCGCGAGTGTGACGTTCACGGGTTGCTTCAACTTGTTCTTGGAGAACACGCAATCTTCGCTCGTCGTCATCTGCTTGTTGACGGATGGTGGACAACCGTTCACTTCCAACGAGTAAGTCACCATTCAACTGTGCTTCTTTCAAAGCCAGTTCTTCGATTGCAGAACGTAATACTTCGCTTGATGATGCGTCTCCAAGGGCTTTGGCAAGTTCAGCAGCTCGAACGCTTACTTGATGCTCAAGTTCATTGACACGCTTCACCAAACGTTCTGCTCGATGTTCTGCTTGTTCAGATGTCGCACGTGATTCGGCGATATCAAGTTGCATCTTATCGAGATTTGAATTGTTTTTCTCGATTTTGGCAATCGATTCCATTCGTGACTCACTGGCCTCTCGGGCGAGAATTTGTGCCGAATTTTTTGCTGATTTAGACTCTTCAAGTCGTCCTGCAAGTGCGGCTTTCTCCTTGACCAATTCATCGATACGATGATCTGCTGCTTCCAAGCGTCTACGAAGCCCTGAATCAACGGCCAAAGGCTGTCCAACCTCGCCGCCAATACCATCGCCCACTTCTTCAACAGTTTCTGAGAATTTTGATGATGCTCTACTCGTTCGAAGTACTTCCATACCGATTTCAAAACCAAACAAATCATTGAGTTTCACTCTGAGGTTTGCCTTTCGACTTTCAGAACGAGTCCGGAGCGTCACTAAGAGTTCATGGAATATGTCGAGGCTGAACGTACGAAGAGTTCCTGATTCCCGAGATACAATACTTCCGACAGGGAGACGGTGAAGCTTCAATACCCATTTGGAATCGGTGAATTTGCGCATGGCTTCTTCGAAAGAGTCAGACTCTGGAGCCGAAATGCCAACTGGAATTCCTCGTGACAAGAGAACAGTTACTGCATTAGCAGATTGTCCGGCTTGCAAATACCCAGTAACTTCTTCAGTTACTGCAGCAGTCAACATCGAAAGGATTGCGTCAGGGCCGCCTCGACCTTCTCTCAATACAAAACCTTCTGGAATCGGACCACCTTGGACTCCAATGGAACCGACTTCACCATCGAGAAGAGCAGATGCTGCAGAGATGAGGCGGGCATGGTTGGTGTTTGCTTCAGTCCAAATTCCAATTGAGATGTCACCAGATTCTGCAAGGAGGAGGGCTCCATCATGCGTGTGAAGTGTCCAATGACTTGAACCATTGAGTCCGAGTCCTTCGTTCAAATGCTCCATTCGCATATCAGAAAGAGTGGAGTGGATTTGAGCGGAAAGGCTTTCTGGGCTTGCGGGTAGTTCACCAACCGAATCGATAAGCATCCCTTGGTCAACAACGACACCGCCACGAACAGTGTCTTGTTCGCTTAGTACTCGTAGAACGGCAGAAAGGTCTCGGCTCATCAAGCGTTGAAGAGCATCCCCTCGAGGTAACAAACCTTGACGGTTTGCTGTGAATTCAAAAGCTTCAGGGACAACTTCCGCTACACTTCCAAGTCCTGTAAGTGAATAAGACCCTGCTGTAAATCGGGAATCTTTCGCTTCGATTTCTTCAAGTCGTAACCGGGCCTCTTTCCCGCCCAACAGCATCTTGCCATTGGCCGGTTCGCAAAGCCAACCGACAATCCGGCCAGCACGCACCAGACGATGTCCTGCGGGAGTTTTCCGTCGGCCGATCCATGTGCTAATCACACCATGGTCAAACGGCTGAATTGTACCGCTTTCAACATTGATCTCATCTTCGATTGGGGTTCCTTCTGGTAGCTTAAACATGGTATCACTCACATCCTGGGGGTTGTCGTAAGAATTCGACGGTCGCGGTCAAGAGCATGGCGCCATCGGGCTAATCGCCCTCCCTCGCCACTCAAGACGACAATTCGATTTGGTGTTGCCACATCGATTATCATCCGTTTCTTGCTTTCGCACCACACTTCATACACTTGGCCAAGGCCAAGAGCATGTCCAGTCTCTTGGGCAACGTGGATCATTTCTACCGCCTCTTCAAACGGTGGCAGAATCCCCTCTTCTCCGACACTGGCCAATAATTGCCCAGTATCATCGATGAGCATTGCTTGATTGACACCTTCAAGGCGGCATAATCCGGCAAGTACTCGTTGCAGCATGGTTCTCAAACTTTCGGTCTGCGCTGTAGCCTTCAAGTAGTTTTGCGCTTTTATCCCCCTTAAGGGGGATTTGAAGACCTAAATTGATTTTCCAACTGGAGATTCAAAACCGGCAGCGCGGAGAAGGTATTTTCATGTGTTTTCCGCGCTTACAAAAGTACTGGTTTTGGCCAAGAAGTTCGTGATAAATCGCAAAACTTGGCGTAATATTCCAATTGAAAAATTAAAAATGCAATTGGGAAATCAAGTATCGTATGCGTGGGCAAGGGGCGTAGAACCGTAAATCAAGCGGTGAACTCAAACCATAGTGGTGCACGCAGGTGTACATGGCGAAGGAGGTAAAACCAGTGTTTTCGGTTCCAACCTGCGATAGTTGTTCAAAACCAGCCATCCTCGAACAGGCCTATTCAGGGCGCATATTGTGCGGAGAGCACATGGCAAAATCGGTTCGGAAAAAAGTCGGAAAGGAATTACGACACCAATTAAAACTTCCACGGGATAAAGAAACTACAATTTTTGTGGCGATCTCAGGAGGAAAGGATTCAGCAGTTTTGCTTGACAGCTTAGTCGACCGCCTTGGCCAACGCCCTGATGTCACGATTATTGCAGGAACGGTCGATGAAGGAATCGATGGCTACCGCCCACCCTCTCTGATTTGTGCTCAAGAGTTATGTGAACGCCTCGGCATAGAGTTCATCACAGTCTCCTATCCGGAATTAAGTTTCAAGGAAATGGATGAAGTCGCACACCGAATCCCTGGTCTTGTGAAAGAAAACAAAGATGCACCGCGAATGCCATGCTCTTACTGTGGTGTTTTTCGCCGACAAGGCATCAATCACTTGGCAAAAAGAGTCAATGCCGATTATGTGGCATTAGGGCATAATCTCGATGACATGGCACAAACGGTCCTTATGAATATGACCAACGGCGATTTGGAACGGACACTGCGACTTGCACCCCATACAACGACGCCTGTTGACGGGCTTGCCCCACGCATTGTCCCTTTACGATGGATTCCTGAACAAGAAGTTCATCTTTACGCCTTACATCGAAAATTACCACTTCACCATGAAGAGTGTCCGCATGCCAAAGGCGCATTACGCTGGCGTCATCGGGAAATGGTTGCTCAAATGGAAGCAGACGTCCCCGGTTCCCGCCATGGATTATTACGAATGGCTGATAATATCAAGGGATTGCGTGACCAAGTCATTGACTTGGGGGGTGCTGAAGCACGACCTGCACCCCCACACCCATGCGAATCTTGCGGTGAACTCACCTCGAGTCGACAATGCAAGGCATGCGATATGCGAGCGTTGATGAACGACTAATCAAAGAACGTTCTTTGCCAATTCGCTCAAGTTTTGAGGACGGCCACAATAATGGCAACGCAGTTGTAATGGATCACGCTGAGTTACCTTCAACCGATGCGGTTGAGGTTCACGTAGATTCGTAGTAATGCAATTTGAGAAGGTGCAACGGACTACATTGATGACTTCATCACCTAAATTGATGGTGAGCTTTTCTGCAACAGAATAGGCCCGTATAATCGCAACACGTGCTTCTGGCGCCACCAATGCCAATCGGTCCAGTTCAGATTGTGTCAATTCACGATCTTCAACTTTGATAATATCTTTCGAACCCATTTTCTTCGAAGGGACATTCATGACCAGAGATACCGGGACTGCAGTCGCACCACCGATTCCGAGCATTTCCAAGACGCGCATGGCTTGTCCAGATGGAATGTGATCAATGACAGTGCCATTACGAATGGCTGTAACTCTGCGCATACTGTGTTCATTCGACATCACAAAGCACCCCCTTCGATTTTAGCAGGAACTGTAACACCGAGCAGACGACACAGGAGGGCCATTCGGGCAACAACTCCATTGAAGGCTTGCTCGAAATATCGAGCATGACGGGTTTTATCGACTGAAGGGTCAATTTCATCAACACGTGGCAATGGATGCATGACAATCATATCCTTTTTCACATCACTGAGATGACGAGCATGAAGTTTGTAAGCGCCAGCACATCTTGCATATTCATCTTCATCTGCAAAGCGTTCTTTCTGAATACGAGTCATATACACGACATCTGCGTCAACCATCGAACCATACAAATCCTCAGTTTCAACAACATTGGCACCCTGTGCGCGTAAATCTGAAACGATATCGTCTGGCATATTCAACAAATCAGGACTTGCAAAAATTAATTCACAACCAAATCGAATCAAGGCATGAGAGAGGGAGTGGACAGTTCTTCCATAGCGTAAATCTCCTGCTAAAACGACTTTCAAGCCTTCTAAACGGCCGTGTGCCTGTTTGATTGTGAACAAATCAAGCATCGTTTGAGTTGGATGGTGGCCTGCACCGTCTCCACCGTTGAGAATAGGGACACGCGCTGCGTCTTGAGCGTATTGAGCCGCTCCTTGACGTGGATGGCGCATAGCGATAATGTCGGTGTAACCATCGACCATTTGGATGGTGTCAAACAATGTTTCTCCTTTGACAACTGAAGAGGTCTTGACATCGCCAAGATTGACAACATCGCCGCCGAGTCTTTTCATTGCGGTTTCGAACGACATCCGAGTTCGTGTACTTGGTTCGAAAAACAAATTTCCGAGAATTCTACCTTGCAAGAGAGGGAGGTAAATCTCACCCCGTGCCACGGGTAGCAGTCGTTCAGCATCGTCTAAAATACTGAGAATTTGTTCATTCGTCAAGTCGTCCATGGTAATGAGTCCAGTCATACGCTCTCTTCCCTCATCTTGAGGCGGTCGAAGACACCCATGAACATTACCATCAAAATGATTGATTCTATCCTTTCAAAATACTCTGAAACAGAATGTGGTGGCCAAACGGAAAAGCGGAGTGATTATCACCGAGATGTCACCAACATGTGTCATGGCTCTTGATGCTTGGGCGGATGTTGATGCGGCACTCGATGCGGCACGACAGTCAAGACAGCAACGACTTGAACGCCTGACCAGTAGTTCGGCATTACTGATTCTCACTGGAGCGGTTTGGTTGATGTGGCCGAGCCTCCAATCTGCGATTAACGGTGATTCTGGACTTTTCGAAGGCCTCGGCTATCCGCTTCTCATTATCGCCTATGGATTGATACTCCAAGATTCGGTGGTCGATGAAGCAAAAGCGAGAACTCGTATCGGGTCATTTGCATGTATTGCTTGGCCTGTACTCTTGATCATTGCTTCGAAGCACCTCAATCTGGCTAATACTGATTCTGCCCTTGGCTCAGGATTCATTCTCTTCGTAGCATACGCTTGCTTTCAGACCTCGAGTACTGTCTTACGGGGCGGGCTTGATGTCATGCGGTGGCGAGCGATAATGACTGGCTTAGGTGTTGTAGCCGCATTTTCACTGTTCGTTGGTGAAATCCCTGAAATCAAAACATACGAATGGCTGGCGTCACTCACCTCCCTTACGGTCGCCAGTATCGTAACAGCATACATTTGGTTCATTGGAGATGACCAGCGTGTTGAGCGAAAAGCATTCGCTAAGCGACTTGACGGTATTGAATCATACTTATTGGAGTTAAAGGCTCAAGGTGCAGCAGTCGATCAAGCTTCGAGTTTGATCATGACTGCAAAAGAAGAAGGACACATTAACCCAACATACGGCATGAAACTTCTTGCCCAAGCAGAAGAAGACATTGAACGTACACTTTCCCTCACCGGTGATGTCGAAATTATTCAAACAGATGCCATCCAAGCGATTGAAAAGGCAGAATCGATTGCTCCCTCAGTAAAACGCCCTCGGAAATCCTTTGACATGGGTGCACGTGAAGTGAAACTTGGATCTTTGCGTGAAGGAGAGATCTTGTTTCGACAATCAAAAAAATTGGCTCTCGACATTATCGAATGGTGGGCTAAGGCGGAACAAGCCATTACCGAAGCCAGTCGATTACTCAGTGGAAAGGACGGTGAAAGTATCCAACATTTGAAGGAGTTACTGGCTGATGCCAAAAAGAAACTCGCTATTGAAGCACCGAAAGAAGCGTATGAATTTGCATGTGTCATTCCTCAACAATTATTGGCAGATGAAGATGCACAAGGTCGCGCCCATGAAGCTGTCAAAGAAGCGCATCGACAATTGCAACAGGTCGATGGCCTGGATACCACTGAGATGGTACAGCGCTTGGACCGCGCAGAACAAGCCATCGAAGCAGGTAGTCCGAGTCAGGCGATTGGGTTGGCTGATGGCGTCGTTCGAACGATTGAAGCAGAACGGTCAGCGATGGATAATGTTCGACGTGCTCTCAAGCAGCGTAAAAAATTGGTTGCTCAATACACGAATCGAGATGACAAAAGTGATTGGGAGCAACGCCTTACTTCCATAGAGGATGCAGCAGACCTCAAACAATGGACGCAAGCAAATGCATTACTTGATGCGATAACAACCGACCTAGACAACGAAGGTCAAGCGAGTGATGAAGCCCTCGAACTGTATGATTTTGTTACTGAAGAATGGAAAGTACTTCGGAACCAATGCGATGCCAATCAGATTTCTATTGAAGATGAAAACCGCCGTGCTTGTGAGCAAGCTATTGCTCTTGCTGGTGAATCTTTGTCGGGTGGACGTATCGAAGACTGTCTCAATCACTTATCGGAAGCTGATGCTGCGATGGAACGTCTCCGAAGACTGATCTAATCTTACGATTCTAACAAGCCTTTCTTTTCAACAGATTTGAGGTCAAGTGCACCAGGGAATCCAAGGTCAACTGGCATTCCTGATATCGTGATGACAATTCCTGTCAAGTGCGTGTGAATACACATTGGCAAGCCATCAGGCCAAACTTGCTGAACAACCTTCCAACCGTTTGCCTTTTTCTTAATCGCTTGCGTTAGGCTACCGGATCCATCAAATGCAGTCCAACCATTCGCATTCCAAGCGTGTAGAATTAACGGCTTCTTACCGAAGGTGGGTGGTGGTGCTACTACGTGCTTTCTGGCCCATCCATCAAGCCAATCGAGCCCAGAATCATTGAGCCATTCAATCGGTGTGGTTTCAGATGGTAGCATCTCTGTATGACCTTCTCGTGAAAGTGCTCCGATGAGGTTTCGCACGTGTGGGTGGCGAGGGTGTGTTGTTGCAAGTTTTTCAGCCATTGTCACACCGGTATTGATTCTCCCTGCATCGATATGAAGTAAGGAACGGACGACTTCTCCATGCGTCCAATCACTTATTTTGGATGTTTTGATAAACTGTTCAAGTAAATTCAAAGCCTTGTCGGGAGTTCCGGCTAAACGCATTCGAGCGATATCACTCAACAGGAAAATCCGACCTGGTGGAGTGTCGAGGTATTTGAGTTCACTTTGAGCGATACCTGCTTTGTATCGGCGGACGAGGTCGATGTTGCGTTTCATCACTGAGTCGATGGAAAGCAGTGCTTTGTATTCGGGTTGCAAAGGTCGTCGCTTCGAATTGAACAATGAGGCTGCCCATTGCAAACGTGCTGATTCAATATCATCGGAATTTAACAATCCTAGGCGTGGTTTTGCTTCAGCATGATCACGTTGGGATAAACTGGATGCTGCGAGTACTAAACGAGCAACTTGGGCTTCGCGACCGCCTCGCAAGGCAAGGAGAGATACCGCTTCTTCCTCGGCTTCATTCCAACGTCCTAAGCCTGCATATAATTCCATCATTGCGTCGGTTTTACGTGCTAAAGTAAGCCCTTCTAATTGCTCACCATGGCCTTCGTTAATCTTGTCCAATCGGTCGAGGGCTTTTGGCCATTGGTCATTTGCAATCAATTCAGTGAATGGTTTTTGTTTGAGATAGATAATATCTTGCATTTCCGAAAGACGTGCTCGGTTTTCGCCAACAGCAGCGTCGAAAGTGATGTCTTCTAATTTCAAACCGATTCGGCGTGATTTGAGCCATATGATGAGGAAAGAAATTTGACCACCAGAGGCTAAAAGCCACGTAAGCTCCTCAAGGGAGTCCTTTTCCAAGAAGCCACAAACGTAGGTATATTCACCACAAGCGGCTCCTCGCGGGAGGAAACTCGAATCCCAGAAGGTGATCATCGCCAGTGTCAACAAAAGCATCGACTGACCTGCGAACCCAGTAAAACAGAAATTGAGAACCTTCGCCTGTTGACTTGGTTCCGCCCTTAACAAGCGACTGTCTGCTAATTTAATGCCACCTTTTCCAGAGACATCTTGGACATCGAGGAAAAGGATGCGGGCGACTTCGTAAACGAAGAGGAAACCGATAAGAGCGACGTTCAACAATAAAAACATGAGAAGAAACTGAACCATTGGGAACCGAATTCCATATTGTGGGATGAATGAAAAGAGTTCAATCAGTCCGAAACCAAGGAGTCCGCCTTCTTCCATAATAGTTGTCTGAACACGGTATTCGGGTAATTCGAGAACTCGGTCTGAATGAGTAAGCATCAGACTTGGATCATCACCAATGTAGAGCAATACAATCAGTGAAATCAATGTATTCAGAGCCACATATGGCATAACAATTAAGTTGAAGTTGACAATTTGTGCTACCGCCTGTTGTTTAGCATTTGGAAGATGATTGTGAAAAGGAGAGGGTTCTCCACGAGCGATTTTCCGTGATGATTGCCGGAGTGCTTGCCATGAGGAGCCAAGAATCCGGCCATAGGCTAGAACCGATGGGGCGACCACCGCAAAGACGACGATACTAAATTGCCTTGACTTAGAGACATTTGCGTTAACTAAGAGGCTGTAGATGACGTAAACCAAACTCACCCAAATTATCATTACCACCACATACTTGGAACTGCGCCAAAGACTGGATTGTTGCAAGGATGCCCGGTCTTGCCCAATCGGTTTGATGACCTGAGCACCGAGAGATGTTCCCGAAGAAATTAAGGCAGTAAAGGCAACTAAAAGTAATGCGATAATTAGCGTAGGGGCATGGTAACCTTCAGAGAATCCTAATCTTATCATGATAAACTCAAAAAACAGCAACAATGTCCCTACCAAAGCAAAAATGTAGGTTGCTACGCCAGAATGCATTCCTCTCGAAGTGAGTAGATTACGGGCATCTTGAGTTGAAGAAGTGATTTCGTGCACTTCATATCGCTTATTGCCAGTCTCGAAGGCGACTTGTAATCCACGCAATTGGCGTGGAACTACACGAGTCCAAAACAGCCAAGCAGTTGCAGCAGCCAGAATGTATGGCACTATTGCGGCAGGAGTGAGGCCGCTGATAATTGGTGGTGCTGACATGAAAATTCCTCAATCCTCGTTCGGTGAAACCGCTAAAGTCGGTTGGACTACTTTTTCATCTATTTCATTTCTCAAATCTTTCAAGAAGACATCAAGTGGTATTCCACTTACTTGGTCACCGTTCCGAGCACGCAAACTCACCGTTCGGCTCTCGACTTCACCATCGCCAAGAATGACCATGTAAGCGGGTTGCATCTTGCGATGTGTTCGGATTTTCTTTCCAATCGTATCATCGCCGTTATCGACTTCCACACGAATTTCGTTATCTCTGAGTAATTGTGCAACTTCATCTGCATAGTCGATATGCTTTTCTGAAATCGTAATGATGTGACAGTGGGTAGGGGTTAACCAGGTAGGGAATTTACCAGCAAAATGTTCGATGAGAACTCCACAGAATCGTTCCATGGAACCAAACGGTGCGCGGTGAATCATAACTGGCCTGTGGATCTCGCCATCACTGCCTTTGTATTCCAAACCAAAGCGTTCGGGTAAATTGTAATCGACTTGGACTGTGCCCAATTGCCATTCACGGCCGATCACATCTTTGACGACGAAATCTATTTTTGGACCGTAAAATGCTGCTTCTCCTTGTTCTTCAGACCAATTGACTCCGAGTGATTCTGCTGCTGCACGGCATGCATCCTCTGCTTTATCCCAACTTGCGGGCTCACCAACATATTTGTCAGAATCAAGGTCACGTAAACCAACTCGTACTCGGTAATCATCCATTCCGAGTTTATCAAATATAATTTGCACCAATTCGATACAACCGAGGACTTCTTCTGCAATCTGGTCTTCAGTGACAAACAAGTGAGCGTCATCTTGTGTAAAGCCTCGAACTCGAGTCATTCCAGAGATTTCTCCCGATTGTTCCCAGCGATAGACCGTGCCAAATTCGGCCAAGCGAAGGGGTAAGTCGCGGTATGAACGCATTTGTGATGCATAGAGTTTGATGTGGTGTGGACAATTCATTGGCTTGAGCATGTATCCATCGATATCTCCACTCTTCATCAGGTTCGAGAGTTCTCCACAAGTGCACCCTTCATCAGCAAGTTTATTCATCAAATCACGCTCGACAAGTGGCGGATATTGTGAATCTTGGTAATAGGGGAAATGGCCTGAAGTGCGGTATAAATCGAGTTTTCCAACATGAGGCGTGAATACTTGAGAATAACCTTGGCGGCGTAAGTGGAAGGAAATGAAATCTTGTAATTCTTGACGAATAATTGAACCCCGAGGTGTCCAGAGAATCAACCCCTGACCAACTTCTTCATCGATGTGGAACAACTGCAAATCCTTGCCGAGTTTTCTATGGTCTCGCTTTTTTGCTTGTTCAAGACGGTCAAGAGTAGCTCTGAGCGCCTCTTTACTCGCCTCGACAATACCGTAAATTCGGACCAATTGTTCTCGGTCTTGGTCACCTCTCCAATAAGCAGAAGAGATGCTGGTGAGTTTGACATTCATCAATCGTGATGTATTTGGAACGTGGGGGCCAAGGCATAAGTCATACCATTCATTTTGTTTGTAAATTGTTGAACCACTGCCATCTTCGATCTTATCCTTAATAATTTCAAGTTTGTAAGGATTATCAGCAAAATGGTCTTGCAGTTCCTCATCTGTTAATTCTATTCGTTCGACTGTGAAATTCTGCCGTGCCAATTCTTGCATCTTCTTTTGAATCGCTTTAAGATCAGATTCTAAGATTTGTTCCATGGCAAAGTCGTAGTAGAACCCTCGATCAACCGCAGGACCAATCGTTGGTTTTGCATCCGGATAGAGAACCATTACTGCTTGTGCAAGCAAATGTGCTGCGCTGTGGCGGAGGATATGAATTCCATCATCGGATTCCGAAAGGATTCCTTCGATGGAACAATCGTTGTCCAGAACGCGTGATAAATCGCATTCCATCCCATCTATTCGGGCTGCTAAACATCCATGCTTGCGACCCAATGCATCGGTAATGACTTCTGCACAGGTAACACCTACTGCATATTCGTTTACTGTTCCATCAGGTAGGCTGACGTTAATGAATGCCATTCCGCTCTCTCCTTCAACCCCTATGGGGTTGTCATCCCCTCATCAAACCATCACTCGATACGCCCGGGAAATGGGCATACATCGAGTCGTTTTCGTTTGTCACCAAGGAAACTTAATGTTCCAATAAATCCCATCGAAGATGATGCACTGAATCCCGAGGAATATTGAACCTAGAAGCATTTTTCCACCGCCGGGTAAATCATCGGTATAGGCCGAATAAGCCAGTAAACCCATCAGAATATTTCCGATACATGCCAGGAGCAAAACCCCCACGACCAGAAGCGGAGTCCAACTGTATTCATTTTCAATATGGAAAATGGTTGCCTCAAGCCACAATGCAGATGGAATGACGAGTAAAGCGAAGGCCAACAGTAAACGGGCACCGCCACCACCATCAGATTCGCCCCATGGCCAGCGAAGAGATTCCATTACAGATGCATCATTTTGATAGAGAATAGTCCACCAATACATCAAGAACCCAAAGGCTGCTAAAAACATGAAAGGGGCGATAAATTTAGCCTGCGACCATGGGATTCCACCCCATAAGGCCTCCTTATCCGAAGCATGTGAAAGGCCATACACATAGGAGATCAGAACAAGTGTTCCAAAGATGAGAATGAAGATTCGAACAAATTTTCGCGAGAATTCCATGACCTGCGGTACCGGTTTTCACTGATAAGGACCTGTTTTTTTTTGCTTACCATTCAACATCAAAATCATCGCCGAGTGAAGTACTCGGTTTTTCAAGAATTTCTACCTCTTTCGGCACGGTTTTCTCGGTCGTTTCTTCGTCTTTATCCGAGGTTTGAGTCGGTGTATTGACGTTAACAATAAAACTACTTTCTTCCGCTCTATGCTGAGCAGGACGTCCGTATTGTGGTTTTGAAGGCGGTTCTATATCGGCTGACTCCTGAACTTCTGGAATTTCTTCGACTGGTAAGGATTGTGCATCATCCGTCTTGAGATCAGCAAAGCCCTTGGCTAATGCATCAGCAAGACTTGGAACCTCTGGTTTCCTTCGACTCATGTCTTAGCCAAAGCATGTAGAGCACATCAATGCTCGCCTAAGTTGTGTGCATGCGTTATTCCTCTTCATCGATGAATGAATCATCAAAGACAACTTCGGGCAGGAATGACAAAATTGTCCCGAGGATTCCAAACACGAGAATATATTCCCAAACAGCAGCTGTGTTGAGTAAGGGGTACGTTGAACTGGTGCAAAAAGCGAGCATATCGGAAGTCATTGCATTGTATGAATCCCAATCAAAATCAGGACCCCAAACCTTTGCTTGAGTTGAGATCATTTTGACCAAACCGACGAACGCTGCTCCTGCTGCAAATATTCGTAGGCCAATCAAAGTTCGGAAGCGATTATGATTCCACCAGATACGGATTGTCACTGCAGTGACGAGTAAGCACCAATAGACACCATTATTGAAGATATCAAAGGCGTAGTGTCCATGCATTGGACCATCAGTATCCCATGGCACAGTTCCGATACGAATGCATGAAAAGGCACCGATTAAACCCGGAAAAACGGCGAGGTGGTTCAATCCATGCCAAAAGGAATGGTGCCCACCTTCAGTAATACGTTTCAAATTCATTGAATGAATCTCCATAATAATCCAGAAAACAAGAAAACCACTGACCAATGTGCCAATCGTAAAAATTGTGTATCCAGGCTCATACAAATGAAAATCGGAAATGAACGGCATGTATGCTTTACAGCCATTCCAAATCCAGGTGATGTATCCAGCTACGAGCCATAGAAGTGTCGAGCCAACCATGAGAAGAATCGCAAGGCGCCGGCGTTGAATAGTGTCCACGAACTCTCCTTGTGAGGCTGCTTTTTGATGCCATCGCTTCAAGTGACGCCAATACAGGTCTTCTTGAAGGTGAAACTCTTGGCAGATTCATGCGCATCGGAATCGTGGTCAATCCTGACGCAGGACTCGGTGGCCGTTTGGGTTTCAAAGGAAGTGATGGACGCGCTGCAGAAGCGCGTGCAGCTGGCGCTGAAGACCGAGCAGGACCCCGAATGCATCAAGCCCTTGAGGTATTGAAGACACTCCTTTCAAGTTCTCTTAATCGTTCAAACCTTGAACTCGAATGTTTGGGTTGGAAAGGGCGAATGGGGGATGTATGGGTACCTTCGTCAAGTGAAAAAATGTTCTTTACCCACATTGGGGAAACACCTGCTGAAACTTCGGTAACAGAGACAAGTCAATTGGTCACTGCTCTTGTTGAAGCAGGTGCTGAAGCAATTCTCTATGCTGGTGGAGATGGTACAACTCGTGACATCGCCAATACGCTGGAGAGTATCAGTAAAGAAGCGCAAGAAATCCCACTCATCGGTGTCCCAGGTGGAGTCAAAATGCACTCAGGTTGCTTTGCTACCACGCCAAAGGCAGCAGCCGAAGTCACCTTGGCATTTCTTCTAGGTGACTTGCGATGTGCGATCACAGAAGTGATGGATTTAGATGAAGAAATCTACCAAGAAGGTGTATGGAAAGTCCGCATGTATGGCGAGGCTTGGACGCCTTCCAGTCCTCGGTTCATGCAAGGGGCGAAGGAACAGGTCGAGCGGACAAGCGAATCTGATACCATCGAAGGCTTGGCTCAACACATAAAATCTCTACTTTCAAGCGATGAGGATATGATGATTATCTGGGGTAGTGGTGGAACAATACAGCGAATGGGAGATTTTTGTGGAGAAGAACTCACCTTGCTTGGCATTGATATTCTTGGCCCTGTTGAAAACAGTAAGCGACAACTTTCCCGTGACCTCAATGAACAACAACTTCTCGAAATCATTGCTCGACACGTCGATGATAACGGCGAGCCTCGACCTCGGACTCTGCTCCTTTCTCCAATGGGTGGACAAGGGTTCCTCATCGGCAGAGGAAACCTTCAACTCTCGCCAGATGTGTTGCGTTTGATTGGAATTGAGAATATTCTCGGTGTTGCAACACCTGCTAAATTGATTGGCCTCAGTGCTGTTCGTATCGATACTGGTGATACTGAACTTGATCAAGTGTTTCAAACCAAGCGTTTCATCAAAATATTGCAGGGATTCCGAACAACACGACTCATTCGAATCGAAGAGGCTTAATTCAGAGTTGACCCGTTGCAGCCTTCAGTAAACCGAGGAACGGTGGACTTGGACGGCCAGGGCGGCTCTTGAATTCAGGATGGTATTGAACACCGACATAATACGGATGTCCTTCGAGTTCAAAGATTTCACACCGTTGTCCTGTTTCGTCTTTTCCGACAAACACGAGACCGGCAGCTTCGATGGCTTCAATCATATCCGGATTGACTTCGTAACGATGGCGATGGCGCTCATCGACTGATTCTCCTTCACCATAGAGGCTACGGATTTTGCAAGTATCAACTTGCCACAAAGTCGGACGGCTTCCCAACCGCATAGTCCCACCGAGGTGAGTTTTGGAAATTTCAGGCATAAAGACAACGGCTGGGTTCTTGCAGTTTTCATCAAATTCGGTTGAATTCGAATCCTCAAATCCAAGCACGTTACGGCAGAACTCAATGGTTGCTACCTGTAAACCGAGACATATTCCAAGATAAGGTGTTGAGGAGGTCCGTGCATATTCTGCTGCCAAAATCTTACCTTCAACGCCTCGATCACCAAAACCACCTGGAACCAAAACGCCTGCTGCTTGCTTGAGGGATTCCCATGCTTGTTTACGCTCATCGGCATTCTCCCAATCGGACTCGAGGTGACTTGCTTCAATCCAATCGATGACCAATTTTCGGTCAACGGCCATTGCAGCATGCTGTAAACTCTTGATGACTGAAAGATAAGCATCGGACAAGTTGGTGTATTTCCCGACCATAGCAATGTGGATTTCTTCTGACAAGGTATCAAGGTGATGCGCCATGACTCTCCAGCGCTGGAGAACATCTGTAGCATCACAATCGACTTTGAGAATATCACACAAGCCTTGCTCTTGTAACATCAAGGGGACGTGGTAGATGTTTGGGACATCGTGGGCTGACATGACTGCTTCTGGAGATACATGGCAAAATGCTGCAAGTTTTTCTCGTGTTTCATCGTTCAACGGTTCAGATGAACGGCAGACTAAGATGTCGGGGGTAATGCCCAGGCCTCGTAATTCTTTGACAGTGTGTTGCGTAGGTTTCGTCTTCTGTTCACCCACAGGGCCCATCACAGGAACCAATGAAACATGTACGAAAGTGACGTTTTCACGTCCAACACGGAATTGAAATTGGCGAAGAGCCTCGACATAAGGAGCTGATTCGATATCTCCAACGGTTCCACCCAGTTCGATGATACAAGCATCTGGTGCTTTATCGCTACCATCTGCAGGCCGATGAGCGACCTCTTCAAGCCAATCTTGAACGGCTCCGGTGATGTGAGGAATGACTTGGACCGTTTTTCCAAGATAATCACCACGACGTTCGGCTTCAATGACCTTGGAATAAATTTTACCAGTGGTTACATTGTTGTCTCGACCAAGGTTGATATCAAGAAATCGTTCATAGTTTCCAAGGTCAAGATCAACCTCGCCACCGTCATCTAAAACGAAAACTTCGCCGTGTTCAAACGGCGACATTGTTCCAGCATCGCTGTTCAAATAAGGATCTATTTTCAAAGAAGTGACTCGCAGTCCAGCGCTTTTTAGTAAGACACCTATGCTGCTTGCGGTGACGCCTTTCCCTAATCCAGAAAGAACTCCCCCGCTCACCACAACGTACTTCATGCACATCAACGGGCTTTTAGGCCGTCGCGCCTCCCATATCAACATACCTCTTGTTTCAAAAAATCTACAGCATGCCAGATTGAGCGAAGAATCAAAGAGTGGGTGCACTGAAACACGAAGGAGGGGAAGTATGAGCGAAGTTCCGAAAACCATGTTCGCTTGGACCAAAACAGCGGATACTGAGGGTGGATTCTCTCGAATAGAACACGCTGTCCCTACACCGGCTGACGGAGAGGTTCTGGTCAAAACTCATTCAACTTCGGTATGCGGTACTGACATCCATATTTGGAAGTGGGATCAATGGAGTCGCGAAAATGTTCCTCTTGGCACGATTACTGGTCATGAAACATGTGGGGAAGTCATTGGCTTAGGAAACGGAGTAGACTCCCACTCAATCGGAGACTTGGTTGCAATAGAATGCCATCTCGCCTGTTGGAATTGCCCTCGTTGCGATGAAGGAAATGCACACATTTGTGAAAATGGTTCAATCTTTGGAGTACACAATCACGGTGCCTTTGGCCCCTATTTTGTCATCCCTGCTGTCAATGCCCGCCATATTCCAAATGGTCTTGATCCTGGACATGCTTCGATTCAAGACCCGCTCGGAAATGCAATCCATACGCTCACTGGAGGGCCAATCGAAGGTGCGACCGTTGCGATTCATGGTCTTGGCCCAATTGGGTTATTTGCAGTGAATGCTGCTAAAGCAATGGGTGCAAAGAAAATCATTGCTGTCGATTGGGACAACACCTATCGTATGAATTTGGCAAAATCGTTGGGTGCTGATCTTGTTCTCGGAAAAGAAAATGACGTGGTTGCAGAAATCTTAGCAGCAACCGATGGTCGAGGCGTGGACAACTCATGTGAGTTCTCCGGTTCACCACAAGCATTAGCCAATACGGTCCATAGTACTCGTATGGGTGGCTATGTCAACATTCTCTCCGTATATGGGAACTCGATGCCAGAAGTTCCGATGAATGAAGTTGTGTTCCGTTATCTCCACATCAAAGGAATCAACGGACGAAAGATGTGGTCGACTTGGGATACAATGCACGATTTACTTGAACGAGGTCTTATTGATGTCAATGCTGTTCTTACTCACCGAATGTCAATCGATGATTTCGAGCAAGCTGTCGAATTAGCAATTGCAGGTAATTGTGGCAAGGTCGTCTTGGATTTTGCTTAAGCGCCAATCCATTTGTAACGTCGTGCGCCTTCATCGATACCCTCATCACCAATCTCAACCAAAGCAAACTCACTTTTTGGCGTGACTACGCTGTCGTCTTGCAAGCCTTTGTGCAGATTTTCATAGGTGATGTGGTCGATAGCGACACGACCACCAAGGCGCTCAAATAAATGCCAGCGAGAAACGACTTCTCTCCAACGTGGATTGACTTTTCCTTCGAATACTTTTGCTTTGGCACCAGAGCCGTAACCACAGAGACCGAATAAGGTGTTATCGAGGTTGCTGTTTTCTTCCAAATCCGATTCAAAGGTCGACATGAGGGCAAGGAAGATCGAGCCAGTATATTGGTTTCCAATCAAACTGCTTGCTCGCTGACCTTTTTCTATTCGACTCTCGTGGAAAGCAAGGTACTCTGGTGTTTTAGAAATGGCTCGCCGGTAGCCATCCATAGCTTTCTCCCAAATTCCGATAATCAAAGGATCTTCTGAGTTGTGTTCTGCAGGCATTGGGCCGAGTTGTTCTGCAATGGACTTCCAATATTCTGTATCTTGGCGGTCATGTCTGAAAATATCAGGGAACATTCGCTTGGCTTGGAAAGCATATGGCAAATGCATGATGATACGTGACCATTGTTCGGTGAGTCGCTTATCCTTTCCGTGGTCATAGCGGCCTTGTACTCCGGCTTTCTTTGCGAAATTGTGGAAGGCTTGTCGAACTGCATCCTGGTAACAACGATTGGAATACTGTCCATCGAAAATAGGGTCATCTCGGTGAACGCTGATTTTCTCTTCACCATGAGAAAAGATGCCCAGTTTGCGGACTGTTGATTCTGGTAAATGACGTATCATTCTTTCAATCAGACCCTTCTTCATGGTATGGCCTGTCTCTTGGGCGAGTTGCATAACATTGGTGATGACTGAACGGATGCTCACTTCTCGTCGCGGTTTGAAGAAATCATGAACTGGTGTTGTCGAGACTCCAATACAATCTGGTATCTCAAGAAGTCGAGGGTTTCGACGGACCAGTAACGCACCACCACCGGCACCTTGGGTGTATTCACCTGAAGACTCCAATGCGTATTTTGCATTATCAGAGAAAATCACAATTCCAGTTCGTTCATCATGTTCGGTCGAACGTGCAACCCAGTCAAGGGTTGTGTGCAATGCATCGACTGCACCAATACAAGCAAAGGTCATGTCGACAACATCGCAATTCCGGAAACAATCAGAGCCATATCGTTCTTCATAGCGTTGCGTGAGCATATCAACAATGTACGTGGCTGTGGGCTTAGCACCATCTAAAGCGGATTCCGTTCCGAGGTACATTCGGCCAATCAAGTTTGGATCAAGTCCGTTACGGTCAATAATTTGCATAACCGCCATTGCACCCATGGTCGCAGTATCCTCATGGACATCAGGAATAGACATTGCTTCAAGGCCAAGTCCCTTATTCAATTTATCATAATCAGCACCTCGCAATTCTGCGAAGTCCTTCATATCCATGAATAATCGAGGGAAGTGAATCGCTATGTCATCTATGCCTACACAGGCTTGACTATCAGTTCCCATCAAGGAATGTTCTCCCCGGCCCCTATTTGAAGCAACTACCCCGACATCAGGGCGAAGTGAAGTTTTGAAGACTTAATCCATTTCGGGGACTTCAGCCATTGTTGGGTCTTGTTTTGCCCACAGTACATCATCGATTCGGAGAATAGAAATGGCTGCTTCAGTTGCGCCTGCAATCGATTGGCGAGCAATCAAATATGGTTCAAGAATACCTTGTTCGACCATATTAGCTGGCCTACGGTTTACCAAGTCTAATCCAAGATAATGTGAGTTCTCCCCACCGTTTACTTGTGCTGCAACAAGTTGTAGCAAAGTATCAATTGGGTCCAACCCTGCATTTTCAGCTAAAACTCTAGGAATGACTTCAAGCGCATCGGCAAAGGCTTCTGCACCAAGTTGTTCACGTCCAGGGATGGATTCAGCAAAGCGGCGTAATCGTCGTGCTAAAGCTACATGGGTTGCGCCGCCCCCAGCTAATAAACGGGGATCTTCAAGCATTCTACAAGCAACGCCAAGGGCGTCTCCAAAGCTTCGTTCTACTTCTCCAAGAACAGTCTCTGTGCTTCCACAGGCGATGAGTGTTGCTCCACCTTCCTCGGTTTCGACAATCCAATGGGCTACACCGCTCCATGTTTCGTTCTTACTTGAGATAAAAGCCCCTAAATCAGTCTGGGTTGAACGCTTCACTTCTGATACAAGGGTTGCGCCGCAACCTCGGGCAAGAAGGTCCAAATCTGAGCGTGCCACTCTACGGAATGCCTGGATTCCAGCTTTGGCAAGTAGTATTCTGGCTTCTTCATCGATGCCTTCTTTGCAAGCAAGTAATCCGATTCCGAGTGATTTGAGATGTTCGACTTGTTCTTGGAGTAATTCGACTTCTTTCGCTCGGAAACTCTCGAGAATACCTGGAGAAGTCACATTGATTTTCATATCGTTCTTCATCGAGCGGCGTTCAATTCCACCATCGACAAGAAGAACTTTTCCAGCACCTGCAATACGCGGCATTTCCTCATGAATTCGATTCTTTGCTAAAACTAAACCAGTCACCAATCGTGTATCGCTAATGCTACCACCAGATTGTGGTAATATTTTCACACGTGTCGGGTCAGCTATTATGCCATTTGAGGTGTTCATCTGAATTGCTTCAGCTGCATCAACTGCGAGTTGAGCGAGTAGTAATTGCATGGATTGATGGCCTTTACCTGCAAGTGAAGTTTGTGCTGCAAGTAAACGGTGATGGTGTTCTGATTCAAGGGTCAACTCGATGAGAACTTCATGTGCAAAGGTCTCAGCCATTCTAAATCCACGTGCAATAATAGCAGGGTGAACATCTTGAGTGACTAAATGCCAAGCATTTTGCAACATTTCAGCCGACATAAGAACGGTCGAAGTGGTACCATCACGGGCGATTTTATCCTGTACAGAAGAAGCATTGATCATCATTCGTGCAACAGGATGTTCCACTTTCGCAGATTCGAGTACTGTAACGCCATCGTTGGTCACAAGGGTTCGCCCATCGTCATCGATGAGCAACTTATCAAGGCCACGAGGACCCAAAGTTGAACGAACTGCACCTGCAAGAGCCATTGCCGCCTGAATGTTGTTCTGAAGAGCACTGCGTCCCGTGGTACGCTCGGTGTCCTTGAGAATAGGCGCATCGCTCATAGCACAGCCACCAAACTCTTCGTCATAAGGTCAACGATGACCGAGGTTGACTCAATCTTCGTCGTCTTCGACGACTTCAAAGTCTGCATCGACCACATCATCGCCACCGACGTTGATATCACCATCTTCGGCTGAACCATCTTGTTCCGCCATTTCAGCAGCAGCTGCTTCGTAGAGTTTTGCCGAAACAACATGCATTGCTTCTTCGACTTCCTTGACTTTACCTTGAATTGCAGCATCGTCAATAGCGTCGATTTCGAGTGGTTTACCATCGTCATCTTGAACCATCTTTTCCAATGCATCGAGGTGCTCCTTTACTGGATCTACATCTGCATCATCGAGTTTATCCGCCGATTCGTCGAGTGTTCGACGGGTTTGATAGACGACTTGGTCAGCCATATTACGAAGTTCAACTTTCGCCTTGCGTAACTGGTCTTCTTCTGCAAAGCTTTCTGCTTCACTGATCTTAGCTTGGATTTCATCTTCAGTGAGGGAAGTTTGTGATTCGATTTTCACCGATTGTTCTTTTCCAGTTCCCATGTCTTTAGCACTGACATCAACAATTCCGTTTGCATCTATATCGAAGGTAACTTCGATTTGTGGAGTTCCACGAGGTGCTGCTGGAATTCCTACCAAGGTGAATTCTCCGAGTGTGACGTTATCCTTAGCAAAATTTCGCTCGCCTTGAAGAACGTGGATGGTCACTGCAGGTTGGTTATCACTTGCAGTTGAATAGATTTCAGACCGACGAGCCGGAATGGTCGTATTTCGTTCAATCATTGTCGTCATGACACCACCAAGAGTTTCGATACCAAGGGTGAGGGGCGTTACGTCGAGTAACAAGATGTCAGAAACACCTTCGTCACCGGAAATAATACCTGCTTGGAGTGCAGCGCCCATAGCCACAGCTTCATCCGGGTTGATTCCTTTGTAAGGTGCCTTTCCAGCTTCCTTTTCGACCGCTTCTTGAACAGCAGGTACACGAGTCGAGCCGCCGACAAGGATCACTTTGTCAACATCCCCTTTCTTGACACCAGCATCTTTCATTGCTTGCCGGGTTGGACCCATTGTGTTTTCAATCAACTTTGATACGAGGTCTTCGAATTTTGCCCGGTTCAAGGTTATGTCCAGGTGCTCAGGTTGGCCGTCTCTCATGGTAATGAAAGGCAGGTTAATCTGAGTTTGTTGAGTACCTGAAAGTTCAATCTTGGCTTTTTCAGCTGCTTCCTTGAGGCGTGACATTGCTTGAACGTCTTTTGACAAATCGATTCCAGTGTCGCGTTTGAATTCTGCAACCAGCCAATTAATGACTTGGTCGTCGAAATCGTCTCCACCGAGTTTGTTGTTACCGGCAGTTGCTTTGACTTCAATTTGAGGTTGGCCATCGACTTGATAGATTTCCAAAACTGATACGTCAAAAGTTCCACCACCCAAATCGTAGACAAGAATGGTTTGGTCTTCGCCTTTGTCCACACCGTAAGCAAGAGCTGCTGCGGTTGGTTCATTGATAATTCGTAGAACTTCAAGACCAGCAATGCGTCCTGCATCTTTGGTTGCAGTTCGTTGTGCATCTGTGAAATAGGCTGGACAGGTAATGACCGCTTGCTTGATTTCATGACCAAGGTAGGCTTCAGCATCTGCCTTTAACTTTTGAAGAATAAATGCTGAGATTTCCTGAGGGGTGTACTCGACATCATCGATGGTCGTTTTCCAATCAGTACCCATATGCCGCTTCACTGAAAGTAAAGTTCGGTCAATGTTTGTCACTGCTTGTCGCTTTGCAGTCACACCAATCATACGTTCACTACCGTCTTTTGCAAAAGCGACAACCGAGGGGGTTGTTCGTGCACCTTCTGCATTCGCAATGACAACGGGTTCACCGTTTTCAATGGTCGCTACACAACTGTTCGTTGTTCCAAGATCTATTCCTATTACTTTACTCACATTTTCACTTCCTTATTTTCAAAAAATTGGAATTCCTCCGTCGTCATCCTCGTCTTGGTCATCGCCAAGATCGAGTCGTACGTCGGGGGTTTCCGGTACTTCATCGGCATCATCACCTTCGTCTTCATCGTCGTCGTCCTCTTGAACGGATACGGCGGAGCCTTGTGGTGTGAGTTTGAGGGTGACGTCGAGGATACCATTGTTGAGTGACCACTCAACGACCTCGTCACATGGATGGGGTAATTTGACACGCGCCAACGGGGAAGATTGCGTGTTCTTCAGGATTTCCAACTGATGACCGTTACGGATGAGGGAAAGTTCTACTTCGGTTTCTTCAACATCGCCTTTGAGAGTGAAATCAATTGTCACCGACATATTCCATCCGTCGAGATAGACATCATCTGCTGGTAATTTGTAGATTTCATCATTTAAATCGTCAATCTCTGGCGTGTCTACTTCAATCGGGTTAGCATCGACTTGGACGTCGACGCCTAAGTTTTGCAAGATGTCTTCAACCGATTTGCCTTTTTCAAACATTTTACTCAGTTGAGACAAGTCGAAATTGAAATTGACATCGCCTTTAGCGATTTTTTCAGCATCGAGTCCGAGGTTTTCGAACTGTGAGCGGAATTGCTCCATCAGTGCACGAATCTGTTCTTTATCGAGGTTCATCCCCATGTTCCGGAACAATTCAGTGATCTGTTCGATCAATTTTTCCTCGAAATCATCGTTGCCAGCCATCTTTATCCCCCCGACTACTTAACCATCGGTTACATACTGCCGATTGGGTTACCCTATATGAAGTTCACGAAATGTCTTGCACTGCATCGAGCCCTTCGAACCTATCCATGAAAGGCGAAGCCCTAAGAACAGAAAGGAGTGGCCATGTTCTAAGGGTCATCATGTTCAACTCGCTTCGCGCTTTCTCGCTTATCGCTTTAATGCTCATGGCACCACTCGCTGGTTGCTTTGGTGAAAATGAAAAAGAAAGCCAAGAAGCGGGTGATGTTTTACTGATTGATTTCGCTCCTGCTGGCGACCTCCCACTGCGAC
>Ga0308019_10000211_pt1 | contig 35794 bp, 40 predicted proteins | sample Neamet284_FD_203135 | JGI IMG/M metagenome (GOLD analysis project Ga0308019, IMG submission 203135) | Marine microbial communities from water near the shore, Antarctic Ocean - #284 | ecosystem: Environmental > Aquatic > Marine > Unclassified | place: Southern Ocean | collected 2014-10-01
TATATCGCCTTCTATTGTTTATATACTATTCTAACTCGCGCGCGTTGCATGTTTCGCAGGAGATGAATTTGCACACGAGTCAGAGCATCCGCGCGGACGTCGAGATCTCCAGCCTGATGTCCGTCACCAACTGCTTGCTCTCTCCTGCCAACAACAAACCGAGCATGGGGATCATCCAGGACTCGCTGCTCGGGGCCTACAAGCTCTCTTCACCCAACACGTTTATCGAAAAGTGGATGTGTTTTGACATGATATTCGTTACGTTCGGCGATGCATTTGACGGCAAGATTCCATCTGCAACTGTCACAGTTGCAGACACCCCGATGTGGTCAGGGATGGATCTACTGTCGATGTTGCTCCCCGACACCTTTTCGATTGAGCTCCCGTCTGTCACTATTCGGCACGGCCACATAGTGAGCGGGAGGCTGTGTAAGAAATCTCTGGGACGTGTTGAGGGTGGTATCATACACCGCATGGCGCTGCATTATGGCAATACGCGCACCTGCAGATTCATGACAGAGATACAGCGCATGACTAACCATTATCTGACACACGCGTCCTTCTCAACCGGTATCGCCGACTGCGTGATAGAACGAGAACCGATGATCAAGATCAACGAGCAGCTAGAACATGTCATCCAAGTTACGAACAACCCACACATTGACGAGTCAGTGCTTAACCGCGCGCTCAACCAGGCCCGCGACGTGGCGTCCAAGACAGCGCTGGAGTCGCTCGACCCTGAGAAACACGGCATGTTATCGATGATCTTGGCTGGTTCCAAAGGCAGCAACATTAACATCGCACAGATAACCACAGCAGTTGGACAACAGAATGTCAACGGAAAACGACTGAATCCTGGTGAGAGCGGGCGGACCATGCCCCACTTCTCACGATGCAGCTTCGATCCCCGTACTCGTGGATTTTGTCAAAATAGTTACATGAAGGGCTTGACGCCTTACGAATTTTTTGCGCACATGCAAGGTGGAAGGGAGGGGCTCATTGATACCGCCGTAAGTCCGATACTTCCCCATGACTCTCTTCACTCGCTTGGTACTAACACTGTCTTTTTCACAGTGTAAGACAGCTGAGACCGGATATTTAGAACGCCAACTAATCAAGGCGAGCGAGAACATCAGTATCGCGTACGACAACACTGTACGCGACGCCCGTAACCGGATCGTGCAGTTCAGGTACGGTGACGATGGTTTCGATGCCACTCGCCTTATCAGTATACTCCCTGGAAATGGTCCATGTGGAAATCTGTCAAGAAAGCAGTTGTATCCATCACCGATCGACTTTCCACACTACATGCTACAGATACCGAAGTCTCGTTCACAACAGACCCCACGCGACCCGGGTGTGTTGGCACGTATCGACGATGTTATCCGTTATGTCTCGGAAAATCCAGTGAATGACGTGTTGGGATCACTTTGTCGATCATACTTGCAGACAGATTTTTACTTTCATCACACTGAAGACAAGTGGGTGCTGTGGCTATGTGATGTCGCGGTTGACAAGTATGACCGGAACATGGTGGAGCCGGGGGAGATGGTCGGGGTGCTGGCGGCTCAAAGTAAGTAATTTCGTACTCTCTCGTGCCAATTTGCATCATGTCCCTCTATCACTCCAAGCGCCACATTACACCTTTGGCAAAGAATTCCGCGTACATTGCCGGTTACGTGGCAATGATCGATATGAGCGTTTCTTTGAAATGGACAAAGTCGAGTGTTGCATAATTTACATTGGTTTTTCTGAATTTTGAACATTGCCAAGTACTGAGACTCAGACAAATCATACAATTGTTTTATTCGACTGACGTGCTTTCTTTCTTTCGTAGCTTGGAGCTTTTTACCGTCCCACATGCACAGCCCTCCATACTTTGAGATATACTTTTTTCCAATTTCTCGCTTGTCTATATCTGGTGCAACAGGATACATTTTTAGATCCTCACTTGTAGCCTTACGCTGTAGCTTCTTAGATTTCTCGTGGGATAGTGGGCGTAGAAATCGCTGTGAATTACCACACCAGCGACGGACCATACCTGTTCGGGTTATGTAGTGTTTTCCATTGATTCTTTCTGTCTTCGGTATTGATGCAGCGGATGTGTATTTTTCAATTGTTTTTTTGGATGGTATTTTCCACTTAGTACGACCCATCATGTCCACTAACTTCTTTGTGTCGTTTGTTTATATAATACAGGTATAGCGGAGCCCGCAACTCAAATGACCTTGAACACGTAAGTACTCATCGGCCCTCTCTCTGAACCCCTGTTTTTCTATGTATCCCAGCCCGCAATTGCAGCGATTGCATAAGATTCCTCTGATGTGACGACGTTTATCTTCTGGCAGGTTCCACTATGCTGGCGTCTCCGCCAAGAACGTAACACTCGGGATCCCGCGCCTCAAGGAGCTGTTCCACGCCTCCAAGAAGATCAAGACTCCGAACGTGATGTTCAGGTGTTGTAATCCGTCGTTGGTAATTCAGCCACAGATTTGCATTAAAGATATTACATCGTCCATTAACCTCTTCTATTCTTTCCCTCAGATTGACTGGGTTACTAGGTGGCGTGTTGTGTTTGGACTGTGCGCCCATACATTAAACGAGCCTAATTGGATCAGCATTAAGTTTAATCCTACGGTGAGCGCAGTTCTTTGGAAGCTAGTACAGGAGGTGGTGGCCACTGCGTTTGAGCAAGAAGAACTTGTAGTGATCACCACACATCCTACTGACCTGGAGCACCCATCGATGCTACTGCATTTTGCAGAAGCGGACCAGGACCTGTACTCGATAGGACTGTGGAACACAGTGCAGCAGACGGTACTATCTCTCTACCTGCATGGTATACTGCCCAATAATGCAACTGTTACTTACGAGAACGGATGGTACAACATTGGTGACACTACACTCACCCACGCTGTTCTGCGTGCAATTGTAAATATTAGCGACAACGATAGCAGTGTCGAGCTGAACACTGTCGCTTCTAACAACCCCCGTGAAATACTACAACTATTTGGTATCGAAGCGGCAAGGACAACACTGTTACACGAGTTGTCTAATGTTCTAAAGTTTGACGGTACTTATGTGAACATGCGGCACCCTCTGCTACTGGTGGACGCAATGACAATGGATGGCACTATCCAGCCTATGAACAGGGGTGGTATCAAGAAGAACGCCTCAGCATTGAGCTTCGCGTCGTTCGAGATGGCAACTGTGTCACTCGCAGAAGCAGCGATGCACAACAAAGTTGATCCAATGAACGGAGTTGCGGAAAGAATAATTGTCGGTCGGATGACCAACATTGGGACGAACGCGAACATCGATCTCATTCTCGATGAGGACAAACTACAAGAATCATTCAACTTGGTAAACCATGTTGAGGAGGCCGACAAGATGGAATTCACCCTGCCAGTCGTAATGGAGAATCAATTAGACTTGTCACCCGTCCTATCGGATGCCGGCTCCGAACTCAGTCCAACGCACGGGGCACAGTTTTCACCGAGCAATAGTCCGGGTCATGATAATTATTCTCCAGAACCACAACAATACATACCGGCATCACCATTGTATTCGCCATCGGCTCCTACCTACTCGCCCGACCCACACGATATCTACGTTCCGGCATCACCACAATACGCCCCAGCCACACCTGATGAACCCCCACCACAACAGTTAGATGTTGCGATTCATTCTCTGTTTGCTTAATAATAATTTCATTCTTGCAATAGTCCAAATTCATCTTCCACTTCCCCCGCCCCCATTTCGACATCGTTCTGGATACCAAGTTTCGCCTTGCGTCGCTTGGCCACCTCTCCGCTGTCGTAGAGAGGGTCCACTTGGTCAGTCACCTTGCGCTTGCGGTTGGCGTCGAGAACACTGGTGGCCCGGCGGAGTTCCATGACGGCCCTTTCGACGTAGCCCGCCTCCACCCCGGCCGCTACCGCGTTCTCCTTGTACACGCGGTCAATGGTCGACGGACACCAGTCCACGCGCACCGGGTCGTCTTGGTCCAGCAGCTGCTCGTCACACCAGCGGTCGTGCTCGGTGTTGTCGACGGGGGCGGTGTAGATGAAGGGCCTGGTTTCGCCTCCCATGATCTCAACGCGTGCGAGGAGGTCATCCCCCGCCGGCTGCAGCATTTGATAGGGCCGGAAGAGCTGCGGCGCCCGAGGCGACTCGTCACACAGCGTCATGCCTGTGATGATGGTGCGAGGAGTAATGTGGTGGTGGGCGCAGGAGCCGATGGCGTCCATGATCACGTCCGCGCGGCTGCCGTAGCTCGTGTTGGCGCGGATGTCCGCTACGTAAAGCACGTATTCCATGGATATGCAGTAGCGCGGCATATGCCCCCCCGTGTCGAGGAACAGGATGTCCTTGGTGACGAGGGCGGCGGCGTTGAACTCGTTGCAGAGCGGCCCAGTGCGCGGGTGGCAGCGGAACGTGCGCTTCTCGAGGCCCTTCAGCACCATCTCAGCATTGGGCTGCATGACCTGCACCCCCTTCATGCAGCTCTTCGACGCCTTCTTGGCGAGCTGGGCAATGGAGCTGCAGTTGAGCTCGATGTAGTCGTAGTCGCTGACCCCGTCCGGCGAGGTGCGGTACTTGATCATGCCCGCGGCATTGACCGCGCTGCTGTGGCGGTAGCGCGGGTCCCACGTGATGCGGCGAGCGCCCTTGACGAGTGGGACGAACCCGTCGTGCTTGGCCAGGCCGCACAGCAGCGGGCACTCCTCTGCGTCAACGAACATGTCCTTGAGGAGCCCGAACGTGAACCAGGCAATCTCCTCCGTGCAGAAAAGCGCGTTCTTAACGTCCATGAGCATGTCGAACTTGAAGGTCTTGCCCCAGTGCATCTTGCCCGGTGTGTTGAACACCTCGTCGATTGCGTTGATGATTGCGATGGTCCGCGCCGCGTTCTTGAGGCGCGAGACATCGCGGCCGACGTTGGAAACGTTGACGAGGCCCTTGTCCTCTAGGAAGCCGATCATCACCTTGAACATGGTGAGTGCCGCGCCCATGTCCACCTCTGGCAGTCCCTTGCACCAGATGAGCTGGTTGATCCAGGCAACCATCATCTGCGTGGTGCGAAAGCTGCCCAGCACCTTCTCCTTATCGGCCTTCATCTGCTCCGAGCGGTGCTGGCACTTGTAGTCCATGATGGATCGGCACGGACGCGAGGTCATGTTCATGCGCTTGATGAAGAAGCGCTGGCGGAGCGCGTCCGGGATGTCGCCGGGAGGGTCGTTGGTCGCTCCGAGGACGACGCCCACTGACTCTGAGACGATCGTGCGCGCGCTGCGGCGTCCGGTCTCCTCGTCGCAGTGGAACACGGTAGAGACTGTCTCGAGTGACGTGAGCTTATTCTTGAACTTGGGGTCGCCCTGCGCACCCTGGCCCTTCTCGATTCCCAGCCGCGCCATCGGAATCTCCTCCATGCACTCAATCTTGTAATTGTCATCTTCCTCAATGCAGGCCGCGTGCTCCGTGACGTGCGCGACGAACAGCGTAGTCTTCGAGATGCACATGTCCTTAAGTGACAGCATGATGAAGGACTTGGACACGCCTCCGCCGCCGCAGAGCACCGCGTTGTTGTGCAGGTTCTTCTCGTGGCGGTAGGCGTCCATTGCAAAGATGTATAGCGTGTATAGGGTGTCGTGCGTAGTCGCGACCTCCAGCGTATCCTCGAACATCTTCATGTCCATGAGCCGGCGGTTGGCGAAGGGGCTGAGGTTCGAGTCGAGGCACGCCACCTGCTCCGCCGGGCGCGAGTAGCACAGCGACTCCCCGCGCGACGAGGCTTGGCGCACGTTGGCCTCGTGCCACATGACCATCTCGAGGAGCGGGCCGGCGATGTTGGCGCGGGTGTCGAAGCACTGCTTCACGTCGTTGCCTATGCACCTGCGCGCGTTGTTGACCGCGTCCCGCCGCTCGTCATTGTCAACGATACTGGAAAGGTTCCGCAGCACCTCCGCTGACTCGCGGTTGATGATGTGGAGGTCGGACTGCTGGTTGCCGGGGACCGGGTCGGAGAACTGCCCGCCGATCTTGCGCAGAATGATGGCGAAGGCATCGAGCGCCCCAATTGACTCGGACGGCTCCTCGATGATGCCGTTCGCCGTCAGCAATGGGAGCTGGAACAGGTGCGCCACCTGCGGCGCGAAGACGACCTGGGAGATCTTCACCGTGAGGCGCGGCTTCGGGAAGATCATCTCCGCGTAGGGGCCGGGCGAAATGTAGTTGACGTGGTTGCTCTGCAGCGGGCAGGGGTCACCATCGACGTTCACCGTCACGTCGTCTAGCCGCACGAGTCGGCAGGCGTTCTTGAGAGAGAACACGAAGTACGGGTTGGCGGGGTTCTCCTTGCTCTGCAGCGGGGCCTCGACGCTCTCGACCTGGTCTGAGACGCCGTGCAGCTCCTCTGAGCGCAGGTACTGGCTCGCGATGGTGTACGACCAGTATGCTGTAGACGTCACGCGCTTGTAGTAGGTCGACGGCCCAACGACGGTGCGGTCGAAGCGGGTCTGGAAGCCCCCGCGCGCCTTCTTCTTCGCCTGCGCCTTGTTGTAGCGGATGAGGTGGTAGAGCCCGATGCCCAGGTCGATGGAGCGGTCGATGACCATGATGTGGATCCGGTAGGCGATGACAGTGCCGCTGACAGAGCCCTCCCCGCCGTCGGTGCCGGCTGTCGTCACGATCTCCATCGCCACCTGAATGCGCTCGCGGTCCTGCTCGCCGTCTTCGTCCGTGAAGCGCAGGATCTGCTCAGAGCCCAGACGTGCCTCCAGCACATCGGAGAGCTTCTGCTCGGCCTCCTCCTCAGTCAGGGGCAGGCAGAGAGACGGGTTCTGCACGAGGAAGGAGAACACGGACAGCGCTTCCTGCATGGCGAGTGCCGCTGGCTTGCTCGACATGTTCAGGAAAGACTGCGGCTTCGGGCGAAACTTAGACATCGGGATCTGGATCACCACGCTTTGGCTGTCCTTCGAGCCCGGGATGGCCTCAGCGGACTCGTTCCTGCTGTCCCACCCCACATGTTCGTACGTGTTGCTGATACGGACACCATTCGTGAGGATAGATCGCTCTTTATCCGACATTGAATTGGTCTAGATGTATTGATCAAAAATTGTTCCCCGGAACTTAAAGATTCTATTCTTGATCTGGTAATGCTTTTCAATTATACCATATTTTTTTACGACAGCAACAAATATTTTACATCAGCTGACCAATACACGTACGGCAACGACGGTTATCACCCACATCATCGTCATCTGTGCTAAGAAAAGATACAGTGTCATGTCGAATGCGGCATCAGACATCTCAGGCAATTGGTATTGGTACGCTCACTACTAGATGAACACCGATTATACTATTTTTATTAAACTAGTAATATTTACATCGATTAAAAAAATCCAAAAAATCTGTAGTATAATATATGTAGTAGATCTAACGTACCACATTATTACGCAAGATGAGAAAAACATTTCTTACACGTTTGCTTGATCGCAATAGAGATGCCCGTACTAAAAACAACATTGTAAAAAATCCCGATTATATTCCAACATATGTGGCACCGATGACACCCGCGTGTAAAAAGCCACTCACCATGCGAATAGCCGTCCTGTCATTAGAGCCCCATGTCTTAGCTTCCGGTCAAGTGCGAGGAGTGCGATTCGATGGATGTGTGCAGCAATACAATTTGGACACCCTGGACGAAGAAGATGGATTCAAGGCCACGTTCGACGGAAAACGGTACATGTTCGGTACCAATGAGAAGCCAATGCAGTTCGTGCAAGAAGTGAACATCGGGGCGTTGCTTCGATTTACGGTGTGGGGGATGAAACCATCCGACGCCAACGAGCTATCATATGGCAGCGTGATCATAGTCGACGGTGTGAACTGCACGATGAAGGGAAGCAATTTGTACTTCAACGCAACGCTAGTCGTCAACGTTGAGCCTGTTAAGATCAACTTCATGGACTGCTTGCCGAATGCTTGCTATTCATCAACTGACGGGGCAGTTCTCAGTAAAATACAGCTGACGCCATGTTACATGCGCGGCTGCACACATCACTCCGAAAACATGCCCCCGTTTTATTTCGAGGACATCGTCATGAAGGTGAAGGCAGACCAGCCTTACTTCAAACCTTACATCGAGTTCAGCTTGACCATGGTTCAAGGTGACGAGCGGATCGCTATCGGAGCCACTGTGAAGCCTGCGCTCAGCGAAGAGTTCATCGAGAAAAACGGACTACATGGAATTATGGAAGATGTCATCCCGCACCCAGAAGAATGGAACTTCACACTTGTCGGACATCTGACATCGTATATAGCTGGTAGCAAACAATGTATTTTTATGACGAGCGGTTTTTTTTTCTAAGCAGGGAATTTTTTTTATCATGTCAACCGATACCGATACTGTGGAAATCCAACACCGACGTCATAAGAAACATCTTCAAAGCATCCATGACTTGGGAACACGTGCCGAGGATTGTTGGGCAGACTACCGAGAGTCTGAGATTATGAAGTGTCGGTGCACTCTCGTTCATTGGCAGTCACGACAAAAAGCACTTGAGGCAGAAGTGGCATACGCTACCGAGGTCGTGAATCGGAAAATCGATGTCCTCAACAGCCTCGAAAAAAACTACAGTAAAGCTAAGCGGAACACTAGACCAGTACCGGTTTACAGAGAACGGCCGACAGTACATGCTGAAAAACTGGCGTCTGACTACCCGGCACCGGTCAACCACAACGACGCTGCCACATTCAGCCGATGTAAACCAGTCGCGTAGCAGCGAGTCGTCAAGTTCAACGGTGACGGTTCTTAAGAGCACATCGGACAACATGCCGAATGAGATGACTATATTGTTCACACCTCATGGACTGCAGCCCTTGGCTCAGACCAACGGAAACGCTATCCTTACTAAATCGAGTGCTCGTCGTGAGAAGCACGACGTGTGGGGTTCAAATTATACACTGATTAGCGACTGCGGTGAAACTATATTCACAGCAGAAACGATTCATTTAGTTACTCGCATTGACAAAATACAGACGGAAAATGTCGAAATTACTCTTACTTAGTTAGTATTTGCTGACTGTAAGTAAGAATACCATCAATTAGCTTTGTCCCATTCACTGGTTCCTTGGTGTCCTTGTTGTAAACGACCGACTTGAACTTTGACTTCAGGATGTAACACCAAATACAAAACGCGTCCTTAAATGACGAGCATACTGTCGTCTTGTCCACAACGTACTTATCCAAGAATGGTACAGCGGTGATGGGTGGTATCAGCGGATCTTTGTCGTGAAGCAATGATCGAAACACGTGCTCGTCAAAGTCAATCTCCCAACTACGCAACACTGTGTATTGGATAATGCATCGAAAAAGGATGTTGTATTCGAACGACGACAAATTTTGCAAACGATGCAACACTGTGTCTATCTGTGACTTTCCTTCCTCGATGTAAATAAGGTTGGCGACCAGCTGGGTGGCTGTGATCAATATAGCGTTAGCATCTTCAAATCCTCGACAGAACTGTAGTATTTTGTACGACGACATGTCGTTCCCTGAATTGTGCCTGGCAAACCACGCGGACTCATACACCTGAACATGATGTTCCAGGTAGTAATCTCGGAAGATCGTGTTGAGATCATCGCCCGCTGCAATGACAATCATGTTCGCGAACCACATATCCACATGTGAAGTGGTCTCTTTAAGATAATCGCCGTAGTCCGTAAAATCCGACGTTTCTTCGATTTCACAACAACACACGGATTCTGCCAGTCGCCTGTTGTTATCTGTTACGATGCTGAACATGTCCCACACAAATGCAGACGAAGGCACCATAATTGTTTCACTGATTTCGTGAACATAATCGTCGACGTCATTTACAGCGGGGGGGTATGGGTATGAAACCAAGATAGAAATCCGATCGATGATCACTTGCATAAATTCGTTCAAAAACTCGAAGTCAACTTTGGCGGTGTTGTCGAGTGTGATTAGTGAAAATGCGATGAGAGATTTTTGAACTTGGGACATTGTGTAGAATAGCATAGGATTTGTTTCGTAGTACGGAAGATTGTATTTGCAAAACTTCAGACGGGCATTGACCCACTTGTCACCTGTCAGCTTTTGAGGATCTTTGCGCAACTCTGTATCTTGCGAAAACCAGTCGTCATCGTGTCGTAGCAACCTGAGCTTTAAAATCAGTAGGAAGATGATACACGGAGATGACATGCACAGCGTGTTCGAAAACGAGACATGGCCTTGGCCCATGACCCAGTCGTTGTCGGCAAGTTTATCACTTAGCAAGTCCATGTGTTTGTCGAGAACATCGTCGTTTATCGTTCGACACGCGAGTTGTTTTTTGATGTGTGTGAAGGCAGTCCCCACCCACTGCATGAGGTCCGAATATTCATCATCCTTGTCTAGGAAATCAATAACCTTGTCCAAGACTGCCTCCATTTGATAACGTCTATTCTTTGTCCACAGCATAATCTCGATATATACTACCGTCATGGCCGTGCGTTTTTGATCCACTTGTGATACGTTGGGTTTGAATTGTTGATTGCGCGTGGACCGTATTTCTGCGAAATAAGGTCTCGTGGAAGGTGAGGTGCCCTAAACATCTGTCCGCGAATCGCAATTTCAGATAGTGGAAAGATTGATTTCACGCTGTATTTATGCGGATAGTCTGGACCCGTCTGCAACATTCCGTTAATTTCCACCATGCGGTACAAATCAACGTAAGGGAACCAGTTTGATGCTGACCACGGCGGTCTATCGTTATTAATATTATCATTCCGTCGACACACCCTCAGAACGACGTCATCGAATACAATGTAGCCCAATTTTTCAAGAGCCGGGCGCCACGTGCGCCACTCGTCGTATGCTCCGGCTGACATTGCGATATCAATATCCGTTTCCCACGGAATTATATCATTATTTCGAACAGCTCCGAGAAGCGTGCCAAATGTCACGTAACTCGTTTTATCCACCTTAGAAATAACCGCGTAGACGTCAACCAGATAGGAAAACAGGTGGGTTGAGCAGTTCGTCAACACGTCGCACTCAAAACGTTTGCAGTCTTTCCACGTGTAAGGTTGGTGGGGTACTTCGGGTATCTCGATATGTTTTGAATGAAGCAACAAATGTTTATCCGTTATTTCTTTGGTTGGACTTAGACGAATTAGCCAAAATCCAAACCAACAAAAAATCGCAACAACCAACATCTTATAACGATTATAATTCATGACCTGTAATTTCTGTTGTCTTTGTCTAGATATATACTACCACACTCATCCACGATCTCCCAGTTCGTACGCCACGGCACTCGTACCTGGACCGCATGTTTCCCAGTGTTGTTTCTAAAAGTGATTCCAAGGCGCCTCCCTACATAGAAATATTGAATTACTTCGGGGGTACCGATGAACTCTGCGTTTTCTAGATAATTCACAGTGTCCGGATAGTATGGCACAACATCTGTTTTCCAGTCAAGTTCTCTGAATGTTTCCTGATCTCTGTTATCCGTGTCGAAAATTGTACACCCACATGCACCAACTGCCAAAATATTTAAAATCCACATTTTCATGTCTCTCTTGAAACAAAAGTGGTCTTCTCTTATTTCACCTGAGGAAAAAGTTTTATACCAAAAATGGCAACCCACGACGGCATGACTTTCGACGATCTGATGGCTGGTGAAAAATCCGACGGCGTCGCCTTCAAGAAAGAGGGTGGTGACAAGCGCCCGCGCTCGATGAGCTACCTCGGGTGGACGGAGGCGATGGACGGGCTGGTGTCCAAGACGAAGAATAACGCGCTCCAGGTCGTCATCGGCGACGACTTCCGCGGCGACAAGGCGGTGCTCATTCAGAACATGGGGGAGACTGGGAACTGGCCCGCCCGCTTCGAGACGCCGCCGATGGTCGCGAACTACCCGCGGCTCTCCGGCGACGGGAACCTCGGCACCAAGTTCGCCCCTGAGAAGAAGGACGCGTCGTTTGAGGTGACGCTGTCAGTGGGCGAGCTGGAGCAGGTCGAGGACGACGCGAACAAGAACGAGATCACACTGTGTGCGCAGAAGGACTTCGTGGACAACATCAAGAGCCGCTCCATGGAGGCGTTCAATCTGATGTGGCATACCGAAGGGCTGCTCGAGCAGAAGAAGATGAAGATCATCAAGTCGTATGCAAAGATGAAGAAGATCGACGTGAAGAAGGTGGACAAGACCGACCCTGACCTCATCGAGATGTTCATCGATGAGAACATGGGGATGCCCGTGAAGCTGTCGAAGTCTCCGGTGATGATTCCGCTCAAGGCGCGCGCGTTCAAGCGTGACTTCAAGTCCGGCTCGGACGAGCTACACTGCAAGCCGATCCCGATCTACAACGCAGGTGGCGAGCAGCTCAACGCCGATGACAACGACACCGACTACGTCGAGCGCGGCGACCTCCTCACGTGCGAGGTGGCCATGTCGACCTACATGGTGAACGGCAACTTCGGGTGCAAGTTCGAGCTCAAGGGCGTGACGATCCTGAAGAAGGGGGCGGGCGGCTCGAAGAAGCGCAAGACGAACTGGGGGAGTCTGATGGCTTGATTTTTTTCTACATATAAAGTAAACATGCGAACATGAAATAGTCGAATCACCATGAGTCGCCGACCACCCTCACTCGCAGAACCAATCGGCACCATGGCGCACATGAAAATTCCGGGAAAATGGCCATTTGATACGTGGGACGGTCTATTTGCAGAGCCGAATACGACAGTGTGGGAATTTAATGACGGTAAGAAAACAGCTACTGGTAGGGGGACCACCATATTACACGATGGGCAACAGCCGCAAATGCGTTTGACAATCAAGAAACTGGAGGACAAAATCGACGTGAAGTTTGACTTTTTGCCATTTAATAGCCTGCATTGGTACAATAATGAGGAATCAACCAGTTATGTGAATGAACTTGAGTCGAGGTTCCAAGATGCCGCAAACACCGCCACATCTCAATGGCCCGAGTCCGCCGATATGTCCTTCGAATGGGAAACACGTAAACTGATAACTAAAACGAAACCCTTTTGGAAGGGTATCGTGGGGAGCATCATCATCCCCATGGGTTCCGCCCTAACACTAACCCGACAAGACGGTAGTGAGCAGCATCAGCCGCTTATCGTCTCCGTTATCGCAGCGGTCGTAGACAGCTACGATCACACCATGACTAATCAACTAGTCAAGCAGATCAAAGAGATCGCCGCCGGCCGCGACCCAAAACCAGCACATGTCGCTAAAACAAAAGCTGCGGAGGCGACGCCGCCCAACTGGGACGACTGGACGGACGAGCAGAAGTTATGGGCGCAGCAGCGGTTGAAGAAGCAAGAGGACTATTACGAGGAGAAACGCGTTCAAAACCGCGCCCACTACAGATACAAGCCAGGCGGCGACGGGTATTTCGAAACAAAGGAGCACTGGGACGCTGCCACCAAGAGCTGATTTGAGTCAAATTGTATGCAATTTAATGTCACTAGGGATGGATTTTTACATTAATCGCCATGTCCGCAAAATCTACAAGAGAGGCCGTAGCGACGGCGGTTGTTTACACAAGAATACTTGTGTCGACTACCAACAAAACGATGTTATCTGTACAGACTGTGGACTTGTAGTCGGGTGTCCGAAACCCAATACCGATACATTCGACCGCATGCAGTCATATTCACAACAGCAAGACCTAGGATGTGCGGTGGAGACAAAGTACAACACCGTTCAGAAACGATTGGACGCTGGGGTGCTGTCCACTGGTGAACGTCGAATTAGACGAGTACGTGCCATTGTTTCCAAACTCTGTGCCGACCTCAGCATTCTCAAAAGGATAGAGGACCGATCGCAATCCATTGTTAAATATATCGTTAGCAATAAGGATACAGTGCAGCAGGTGAAGAAAGACGAGCTGCTATGTATTGTGAGCATTTGCATGGCTGGGCGAGAAAACAAGTTTCCACACACTTTTAGGGAACTGGCAGCTGTATGTCAGAATGTGAAGCCCAAGGAGATCTGCCGCACATATAAAATGTATGAACGACAGATTTGTATGGAAAAGATCAAGCAGCATAAACGTCCGAGAGTACAGTTGGAGACGTGCAGCTACAACCTGATGATACCTAGGTTTTGTGGCAAGTTGGGGATGGACTTTCTGGCACAAAAGAAGATACGGATACGGCTGGGAGACGTGAGGAAGAAATGTTATAAGATGAAAGCACTTAACCCTATGACTAAATTTGCTGTAGCAGTGTTGATTGAATTTCCAGATACACCTGTGGGAGATATTCATTTAGTAACGGGTGTCTCAACACACACTATTTTGAAATCCGTAGCACTTTTTAATGTTTCAGCGTAGATGTGTCATGAAGTTTGCTCCGAGAAATATAAAAGACCAATTCACCATCACGCAATATTAATCGCTATGTCGTTCATATACTTATAGGTATAAATAAAGAGGAACCATGAAATAATCACAACGTACATCGCTGACCAATCTTTATCTGCGCAGGTATCAACGCTCAAGGGAGTAGGTGGCGATGTGATTATCTGTGAGGGTGAGTTGAAATCTCCTCCTCCAACTCACGCACTTGCTGCTTCAGTGCTTCAATGATCTCAGTTTGCTTCCTGATTAATTCAACATAGACGTCCATGAGTGCAATCACATCATCAAAATATTCTTTTTTGTCGTTCATTCCATTGTTTTCTAACACAGTGTTTCCGTTTTATACACGCAGAGGCGGCTGCTATGGATGTTCGTGGTAACGTATTTCCTTCTCCCCCTCTGTTTCTACTGGCTGGCGTTACTGACATAGCATTGTTCCTCTTGCCCCCTAGATGGCAGTTTTTTACGAAGTTGTCGTGCCTCTGATGGAGATGGAACGGACGTCGCTCATCTGCATCTCAACGGTGATGGGATCCGACAACTTTTACTCAAAATTATTGATGTTGAAAGATGAACAGGGCAGAGACTTCTTCAGTAAGTGTCGTCGAATCTGAGCTTTTCTGTTGTTTTCTATATGTTCGGCACTATGTTTTCTGCCCTTCAAACCCTTTGAAATGTTTGCACAATGCTCTGCGCTCTTTGGTTTTCGCATTCTCTTTCGTGTTTGTTCTGATTTTGGTACTCTCATTTTTTCTTTGTGTATTTCGCTTAACGACACACCGGTGTGAGATGCGCTCATTTTTATCTTTGTTGACTCTGAATGCGACCAGCGATGCCCACGAATACCACCTCCGCCACTTGTCATATTCAGCCCATTTTTCCAAGTGTCGTACATTTCAATTAATTTCACTTCGTAGTCATTCAAAAATTCATTGTTGGTTTGAAGCAAAATCTCTTTTTTGAAGTTATCCCAACCATATTTTCTTATTGATCTGTGCAGTACCAGCTGACAATCCTTTTCGTTGGCATTATATTTATGAGCATACATTCGGTCTTTATAGTTTTGCGTTTGCCCTATGTATCGCTTTCCATTCGGTGCAGTCAACATGTAAATGACACCCATTGTTTGTTTTTGCGCAGAAAAATTCGAATTTTTTTTGGCGTGCCAGAAATGTATGGATGCAGGGATTGCTTCCAAGTGCACACACAAGTAAGTGTTACAATTCACCAAGTGTGTCAATTGTGTATCTAACACGCTGTTTGTTCCCCACTGCCAACAGGATGGAGGAGCTACCGCAGTGGCAGAGCGCGCGGAAACACGATCGTATTCGCGCAATGATGGTTGACCAAAAACAGCTGTTAGAACGGGAGACGATGGGGATCATGCACGATGCGCAAGAAAAGGCTTTCAGTGGCGATTTGGTACGCAGCTTCTTCAATTTGCGTGAGTTCGAGGTGTACAAGCCAGTATCGCACGTGTTCTTGGCAATTGACCCTAATGCTGGGGGACAGTCGCGATTTGCCATCGTGTCCTGTATTTACATGAAGGGCGTGTGTGCAATTATCGGGATGGAGGCTATCAACACACACAAACCAGCAGACTATGAAGGCGTATTGATTGAACACATTGCTGCATTAAAGGCCAGGCCGAATTTAAGAAATGCGCTCGTGGTTTTAATGCCGGAAGCTAATTTAGGGTTCGAAGCTCACTACATCGAACGATGCGTTATGCAATCCCGCTTTGCTAGATGCTGCGTGACAATGAGAGATAAGGAACAGCCTGGTCTTCGTACTACCCACGCTGTGAAAGAGTCCATGTACATCAAAACGAAGGCAGCGTTCGCCGACGAAGCCGTACGTTTTACGAAGAATCCAGTGAATGTGAATCCTGAGACTACTGTTGAATCGATGAAAAAGGACCTAGAGCATGAGATGAGAACATACTCCATTATCATCGACCACCCAATGTCTGTCTTTGCGCAATCTAAGAAAACATTTAGTGGCAAAATTGGCGGGTTTCAGGACGATCTCGTCGTGTGTCTGCAGCTCAACATTTTGTGGCATACTCAATTTTACATTGATTCTAAATATGGTCCTTACCGTTAAACTATATCATTACTATATTTTTATATAAGACAACGTACTACAAGCAGAAGTTCGAGGAAAAACTTTTGTATAGGTGCACTTACAACCCAAAACCACAATGTCAAAGAGCACTACGCACCACAAAATTATAGAGATCAACGGCCGCGACACGCGTGTCCGCAACGTCATGGGTCAGATTCGCCAACACAAGACGGACGCGGGGCGTTTCCACAAGAAGTGGTCGTTCGACATTCGTGCCTGTGACATCAGCGGCATCGCTACTGCTGTGATGGCTGCTGGTCTTCTGGGCGATGCGAAGAACTACGACATCAAGAACATCACGGATGACAACGGGTCCACTAACACGAGTGTCACATTCTCGTTCAACAAAGACGCGAACATCCCCTGCCTCATTGGCCAGAAGGCGGACTACGACCGCCTGAAGACAGACGAGGAAAACGGTATCATCCCAGGGTGCTGGTACATCAGCGGACTCCGCGATGACCGCACGCTCAGCTCATCTGTGGCTGCATTCTCCGCGCGCGCCCACAAGTCGGTCGAGGATGGATCTAAGATGCACCTCGGGTCAGCGGGTTCGGCCTCTCGGGTTCTCTTCGTCATGATTGCCAAGGCGATCGAGCGTGGGACTCACGCAATTGAGCAACTTACGGTCCACAACGACAAGGTGATACTGGACAACGGCAACGAGCGAGATGTCACGTTTGTTCACGCGATACTTGCTCCTATTGTGAGCGATTCCGACAACAACGATGATGACGAGGCGGGCGACGACGAGGAGGAGGAGGAGGGTGAGGAGGAGAAGGTGGACAAGAAAGTTACTTTTTCGGCGTGATGTCTTATAAAAGCAAAAATATGTTTTTTAGTATGTAATGCAATGGGCAACCTTTGTCCCCAACCCGACGAAAAACCGCAATTTGGGAAGGTTCTCCAGACGCATGGAAAATGTCCGTCAAATGAACTTCAAAAACTAGGTATTTGCAGTAACGAAGATTACAGGAAGTACATATTGAAACACCGCCCTGATAAAGGTGGAGACCCAGCAATGTTCCGACGAGTACAGGAGCTGTACAGGTCGGATGACTGGGACTGCAAGAACGATTGGCGATCGTACAACGGCGCGAACCCATCGTGTGGTAGTGAAATGAATGTTAAATTTTTACATAGAATGAGAAGGTAGCATTTTTTTACTATCAAAACTGAGTAAGATCGCCCATAAGCATCATCTCTTCTAGCATATCAGACGGAAGCAGATCCTTGAGAGCGTTATAGTCCATCTCGTCCATTTGAATCACGTCCTCAAGCTTCACTGCAGTAGACTGACTGCACCGTGTCGCAATAGGCACAGGGAACACTTCACTTGCAATAACAGCAGCCTCGTGTTCGCACCGAAGATCTACCGGTTCAGAAAACATTTTCCTCAATTGCTCTAGCGCTTCTGCCCCTCTGTCAGCACAGTTGCAATACCCAACCTCATGTTCGCAATCAATTCTCGTGAACGACACTGGGTTTAGCACATCAATCATCGGATTGTTCAAAGTCATTTCAGCAGCTAAGGTGGCAGCGGTTGGAATATCACTATTTGTTTCGAACACGATCCGTGACAAGTCACTCATACCAATTATAGTAAACTGCCGTTGCGTACTGTCCTGTGCTAATTTAACGAGACTGTCCATATCAGTGACCGGCTTGTCGTTGTAACTATTGAGGATCATTCCGGGTTTCAATGTCTTCATGGAAGCTGCAGTGTTTGGAATAACAGATGTAATAACCACGCGACCTTCGCCACACTGGTCAACAACGCTCGCATATCTCATAAGCTCTGGGTTCTTCGCTGCGAGAATTTGTACATGGTTGAGATTCAATGCCTGTAGTACCATCCCACCAAACACGACCCCACGCGGCATGTCAAACGGAGTATATTTTGGACCGATGTTTCGTGGGTCTTCTGGTTGAAACATAACCTCTTCATCCAGTTTAGTTCCACTGCGCACGACCCCGAATGTCACCGACTCGCCGAACCCCACACGGTCAAGTGCCTGGTCCATTGACATAAGCTCGTCTGTCCAGCCAACGTTCACTTGTCCGTACTCGTCAACAGGATGGTTATTAATCGAAATTATCTGGTCATCCTGCATAATTTTATCAGTGAACATTGTGTTTCCAGGGACAGCCGCAATGTACATTCCGTTCGGAGTATCTGAATTGAGGTATCTCATAAGTGCAGGATCCATAGGCTCTACTTTCAGCGCAATGAATGCCTTGGGAACATGAATCGTTTTTTGCTTCGCTACAGCGTCAGTACGATCCCAAATATATTCGAAATCACGCAGGAACCTTTTGAGATCATTGGCGAGAATAGCATACCCTATGTTTTGTGCAGATTCGATGATAGCATTGTTGATTCCTATCACCTGTCCTTTGCTGTTGATGGCAGGCCCCCCACTGTTCCCATGGTTCAATGCGTAGTCCACCTGTCCACGCCATTCTCCCTGAACCCATTCAATACCACTGAACACGCCCTTCGATACCTTGATATGGGGTTGTCCAAGTGGGAAGCCTAGAGATACTAGCCAGCGCCCCTGTTCCAGTTTATCAGAATCCCCAATTTCCAAAGGGATTAGATCAACTGCGCGTGAATCAGTTTTGGAAAGACGGAAGATAGCCATGTCACGTTCTGGACTCGATGCTATCCACCTGACAGGGAACTTCTTGTTACCAGTAATAGGAAAACTGACGGAAATACCACCCGGGGCAGAGTCCCGAACACAGTGGTCATTTGTAATTAGAACATTGGTCCCACGAAAATTAACCACAAAGCATGACCCCTCCCCCTGTGCCGACGGGGGCGGGATGCTAGGACTTAACCAGTTGACTGGTGCTCGGAGACTGTGTATTTGCCCAACGGATGCCTTCGCGCGATTGCGTAGATTTTTGAAATGGGGCATAACATCGTCGGATGGTACGTCGAATTCGAGTGATGTTTTACGCATAGAAGGACGAGGAACCCCAATCAGCTCATTCTCTGTTTTCTGCAAATTCCAAGGGATTGGCATCGTTATTAGTTGAACAAGTATTTACACAACTAAAACTTTTATACTGGAGCATCCCATTTTTTCGTTAACATAGTATCACTCTTGAAAATATTACTCGCTGCATCGCTTCCACCCAGCTTTTTCAACTTGAGCCCCTTCTGTGCAATACGTTCGCGAAATACAGGGGACGCGCCGATAAAGTGGGGAAGCTTGCCCATCATAGCATGCAGGTGTGTTGGTGTCATCGTAGATGGAATAGACCCCTCGAAGTACCCACCTTTCTGCATGGCCACTGTACACAGCTCGCTGCAAAACCAAGTAGACCCATCCGTGGGACGGGGGAAAGGTGTCAGTGCTCGGTAGAATCCCCAAGTATTGAATGGGAGATTTTGAGCAGCCTGTTCCTTACACCAATTCCTCATTTCGGTAGCTGTTTGGATCGGAATTTGAATAGACAGATAACTCCACGCAGGGTTGCCAAATGTCTTTGGTTTGTAGAAAACATTTTCTCCTGACCAGACGCTGCACGACGCATTGTGTTTTGGTGACTCTGGATCTTCGAACACGATTTCACAGTGGACAAACTCACCTGTGATCCACCTAGTCAATTTATTTAGGAACGGCTCATTTGGACCACCACCCCTATAAAACGCAAGTGAAACCTTTTCTGTCATTTAAATTGTGAATAGATACTTGTTCACTTTATATATCAATCTACATTATGAGCACTGTTGATAAGGGCTATACACTCGGTGGCGTAAATTAAGTAAAGATTCGTCGGAATATCTTCACACCCCAGTGCTTCCATGAACACTGTGATTGCGCTCCTCGTACGATACTCCATCATATCCAGATACATAATGCCTGCATCTTTGTAGGCAATGACCTTACACCGTGTCCACTTCACCTTGTACCCGTGGCGTTCGATGTTGTCAAGAAGCTTGATACGAATCGCTACGGGGAGAGCGTAGCCCCATCGAATGAGCCAGTCCCACCGACGCGGGCAGCAACTACCGCAGTCTTTGTCCGTATCGACGAGCATGTGGTCGTAGTGCAGATACTTGTCGAGGATTTTGCACGCCATGTTGAACTTGTACGAATCGAACCCAGCCTCGAAGCGCCAGAGCGTGTATGTTAGGTAAGTAGGATGGTGGTATATGTTGGCTATGAACGCCTTGTTCTCGGCCTTGACCGTGGGGAACCACCGAAGAGTCTTGACAAGCCAATGAAACCTCCGCACCTTCGTCTCGTCGTTGAAAATCTTGAAGAACATGTAGTCCAGCGCACGGTCTGGAATCCAGTGATGCTCACCGATCATACCGATCGTGATCTTCTGGTTCTGTGTCTCCGAGAGCTTGCGCTGGTAGAAGTCAATGATGGCGTCATTGAGTGCTTCTTCGGGCCGCTCGCTGGCAATTAACTCTGTGATGGACTTCTTGTAAATTTGACACGGCCCACTGACTCTACGCTGCATAGTTTGCGTGACAAAATCCATGGTCTTGGAAAGGTCAAGCATCTCTGCGGTACACCAGATTTCACCCAGCTGAGCACCGTGCTTCCCGGCAACGCGCTTGAATTCCTCGTAGCTAAAGCAGTCGTTCTCGATCAAATTGATCTTCTTCACCGCGCGGACGGTGACGTACGGGTTGCTACGTGCGTCAAAGCAGTAGGATCGCAAGTGGTCATCAGAGCCTTTCGTGACGAATTGCTCAGTATTCTCGTGGGAGACGTTGAGGGGAGAGAATTTGTAGCGCTTGGCGACGTCGACGTCGATGTAAGGACCAACAATCGGACTGTTGTGGTTGTACGGAAATTCTTTCGTTAGAACTTCGATGATGCTGCGTTTCATTATTATTATTTTTTCCTCATATACTAATTACACGAACACTAGGCTTCAATAGGATCTACAAGAATCTCAAAAGACATAGAACGCGCAGCCATGTGCGACACCTCGCGGCAGCGACGCAACGTCTCCTCGTCGCTGTAATCCAGCTCCACTCCGCGCTGAGTACGGAAGCAGCGGCCCAGGTAGATGTAGTGGTGGGGGTTCGAAGAGAAGTTGATGTCCGGGCGCTTGTAGCTGTGTGTGTAGTACGGAACAAACTGGAAACACTTGCGGCTTGAGAGTTCAGGCATTCGTCCACCAAAGCTACTGAGGTCAAGCTGGAAATCTGTACCCTTGGTATCCTTCATACAAAGCTTAAGGTAGAGATAGTCACCATCACGGATGGCCCCCCAGATATTGAAAGTCGTCTGGCGACCACGGATACAGGTGTTAATCAGACGGTGCTCCGTGTTGGCAGTAGTGTCAGAGGCCAGGGGGGCCCCCTCGTTGATGACGGTGCCAAGGACCTGCCAACGCTCAAGAATCGCAAACTTCATGAAATACGCGTGTTTGTCGATTGCATATGTACCGGAGGCGGTCTTCCCCAGCTCCTGGTCGTAGACACCGTTCGCGACGTCCGTCTCGAACTGCAGCCAGTCTTTGTAGATCGCGTAGTTCACCATCGGAAGGTTCACCATGGTATGGACCTGCTTGTGAAAATGGTTCGGCATATTGTTCTGGCCGCCTTTGATAAACTTGTCGTTCGATGTACGAAGAAACACGAGCTGGTCATTCTTGATCGAGTTCTCATAGCCACCCTTCCAACGAGCGATACGGTAGTGGTAGGGAATGGTGTAGTTTGATTGCCAACCCAGTGTCTGGTTGATGGTAGCGGTGCCCCCACCAAGCGACGATGCATGTGGGTTCGAGCCAGCGTACGGCATGGAAGTTTGTTGGGACGACCCCACATACATGGTTGACAAAGCCATCGAATCGGTAGAGGCGCTCATAGTTCACACAAATCCAGTTCTGGATAGCTGCTACAAACAACTCAAAATAACATTTATATATGGTTTTTGGCAATACACAGTTTGTGCGACATGCAGTATGATCCAGAATATCCTGGATATCTTGGAAATAATTTACACCGTTTCAAATTATCATATTTTCTGTACAACCAGTGGGAGCAGTACGGCCGAGGCCATGTTGTCTTCTACTACAACTCATATATCGTTGGAAGTTGGGCAATGTGTCTAGAACACAGCTGCTGTCTGGTAGAACCGATGTTTCAATTATCAATACTACGCGCTGTTAGAAGTATCGATGGTGTTTATTTAGGACATGTGGTTGTGTGTAATAATCTAGTCATATCCAGCGAGTTTCTTAGAGTTGATCAAAAATATATAAGCTAATGAAGTAGTATTGCAGTTTCGCATTTACCATATGAACTCTCCCGACGCATACCTTATTGTTGTCGGAATCGGCATATTCCTCGTGTTTTGTGGGGACATCGGTACATGGGCTTGCGGGTGTTTTGACGCACGCATTACACGAATTGCATATGGTCCCTTTCAATCAGACCCTCCTACGCGAATGTACCGCGCGTATACTACAAGCAAACTCATAATGTATTTTTCAAGTATTATCATGTACGTCGTCATCTACTCTGCGATCAGCCCATCAAACTGGTCCTGGATGACCATACTGCATGGTTCTTACTTCCTATTCCACCTGCTGTGGGTGCCAGCAGTTCGCATGAGTATCCGCCGCGATGTGAAGTGGATTGTAGTTGCAATTGTATGGTTCGCAACTTTAAGTATGCTCGGTATTTTGATTCTATTGTGGGTCAACCATACGCATCCTACTAATTCCGAAACCGACATACGTGTTGCTATCAGCGCATGTACCCTAATATTCTTCCACCATTTGTTTTGGGATTCATATGTCTGGAGTTGCTATTACGACCCACGATGGAACGGAGAACAGACGACGCCCTGCACAATGCCTGCAATGACATCGATCAACATTGACCGAACGTCTGTATCAGTATAAATAAACTTTACTGTACCATGTGGTAATAACAATCATGATGGAATCTGACGGTAGAGATACCGACATTGTTCGTGGAGTTTATGTTGAAATCGACACAGGCAATGTGCTAACGTACATGCGTCCGGCAGGTGCAGTCTTCATTATTTTCATCGGCACAGTGTGCTTGTGTACAATACCTGGTGATGATACCGGCTCATTGTTGGTTAGATATGAGATTCCGTTTGTAGCAATGATTGCCTCTATGTTTTTAGAAAAACTACCAAGTATCAATAACATCATAGACGTGATCACACGCCACGCAATTACCCTCTGGATATTCCACGTTGTGTACAGCATGGTATTTCGCGAAGAGGTTTTGCTTGGCACAATGGCTTCGTTTTTGTGCTCGTCGGTTGCAATTGCTGGCAGCTTTCTACTTGAGTGGACATATGACAAATTCGAAGGTGTGGTACGGAGATACCGTATGCAACAGTTGTCAGTGTTCTTCATGATGACGATGATTTTATTTCCACACGAGCGGGCAATCATAAGATTCAATCATGTCTTAGAGTTCGCAATGAGATCGGTTTTGTTCGTTGGGTTCGTCGCGTGTGATTTGATCTCGGCTCTGATACTCAGTGACCGTGTTGAGCCATATTCGTTCTTCATCGGAAAATGGTGGATCTTCTATGTACATCCGTGGCTTTTGCCGATTCTCTTCCTCAGTACCATAAAGATTGGAATGCGCAGGGCTGAGATAGCAGTTGAAAGAGCACAGGCGGTGGGTCTTCAACTGGACGAAGCTGCCTCAGAACCCGAGGAAGAGATTTCTCTCGTCGTTAATCATCATGGCTCGGCGAATGAACAGCGGTACTCGTTTACTCGCCCGAGGGGCAAGATACTAACACACAAGTGGGAAGATCGACACAAAAACCGACCGACGGTTGCACAAGTTGATATTTCAAGGCTGGTTGAACTATCTGAAGGTGTAAGCGTTGGGTCAAAAAGCGTGTAATATAAAAGTAGTTAAAACTCAATATTTGAACGTTGGAAACCCCAATCTCATGCAAAATGTTCGAGCGAACCGGGGTTATCGAATGATCGCCCGTCCGGCAATAAATATTGTCACTGGCGGAACAATGTTGGCAACCGTCCCTTTACTCAACGAGCCAAGCGGTAGACAATATGTCGTTAGGATGAACAATTTTCGACGTATCGAAGAAATCTTTGATGAACACTCGTTTGTCGACATACACCTCAATTTCACAAGACAACTGAATCTGGACTACCTCCAAACAGTCTACAATCGAAGAGAGAATATCGGGTTTGGCGAGGGCCCAGATGGACAAATGTACCTTTTCATATCCGCACTCGGGATGATGTTACCTGTCGAAGTTCTGAATATACCACCGAATGAATTCAGCGGACGCATGGCTGCTGAAATCGGCGAATTCCTCGAGGTCATGCATGCTACAGTCATGGTCAATTCATTTTCAGAGTCACAGCATCAGCCTGCGCGGCACGTTATAGACTTCGACAAGCTCTACCACACGAGATACAAGAACTCGTTGAAGAACTCGTTTCACATGTGTACTATTTGTCAAGAAAATTTCAAATCCAACCAGAAAATCGTGATTCTGCACAACGAACATGGGTTCCACCGCGACTGTATCAAGACGTGGCTGGAGCAGAAACCCAACTGCCCTAACTGCAACGCAACGGTACAGCACAAAATATACGATGTGATATCAAGCGGACTTAGTGTAACTGTATAGTTTTTTATTAAATCGTTACTATCATTTTTATCAAATGAAAATCACACCCAACAGTGTCTGCCAGCTGCCGAAGTCCACCGTCGTCTTCGCGGAGCACGTAGTAGTAGTGGCGACGAAGCATCTCGGCAGAACGAATGTTGGCAGATTCGAATATGGAAGCAGCTTTGGGGCCCCAATAGTTCCGAAACGCGTCGTCACACAGAGGGAAACGAGTCTGCGAGCCCCCCATTTCGAAATAGAATGAAGCTGGGCGCCCATGACCATGCGTGATTGCAAACCAAATTGAGAAAACGAATGACTCTTGGTGTTGGTTCAGATTCTCGCGAATAAACCGCTCGATGTCTTCGTCAGATTTCCCGGTCATGAGTTTACGGAGATTATGTACAAGCGCGGAAGGTGTCTTTGCATATCTTCCAATCTTCCAAGCAGTTGCCGGGCCAATGCCACAAATATTTTGAACAGGTTCCTCATTGCCGACTCTGTTGTAGCTGCCAAGTGTACATATATCAGCGGTATCGAACTTTGGCTGGAGCTCCTTGATAAAAAGTTCCTGAAGACCAATGGAATCAGCCAATGCGTCATGTGCATTTTCCATTTCTTTCCCGAAACGTTCTTTGTAGAGTTCCCCCAACTTTTTGGAATTCTTAAGTGGAAACTCCCTGCGATACACGGGGAGAGTATCGTAGACCAAAAATTCGGGTGGGATCGACACTCCCACTCGCGCGGACTCCTTCTGAAGCATAGGGATATCAAATCCAAAAGCGTTGTGAGCAATGAGAATAGTAGGTTCAGTAGGCACAGTATTTTTGTAAATAAACTGAAGAAATGCAGCAAATGCATGGTAGAATGTTCCTTTTCCAGCGACGTCTTCGTTCGTTATACGGTGTATATCCGTTGATGGTTTCGGGATGTGAACCTCCGGGTCAACATACATGCAGAACGAGTGATCATGAATCCGTGCACTGATCTGAATGACCCTATGAAAACAGTTATAAATAGAACCGCTGCCACCAAATCCATTTGTCTCCAGATCAAAGAAAACTTTATTTGATTTTTCCAGACTGATCGACATGCCTCCACGTATCACCCTCCTTCCAGAAGAACCAGTGTCAGCAACTGACGAAGCCCTCTATTACCACGGCTTCAAGCTCGACAATATCGTCTTCGCTTGTTTACATTATATACAATTTCGGAAACACGGGCAGATCTGGTGGGGCAAAATTCACAGCATTTGGGTTACGAAAAGTGACAACAAGAAAATGATCGAGGTGCAACCGTTTCGCAACGTACCCGAAAACCAGCGCCGAACTCACTATGAAGAGTACGACGAACTGTACTCTGTAGTCGGAGAAACGATTGATATTCCTGCGTCATCGGTTCTCCCCTATGAATGCCGCTTGGCATGGGTGCCACCGCATGTCCCCGACAACGACATCATCTCGTATGTTGAGGATAACATCGGCAAGGCAGAATACAAAGACGACACCCGCGCGGTTGTCCAAGCCCATGATGAAGAAGACGATGAGATCGGCGACTTCATTGTCCAAGGAGACCGCTGGGGTTTTTACCAGTATGCCGTGAACAACAAGAACAATACCGTAGACTACTCACCTTCGCCACAATTCACAGATCTCGCCATGTCGATCTCGATGACAAAGGTGGGGGGAGATGATTGGCACACCTCAGAGCTTTGCATGTACATCTTCACCAACTTTATCAAACCGACACATGAACTTATGCACACTTACGACGATTGTGCCCAGGATGAACAGATTAAGAGATTTATGGATGGGGTTCGGGTAGAGCTTATGAAGGACGATAGAGATCTTACAAGAATGTATGAGATGTGTTTGAGTGCGAAGTATGGGAATTAAATATTAAAACACGAGCCTTGCTGGGATATGAGCAGATGACCCGAATGTCGTTAGGCCCACCTGGCCCCTGTAGCCATAGTTCCTCCTGGTTAAACTTAATGATGAGATCCTTAGCGTTTTCATATTCGCAGACGAATTTCTTGATCTGGTCGAGCAGCATTTTAGATTGCCTTCGGCTGGGACTGAAGATACATATCCTCTGTTCATCCTGCGTCATTGCGTATGCCGCACAATACATTGCAACTGCAAACGTCTTCCCAAAGCGCCGGGGGCAGCAGATAAACACCTCCTGTCGACATTCAGACCAATGATTTTCTTCTAGGATTCGCAGATAACACGAGGAGTATTCATCTCTATAGATGTTCCGAATACACGATGCGATAAAAGCATCGTGGAAAAGGCGTTGATGCTTGCTCCTGCAAAACTTAATGTCGAGATGGGCAAGGGCGCCACGCAGTGCCTCAAGGCGCGAATCTCCAGTAGAATTCTGCGCTGCCATGTGATCCTTCGTATAGGATTGCCACAGCGGTACAGGTTTATTTTTATTTGCTAGCTTCGACTCCTGTCGTTTGTAGAACCCCGTCATCACGTCGATGACGGCTTCCCAGTCGATTATTTTACTACGATGCGTTGCGTGGTCATCGATATTGTTACTGTCGTTTGTGGTTTTGGACTGCTTCCGTTCGATAATATCATCAAGTCGTTTGACAGATTTATCAGTTCTTATTTTTTTACAAGTAAGCGAACGGCTTTGTGCAAAATCATCAATCCCTAGCGGACGCTTCCAGTCGCCCATAATTGAATTTACACCACGAGCAGCTTGTTTACCTTTTGAATTATACTTATATCATCATGGAACTCCTGTTTAATCTGTAACAATTCTTCGAATATTGTTGGAACTGCAGTTGGGAAGAACGATGCTAAGCACAGGATGGCTACATTTGAATCAAACATTTGCTCTATCAGCGTGTTGTAGATACATTTCTCGTATTTTATAGTGTACACGTTGGTAATCGTTTCATGAAAGATGTTTCTACGCTCCCGATGTAATTTGTGCAAATGTTGAATGATGCAAATCGAATGGGGAAGAAGTGCAGAATATGGAATGTGTAACTTATACCAAGTAATATGCGTCGCTGTTATTGTAAAGTCTGGCTTGTTGATCAAGAACATGCGGGCTAACGTGTTCGGAGAATACAATTGTAATTGAAATATCATTGAGAGTTGATGGCGCTGCCACATACTTATCGTTAGCCATTCGACCAACTTTGAACCAGAAGAGCACCTCTCGATCTGGCTTTTTGATGTGACACAAACCATGAAAGATGATATATAATGTAGAGAGCTCACCATTAATGTTTAAATAATATTCCATTATGAGTGATCCAACTTACAATCGTAAGCAGGGTGTCCAGAAATACTGGGCTATGTTTCAGCGAGAACGTCGGAAACGATTGGAAGATAACCTTCAAATTAGGGCCTGTCAGGTCCCTCTGTGGGATTATGGAAGTCCATTTTACCCACAACTAGAAACCAATATTGTGCTCAAAAAGTACACCCCTGCATGTTTTGTGTTTAGCGAAATGTTTAATTTCATGGAGGCGCTGTTCTTTAAATGCGATGCTATTGAGTACATGTCTCAACAAAACACGCGGAGGTTGCCAGGTTTCAGTGTGGAGAAGACAACCAAGTTAGTTATGGATACTAAAACTAAAACTAAACAATTTGAACAATGGTTTCGCTTAGGAGAGTTGGGCACAATAGTTGGGCTGATCAAAACATCCGACAATATTACTTACATGGACAAAGTACGGTTGGGCAATATTTTCCCAGACCAATTGACTCAAAAGGAGTTCGAACAGTGGGGTGTGGTGGACAAGTTCCCCAAACTCGACTGTAGCTTGGGTGCGATTTCTGAATCACCCTGGTGTGACTACGCCGTGTTCAAACAATACTATGACGAAATCCTAACACTTCTAGAGTACGTTGATACTACTTGCCACGCTGAATGTAAAGCTGTCGAATTTGCGTCTCGAACTCAGTCTGCAGCTTTTCGGAACTACATTGGTATCAAACGCGATTACGCTGTTATAATATCCAAGATTAAAGACGCGGTCGAGCTGCGAACCGCTCAAGGAATAAACGAATCCAAAACAATAAATGATTGGGCGAAGGAATTCGGGTTTGGAGTTGATGCATCGTATGAACTTCTGTACGATGTGGTAAGCACAGACAGGAAAAACTATGACCATGTGTGTTTCCCCGGCGAAGACTGTGTTTCATCCGACCATGTTCAGCTAGAATTCGCAACATCAATCAATCCACAGAACGTGTCCCTTTCCGAACTCGAAGACTTTGTGGGCAAGACCCTACGCAGTTCTGTCGAGGGTGTAGCTGCCAGAAGCCTTGCCGGTGCGGAACAGATGACAGCTCTCCGGAGAACATTGGCAGACCTGACGAAGTCCGCGTTCGCAGAATGCAGAAGTGAATTCACATCGTTCATTAATGTTTGGAAACAGAATTATTGTATCACGCGCGCAGGAGTGGTTCCAATTTTGACTCCTCTTCATGATTTGCAGGACGCCCCTCTGTTTCAAATGATTTCTCAGAGTGAGTCTGACTCGACGACACATTTTGATAATGCAGATCATAAAAAGGCTGAAGATGAAATTTTGAAAATCAAGCTGAAGCCGAATAATCCTGAGGGCGAACCGTTGCGTAGAATTTGGACAAAATATCAAGAACAATTAAAAGCAATGAACGCTGCCCAAGAAACCCAAAGAAAGAAGGAGGAACTAGAGGCGCAAGAAAAAGCACAGAAAAGGCAAGCGGAACTGGTCGTCAATGAGTTAATCGAGCGACGCGATGAAATATTCCCACCGCAGCCTCCTGGTCTTCCGCCGGGTGTGGACCCCGCCGATATTAAAGAATTAGACCAAGCGCTCACAGACGGCCATATTTCAGCTGATGAATATGCAATGGAATTGCTGAAACTGACGGGCCCAGTGGAACCCCCCAGGGGTCACGGACCACAGCCACTATTTTTTCGCACTGGTGGGGAGTTGAGCGGCGACGACGAGGAGAAGCGGGAATTGAATCCAAGGGAGTCGAAGGATGATTCGGACGACGATGATTCGTCGATCTCGTCGCTCGGTTCTGTCATGAGTGGTCACGGATTTTAACGAGGAAAAAACAATGATGAAGACAAGATCTACGTCGAAGGACGTGGAGGCGCGGGCCAAGACTGAGAGATTAAAAACGAATTACAATCTCAGAAGAACGATTGGGTACAGGCCGAATGGGACCGCACTGAAGCACAGCTGCTTCTTACCGAGCACGCGCTTCGGAACTTACGCGGAGTTTTCCAGCTCGTTCCCGTATAACATGGCCCTCCCGCGGAGCCAACGACAAATTTTCATGGGGCAAAAGTGGACCTTTCGCTACGGCGGTGTTACCTACAGCTGTATTGACCAATACATGTGCGCACAGAAGCTCAGTTTTTTCGGCATGGGGGCCGCGCCGTTCACGGAGATCATGACATGCAAAAAGCCGAGCACCATGATCAGCAAGACAAATGGGTACATGAAATTCCTTTCACCGAAGGATATCTGTCAGTGGATGGTTGTGATGCCACGGATCATGTACTGTGGTATGCTGGCCAAGTTCACACAAAATAAGGATCTGAGCGACATCCTTGTTAGTACTAAGGACTTCACACTGGTGTGTGACAGCGACGATCCGCTGATGGGGGTCTCGCGCGGAGGCGGAGGTGACAATATGGAAGGCAATTTGTTGGCCAATGTGAGAGATTATTTACAGTCGAGTATTCAAACAGACAACTCACTTGATATGACCACAGTGTTTATTAAATAAATTACTTCTTTTTAGGCTTTTTCTTCTTCGGGTCGTCTGTTTTGTCCACTGCCCCCTTAGATAAATCCTGCGGGACCTTGTTCTCCATAATAGTACTGACGTGGTGCTTGTCAAACTTTTGTAACCGTGCGTTATCGATATTATCACTCGAAGTATTCATACTTCGCATCACGAATCCACCCATCGTGTCGGCACCGATAACACCGCGGTCGTAGGCGCTGTAGATGTCTTCAAGTGCAGTCACTGTCACACCGGGCAACGTTATCTGTTCCTGTTGTCCAAAAATCTCAGTGTATACTAGCTTGAACGCGCGGAGAACAGCGTCCTTGTGCGTGTCCACCGTCCTCCTGAAAGTCTCGTTTTGAGATTCTGACTGCGCTGCCTGTGCTTGGCCCGAAACATCACCCATCAGAAGTCCACGTGGTACACCGACAACCCCACACATCAGGTCTTCCTTATGTCGAATCAATGCTTCAATATCGCCACGCATCGATGGCTGGGGGACATTCGATGAAAACTCAGTGCCCTCTGGAATTGCGAAGATGTTGTTCTGCCACAACTTTCGATGGACAGGGAACATGCGCCCCGTGCGACTTGATATGATAGGGATTTCGTGATTTGCGGATGTTGCTGTGTCAGCAGAATGCATCATGCTTTCGTAGTTTTCAATTGTACCTCGCTTCCGCTTGGCGTCGCGGGCCCATTCAACATCAGTGTTGTCAAATGCCCGAAGATGACTAACTTCTTCGAAGGTACGGTTTTCGGCCTTGCTCTGAATAAACAGAGTGGGGTTCGAAATAATCGCTTCTGCACGGAGAGCATACTGTTCATGCTCGTCTGTGTTGTGTATAGTATTCAACAACGAGCACAAATCTGTTTGAATTTCCCCGCTAATTGAAGGCATGGTTCCATAGTTGAAAAATATCATTTTTACCCTGGTGTCTGGGTTACGGAGATCGATAGGTTGATTCCTGTAATTCCGTTGAAAAACTTTGAAGACACGCTCATAGTCCTTCGTACAATCCACACGGATTTCGTATGTCCCCATCGGAAGGGCGACAGGATATTTAATGAAACGTTTGGGCCGTGATGAAATCAGTTTCTTGTTGATGATGAACGGACAATATCCGAACAGGACGAAATTGGTAATGAGGTCACAGCCAAAAGGTATCCAGTATTCAGATAGATAGTGTTGAAAATCCGGCGTTGGTTCACCGCCATCAATAGTCACACCGCCTGCGAAAACCGCCTGCATGATGCGATTTAGACAACCGCGCAAAACCGGTTCCTCTCTCCATAGAGAGCACAATGCTTTTATCTGTAGTCCTTTCAGGGGGATTGAGCGATCCATTTTTTGTTACGTTTAAATGTGACACTCTTTATATAATTTACTTGCGTGTACATATAGCGTTTATGAAATTCAGGACAACGCAGAATTGTTCATATACTTTTATGTGATCAATATGTTCCGAGGTGTACAGCATACAAACGACAAATGACTGCCAATGTACAAACGTGTGGATCTTACAGATAACATCCGTGATATCCGTCCTAGTTCTGATGAGAGAACTGTTCGTTTGTGATATGAAGTGAATTTCATCGTATGTATGACAGATATCGTCACTGACTGCACATTTCACCGGAGCGTCTGACCTTTTGCATTTGTAAACAAAAAGTCCTTCTCTGTCAAGGATCAGGGATAACACTGGGCCCAAGTGATATTTATTCTGAGCCAAAAAAATCTTAAGTTTTTCGATGATCTGTTTACGTTTGCAGGTAAATTGAATTCGCTGAAGCTTATTACATTTGCTAGACCCAAACAAAGTATCGCTTACGTGTTGTGTGAAATTAGTAACCTCTTCAAACGTCACGGACATTATGTATATATTGATCTGCTTAAAGTAAAGAACTTATAGCTTCGATGACAACGAAGCGACCCAGAGCAGTCGACGCGACACAGGTTGGTGAAGTTCTACGGTATGGAGAAACAATATCAAGCAATTTTTTGATAAACGAGTGTAACCTATTCTGGGTAAAGGAGAGAGATGGAATTGAATGCTACTACCAAAATTCATGTGGCGGAGAGCTAAAGAAATTGACAGTAGCTATGTGTTCACAGCTATGGAATTTAGAGAACAGACACTTACATGTTAGAATGAACGAACAGGTCTTGCCTAACGGTGTCAACGTTATCCCTATCATATCTCCTTCTTACCTGGGGAAGCAACCACTTAAAGAACAGTGCGCGAACAAAATTGCAAAACAGTCAGTTGGTTTGTTAAACACTACCCTTCGCTTCTACAATTTAAACATCGGGTTGTCTTCCACAATACCTGCGTCGAGAATTGTTATTGCCCCCAGAACTCTCTCATCTGCCCAAAAAATTACAAATAGAAAGCGCCCACAGAATCCTGAAACGATTAGATTACAATTAATTGAATATTTGGAGATCTTGCGAACGGCAGCTAGTGTGTCACATTTGAGCGATTTAGACGAGAATGTTATAAGTAGAGTGAAAAGTATCGGTGAATTGGTGAATTTGACAGTTGAATGCGGGGATGGTGAAAGGCACATAAATATTGCCAAGTACCTGATTTGCCTGTACCATCTTCTTTTCCCTGTGCGGCAAACAAGTTAGGCAATTGAGATGACTACTTCTTACATGATGGTGTCCGTAGATCCTAGGAAGCACGGGGTTGTATACCTGTCATACGACCAAGACGAAAGAAACGAAAACAGTGAGAAATACATGTGGGCACTTGAGCTTCTGACGCGAGTAAAAAAGCATCATGCACACATAGGGTTTTGTCAATTTCTAAAGATAGCACATGAAAATCAGTGGCAACTAATAAATAACACTGCTGGGTTGACAACTGAAGTTATATATTTGTTGCAATATATTACTGTGGAAGAATAGTTTATATACTTTGGTATGAAAAATCCAACACAGACTGCGATACTAATCTTACTCAGCCTGGTGTTTTCGGTGATTTGGGGGATAGCATTGGCATATTCTAAGATACACAAGGAACCATGCGTGACTGAACTGAACATTATGTTCTCGGTGTGGTTCCACGTGGTGCTCATGACACTGTACATTGCATCAGTCTGTATAAATTTCATCCTATTTGACTACATGGAAGAGGCTTCGGATAACCGTGGTCAAGTAGCTTTGTGGCGGCGGCGGGCTACAGTCTTCATCGGATTGCGAATCTCTCTTCTGGCAGCATGGATGTTTGTATTTTTTTACAACACTCAAAAAGATATATTTTCAAGCTTTGTGATTGGAACACATCTCCTATACGTGCTAATAGAAATGTTAGGCACTATTTACGCAATCATGACGGATAAAGCCACGTCTGTCTATACCACATACTACTACATATCTGTTTCTATTCAGGTTTTAGTTAGTTTCCTACTTCTTATTATCACCATGCTCCACACTGCTATTTGCAAAACGTGAAAAATCTGTTAAGAAAATCAACCCACAATTACTCCTGGCAGTGATCCACACTTCTGCAACTCTGCCCTTCGCCCTCATTTCTTTTGTGCTAGGGTCCGCAAATATGATGAAGTGATTGATATCAGGTGCAATAGCCCTGTTCTCAATAGGAATTTTCATGGGTAAACGAAAATTCATCGGCAATAATTTCGTAGTGTCCTCATAAAGTTTGAGTTCCGATTCATCCAGGAAGCTGTACTCTCTCCCCAAAGAATCGACAAAATCCGCCTTGAAAGTTCGGTTATTTCTCGTCGGTCTTCCTAACTGACTCATCGTAAAAGAAACATATAAGTGTAGGAGCGCATAAATAAATATATACCAAATGGAAACAACTTACGAGATAGCAGTCTGGGGTACCGGATGTTTCACATTGCTTCTATTCATTACAACAATTGCAATTCTGCTCGAATGGGATATGCAAGATGACCCTTACTTCACATTTACGGACGTGATTATTCTGAACAGGGTTCTGGAATCATGGCAAACTGGCATGCTTTGTAGTATTTTTTTCTTCAATGCGTTCCTTTCTGTATTTAACGGGGTGCTTATCCGACCAATTTTTACAGCGATGATCTATGACATTGGCGATGATCAACTGACCCGCGTATTCAATAAGAAAGAACGTCCGTTTTCGATGTACATCATCTTGATGACGTACGATGTGTGGAGTAACCTACGGATGTTCCTTAATGTGCTCGGCATCATTTCAAACTTTTCATTTCTAATCGCGTCTGTTTGTGGGAGCATGCTTGCTGCAGTTATTACAACACTTGCTTACATGCGGAACGAATCGTGGATTCAAAATGTGAAACGCATTGGATCTCACCCGAACTGGAGGCTGTTGAAATTTAAAGAGGAGCAGAGTGTTATAAAGCCAATGTTGACACAACCAGCCGATATATAAATGAACTACTAAATGAATAATCAATAAAATATGTTTTATATATTATGCTTTACAGTCTTTATAAGTTGTGTGGCCAACCCGAGCAGTGCGCCGACGAGCATGCAAATCTGAATTAGGCACGGACACACAGGGGGTTGAAGCTGATAGTTTTGCGCCTTGTGGGTTAGACGGCCCGCCGTATTAATTTTAGATAGTATATAATAATGTTCTTGGCTACAATACTGTATCAAATAATCAAATACCAACATGTTCTTTAGGTACATCGTTTTACTCCATATTGCGACGATTCTTGCAAAAGCGCACGCTCTGCTGCATGGTGTAAATAGTAATTTTTCCAATGCTTCCTTTGATTTAAACGACAACGCTCGCAAGCTCACAGCGGACTGCGGTACGTACTACGATTACAGCGCGTTCACATGCGACGACGGGTGCAGTACCAACAACAACGGGGTTCCGTATTGGGGGGGTT
>Ga0308019_10000213_pt1 | contig 35759 bp, 26 predicted proteins | sample Neamet284_FD_203135 | JGI IMG/M metagenome (GOLD analysis project Ga0308019, IMG submission 203135) | Marine microbial communities from water near the shore, Antarctic Ocean - #284 | ecosystem: Environmental > Aquatic > Marine > Unclassified | place: Southern Ocean | collected 2014-10-01
CGAATGCTATGGTTGAACTCGTTGATTACAAATGCGCTGTCTGCGGAAACCTTGAATCGTTCCACCGTGAACGCAACGGAATCAGTTGCAAAGCGTGTGGTTCCCGAATATTCATGAAGTTACGCCGCCAAGGCAACAAAACGATCAAAGCCGAGTGATTTCACATCACCCGACCTCCGCGCAGGGTTGAAAGACCTCTGGCAATAAGAGTGATTCCATGTCATCTTGGCTCGCAGAGAAAGCACCTCTTTTGTTTGAGGATTTATTGCTTCCTGAGCCTATTCGAAACAACATCCAACACACTTCTCTTCAGGCGAACCCCCCTCATCTTCTTCTTTCTGGCCCCCCGGGCGTAGGGAAAACAGCCGCTTGGCGTTTGATGGCCCGACAAGTACTCGGCTCTACGTGGGAGGCACGAACACATATTCTCCAAGCGCGCGACCTTGCTCGTACCTCGGGCGCTATGGCAAAATTCGAAGAATTCCTCCGCCCAGAAGGGAGCGGTTCCGAAGACACCCTCGCAGGCCGGACAAGCCTTGATGCATTTGATCACAACTTCTCTTCATCAACAGCCAATACCCCTCCTCCAGCAGGCAAAGAATGCATTCACCCTCCTGGGGAAAGAGCTCCAGTGTCGCGTTTAATTGTCATTGAAGATGCCGATTACCTCGGTACAATCCGCCAATCCTATTTGCGTAGAATGATGGAAGTAAGCAGCGGTAGTGCACGTTTTATTTTCACTGCCCACACACCATCCCGAATCATCGAGGCTCTGCGAAGCAGAACTCAACACATCCGCCTTCCTAAAATCCCGCGTTCAGAAATAGAAAGCCGTCTTCTTGAAATTGTGAAAGAAGAGAAACTCTCGCCCGTTCGAGGTATCATCGGCGACATCTCACACGTTTCATCTGGGAATCTACGGAAAGCAATTTTCATTACCGAACTCCTCGCACTTCGTGAATTGCTCGGCGATCGGAAAAATTTGCAAAATCTACTGGCTGCCACCTCGTTGCACGAAATACAACACATCCTCGAGGAAGCATTACGTAACCGAGTTCATGATTGGCGGTGGGAGAAAGAAGGAAACAAAAACAAACGCGTACTCAAAGGGGCGATGGGTGTTTTGGACCAAGTGATGGCAGAAAACAGCCTTGAACCCGAGGACATCGTGGTTAATTTCCATCACGTATTGACCGAGGGAAGGCTGCATCTTGGTGAAGAAGTTCTTGCAGAAATCCTTCTTTCCCTTTCTGCATGTGATGTTGCTCTCCACCGTTCTATGCAAGGAAGAATCGAATTAGAACGGTTTTTGTTTGAAGTTGCTGAAATCGGACAACGGATGGAGATTGCGAAAGCGTCTTGACACCCGGCCCACTGGCCCGGTTGGGCGTGTAGCACAGCTGGATAATGCATTGGCCTCCTAAGCCGAAGATCCCGGGTTCAAATCCTGGCGCGCTCGTATACTCATATTTGCAGTTCTAGGATAAATTCGTAGGCAAGAGCCAAATTGAATGACACACCGTCTTGGTTTGAGTGCCATGGCTTTAGACAGGGGTGAAGCGAACGGCCCAAGTGCGCATATTGCACTCCCCGACCCCTATGGCGAAGGATTTGAATATTCAGAAGATCCAATTGAAAACACCAGAGAACAATGGGCGATACTGGAGCGTCGTCGCCTCGCTGCGGGACGTATTGCTCGGCACCCACTTCTCATGATTTGGCGAACGTTGAGCGGTTTTTGTCTTGCTGCGTTTGCTTTTATTAGCGTCATTTATTCACCATTGATCGAGTCTGCAAACGGCCTCATATTCATTTTAATTCCATTCGTTCTCATCGGTGTTAGCCCCACCGTCATCGCTGGTGAATCGGCATGGCAGGCAATGCAAGCTCGGATTTCTTTGCGAGAGCAAGGCGGCGTTTCTGGGGGCAAGGGCCACATATTGCGGGCCCAGCCAGGGATGGACCGCATCATCGAAAGCCTAAGCGACCAACGTCGAAATAACGCCGTGCTGGGTTTACTTTCGGCGACAACAGTAGCCCTGCTCATACTTGCTTCAGCAGTAGCATCGAATTCGTTGGCGTGGAACCTCGCTCTTCTCGTCGCTATGACGCTCGGTATTGCTCAATCGTTCTATGGAATTTTTTCCTATGACTTTATTCGCCAACTTGGCGACCCTTTCCCTTCAATTGTATTCCACGCCCCAACCCACCACCCGACACAATTAGGCAGCGTCTTAGGAGATTTACTGGTCGCCCATCTCGACCCAGACCTCTTTTTGGAATGGGAGGCATGGCAGAAGGAATTCAGAAAAGCCCTGGTCCCCGGGCATATTACGAAACAGTCACTCGAGCGCCTCCTCTACATTTTACATCTTCATTTAGAACAAGAATTGAGCACAGACATGGCCCTTGATGAACTCAAGTCATTTCTTATCGAAGATCGTTTCGAATCTCTTCTTCTCAACGATGAAGCACGGTTCAACTGGCGAACGATTCAACGGCTTCTCGCACACTCAAGAGGATGGCAACCAGAAGCATTTCTCTTGCTTGACCGATTACAAAATGACCTTCTTGCTGGAACCCCGACAATGCTTCGGGCAGAGTGGCGAATGGATGTTGCTTTGGACGAAAACTGCTACGAAGGTTCAGGCAATTTGTTCATCGTGTTGAATAATCAAACATTTGAATCCCGGCATGTGCGAGTTGAAGTGCTGACGCCCAACGGTGAACCTGAAACTCGCGACCACCGCTTTGAATTGAGCGCCTGCCCGCCCCCTCAGAGTTCAGTACTCCTGTCACATCTGAAGGAGGACGATGCACTCGATTGGATGCCTCGCTATCTTGAACGAGGTGTTGTCCTTTGGATTGGCGTTGCTTGGCCAAGAAGTTTCAGGGGCCCTGCCGATGTCCAAATCATACTCCGAGACGATGATGGAATTGTATTGGAATCTCAAGTTATTCGAACAATGGTTCAACGGAGTGCTGGAAACCAAACAAAAAACAGAATTCGAAAATTAGAGGTTGCCCGACGGCATGGAGAGTTGCCCTTGCCAAAACTGCTTTTGTAGTGTCGATTTTCACCTTGTAATCGCATACTTGGGCTCATTGTGGGCGTGTGAAATTGGAGGTCGGGTAAGCGCGTTGCTTATGGATGGGGCGCACTTGGGATAAATTACCGGATGTGGGACCTTGGAAGCATGGGATGTCATCGTATTAGGCGACGGGCCCGCGGCCCTCCGTTCAGCAGCAGAGGCTGCAAAGCAAGGAGCCACAACCCTCGTACTCTCGATTAACGCACTTGGTAGTGAGCCACATCTCGCCCAAGGCGGTCTTGCAGCCCCACTTCAAGAATCAAATAACCGTGATCACCGAGAAGATACAATTCGAGCAGGCGCATTCTTGAACGACCAAGATATCGTTGCATCGCGCACTGCAGCCGCAAGCCGACAAGTGGATTTGCTCGAGCGATGGGGCGTAAATTTCCGTCGCGACGCTCATGGAATTCCATTGGTTCGAAAAGCTCCAGGCCATGGTATGGCTCGAAATGCCGATGCAGGAGATGCAACCGGCCGTGAAATTCAACAAATTCTCGAAGAACAATGCATGCGCCATGGCGTTATTCGCCGAGGTGACCACCTCCCGCTTTCTTTGATACACACCAACCAATCCATCAGTGGAATTACAGTGGTCGATCTGGTCAATGGCCGAATTGTAGCATTGCAAGCAAAAGCGGTCATCCTTGCAGATGGAGGATTTGAAGGCGCATTTAATCACGGCGTAGTTGGCCTTGGACTCGACTTGGCTCTGCGCGCTGGAATATCTCTGCGCGATATGGAATTCATTGCCCACACACCTCTTGGAATCAAAGATACCAACATGGTTTTGCCGCTCGGCCTTCTCCATGATGGCGCAACACTGCATGAAGCAAATGGCTCAGATTTAGAAATGGGCGAAGGCGGTTTGGATTCGATTTGCCAATCCGTTTCAAATGCCTTTCAACCCGTTCTCGACGCTCGTAACTTGGGCGACTCTTCAAAATGGTGGAAAGCAGTGTTCCGGAGCGTTCAACAACGCACTGGTGTCGATATGAACCGGCAAACCCTGGCGATCGAAGTCCGCCCATATGCGACACTTGGCGGCGTACCTGTCGATGAATGTGGACGTGCAATTCTCTCCACTTGGTCGCGTTGGTTCACGGGATTATATGCTGCTGGCGATGCATCATGCTCAGGATTCCATGGCGCCGACCTTTTGCCGGGTAACCAAATGCTCGACACCATACTTGGTGGTGCTGCTGCTGGACTCCATGCCGGTGAGTGGGTCAAGACTCGACAATTTTCAAACACCCAAGCCGCACACGATGCAGAACAAGCCGCACAAGCAGACCATGCCGCAGTTTCAGGACATTCTGAAGAAGGAGTAGTCCGCGTCGGCCACGCAGTCTCGAAAGTCCGAGATGCAGTCCAAAGCGCCCTTGGCTTCAGCCGTAATGCGGCAGGCCTGGAATCCGCCATTAAATCATTAGAATCAGCAAGCATCCTTGCAGAATCCATCCACATCGACCAATCTTCTTTGATTGCCAATTCAAATCTCGTGGAAATAGCCCGAGTTCAAGCCTCAGCCCGCCTTACCCTTGCCACTGCTCAAGCAGCGCTTGCCCGCAAGGAATCTCGTGGCTGCCACCATCGCACAGATTTCACAGATTCAAATGGAGAATACTTGACCCACTACACCGTGAATCAAATGGGTGAAGTGAACACATTGGCCCTCCGCAAGAGTAAGACTGGAAATTGGATTTTACCCCCTCAATAATTCCAAACCATACCAATTCCGGTGAACTACTGAAAAGGGAAGCCATGTAGCAAGGCTATGGCCGAGCTAACTCCGTTCGACCGAATCTTGGACGGAACGCTTCCATCCCACAAGGTTGCTGAGGGCGAATTGTGGTATGCTTTCTTGGATATTTTCCCACGACGAGGCGGCCACACACTGGTCATTCCAAAGCAAAGTGTCGGTCATATTTCTGAACTTTCTGAATCGACGAGAAATGCTTTATTTGCTGGTGTGGTCGAAGTACAAGAGATCCTTTCCAAGCATTTTGAAACCGATGATTTCACCGTCTGCATCCATGATGGGCGCATGGCAGGGCAAGAAGTCGCTCATGTTCACGTCCACGTCATTCCGCGTCAACCAGGAGACGGAGGGTCTACTTTGCAGGCTATGTGGCCAAACGCTCCACCTATGGGCGGAGAAATAGATCATGACTCATTACACTCCCTCTCCACGAGGCTCCAAGAGGTGAAATCATGAACGACTTACCGATTCAAGTAGATACCGACCGCCACGGTGAAGATTTACCAACACTCTCGAAGTCATCTGCAAATCTACAAATCGATAAACTCTTGTCGACACCAATGCCATCGTTTGATGGAAGCACACCGGGTTCCTTTTTTTGGTCGAATGTAGCGTATTGGATTTCTCGCCGAATCCTCGCAGCTCAGTTCAGAACCAGTGAAGTTACTGGACTCGATACATTACCTCTTGACCGGGGTAATCTCTGCTGTGCATGGCACATTAACGGCCTGATGGACCCGCTGCAAATCGTCCTCAAACATCCAAATAATTTCCTGATGGGCGGCCGCCATGATTTGGTCACCCGGCCCCTTCTTGGATGGTGGACTCGGAAATTAGCAGTGCAACCAGTTGTCCGTAAAGCAGAACTTTTGAGGGGCGGTTGCAGTGAAGAAGAAGCGACTCAAATCAATGGACGTTCTTTGTTAATGTTAGCAACAGGGATCTCAGCAGGTTTTGGCTGTGTCTTATTCCCCGAGGGTACCAGTCACAATGGTTCATCTATGCTGCGTTTCAAAACAGGGCCATTCCGTACTGTCTTTGCCGCAGCAGCCCTTGCAAAGTCCAATGGCCAACCGATTCCAGCAGTGATTCCGATTGGGTTGCATTTTAGGAGACGGGATCATTTCCGAACCGATGCATGGATTGAATACGGCCTACCGCATGAAATTGATGAAGATGAAATTCCAAACGACCTGGTCGAAGCAGTTGCTCAAGGAAATTGGGTTGAACCTGCGGCAGAAAATGTCTATGCTCTTCGAGATGCTCTCCGTCTCAAACTCGTTCCACTTACTCCGAACACACGCGATTGGGATGAATATCATGCACTCCATCTTTTGGGGCATGTCGAGGCACGGAGGACGAACCAACCTCTTGTTTCATGGAGGGGGGAAGTCGAAGCAGCACGCTCTTTCCGAACCTTGTTACAATCACCATTCTCGGATGAAGAAATTATTGGTAATTCCGAATTACCCGCTATTACCCACCCCATAATCACGCCAGCTAAGGCAGCTTCTGGATTATTGCAAGCGCAACAATTGGATGGCCGAGATTTGAACACATCCGGCACTGATTTGCGTAAAATCAATCCTCTACGGAGTATTTCTAAATTGGTAAGGCTGCCATTTTTAGTCGCTGTATTACCGTTGTTCTTGTTCTGTTTTACCCCACAAATAGCCATAGGTAGATTGCTCGGAGATTCAACAGACGAAGGAGTTGACGCCCGAACATCGTACCATTTTCTTGCCGCAATGTTTGGTTCTCTCATGTTCTGGCCCTTTATGGCACTGGGGGCGCTGGGAATTGAGCACATGTACCATGATTCAGTGGAAAGCGCCATCGGCTTTGATTGGTATTCGATGTATGGCACTTCTCCTCTTCACGAGGCCATAGCAATGGCAACGTTCTTCCTTGCCCTGCTGCCATGTTTTTGGTTGAGTGGGAGAACTTCCTCTTTGTTGTGGGATGATTGGTGTGACTTTCAGCGTACTCTCCGACGACTTAGATTCAATAAAACAAATCGGCAAAACCTTCGTGGATCATTGAAAAGTCTTCATGCTGAGATGGACCAACTGTAAGGCTTCAAAAAGGGTACGATTCAAACGAGAGGAGTGCCTCCCATCACCATGTCGAGTGAGGAAGCAATACTCAAAATCCGTAAATGGGTCGAACAAGAACGACTTATTGCGAAAGAGCAAAAAGACCCTCGAGCGGAAATGCATTTGCTAATTCGTTACCCCCAAGGCCCCCAAGGCCACATGTTTGCTGTCGTGATACCGAAAGGACGAGACCTTGTCGCAGTTTCAAGTATGACGCGAGTTGATGAAGGCCAGCAAAAAGAAATGTCAAACCACATGAAGGAGGACAATGACACCTGGTTGGAATGGATTCACGATGTGCGCCTTCAGTTGATACGCACCAGTGTTGATTGGGGAATTCACATGGGACATGAAGGTGACCAAAAAACAGGCCCCCTCCAAGCATTTAATGTGAGTTTACCGCTTTGGTTTGACGGATTGACAAAGAATGATTTTATGCACACTCTTCGAAAGTTGTGGCTTGCAAAACTTGGAATTATCCATGAAATAAAATTCACCCACGGCCCTGGCGTCGGAAAACCTGGCCCAGTTGATGATTGGTTGAAAGACAAACAGGAAGGGAAAGCCCCTTCACCCGTTTCAAACGAAGTCCCCGACCAATCGACGACTCACGAAATCGAGTTCGATGAAAAGATGTCTTTTGGCTCTGGTTTCGATCCTTCCGAATGGGCTTGATGGGCCGATTTCGGTCTTAATTACCGGTTCTAAAATATGACTTGAAAGAGTCGCGGTTAAGTAGCATGAGGGTGTGCTTTTTTTCAGTCTACCCTTGGATGTGTATTTATGAGTCAAAAAATAAAGTCAGTAAGTCTTGTATCGATTATGTTGCTCTCCGTCCTTTCGACGTTGTTCCTAACAACTCTTACCGCCACGGCAAACACCGTTGTCATCACCGAGGCAATACAGATTGTAGATGGTGGGACCTCATCCGATATGCAAACCGCAATTGGCTCAGACAGTGAAGGAAACGTTCACGTTGTTTGGGCGCGAAACAATCTCCATCTTTACTATTCGATGATTTCTCCTCGTGGTGAAACATTGATTGATACCACTCAAATCACCAATCCCGGGCTCCACAAGATCTGGCACCCTGATATGGTTGTTGACGAGAATGACAAAGTTCACGTCGTCTGGGCCGATAAGTCAGGCCAACACAAAATCGTCTATACCGTCCTTAATCCATGGGCTGCGGCAATGGATGGTTCGGCTTCTGATGACGGCACACTCTCCGCAATCAATGACCATGTTGTATCCAGCCGTGCCCAAAACAGAGATTGGCCAGCAATGGATATCGACAGTCAAGGTGGCGTTCACATCGCTTGGGAAGACTCTTATGACGAATTAGGCCGATTCTTTAACCAACCTCAAATCTACTACACCATGCTCGTTCCAGACATTAGCACAGGCTCAGTCATCACCAACTTCGATGACACTCTCTTGACTCCAATTATCGGTCACAAGGGCCACCCTGACATTGTCGTCGATGCAAATGATTACGTTCAAATCGCTTGGGATGATACCCGTGGCGGAAAGGTTGAATTGACTTTCATCGTCGATACTTCAGGTTCGATGTATTCTGAATGGGCAGATATCTGCACAGTCGTTTACGGCGGAAATTTCGCTTCTGGCGGTTATTTCCAAGGTATTAAGCCAATGCTTGAAACTGCAAACATGACTGTTTACGAAACAATTTACGGTCTTGGAAACAGCCTCCCTGGTGCAGCAAGCTCAGGAAACTGTGCTGGCTATAACCAAAACTCAGGTCCTCGAACAACACCTCTTGGGCAATTCCCAGGTGACAATTCCGGTGGCATCCGCAAGTTGCCCAATACGGTCTACAATGGCAACAGCTATTCTGGAAGCTCTGGTGAAGATTGGGGCCCAGGCTCCAATTGGGCTTGCTTGTCGTGGAAGGATGCATCTGGTAACGTTCCAGGCAACCCACCAACTCAAGACGACCACCGCTGGAATCCAAACGCAACTAAGATTGTGATTCCAGTTTCCGACGAAGGCCCAAAAGACGGCGACCCATCCCAACAAGCAGATGATTTGACCTCGATTGAAGAGGCTCACGACAACTGTATCAGTGCAGGCGTCATTCCAGTCGGCCTTTATGGACAGGGCTATGGCGGCGCTGGAAATATCCAATCCCACTTCATGGACTTGGTTCAGTGCCCGAACAGTGTCGTTTCGACTTCAACTCGCAACTGCCCTGGCAATACTCTTCGCAGTTCCGATGGTGGCGGTCAAGCATATGAATTCCCATCCGGCTCAGGCGGCTCCAACGCAATGGCTCTACTGGTCGAAGCAATGGTCTACATCTCAACCAACAACTCGCGTGAAATCTACATGTCTGTTCTTGATCCGTACGGCAAGATGAGCAACGATCCTACTTGGGTGCCTGGTGCAACCGGCCACTCGGTTATTGGTGGTTCATACGTTGAAGATACCGGCGCTGGTGCAGACGGTCACCTTGTTGTTGTCAACGACACCCGTGTCACCATCGATGATGCTTACTCATTCCACCCTTCAATCGGTGTCGACATGCAAGGTAACACCCACATCGCTTGGATGGACGGCCGAAACTATGGCTTTGAGAAGGGCGTAAATTACGAAGTCTACTACACCAAACTACGCTTGCAAGGCGCAGGCGCTTGGGATGGAGCAGACGAAGGCCTCTCTACCTACGCAATTAAGAAAATCCAAGACACCCCAATCTCCAACGTTGAAACATACGCTGGCCTACCAGGTAATCGCCCATTCGGTGGTAACTCCGTGTTCCCAGCACTTCTTACCGATGATCAAAACAACATTCACATTGCTTGGATCGATTCAGGAAACGCAACAGCAGATGAAGAGATTCTCTATACGCGCTTGAATTCAACCGAACTCACCGGTCCAGGTATTACCGCATTGGACCCATGGGAGGCCGTTGCCGTTACTTCTTGGTCAAGCAACAAACTTGGTCCGAATGCCGGCAGTCAGCCGAGCCTCGGTATGCCTCCAGCGTTCTCCAATGATCTGGGCAGTGGCGCGCATATTGCTTGGTCCGATACCAACAAGTGCAGTGAAGAAGCCAATAACAATCGGTTTACCATTTGTTACTCACACGTTCTTACCGGCCAAGTCGATGTTGAATTCGAAGAGGGAGAAACATTCTATCACGTGATTGAACCCGGAGAACAAACGATTTACAACATGTCGATGAACAATTCAACCCCAGGTCCAAAAGACCTCGTTGCAGATACATTCGGCCTCAACATTTCCGGTGTTCCTCAAAATTGGACTGCCACTTTGTTCTTTGCTGACAACCACACGACCATTATGCCAGATACGGCAATCTTCCTCGAAGGTGGCGAAGATATCCTCTTCTACATACGTATTCGTGCTCCATCGGTCTATCAGGCAGATGCAGACCAACTTGCCGATATTACCGTGACGGCAAAATCGTACAAAGACCCAGCGATCCAATCCGATATAACCACCCGTACTCTGATGGATGTCGTGCATGGAATAAACCTCGACACGTCTCACAGTATGGCAGATGTCGAGCAAGGACAAATTGCGATATTCTCGATTACGATCACGAATACAGGGAACGTCAACGACCGCTTCATCTTCTGGGACCCATATACCTTGGAAGGCCAACAAGAATGGCTTTTGCCGTTTAATTGGGCTGTCAATTTCCCGACCAGTGTTGAATTAGACCCTGGACAATCGGTAACAAAGAATCTTGAAGTTCTTGTCCCTACATCCGAAGATCCCGGTGCTTTTGTGATTTATCTCAAAGGTTGGTCCGAAGGTGAACCGATCAAGTCGATAGAGAAAGGAACCTACGATGTTCTCGAACTTGGCGTATTTGTATCAATCCGTTCTACTGGCAACATTGTCATGGAAATTTTCGATACCAGTGAATACGTAGACCCTGGCGAATGTGCGACTTATCCAATTGATGTCACGAAGAACTTCGATTCTGGAAGCTTGGTCTTTGTCACCCCAGGTGCACCTGATGTGAAACCTGACACTATTTCGATGGACGCATGGCGCGTTGACAATTGGCTTTTGACTCTTGACTTTTCCAATGCCCCAGGCGGTAACTCTGTTGATATGAGTGAGCCAAGAGCATGGACGCTTCCACCTGGTGCTGAATACGTCACCTACGAAGTTGGTGTAGAAGTCTGTGCCCCAACAGGTGCTTCGGCTGGCCTCGGGCCTGCCGTTATCCTCAAGGCATATCTTGAGGGATATCCGCGGATTTCATCTTCGAAGATTCTCTCAACCAATGTCAATCACGTTTATTCATTATTTGCCGATGCAGACATTGACCAAGAAGACATGATGACACTCAATGGACAAGAAGTTCTCCCAGTGAATCCAGGTCAGCAAATCAGTTTGCAGACCACAGTGACGAACTTCGGCAACGGGCCAGATCGTTTCGATTACCGTCTTGCTCGAGTAACTGATCCAGCAGGTGTTGACGTTATCTGGGACATCGAGGTTCCTCGTGAAACACTCAAGGAATTGTCCCGAGACACCAATCAAATCTTTGAAATTACCATGAATGTTCCAGAGCAAGTTGAAGCAGGTGTTTACATGGTTGTCTTCCAAACTTTCTCTGAAGAATCATATCCGGATGCCAGTGGCCGACTCACTCGACTTCGCTTCACACAGACCATCCCAGTCTACGTGCAAGAATTCTATGATATGCAAATCAGCATGGACTCAACGGTTGATAACGCCATTAAGACTTCAGCACCAGGACGTATTGTCCGTTTCGAGCTGAACATCACCAATAATGGAAACGTACCTGATTGGCCAACTCTCAACAACCACACCGCTAACCGCGATGGTGAATCGTTGATTTGGACTGAATTGCCTGGAATGGGCGCACTTGATGGCTGGGCTGTCGAATGGCGCTTGGTTAAGCAAATTGGAACAGATTTGACAACTGAGGAAATGTGCGAAAACGTAGCATCGATTGAAACTATTACGGGAGATGAAGATGCAGTGATTGACCCTGCAACCGTCTTTGCTGATCTCAGTGACCGTTGTGTCTATCTCGAGTCTGATGATCGGTATTTCATGCCAATGATGGACCCCTACACCACTTATCCAGTCGTTGCAATTGTGAAGATCGCACCGACTGCAAAACTCGATACTCGAAGTATCGGTCTAAAGGTGGTTTCGAAGATGGGCAATATGCTCGAAGGTGGCGACCATGATGATTCTCCATCATGGGCTGCTGAGAACCTTGACACAAATGAATTCGTCGTTACACTCCGACTGCGTGCTCCAAATTTGGTGATTTCTGAAGTGACGGCATCTGACTTTACGGGAGATGTTGATACAACCATCCCGATTCGTGTTGTGCTACAAAACAACGGAAACACCCACGCAACCGATATTGAAATCGTCTTGTGCGAATATCCAAATTCCGATGTTGAAACTCTGAACGAAATCAAGAAGAACGGATGCGACGATGAAAACATCGTGATGCGCCAAGTGATTGGTGCTCTTCTTGCACCTGATGACACAGAAGATTACAAGGAGATCGAATTGGTTCTCCTCTACCCTGTTTCTGCAGGTAGCCATGGCATCTATGTCATCGTTGATCCTTCGAACTCAATTGTTGAAACTCAAGAAAGTGATAACATCAAGCGTGTTGAGAATGAATTGAAATCCAGCGGTGGTATGCTCGACGTTGCAGGTGAAGTGATCGGTAAGACCGCTCTACCATTTGCAGTAATTCTCTTGACCCTCGCACTGTTCGGCGTAGTTTACCTCGTTGGACGTGGACGACGCCAAGATGTCTTGGACAGAAAGGCTGAGCAATCATCTCTCGTCTCGGTCTTGGCCGGCACCGACCTTTGATTCGGCAGAAATTTACTCCTTCTTTCGAGGAAGGGAGCCAAGCCAGAACCGAAGGTCTGAGTTGGACGGAACAGCTACAATGTGTCCAGCACGTTCCGATAATTGACGTTCAAGCCTATTGCGGACTTCATCGAGTAAGGTTGCCATCTCGGTTTGTCCGAGTTGCAATTCTCTACGTAAATCGGTGAGGTCTAACTTTCGTTCTGGGGCATCAATAAGGCTGTGAACCATGGTTCGTTGTTCATAATGTTCAAAGTCAGAATCAACCCCTGCCGAAATACGGTTACGAATGTGTTGATGCAAGGCGATTACAGCGTCTCTCTGTGCATCGATTTCTTCGAGAACTCCGTTGAGGTGCTGAATATGTGCCATACCCTCTCCAACAGAGATCTTCTTTCGACCACTGACTGATTGGACAACATGCTCGGTTGTGTTTGGTAAACGATTGGATAGCCGCATTGGTCCTCCAGCCGGAAGGCTGCGTTGCTCACAAAGGAATAAATCAGGGCCAAGGTCGATGCGTATCGAAATTGACTGTTGTACACTGTAAATAGTTCGTGGCGGTCCGCCTTTTTCACTTGCCACTTTCATTTTAGTTACGAAATTACCACGCTCTAATTCGCGTAGATGTTTGACAATAGCTTGTTGACTGACATCCAGTAAATCAGCGAGCTGCATAGGGTAGTGAGGTTCACGAACCAACCGCTCGAGAATCTGCCGCCGTAGCTTGTTTTGAAGCAAGGTTAGGGCGGTATCAATATCTTCCACACTGCTCAACTCGGAGTTACCTAGACACAGCCACCCTTTGAAGGCGTCGCTAAGCGTAATCCACTCAAACGACACTTCGTAACCACTCACGCAGAGGGGGACTGGAAGAATTCTTCTGTTTCACTCATCGACTTTATCCGTAGGCAAAACCATTCGAATAAGTTGCATTATACCTTTGACTCCAAGAATTGCATATCCCGCAAGAAGAAGTGCAAATACAAAGTAGATTCCCGAAGACACATCCAATGTAGCCTGATATTCCCATTCGACCTCAAATTCTTGTAATGCTTGTGTATCGCCCCCACCTGCAACAAATCGGTAGTCACCACTCTTGGCGTTCCAGGTGAAATCGTTACCCGAAGAGGGGCCTCCGGCGATCAATTCAACAGAGTTTTTGTCGCATTGATAATAACCGTCTTTTTGCGTACATTTTTCGGCTTCACTTGCTTCAGCAATCCCAATCCAAGTTCCTTGTTTCTCCCATGAAATGGAAATTTCTACATCGAGTGAATCAATGATTTCCGGTAATGTGAGGATTTCTTCTGACATACCCCAATAGCACGTTACTTGTTCTTCTTGAATAAACGGGATTCCGTTTTCAACTTCGCAAGGAGGCAACATTGCAGTTTCTGTTGCGCTGTCTTCCAGCATCGGAGGGGGGATGAAAGAGGGGAGAATGAGCAAGAGAAGGCAGACAACACCAGCAGTCCATCGAAAAAGAGATTCACGCACGTATACCACTCACACGTCGTCGTCCCAAACCGACCAGTTCTTTGATTCGGATTTCTCCTCTTTGATTACAATTGGTTTTGGACGAACTGGGCTACTTGGTGGTGGTTTAACATCGTCGCTACCACCAGCATCCCAATCTGAAATGACTCCCGTGTTCGCAACTCGGCGTTCAATCGTTTGTTTGACTGGTGTTGGAGAATCGGCAAAGGGGTCATCGACTTGACGAACTGTTTCAGGTGCATCGCCTCGCATAAAGGCATAGACTTGTTCAGTTGTCATGAGGGTTCCTTGCGTGACGTCCCTCGTTCCATCTACAAAACCATCACCTTGTTCAGAATCTTCTTCAAGATTTTCTTTGCTGGCATTCCGGTGAAGTGGGCTGTTTTGGTCTTCCATCGCCGCCATCAATTCTTCTTGGTTGTTGAATGATTGAAGTATCTCTCCATCATTACCAACAACCCTCAATGCACCATGAATCGCCTTGCTACGTGCTGAATACGCGAGAATACCAGCAACCGGGAGGAATAAGAAACCGAGACAACAGATGCCTAATCCGAATACGAACCCACTGGATTCGAGAACTTTTAATTCCTGCCATTTCTCAATATGGGCCAGCCAAACAGTTTGATCTTGACACTCATCTCCAGAACATGAACTCGAAGCCAGCATTTCGCCATTTTCAGTTGCGACCCATTGTTCGCGAATTTCAAAAGTAACGCCATCCATGGCCATTGGAGACCAATCAGAAAAACATGATTGTGGAGCCAGTTCTTCGTTTGCTGCTGCTGAACCAATGATTGGCGTCAGTGTGACATCCACACTGGTCTGTCCAGCCAAGACAATCGCCATATAGCAACCGTCCTTTTGAACATCAAACGTGACTGAATCCTCGCCTTCAATTTGAGCGATAGAAATTTCTCTCGGATCAAAGACAGAATTAATATTTTCATCCTGTGCTGAAACAATAATTGCTCCAAGCAAGAGAAAAAGAGCCCCTGCAATTGCTAAACCACGAGCCCAAGGGGACCGTTGTGATGCACCCTCTGCCATGGCCTGTCCTCAGCCTTCATCCTCAATGAATCCTTGCGCGTGTCAAGCCAATCCTAATTCAGCTAATTTCTCGGGCAAGTAGGTTTCAGTTACGAAATCCAAACCGTATTTGGCCAATGATTGTTGTTCAGCTTTCTTTCCAAGTTCCAACATCATGTTGATTTGTTCTTGCCACCAACTGTCGGCAAATCGAGGGTCAGTAAGTTCAGCATTCAATGCTTCAATATCCTTCTTTGACAAATCATCGCTTGGCAACTCATACGCAAGAATATCATCAGCGGTAATGCCGAGATAGGTGGCTGATGGTGTTGCAAGATATTCCGAAATATGTGCAGTTTTAATGGCACCATAAGCGATTGAAGCAAAGATACGGAAGGACCACGGATCGCCGTCAAGGAAGACAACAACAGGCAGATCCCATTCTTCGCTCATCCGTTTCATAATACGCCGAGTTGAACGAGCAGGCTGTCCCTTGAGATGCAGTAAACCACAACGGTACTGTTCATCAAATCCATTTTCAATCAATCGGTCAAACATACCACCGGTCTCGATCGCCATGATGAAATCAATGTCGTGCTCAAGCAATTCAATTTTTTCTAATTCGACGTTATACGGGACACCATATCCTGAGTCCCCGACGTCATCCCGCGCATTGATTCGCATCCATTCACCGCGGCGATTGCGTTCGCGTAGAGTCAAATTTCCAATCATCCGTGCCCCGTCTTCTTCAGGGCGTAATTTGAAATCTTCACGCAAACATTTCGTTACAATCTCTAAATCTTCAGCCAGGTTATTGGAATCGTTCTGACTACCGAACTTACCCATTCCCCATCCTTCAGAAATATAGTACATTTCTCTCAAGGTCGAAGACTTTCCAGCATCAAGCATTTCTTCAATGAATTCAACAACGTGTAATGTCCGAAGCAATTGTTTGGCTGAACCAAGACTGGTTGCATCTCGAACGGATTGTTTTTTGCCGTATTTGTATACGCCGAGTTTCTTATCAAAGGCAATGTTGGTTTTGGTTCGTACGGGGAGAGTCATTGTTGGGGGCTCACCTTTGACGATTCGATCATACATTTCTGCAACAACTTTGTGCATTGCGGTCTTTGTTTCTTCAGGTGTACGTGATCTAAACATTAGACTTCACCTCCAAACAAGGTGCGTTGGCCCTCAGGCGGAGCAACTGCAGGTACTGCATTTTCTTCAACAGGCACCTTTTGAACTTCGTCTTTTTCAGTTTCAGCAGCAGGCGGAGTAACTGCAGGCACTGCATTTTCTTCAACAGGTTCATTTTCGAGTTCGTCATTTTCAGATTCAGGGGATTCAATGCCGTTATCAATGAGGAGTTGCTCTTGTCGAAGGATTTCTTGGAGGAACTTTTCATCCATCTTTGTAGCTCCGATGACATCTTGAGAGCCTCGGAACAAGACTTCAGTCTCCGTCCAATCACCGCGCTCTAATCCGCTAAGGCTGTAGGAAATCGTTGTTTTACCACCGGGTTGAAGTGAATCGAGTTTCCAAGCCCATACACCAAGCGCTTCTTTACGCCCCCCGGTTTCATTCAGTTCTATTTTCGCACCAGATTTTTCTGGCCAGGTTGCGAGTATTGTGTAGGCTCGCACTCGAGTTGTATAATTGAACAAGACAATCTCAACATCGGTTTGCTTTGTTTGTTTATTCCATTCAGTTGTTGATTCTGAAATAACGGCAGACATAATCTTGGTAATGGAACCAGAGAGTTCCGGTACTGGACGTTCAAGGATTTGCGCCGACTTTTCTGCAATGGCTGGTAAAATGTCATTGATGAGTTCGAACTTTTCCTTGGTCTTGGCCATTTTCTTTTTCTTTTCCAAATGCTTTCGTAAACCTCGACCTACTTCCAGCATTGCCCTTCTTCCTTCTTCCATGACTTCAGCGTTATCAGCCAGAGCCTCTTTTGCTTCGGAAGTAAATTGAACATTTGTACTGGCAAGATGAACTAAGATTGCGGCTGGACCTTTTGGTACACCTTTCCCACCGGCTTGGTCTAATCCGTATTGGCGCCAATCAACACTTTCTATTGATTTGGTGAGCAAGCAACCACCTTGTTGGTACATCAGCGGTACACGATTTGCAAAACGAAGAATTTCAACTGGTTTATCGCCAGCCATGTCTCCTCCAAAGATCAAACCGACTTCAATTTGGAACGGGTTTCCTTGCGTTACACTTGGAACCCGAGTAAGTGTTGATACGAAGCGAGAATCGATGGTCTTCGAGAGACCTTTTTTGATCAGTAGTTCTTCAATCGGTGACAAACAATTTGTCGGTGGTTTGAGTAATTTAACAGGCAGTCCGTTGAATAATCGTTCTCCTTGAAACGCTTCCAAGAGGGAACGGATATCGTCACCTTTGACAGTTTTCATTTTTCTCGTGCCTTCAATTTCTGCAGCTTGACATAATTCTTTTCGAGCACGATTGGTTACACCTGAGAAATTATTGAGTAAAAAATGGTTTAAATTTAAATCGTTTGATTCAGAAACCATCCGCTGTAATTGACCCAATTCGATGCCATGCGGGTGAGGTTTGATGCTTTCGACTTTTGTAGGCAAGCGTTCAGTAACTCGTGTCCAATGATGCGTCTCGCCGTCAGGGTCAGTAAAAATAATCTCAGCATGCGGGTTGACGATACTGGTCATGCGAAGATATTGCCAAACACTCTGGCGGCCCTTCTGGTATTTTGCTTTCATTTCAGCAGTCACTTCAGTACCGTGCTCTTTTCCAGTTCCATCCTCATTATACCAGATTTCACGGCCAGCATTGGCCTTTGTCGCCTTATTCTTTCGAGTGTCAAGTCCAATATCGACAAAGGCAGCGGTTGGCTCCGTCGCAATTTTTGAACGGACATGAGTCGTTCTTCCAGTGGTTAATTGACAATACATGACAACGCCAGTAATACCAATCCCCTGTTGGCCACGAGATTGCCGAATGGCGTGGAAACGTGAACCGAAGAGAAGTTGTCCAAACACTTTCTCAATGCTCTTTTGAGGTATACCTGGCCCGTTATCTTCAACGATCATTTGAATGATGTCCTTTTTTATGTCGACTTTTGTTACCTTGATTCGAATAGTTGGAAGAATCCGAGCTTCTTCACATGCATCCAATGCATTGTCAACGGCCTCTTTTACGGCTGTGATGAGGGAACGTGCGAGAGAATCAAAACCAAGAAAGTGCTTATTTTTTTCAAAAAACTCAGAAATTGCAACTTGCTTTTGGTTTGATGCGAGTTTTTGTGCGATGCCAGTCATGGGTATTCCTCCAACACAGGTCCTCCTTTGTCCCAATGACATCGGGCCTTTGTGGTAGGCAACCATGTTCACCGACGGTTTTTAATGTCTAAGATGGAACATCATCAACGCACTTCTTTTTCGGCGATTTAGCGCCTTTCCGGATTAGTTGAATAATTCATCATGCCATGAGGTGATGATTCCCATGAAGGCGGATGCAGCAACAGTCAATGGGCTGGCGAGGTAGAGTTTTCCTGGACCTGAACGCCCTTGGAAATTTCGATTAATAGCCGAAACAGTCACCTGTTCTGGCGTAATCGAAACGCCGGGTCCAGCGCCAATACAAGCACCACAGCCGGGGTCGATGAGATTGACTCCGACTCGACCAAACAAATCATGCCAGCCTTCATCAACAGCCAAATCCTTGACGATACCAGAGCCGTATTGGATGTAGAACTGGACACCTTCTTTGACAACTAAACCAGCATCTTCGGCAGCCTGGCACACTTGAGCATAGTAGGCAATGTCATCGGCTTTCCCAGCAGTGCAGGAACCGCCGTATGCGATATCGATTGACACGTCGCCAATATCGGTAATATTCGCGCCGTTGGTAGGGTCACTTGGAATGCCTTTGTCCGGGTCGCCTGGATGGGCGACCATTGGTTGAATCTCTGACATATTGATGATATGAACGCCACCGTGATATTCAGCACCTTCGTCGGAATGAACCGAAAGACTTCTTTGTACTTCTCGGTCCAAATGGGGCTGAGATTTAATCATCCAGTCAAACAATAATTCATCTGCTTCACAAATTCCTGTCCGACCTGAGCATTCTGTGGCCATATTGCACAGTGTTGCACGCTCATCGATAGAGAGGCTTGCCAATCCTTCTCCGCCAAATTCCATACTTCGGTTCAAAGTTAACTCTTCTCGAGCATGATCGGCTAAAATGTAGAGAATCACGTCTTTAGCAGTGCATCCAGCTACGAGCGTACCAACCAATTCAAACCGAATTGATTCAGGGACTTTGACGAAGGTGAATCCAGCACTTACGAGGTTAGCGTATTCTGTTGCACCGACTCCCCAAGTGAGGGCGTTTGAAGCGCCACCCATGCATGTATGCGAGTCGGTGGCTTGGATGAAGTCACCCACTTCAATGAATTCTTCACGGGCGACCTGATGACAAATCCCCGGTGAGACGCCATCTTTAGCAGAGTAGTCGCGGACAGAAGTATGCTTTTGGAATTCAACTTGTAAATCTCGTAAAGTTTGGACTTTGTCCATGAACGGAACAAACTTTGGATTGTGGTGGGCGTAAAGCAAATGGTCCTCAAAAACAGCAAATTTATTTGGGTTTGGTAATGTGTATTCTTCACCGTATTCGTTTTGAAGGAATGTATGAACTTGAGCAGTGGTGAATTCATGAGAGTATCCACCTTGCACTTCAACGATAACGGGGTCCTCTGGTTTGACACATTGGCCTTCAACTTGCCCAACCAGGTTACGAGCAATAATTTTCTCAGCCATGGTCATTGGGCGGTGAGGGGTATCCATTGGAGGGAGTGTAATATCTCCTGATTTGAGTGATTTAGCAAAAGGAAATAATCCTCCTTTTTCAAGAATAATTTTTGTAACTTCGTCAAAACGTGCTGTAAATTCTCCAAGAGGGAGAACCTCGCCCTTTTGCAGGCGTTCGAGCATGGCATGGTCGCCCATTAATTGGCCAAGATTGATGTTGTTTTGTTCATGGATCGGGGCAAAAGACGCAGCGATGACGATGTTTATGCCAGCCCAACGTTCACATTGAGCAGCTGTTTCTCTCGACGAGCCCGTTCCTTTTCGTTGACCGGAAACAATAACTTCAAAGTTTCCATTTTTGAGAGCATTTTCATTAAAGACTCTTAATCCGTTATGCATCAATCCAGCATATGCATTTTTTGCAATCTCGGCAGGATCGTGGTCAAAACAAACCCATGCTGGCGTCATGACATCCGTGTTGATATCATCGAGTAAATCATCAATGGACAAATCTTCCATTTTCAAATTCAAGCCATTATACAGTTGTTGTTTGATGAGTTCTAAATCTTTGGTAAGAAAGAGAACCCTTTTTTCAGGGTTAAGGGCTATTTTTGCCGGCGGCCAGTTTTCCCTCATACCTCTCCCTCAAATCCTTTCAAGCGCCCAGTGTTCATAACCGGTTCGGGAAAATCCCTTGGGAGAAAGTCCCATTTTTAGCACGGAAACGCAGTTTTTTGAATCCACAAGTTTAAGGCTATAGATAATTAGATTTATATACAGTTGGATATGGGTGTATAATAAGGTTCCCTAGTGAGTTGAGCGGTAAGGCTCGGCAAGGGCGAGATATGAGGAATACATATGGCAGATGAACAACAAGTAGAAGATATCGTAAAATGCAGTGATTGCGGAAGTCGAACTTTAACTCGCGACGAAACTCGTGGCGAAGTTGTTTGCGAGGACTGTGGATTGGTGTTAGAAGACAACGTCATTGACCAAGGTGCTGAATGGCGTGTGTTCTCTCCAGAACAAGGCGATCAACGTGCCCGTACTGGTGCTCCAATGACCGTCATGCTCCACGACAAAGGTCTCTCGACTGACATCGATTGGCAAAACAAAGATTACTCTGGAAAAACCATTAACTCACGTTATAGATCGCAATTCTATCGAATGCGTAAGTGGCAAAAGAGAAGCAGAGTATCCAACGCTACAGAACGAAATCTCGCTATGGCTTTAGCCGAGTTGGACCGTATGGCGAGCCGCCTTGAACTTCCAAAATCTGTTCGTGAAGCAGCAGCCGTCAATTACAAGAAAGCAGTTGACAAGCGGCTGATTCGTGGCCGTTCGATTGAAGGTGTCGCAGCAGCATCTCTTTACGCAGCTTGCCGCCAATGTGGTGTTCCTCGAACACTCGATGAAATCGGTCAAGCCTCACGTACTGGTCGAAAAGAAATTGGCCGTACCTACCGTTTCATGGTCCGAGAACTCAAAATGAAGATCATGCCAACAGGCCCAGAAGATTACATTTCCCGATTCTGTTCCGGACTTGGATTAGATGCTGAAGTCGAAGCTAAGGCTTACGAACTCATCAAAGCAGCCCAAGAAAAGGAATTGACAAGTGGACGTGGACCTACTGGAATTGCAGCTTCAATCATTTACATCGCCTCGGTTTTGTGCGGAAAGCGCAGAACCCAACGAGAAGTTGCTGAAGTCGCTGGTGTAACTGAAGTTACTATTCGTAACCGTTACAAGGAATTGATTCAAAATCTCAACATTGAGCTTGATATTTGAAGCGAGAGCCTGTTGGAACCTTGAGGTCTCATCATGGGAAAAGAGCGTACAAAATTATCAGACACTGTCTTCGAGGCAGTAGCAGCAGGTCTCGTCAAAGCCTTGGAACGTGGAACCATTGCATGGCCACTCCCCCAACCACCGATGTCAGACCCTGATTTCCCCCCGATTCAACCGCTTTCACCCGCTTCAGTCATTGAACAGGGGATCGGGATTCTGCAAATGGACCGCAGTATGTTTGAATCGAATCTCAACACAGTTGTCGATTTGATTGTACCTCATCGAATGAACCTCAGCGACGACCCATTCGAAGTGCATCAAAAATGGTTACATCGACGAATCGACAAAGTTGCTGAAAGTCTACTTTTTACTGTAGCGACCGATTGGTTGGCTCAAGCGTTTGACCAATCAGCGCCGAACACGGACCGTTGGTGGCTCGCCATTTCACTGCTCAACGGTTTGTCAACCACTCCTCATGGTCAGCCAGTACACCAAGGATACCACCTTGTTGAATCGATTGCTTTGGCTGAACGTCCTGGGACTTGGCACACACAACCTGACGTTGGCCCTCATCAGGTTGAATGGGACCCTCATGCCGTCATTCCTCGTAACTCTGGCGTCGTGGCACATGATGCTGGCGTTGCAGCAGCCCGATGGTTGATTGAAAAGTTAGAGAATGGTACGCTCGACCGACGCCTTTTGCTAATGGAATGGGTACGTCTTCTTCTCCAGCGACCAAATTTGATCGAACCTCTTGGCCTCGATGCCATACTTCTTCGCCGAGCCTCAGACCCTGAGGCTGAAGTCGCAGCCCGTGTGACTCTTTGCCTTGCTAAGGCGATTGAATTTAATCGGGATTCAGGACTTGAACTCGCGAAACGTCTTCATCAACGTGACGAGCTTCTTGTCAAGCGTGGAATGTCTGATGTCCTGACTCGAATGTTCCGCCGCCTTGAATGGGACGCAGTACCGTTTTTGAACGACATGCTTGCCGATGAAGACGAAGGAGTTCTCGCCGCTGCAAGTGCAACCGTTGGCGATTTGAGATTCCTTGATTTGGAATTGTGGGCCGATACAATTGCCAAATTAGCACACCACCCACTCCCAATTGTCCGACGAAACCTCGTTCCATTTTTGCGCGATTATATCGAACAACACCCCGGGGACGAACGCCGCCTTCTTCCAATTCTTTGGCAAGATGGTGACGAAGTCGTTCGCTCACGAATGCGTGAATTGCTGATGCGAATGGAAGAAGTCTCACCAGACCATTTCGCAGCACGCCTTCAAGACTTCAAGCAACAAGGCTGTCCTCTTGAACCACTTTGGGAGCCACTCACTCATCGCCGACCTGAACGAAGCCTCCTATGGCAAGCTTGGTTTGCTGGTGAAGGAGAACAACCCACACTCCCTGACCCGCTTCCCGCTCCTCACAGCGACATGGACGATTCAGGAGAATTGCCATCTGTTGAAGATGCGTATGAAATTCTCGACCAAGAACTCGGCTTCATCGATGATTGAGTTCATTCTTCTTCCGAGGAAGGAGCCAAAGGTCCGACTGTAATCAGTCCAACATAGATTGCATTAAGAACAACTAAACATCCAACAAGCGTTAGAATCATTCCAGTTGGTTCGGGCATCCAACTCTTCACATCAACCCATGCCGTTGCTTTGACAAACAACAAACATCCAAGTCCGAACAACAAAACAGTTCTCCATGTCTCTTCTGGTGCCTTCCATAAATTGATGGTCGGAGCCACGCCTTTACGATCAAAAGCCCATCGAAACCAAGCCAGATAAAGGCACGACAATCCGACTAACCCAAGCATGCCCCGTGAGAAAGAACGTGAGTCCCAAGGGCCTTCCGGAGTAAAGTCGACAAAAGATTGCGCGACCAAAACCACACCAACAATGGCAAACCATCGCCACTCGAGAGTTCTGCCCATATTCCAGTGCAGAAGGGCTACGCTTGAAAGCCTACGCCATCCAGCAGGTCTCATGGCGGTAGTTCAAGATGCATTACTGGTTGCTGGAGGGCTGGGTACTCGAATGCTACCGACCAGTGCGTCTGTGCCAAAAGAGGCGCTCCCACTCGTCGATATACCTGCTCTGGTCCATCTTGCTCGTGAAGCAGTTGCTGCTGGGGCACAACGCCTCCACATCATCTCCTCGCCAAGAAAGGACATGAAGGCGTTACTTGGAGACCATGCTTGGCTTCAAGATAAACGCCCAGACCTTGACCCGCAACTCCTCTCACCGTTTGCTGACGTAGAGGTGTTCGTCCATGTTCAGCAGGAACCTCTTGGCTTAGGAAATGCGATCGAATGCGCTTTAGGTGATGTCGATGGGCCTTTTTTAGTCTTACTCGGCGATAATATTTTGCTTGACCAGCACACTCCACCAAACAACTTCTCACCCTCAAAAGCAAGTATGAAACTCGTCGAAAATTTCGAGAAGAATGGCCTTCCTTGTGTTGGCTTACTGGCGGTACACCCCGCTGAAGTCTCCAATTATGGCGTGGTTCGTCTGGAAGAGGAAAGGATTCTTGAAATCTGCGAGAAACCATTACCTGAAAATGCCCCATCAAATCTTGTACTCTGTGGGCGTTATTTGTTTACCTCCGATACGAAAAGATTGTTACAAAAATACGATGTTGGAACTCATGGAGAACTCCAATCGATTGTTCTCCAGCAACATTGGATGGAAAATGATGGCCTTCTCGGTGTTGAACTTACAAATTTCCAATTGTATGACTCAGGCAAACCTTTGCCTTGGCTCCAAGCCCAAGTCGACCACGCATTACGCCGTAACGACCTTTCAACTCCATTCAGAGCTTGGCTCACCGAACGGCTTGGTGAAGATTAACGCTGACCGGGTTTCCAAAACGACAGCGGCACAGGGGTTTCCCCTTGCGCTTTACGAAGAGCCAAATGATCAGCGCGTTCATTCCAACGATAGCCGCGATGGGCTTTGACATGTTCCCAAGTAAGTTTCCGAAGTTCAGAGACTGTATCCCAGAGGGATTGAACATGAGCAACCAGTTCCCGATTAGCCTTGGCTTTCCATGCACCGCATGCAAGGTTGCCGGCATATTGAGAATCTGCCCGAATGACTGCAGCATCATTTCCACCTTCGACTAAGAGCCACCGTAGCGCACCTGCAAAAGCAGAAAGTTCAGCAGTGTTGTTCGAGCCAACCTCAGCTCCAATGAAATGTTCATTCCCTTCAGCAGTCACAACGACATCAGCAAATTCTTCATGAAGGTCGCCACTCCTCTTTCCTAAACCCGTATCTCCCGTTACAATAACGACCGACCAGGCAGCGGGTGTGTTTTCATCGACGTTCTGGTTTCCAAGACAGGAGCCATCTACATAGAGGCACCATTTGTACTCAGCCACCCTCTTCACTCGCCAATCTCTGCTTTGTAACCTGCAGCATCCATTAATGATGAAGCAACACTCGGGTCTTTCAAGACCATACGAACGATCCATCCCTCTCCATAGGGGTCAGAATTCATAAGTTCAGGTGCATCTTCCAATGCATCATTGACCGCGGTAATTTCGCCAGCGAATGGGGCGAAAATTGGTGAGGCAGATTTTACGGATTCGACAATTGCAAACTCTTCCATGTCGCCAAGGACTTCGCCTTCACCAGGGAGTTCAATATAGACGATATCGGTAAGAGAATGTTGAGCATGGTCGGTAATTCCGATCGTGATTTCATTTCCTTCTACGCGCAACCATTCGTGTTCTTTGGTGTAGTACAGTCCTTCTGGAATTTCGCTCATCTTGTCCGTCTCCGATTTGTCGAATCGTCGGCATTTGATGAAGCCACCGCTTGAGTCGTTTCCTGTTTTATTCCTTTGATGTACTCTCAAACCCGTGAGAACGGCCAGAGGTTGAACAAAACACAGTCTTGCCCACCAAACGCGTCGCGGTTCTTATTAGGAGACGAAGTCCGCTTCAGAACGAAGTCGAACGACTTCAAGGGATGGGACCCTCATGAGTAGAGCATTTAGAGAAGGCGTTGCGAAAAACAAGAGAATTCATGCACCAATCCGGAGACGGAATTGGAGTCCAGTTCGAGACCTCCAAGGATTGAAATCCCGTACACAAGCAATTGGTTCACAAATGGGCCCATTGGTTGAAATTCCTGCAATGGTTCGAATTGAAAACGAACATTGGGTTTTCGAACGTATCGAAGAGGGCGTACTTTACAACCTCACTCACAAACTTATTCTTCACGATCTGAATGGTGAGAAAGTGATTGGTGGTACGACCGACATGCGAACTGCAATGAAAGTTGCACAATGCATGGCGCAAAAAGAAAATCGAATCATTATGATTCAACCGATTTGAAACAGAGTTTCAGAACAGGTCAAGAATCCACGAAACAACGCCTTGATTGACAAGGTAGAAGAAGGTTGCAATACCGATACATGCAGCATAAACTTGGAATGGAGTAATCTTCCAAGCATCTTCAGATTCTTCGTCGAAATATCGAATAAGACCTGCAGCCTGTTGAATACCGCTGCCATCGGATTTCTTCTTTGAAGCCATGTGGACCAATCTGTGCGAGTTGCCACTCCTTTATCAACGCGACGCGGCCAAGAAAACTACTCTTCTTCATCATTTGAAGTTAAATCTACAAAGGAAACCTCGTCATTGGTTGTTCCATGGTCGAGAATTTGTCCTTGGGGAATTTCATACAAACCCTCTACTGAATACGTGCCACTTCCTTCTGGATCTGCTTCGATGAAGTATGCTTCAGCCCGAGCAACAGCGCGTTCGAACCCCGGGGCATTCCCATCTGCAAGAGCACCTCTGGCAACCTCCAAGTCATAATGAGCATGTTCGATAGACTTCTCGGCCCTTTTAACAGTCCAGTCTTCGGAATCAGCGGTGTTTTTCATTCGCTTCTGAACTACTTTTCCTTGTTCCTCGACCATAAATATATGTTCATCAAAGATCGCTTGTGCAGTTTCCATGGCTTTCTTCCAAGTCTTTTCATTGGATTCCAGAGAGACACTATCATCCTGCTTCGAGAGGTATTTTCGTGCGGATGACGAGTGGGTAAACTCCCATGGTCGATGCCCAAGTGATGCTGAAAGGTCGAACAGCAATCGAGCGTATGATTGAGCCGAACCCTCGAGTACAATCCGGTTAAGGTAGCCGGAATTGAATAAGCCAAGGCCCCAATATGAATCCGAGGAGATGATGAGCGCCAAGTCCCCACTCTGCGTTTTAAATTTCCATTTTTGTTCATTGAATTGCGGAGGTTCAGAAAAGTGAGGCGTTTCCGGGTGGGCGAGATAGGCCAAAGTATGAGTTGCAACATCCCCGAGGTAGACTACTTTGCTTGGTAAACTGAATGATTTTGGTCTCAAAAAACCTGTATCGTTTTCAACACGGTGATTGGCTTTAGCATGGCCAACTTGGGCATAGACGACAAGCGCGCCCCCTCCATGTTCCCGGTTGCCCATGGTACGCGGGCTCCTTCAAACATCATCAATCCCACGCTTCATTGCAAACAAGCGAAGAGAAGAATTGATGTGTCGCGGCCACTATGGAGTGATTGGTGAGCCAATGACTGCAAAGGGGAATTCAAAAATTGACACGTTAACCGCACTTCCTGGAATCGGGGCTGCGACTGCAAAAAAATTGATCAGTGCAAAGATCGATACCGTCTCCAAGATTGCTTCTGCAGGTTCCAAAAAACTCCAAGATGCAGGGCTTAGTGCTGCGGTTGCAAAGAAAGTCGGTACTGCTGCCAAGGCAGTAGACAAGGCCTCTGGCGCAGCAAAGAAAGCCGCATCTAAAGCAAAGACAGCGACAAAATCGACCGCTAAGAAATCTTCATCCGTTGCTAAAACGGCGGCGTCAAAAACCAAGGCGGCGGCCAAGAAAGCAACTACAGCAACCAAGGCCGCTTCAAAGAAAGCCACTTCGAAAACGAAAGCAGCAGCAAAGAAGGTTTCAAAGAAAGCAGGCGAAGTCAAGAAGGCCGCTCTTTCAAAAGGTAAGAACACGGCCAAGTCATCTAAATCTACGGATGGACGAAAAGGCTCCACTCTACGTGTGCCACGCAGTGTTACCGATATGCCGTGGTTCAATAAAAAGTGAAATTTTTTCGCTGAATGATGCGCTAGCATTGAATACCGTCATGGTACACAACTTTCCATGCCACGACGGAAATACGGTCGTTTGAGAAAAACCGTTGAAATGCCGTCAAAAGAAAAGTGCTCACGGTGCCGGTCAGGTAAGTTTTGTCCAATCGAAGGTCACAGTGGGCAAGAAATCACGCCACATCGTGAATGGGCTGGACCCCCCTCAATCAAAAAGCAAAAACAAAAGCGCACCTGATTCAATTAATACCAACCGAACTGGTTGATGGTGTAGTTTCAATGAGTTCATCTTCATCGTTGGTTCTTGCTGCTGCAGCCGCCTCAATGGTTTCCCGTGTCGCCTGAGCCCGATGATAGACTTCACGCAATGTTTGGTCAGAGATTTCAAGATAAACCCGGGTCGTCGCAATACTGGAATGGCCGAGTAAGCGTTGAATCGTTACTAAATCAGCTCCACGTTCCAATAAACCAGTGGCAAAATTATGCCGTAACACGTGCGGTGTCAATTTCCCTTTCGGAAGCCCTGCTTCTACTGCGAGTGAATCCATCAATCGTTGAACGCCACGTGGTTGTAGGCGCCGACCTGCAGAATTCAAGAGGAATGCAAAATCATCATCACGAACTCGAGCATCTCGAATCGGGATCCATGCATGAATGCGTTCGAGGGTTCGCCGTGTGAAGAGTACCAAACGGTCTTTGTCACCTTTTCCGCCGTAGACTCGTGCAGACCCGTCTTCGAGATCAATGTCATTCCGGTCAAGATTACACACCTCACTTACACGTAAACCAGTATCAAGCATCATTGTGACGACAATTGAGGCGACTGGATTTTCACTTTTTGCAGAGGCATCCAAAACCATCGACATCTCTCTTCGATTCAAAGTCCGGGGCAGGCGTTTTCCAGTTCGTGCTCGAACCAGGTGGTCGGGCCAGCGATGCCCGAGCCATTTGAGCAGGTGTCGAGCAGCAGCCAGACGTGCATTGTATGTGGTTGGGCGCAACTCGGATAATCCATGCGTCCATCGGTCCATTCGTCCATTGAGTGGTTCCATTCGTTCCGCCAATTCGTACACAGTGATTGATTGATAATCCGATTCACTCAGAACATTTTCATCAGAAAGGGTTGTTTCAATTAACGCACGTAATCCACTGGCGTAGGACTTTTGAGTATTGAGTGATTTATTTTCAGCCTTCAACGTCTGCATATAACAGGTCAACCAGGGCAGATCTTGCATGTGAATGAGGCGCGGCGGAAGCACAACTGAGGCATCACCAAGACGTAGTTGGCTCGGCCTCATAGCCTTGCGATTTCGCTCCTCTCCTCTCCTCGTATTCATTGGCGTTCACCGCCTCCCACCTATGGCGGGGGTGCATCCCGTGCTCCGTAGAGCAGAAGAGAAGAAGACGGACTCCCATATCAAACCACCGCGCGTTCACCTGAAACAGCAATCGAGAACACACCCTCAGGCTCAACGCCGAGTCATGCATTTGTTTCTTCGGACGCGGGTGAATCGAAGGCTTTGCGTGGCACATCAAGCATTGCTTGACGAAGAGATGTTCTCAGTTCTGCGAGTTCACCATAGCAAATCAATACATCCTCATATCGTAATTGAAGTTCATCAGATGGATTCCACAATAAACTATTATCACGAGAAAGCGCAAAAACTGGAATCTCAGCATTTGACTTGAATAAACTAGCAAGTTGCTGACCTACTAATGCTGGATGGTTGCGAATTTGAAGTGAAAGTACTCCTGCGCCAGGCACTGTTCTGAGCAATTGATCGAGGTCGACTTCTGCAAAAGCAGTTTCACTTGTAACATAATCAATGATTTCTCCGGCGACATTGACGCCACTTGCTTTTTCGAGACCTTCGAGGCCGGGGGACGAATTCACTTCAAGGACCAACGGGCCATTCTTCGATTCAAGTAAATCGACACCAGCAATATGCAGGCCGAGAACACGTGCAGCCCGGCAAGCAACCTCTTCAAATTCCTTTGGCAAATCTACGTTTTCAACAGTTCCATTGAGGTGGTAGTTGCTCCTAAATTCTCTTCCACGTGCACGGCGACGCATACTTGCAACGACACGATCTCCAACTACCAAAGCGCGAATATCTTTGCCGTGAGATTCCGCAATGTATTCTTGAATCAAGATTGAGCGACCAGTGAGTAACAGTCCTTGAACAAGATTACGAGCTTCTCGAATTGTATGGCGCAAAAACACACCTTGGCCTTGGGTTCCTTGCGTGACTTTGATGACTACAGGAAGGCCACCGACAAAATCAACAGCAGTTTCGACATCAATGATATCTCTGACATAAGTTGTCCGAGGCACTGGGATTCTGTTCCGAGCAAGAATCTGTGAGGCATGGAGTTTATCGCGACTTTTGAGAATCCCTGCTCCCGTGTTTGCAGTCCAGATTCCTAATTGCTCTAAATGCCGGAGTACAGCAACGCCATGCTTCGTGATCGAATGACCGATTCGAGGAATTACTGCATCATAATTGAACACTTCACCATTGTGCAGAATATCAATGCGGCCGTCAGCAACGAATAATGAGAACTTCATTGGGTCTGCCACATACGGGTTCAATCCACGTTTCCTTGCCTCTTCAACCAGCCTTCTGGTGCTGTAAAGGCGAGGCCCGCGCGAAAGGATAGCAATGCGAAGGTCAACGTTGTTTGACGCTGCGCCCTCGTGATTCACACTATACTCCTCCATGCTTCTCGACATTCCGTCGCGCCTTTCAAGTGCTCGCTTGAAATCGGAGTAAACATGACCGAAGAAGGTGTAGAGGCTACAGGTAAGGAAATTCTTTCCGATGCCGACCAAGATGAAGTGGTAGAAACTCTCACTTTGGACCAACGCCAAGAGGAATTGAAAAAGTCTCGATGGAATGTTTTTTTATGGCTTGGTATAGCGGTCTTGATGTTTACTTTTGCTCTTTTCCCGATGCCCTTCAATATAGATTATGATGGGAACACAGATTCAGCCGAGAAAGATATCGGATGGGTATGGGGTCCTTCTTTACCAGGCGATGATCTGTTTGATGCACCCTTGCATCTGGATGTTTTAGCATCAAGCCCCCCTCCAGATTCGGGTGTTCTCATTGAAGCTTATGTGATTAAGGAGGATAATTGTCAACAACAACTTGGAAACTTAATCGAAGAAGCAAAGGCAGGAACAAGTCATGCTAATCAATATCAAATCATGGATTCTACACCTGTTGTAGGACAAGAACATACGTTCAAGTTTTCAGTTGACCCAGGGCAATACTGTGTTATTGTTCAATACGTTGATGCAGATGGCTCCGTCAATAATGATAACGCCAATGACCTTTCTGTAAAAGGTAAAGTTTGGCCAAACCAAGTATTTGGCGGAATTCTAGGGATTATTTGCCTGTCATTGTCAGCCTTTGCCTTTGTTGGTGCTCAAAAGCACGGCGCTCATGTCAAACAAATTCTCGAAAACGGGAATGAATCAACTGAAGACAAAGTCTTGGCATCTCTAACGGATGCACGAGTTGCAGCAGGCCCAACAGGCGGCCCACCAAGCGCAGCAGGCCCAACAGGCGGCCCACCAAGCGCAGCAGGCCCAACAGGCCCACCTCAAACGGTTGAAGCCCCTGTGGTTGAAGCCCCTGTGGTTGAAGCACCGGTAGAGCAGGTAGAGCAGGTAGAGCCAGAAGCGCCAGTTCCAACCCCAACCGAGCCAACACCTGCAACTGCCGATGACGCCGAAGCGGTCTTCGAACCTGCAGAAGGCGGTTATTTCTACAAAAAATTACCAGATGGTAGTTATGAGCAAACGGTCTATGTCCATAATTCAGATGGCTCATACGTACCTTATGAAGGCTAACCGAACCTACAACAGTTCCAAAAAATCGGGTTTTCCGAGGTGCATTTGGGGTCACACTTGAAAGGGAAAGGCGACAGGCCTCTGTGAGGGTTTGGTGATGTCGGACGAGCAAACATCTTCTTTGACAGTTGCAAAACTCAAAGCATTATGCATCCTTAACGACTTACCCACTTCTGGGAAAAAGTCAAATTTGGTCAAACGCTTGCTTGAATCAGGCCTTTCAAACAAAGAGATCGGTTTGCCATCACAAGTGAAACCTCAACCAACCTCAAAACCGAAAAAAGAAAAGAAACCGGAATTGGAACCCGATGACGAAATTGTTCTTTCTATGGAAGATGAAGATACGATGACACCTCCTAAACAGGAGACTATTGAAGATGACGAAGATCACCACGACGAAGAAAAAATTCTTGATGCAGAGATACTCGATGCAGAACTTTTTGATGAAGAGCCAGCGGTCATTGTAAAGAAAAAGAAACCAAAGGTGACGAAACAACAAGTTCGTGAGGGGCCTGCAACCCTCATAGATCTCATCCGTAAACCACAAGTTGCTGCGGTTCTGTTAACTTTGGTCATCATCGGCGCAGGTGGCTATTATTATCTCGACAATCAACTCGATTCATTCACTGCAGAACAACTCCGTTATGGCGATAGTATGCAGTACCAAATTACAGGTGATGAAAACGGCCTAGGTACATTTCTCGCTACTGAAGGCTTTGTCGAACTGGTGATGGATCAACTGGAAACCGATGACGAGATTTGTAAAATATCAATTGATTTTGGCGGTTCAGGTAGTCTTTCCATAACAAATGGAGGTACAAGTGAACTGGTCAATGAAGGCGGTTCAACCGACCGACTCGGTGCAGTACGTATCGTTGGCGGTATGGGTGCAGAATGGCTTGCTGTTGAAACAGTCAATACAAATTCACTGAATCCATTCCGTGTCCATCGCCATCTTTCTGTAGGAAGTATATGTGAATTTGGAGCGATAACAGGCTCAGGAACTGCAGACCTCACTTCAACAAAATATACAGAACTACGAAATCAAGATACGAAAGCAACTGAATTGAATTGGGGCATTGATCTTCCTTCACCGATTGGAAAATACCAAGGAACCACCATGAGTTACGGTGTTGGAGGCTTACTTGGGGGCCTTGAGACACTTGCTCCAGGACTTGCATTGATGATGCAGCCAGTAGAAATCCAGCATCTTTTCGCGAACGATTTGATTGACAAAGGGGCAACGGGAAGTAATCTCGGATGGGATTGGCGCGTCATTGGCATCGATGAAGTTGGAGGTGAACCAGCATGGAAAATTGTTGCAACCCATCACGATATTGAAGCGTATTGTTTGGGTTCTGCAACGATGAATTTGTGGGTTGAAGATGGAAATCCTTGGGCTGCGAAACAAACGGTCGACGTCCTTATTTCAGAGAATCAAGCAGATAAATCTGGTTGTTCTCCAACATCTCAATTACTCAACGATTATGTTTTACCAGAAGGTGAATTAGAATTACATCACACTTTTTCGAAGACCTCTTTGACACGTGGGCAGAAGCAACTTGACCTTGGCCTGACCTATGCTTCAAAACCTCAAGCCAATCAACTCGGCCCATCGAGCAGTGAATTGGAATCATGGGGCGAATACGACCTTCACATGCCTGATGATTCAACACTACGCCAACATTCGTTTGAGGACGCACTTGCTTGCTTTGACCATTGGCCCAGCACAATTGCGCCTGGCGCATCCCGGGCACTCGAAGAAAACGGCTACATTTGGCGAGGGACGACCAAGCAAATTTCTTCATCGACCTCGCAATGGAACCTGTCTTGGGTGGCTTCGGATGAACAAGCGGGTTGGGTGCAATTTAATCTCACAGGAACGCCAAATGCAGAAAATTGTCAATATGACAAAAGAGGTGGTTTAGATTCGACATCATACAACCGAGACTCCATCCCGAATACACTCAACATCACGAAACTCGAATCCCGGTTTTCCGATTCCTCTCGCTATGACGTCTTGTTTGGTGCAGACCGTTTCTTTACCACTTCAGGCACCTATCAAGATGAGGTCCAAGTGGGCTATTTGATTGCAGTCCCTGGTAATGATATTGGTTCACTTCTCTCACAAATTGGCGACGGTGGCGATGGAGCTGTCACCCTTGACCTTTCTCGAACATGGGATGAAAACGGTGACCACAATCAACTGAACCTTATTGCAGATGCAGCAGAAGGTCGACTCATTGGCTGGAGTCTAATTTCCAATCCAGTGTGATTACTTCCACTGATTTATATCCCACTCATTGTTTGGTGGAGGGACATATTCATCCATTTGTGAAAAGTCCGGAGCCGACGGAACATCCGCATACATCGGAGGTGGCATGAACATTTGCGGGGCTTGTTTTGGCCGAACTTGTTGCTTCAATGTAGAATTTTGGCGTCGGGTGAAGAGAAGGGTCAATGTCAAGAAAGCGACAACGATTCCGAGCACCCAAACCAAGAGATTCGATTCGAGTTCCGATCCCAAGTTGTCATTGGTTTGAACGGTTGACTCCTCATCGACTTCTTCGATAACAGGTGGGTGCCATACCGTGTAGGTTACCAACCATTTTATCTCGAGGAATCCATTACTATCGAAAATGACGGCTTTGAGTTCATAAGGTCCGACTGTGCCATTCAAGGCGCAAAGTTCCTGTGAATAAGTACCGTTGGGTTCCTGACAATTATGAGGGGCTTCCTCAAAAGAAAGTCCTTGGGCCAATAATGATTGGTTTCTATACCATTGAACTGTGAGGTCGAGTCGTTGAATTGACAAAGGGTCAAGATCAAGAATCACACCCAGTTCCAGTGAATCATTTGTGGCATTGAGCGCTACATCCGCCATCAGAGGTGTCGGTGTAATCCAACTTGCACGGTCCACACTTTCATCCACTGAACCATCACAATTATCATCCAAGCCATTCCAAACCTCAACAGCATTTGGTGAACGGGCAGAATCGTTATCATCGCAATCAAGGAACCAACGGAAACCGTCTTGGTCGGCATCTGGGTCGATTACGAATGGATTTGTGAAGGTCGAAAGGATTTCAATTCCATCCTTTAATCCATCATTGTCGGTATCATCGTCAAACGGGTCTGTCCCGATTTCGAGGAATTCAACTAAATCGAGTAATCCATCGGCATCCGCATCTGTTCCGATAAAGGATTCATCGGCTTCACCATCGCAGTTGTTGTCTATGTTATCCAAGAGCTCGAGGGCACCTGGGTAGATACTTGAGTTGGCATCGTTACAATCTTCAAACCAATAGAAGCCATCCATATCGGTATCGTTGTCTTTGACCAAAGGGTCGGTGAGAAGTGTCAAGACTTCCTCTCCATCATTCAAGAAGTCGCCATCTGTATCGGCTTCAGAGAGGTTGGTGCCGTAGATGTGGAATTCACTAAAGTCGGAAAGCCCATCGCCATCTGTATCGGTGGCATTGAACCCTTCATCCCATTGGCCATCGCAATTATCATCGATACCGTTGAGAACTTCAAGTGCGCCTGGGTAGACCATCGCATTGGTATCGTTACAGTCTTGGAACCAATAGTAAGTGTCTCCATCGTTGTCAAGGTCGGGCACGAGTGGATTCGTGCCATACAGCAAGACTTCCTCTCCATCGAGCAGCAAATCACCGTCGGTATCGTTATCCAATGGGTCAGTGCCATTGACGTTGATTTCGATACCATCTGACAATCCGTCGCCATCAGAATCACTGAGCAGTGGATTGGTACCATAGATCAATACTTCTGCTCCATCGTTTATTGTGTCGTCATCAGTGTCTATATCGTAAGGG
>Ga0308019_10000216_pt1 | contig 35591 bp, 33 predicted proteins | sample Neamet284_FD_203135 | JGI IMG/M metagenome (GOLD analysis project Ga0308019, IMG submission 203135) | Marine microbial communities from water near the shore, Antarctic Ocean - #284 | ecosystem: Environmental > Aquatic > Marine > Unclassified | place: Southern Ocean | collected 2014-10-01
CTTCTAATGCAGGATTTGCAAAAGGAGTAAAAGCACTAAATCCAACAAAATCAGGATTATGTTTTTTTACAGCCATTTTTACATCATAAACATAATTTTCTGAAAAATTTCCATCAAGAATATCTAAAACATTAACATCCGGTAATCTTTCTAACACACCAGCTAAATATGCAAGTCCCAAAGGAGGTTGAGGATGAGGATCGGCATCAGAACCACCTTGTAAAGCATTTGAACCTGTAGGGGGTCTAGTGAGAAGAATTTGCTTATACTTCATATGTTTTTGATAGTTGATTATTATTTAAAGCTCAGTACTAAATTAATTATATTTACTATTGTTTTATTCCAAACGCTTATTCTCATCCAATTATGCAAAAATATGAGTATTTTATGAAAGAAACTAAATTAAAAATGAAAAAAATTCTTATTATTTCTCAATATTTTCCACCTGATATGTCTGGTGGAGGTACTAGAGCCTTCAATTATGCAAAATGTTTATCAAAAAATTATGATGTCACGGTAATTACTGCATTCCCGCATTTACATTCAAAAATCCCATCATCATATCGTTTTCATTTAATTAAAAAAGAAAAAATTGATAAAATTAAAGTTATTCGAGTACGAGTTCCATCACTACTACATAATTCAATTAAAAATAGAATATTTTTACATTTATCGTTTCTAATTTCTTCTTTACTTCCAATCTTTTCACAAAAACCCGATTTTATTTTTGCTTCAGAACCAAATCTTTTTTCAATAATTCCTGCTTTTTTTTATTCTAAATTAAGAGGCGGAACAGTAATTCGTGTAGTTGACGATTTATGGCCTGAAGTAATTTATGAACGTGGATTTTTAAAATCAAAATTATTACAAAATTTTTTGAACAAATTAGCCTATTTCTCATATAATTTTCCAAAATATATTTTACCGCTAACTGAAGAAGCAAAAAATCACATTGTTAAATCCTATAATATTGAACCAAAAAAAATTATTGTAATGGAACATGGTGTAGATATTGATACTTTTAAATTCAAAGAAAGAATAATTAATTCTCCTTTTATTATTATGTATTCGGGAGCTCTAGTTGAATCATATGATTTTAAAATTATGCTAGAAGCTGCAAAAAAATTAGCTGATAAAGATTTTCAATTTATTATTAGAGGTAAGGGATTACTTTTAGAAGAACTTAAAAATCAAAAAAATAAATTTAATTTAAATAATGTTTTAATTGATTCCACTTTTGTAGAAAACAAAAAACTTTCTTCTGTTTTATCTACTGCAGATATTTTTTTAGTTCCTTTAAAAGATGATTATTTTTTAAATTTATCTTTACCTACAAAAATTTTGGAATATCAAGCATTAGGAAGATCTATTATTTGTTCTTCAAATGGAGCACCTGGAAATTATGTTGAAAAAACACATTCGGGATTAAAAATTCCACCTGATAATTTATTTGAATTAATTAATGCTATTGAAAATCTAAGTTTAGATAAAAATTTAATAAAAACACATGGTGAAAATGGTACTAATTATGTTAATAATAATTTGACTTTTGCAAAAATTACTGAAAGATTATCAAAATTAATTGAAAGTTAATATTTTTTATTACTAATTTTATTGCATATACTAATATTCCTAAAAATTAATTTTTTAAATATGGATTGGGAATCAAAAAATATTCTTGTTACTGGGGGAAATGGATTTTTAGGTTCTAGATTAGTAAAAATGTTAAAAGAAAAAAACCCTAAAAAAATAACTATTCCTGATTCTAAAAAACATGATTTACGAAATGTAGATAATTGTAAATCTGTATTAGAAGATATTGATGTAGTTTTTCATTTAGCTGCTAAAGTTGGAGGAATTGGTCTAAATCAATCAAAACCTGGTGAATTATTTTATGATAATTTAATGATGGGAGTAAATTTAATGGAAGAAGCAAGAAAAAATAAAATTGAAAAATTTATTTCACTTGGTACTATTTGCAGTTATCCTAAGTTTACTCCAATTCCATTTAAAGAAGATTCTATTTGGGATGGGTACCCTGAAGAAACAAACGCTCCTTATGGACTAGCTAAAAAAATGCTACTTGTACAATCACAAGCATATAGACAACAATATAATTTTGAATCAATTACACTCTTTCCTACAAATCTTTTTGGACAAAATGATAATTTTGATGAAGATTCATCACATGTTATTCCTGCAATAATAAAGAAAGTTCTTAACGCAATACAAAATAAACATGACTCTATTTCTCTTTGGGGTGATGGAACTCCAACACGTGATTTTCTTTATGTTGATGATGCTGCATTTGGTATTTTGCTTGCAGCAGAAAAATATTCTGATCCAGAACCTCTTAATTTGGGAAGTGGAATTGAAATTTCAATTAAAGATTTAGCTACCTTAATCATTAAATTAATGAATGCTAATCTAAAAATTTCTTGGGATGTTAACAAACCTAATGGACAACCTAAACGTTGTGTAAGTATTGAGAAAGCTAAAAATAAAATAGGTTTCCAACCAAAAGTTTCTTTAGAAGATGGATTAAAACTAACAATTGATTCATTCATTAATAAAAATAATTGATTTATCCTACTCTTTTCACCGAATTCTTAATAACTCCGATAAATTGACTTTTAATAATTAATATGAAAAAACAAAAATCTGCTTTAATTACTGGTATTACTGGTCAAGATGGTGCTTACTTAGCTAATTTTCTTTTAAAAAAAAATTACCGTGTGTTTGGAACGTTTAGAAGAATATCTTCACCAAATTTTTGGCGGTTACTATCATTGAATATTCAAGATAAGATTCAATTAATTCCAGCTGATCTTATAGATGATTCTTCACTTAAAGAATCTCTTAGAATTTCTAATCCCGATGAAGTTTATCATTTAGCTGCACAAAGTTATGTTGGAACATCATTTGATCAACCTATTACAAGTGGTGAATTTTCAGGATTGGCGGTAGCAAGAATGCTTGAAAGTATTAGACAGTATAACTCTAAAATAAAATTTTATCAAGCTTCTTCAAGTGAAATGTTTGGAAATATAAAATCATATCCGCAAAACGAGACAACTACTTTTTCACCTCAAAGCCCTTATGCTACTGCTAAATTGTATGGTTATCATTTAACTAAAATTTATCGTGAAGGTTATGGTATGTTTGCATCTAATGGAATTTTATTTAATCATGAATCCCCTTTGCGTGGTTTAGAATTTGTTTCAAGAAAAATTACAAATTCCGTAGCCAAAATTTCATTAGGTATGCAAAAATCACTTTATCTTGGAAATCTTTCAGCAAAAAGAGATTGGGGATTGGCATCAGAATATGTTGAATGTATGTGGAAAATGCTTCAACAAAAGAAGTCTGATGACTATGTGATTGCTACAGGTGAGTCTCATACTGTGCAGGAATTTGTTGAAAAAGCATTCCAATATGTTAATCTTGATTGGAAAAAATATGTAAAAACAGATAAAAAATTATTTAGAATATTGGAAGTTGATGTTTTACAAGGAGATTCATCTAAGGCACAAAAAAGTCTTAATTGGAAACCAAAAACAACATTTAATGATTTAGTTAGTATTATGATGGAATCTGATTTGAAGAGATGGAGTGATTATAAAAACGGAAAAATTTTTCCTTGGGATGCTCTATCATCAATTGATGAGCATAAAACATTCACTCGTTCAAAATAATGACTCTTAAAATTATGTGGTTACATTCCCACATTACTAATGCTAGTGGAAGTTCTAAATTTTTATATAATGTTTTAAAAAATTTATCAAAATTTTTTGAAATTACTTTATTTGTACAAAAACCTATCACTTTCTTTAATGTCGAATTTAAAAAATTACCTATTGATATAATTACTTTAAGTAATTCCTCTACATCTGATTTAAATTTTTGGCTAAATTTTTCTTCAGAAGTTAAAAAACAAAAATTATTTTTAAAAGATCAATCTAAAAATTATGATTTAGTTATATCCTCATTTTTTCCTATGAATATAATTGCACAAAATTTAGGATTAAAACACTTACAATTTTGTTTTCAACCATATGCTTTTTTTTGGGATGATGATTTGATCAAATCTTTACCTTTTTCTAAAAAAATTCTTTTAAAATTTTATAAAAAATTATTTAAAAATTTAGATCTTATTGCAACAAAAAGTTCAGATACTCTTCTCACAATTAATGAAGGATCAAGAAATTCCATTGAAATAATTTATGGAAAAAAATCTATTCCAACATATATGGGAATAGATATACCAAAAAATGAATCTAAAAAAAATCTAGAAAAATATAAAAAAATTATACACACTACTGACTGGTCACCATTGAAAAATACTTTATGGTTAATAGAACAATTTTCAATATTACAAAATAATTTTTCAAATGTTACCTTAATGATTACTGAAACAAATATTGATTATTCTGAAAAAAATAAGGCTTTAAAATTAATCAAAGAAAAAAATCTAAAAAATATTATTTTTTTAGGAACTCTTTCATCTGATGATTATTCTAAATGCCTAGAATCCTCTGACGTTGTGATTTATTCTGGATTTGGTCATGGAATTACAACGAGTCTTTTTGTGTTAGAATGCATGGCTTTAGGAATTCCACCATTAGTAACCAAACAATGTTCAGAAGATGTAATTAATGAAAATACTGGTTATGTCTATAACAATGATGATGAATTTCAATATTATTTGATCAAACTTCTTGAAAATGATGAATTAAGGTGTAAATTAGGTCAGACTGCACAAAAATATGTTCTTAAAAAACACTCATGGACAAATGTCGGAAAAATTTTTCAAAATGAAATTTTAGAACTTATGAAATAATAATATTTAAAAACATTCATTTATTATAATTTAAAAATAATTTTTATATTATGATAAATTCAGAACTTTATTTATATATTATTTGGAATAAATCTATTTGCAAAAAAGATATTATTTTAAAAGATATTGAATCTAAATTTATTATTAGAAATATTTATGAAATTAAATGGAATAAAAAAGAATTTACAAATAATTTAAAAAGATTTTATGGTTCTACTTTGCCTAATACTAAACAAAAAATTGAACAAACTGGTACCGGTCCATTTTTATTAATTTTATTCTCTGATCCTCATCCTCAATTAGAAAAAAAATTCCTTGATCATGTAAATGAAGTTGATGTTAATCTTAATGTCTATAACACTAAAATGATTTATAGAAAATGGATTGGAATTGATTTTGGACTTCATGGTTCTATTTCTAAAAAAGAAACAAATCATGATTTAATATTATTACTTGGCAAAAAACTTGAAGATTTAGAATGCGAGCTTCCTAAAATATGGGATGGAAATATAGAAAAAATAGAATCTGACTTAATTGGAAATAATGGATGGAAAAATATGCAGCAATTTTTTGATGTTTTAAATGTAACACTCAATTATGTAGTTTTAAGAAATTTTGAAGATCTTCCCGATAAATCTCTTCATCATGATATTGATATTTTAACTAATGATGTAAAAACTATGTCTCAGATAATTAATGAACCTGAATCATCTATTGGTAAAGCACCTATACTTATTGATAATAAAAAAATATTATTAGATTTTCGATATCAGGAAGGTCATCATTATGATGAAACATGGTCTAAAGATATTCTTAAAAGACGAATTCTGTATAAGAACTCATTTTATATTCCATCTAAAGAGGATCATTTTTACACATTACTATCTCATGCAATTATGCAAAAACATATTCGTGATGATTATAAACAAGTGTTATCTAAGATTGCTTTAGAATTAGATGTGGGAAGGGATATTGATTCAATTTTTAGTAATTTTACAAATGCAAAAAATTTTTTAAAAATGTATATGATAAAAAATGAATATCACATGGCTACTATAGATCGTGAAATCTTGTATAAAATTAGACATACTGAATTAGTGCGACTTGCTAAGACCTCTATTTTTATTGGAAAAAGATATGGAATTCGATTTCTATTATTAAAAATAAAAGAAAAAATTCAGATTATAAAAAATTCAAAATAATATAAGTACTAATTTAGCATATAAAATTAATGATTTTTCAATATAATTGCCCTGAATGTAAAGAAAAATTATTGTTATTAGAAAATCGTTTTCACTGTAAGAATTGTTTAAAGAATTATGAACATAAAAATAATTATACTATTTTTGAAAATCAAAATTTTCCCACTATCAATCATAGTAAATTATTAAAGAATCTTTTTTTAGAAATAAAACATAATACTTTTGAAAATTCAGTTAATAATTTTTTAAAAATAAATAAAAAATTTAATTCACAGTTCATAAATACACAATATGATAAAAGTATAGATATTATTTTTCATGGTATTGGAAAAAATTTTTTGCGATGTTTAGATCTTAAAAGTGAATTAGGTAATAAATCTGAAATTTTATCTCATATGTTTAAAGAAGTTTATTCTATAGAAACTGATGATGATTATATTGAATTACAAAAAAAGAGATTCAAAGAAAAAAAATGTGAAAATATATCTATTTTAAAATGTAATTTATTAAAACTTCCATTTCCTGATAACTTTTTTGATTTAATTCTTTGTAACGGATTATTAGAAAATATTTCAAAATTTATTAATACAAAAAATTTGTCTGAAACTCAAAAACAATTCATTTTAGAACTAAAACGAGTCATAAATGCAGATGGCTGTATTGTTTTTGGAGTTAATAATAAGAATGGATTTAAGTTAAAATGGGAAGGGAGTAATGAAAGTTCTACACAAATTTCTAGTTTATCAACTAAGCAAAATTTTTCAAATTATGTTTCACTTTTACAAAATACTAATTTAAAAATAAAATCATATTGGGCAGCACCATCATATAATATTCCATATTATTCTGCTGAAATTGATGACCATATTGCGATTAAAGGATTTTTAAAAAATCTTAGTATGTTTATTTCAGCATTTCGTGGTGGAAAGCGTCAAGGAAAAATTATTGAAATTCTACTATCTTTATTAAAATATTTGCCTTATTTTTTAATTAAAAAAATATTAGAAACTTTTTCCCCCTCTTTTATTTTCTGCTGTTGGAAAAATGAAAATATAAATTCATTTGAAAATTGGATCAAAAAAGAAACTGGATATGAAAATGTATTACGAATGAGTAGACATGGCAAGAATTTATTTATGTTATTTAATAAAAATGGTAAAATTAAAAAAGTAATTTATATCAAAAGATATGGTTATGAAATACCTAATCATATTAAATTATTTGAGCGTAAATTTCCAAACATTAATGATCCATCCGAAAGAATATGGATGGTAGATTGGTTAAAAGGCAGACCTGTAAATTCTCAAAATAACGATGAAGTTATGGCAACTGTGGATTGGTTAATTGAATTTCAGAAAAACATGAAAGGTTTGAAAATGAATAAGAATAATGCAATTATAGAAACTACCTTTATTAAAAATGGATTAAAATATTTTAAACATAATAATATTGAAAAATATCATAATTGGCTAAACCAATATGAGGAGTATGTAGAAAATAATGAAATTTATCTATCTCCAAGCCATGGTGATTTTTGGTGTACCAATATTTTATATGATGATCAAACTAAAAAAATAAATGTTATAGATTGGGAATCTGTATCTGAACAATCTAATCCTTTTGAAGATTTTATTTGGTTTTTATCAAATTTAATGGGGGTATCTTCATCAAATCCTGTATCTAAATTTAGAGAAAATTTACAAGGTAATGGTGAAGTGAGTAAAATTCTTGAATTAATTAAAATTAAACTTAATTCCTATTTTGGGTTTAAATTTGATTTTCTTTTACTTTTACGCATTAGTTTTTTAAAATGGATGATTATTCAAGAACAAATTAAAGAAAAGGATGTGCATAAAACAACAAAATTAGAAGAATGTCAATCTCTTTTTCATAAACAAATTCTAGATGTTTTATCTTAATAATTTCAATTACTTTTTAATTATTCTAAATTGAGGCAATGGAACGATAAATTGCCCACCATTTTTTAAAAATTCTTTTTCTCTATCAATGAATTCATTTAGAAAATGCCATGGTAAAATTAGAAAATAATCTGGTTTAGATTTTCTTGCTTCCTCTTCAGAAATAATTTGAATTTCAGTTCCAACTGTTTTTCTTCCCCATTTATCTGAATTTCTATCTGCAACTTTCTCTATTTGTTTATTATCTAAACCATAGAATTGTAATAATGTATTTCCTTTGGTTGATGCTCCATATGCAAAAACTTTCTTACCTTTTTTCTGTTCATTTTTAATAAATAAAACTGTTTTTTCTTTTAATTCTTCACATCTATTATAAAATTCAATATATGGTTTTTCAGTATCTAGTCCAAGTTTATCTTCATCATCCTGAATTTTTTTAATTCTATGACTTGCTTCATCAGAAATTTTTTGATTATTGTGTTTTATAAATAATCTAATACTCCCGCCATTTACTTCATTTAAAAATATGTCAACTACTTTTAATCCATATTTTGAAAATAATCTTTCAAGAACTTTTAAATGATAATATTCTAAATGCTCATGTACAATTGTATCAAATGCATTTTGTTTAATCATTAAAGGAAGATATGATAATTCAATAATCCAGATTCCTTCACTATCTAAAATTTTTGAGATATCTTTAACAAAAATATTTGGATCATCTAAATCATAAAACATTGCAATACTTGTTATAATTTTTGCTTTTTGATTTGAAAATTCTTTTTTAAATGAATTCTCATTAAAATAATTGACAATTATTTGTGCTCCTGTTTTTTTAGAAAATTGTGCCATATTTTCAGCTGGATCAAATCCAACTAATTGAACATCCATATTTTGATAATTTTGTAATAACGTTCCATCATTACATCCAATGTCTAAAACTAAATCTTTTTTATTTAATTCTACTTTGGAAATTGCTTCTTTTACAATTCCACTTAAATTATCATTCATGGTTTGATTAATTCCTGATCTATAGAAATATCGTTTATAGAGAAAATCTTTTGGAATTGAATGTAATAATTGAACTAATCCACATCCATTTTTTTCTACATTACATCTAACCAATTCTAATGGAAATTTATCTGATAATGGTAATTTTTCATTTTCTTTAGGAGTAAAAGTTGCAATATATTGTTCATTTAATGAAATTATTGGGATTAGATCTTTTGATTTACATATTCTACATTCAGCAATAGGTGTTAATGTCAATTAGTTCTCCAACCTCATAATACTTTTTGACTTTATGTATTTTCTTTAAATTCATTTTTACTATTAAATTATTAGTAGAGATTAATATCATACAATTAAAAGATTTGATATGAAAAAAGCATTAATTTTTGGTGTGACTGGTCAGGATGGATCATATTTGGCGCAATTACTTTTAAAAAAAAATTATAATGTTTTTGGAACCTCTAGGACATTTTCCCCTAAAAAACTTAACAATCTTAGAACTCTTGGTATAAATTCAAAAATTAAAAAAATTAAAACAAACTTTACTTCTATGAAATCCATTCAAAATGCAATACACCTTTCAAAACCTAATGAAATCTATAATCTTGCTGGAGTCTCTTCAGTTTTAGATCCTTTCAATAATCCTATTGATATTGCAAAAATTAATGGTTTATCTGTATTACAAATTCTAGAAACAATTAGGATTTTTTATCCAAAAACCAAGTTTTTTCAGGCTTCATCTAGTGAAATGTTTACTCCAACAAAAGGATTGATATCTGAAAATTCTCAATTTGATCCTAAAACACCATATGCAATTTCTAAAGTTTTTGCTCATGAAATGACTCAGCAGTATAGGAAAAATTTTCAACTTTTTACTTGTTGCGGAATTTTATTTAATCATGAATCACCTTTACGTGGTTTAGAATTTGTAACAAGAAAAATTGTTAATTCTATGTTAAAAATTAAAAATAATAAAATGGATAAATTAATTCTTGGTAATATTGATGTTGAAAGAGATTGGGGTTTTGCTGGAGATTATGTTATTGCAATGTGGAAAATGCTTCAAATTTCTAACCCATCTGATTTTGTAATTTCTACAGGTAAATCTCATTCTGTTAGAGAATTTTTAACTACAACTTCTAAACTTTATGGAATTGATAATTGGAATGACATTGTTAAATTTGATTCTGTATTAAATCGTTCAATTGATTATAAACAAAAAATTGGAGATTCTAGTAAAGCAAAGAGAATTTTAAAATGGACGCCTAAAACTAATTTTAACAAATTAATTAAATTAATGGTTGATGCTGAATCTTTTTAGATTATTTTTAAATTATTTAATTAAATAATATTTTATTTTTTTATTGTTCCATAATATTTTCTATATGTAAATATGTAATACACTGCCTGAATTGTACTTGAAATCACAATGGAAATTGCAATTCCGTTTATTCCCCAAATTTCTCCTAATATTATAATTCCTGGAATTTGAACTCCTAGAAATAACGTTGAACCAATTAATACAATTTTACTTTTATCCACTCCGAGAAATTTTGAAATATATGTACTAGTAATTGTGGTTGGAATTATTGAAATACTAATAATTTGAATAATCTGCACTGCTTCAGTATATTCTGGATATACAATAGGTAGTACAATTGGTATTAAAATAATACTTAATAATGCAATTAAAACTGAAAATAAAATTAACATTTTTTTAAGAATTTTATTTTCATTTCCTGTTGCATCATGTGATAATGTGTATTGACCAACAATTCCTGGTATTATTGACAATACTGCTAAAAATTGTATACCCAGTTGATAATTTCCTAATATTGCAAATCCTAGTAGTGGCACAATAATTAATTTTTCAATTGAACCTGCAAATTCCTGTGATATGCTTAATAAATAATTATTAAACATAAAACTAGAATGAGATTTTACTAACGAAAAATTTATTTTTGTATTTTTTAATTCTTTGTATATTAAAAATATGAATGGAAAAAATGATATTGCTATTCCTAAAAATATTCCTTGATATCCAATTATATAAAAAAACCCTATAGCTGATACTACCATTAAGATTTTTTGTGAAATAATAATTTTTGAATAATTTTTATATAATTTTTTTCCTAATAGACTAGATGTAATTAAAACAAAAATTACATATCCTATTATATACAAACTTACACTAAAATCACTTATAAAAATTAGAAACAGTGCTACGGCGGTAACTATGGAAGTAGAAATTACCATTACAAATATTGCAGGATTTATTTTTACTCCCTTAGCAGTAAAAACTGTAATTGTTTTTGGTGAACCGATCAAAGCAATTGTTGAAGTAATAATTACAATTGAAATTAAATAACTAACCTCTCCATATTTTTCTGGTCCTATGATTGATGCAATATATAGCCAAAATATAGCTCCGATAGCATTACTAGTTGCAACTCCTATTCCTAGTGAACCTAAGTCTTTGAATTTTATTATTAATTCTTTGATTTTATTTTTCTCATCTGTCATTTTACAAGTATTTTTTTATTTTTCTTATTATGTCAATTATTAAAGAAATTTCGGCTAGAAAGTTCATTTTAACAAAAAAACTTAGATTTTTTATGCAAATTATATGTCCTAAATTTTTTACACACCATTTTGTAAATGGATACATTGGAAATATAGTTTCAAATAAATTATATTCTAATCCTTTTGTTAATCCTATCATTCCACTTCTGGATACCCCTCCATCTCCTACATTCAACAATGTTTTTTCAATAACAAATATTTCTCCAAATTTTAAAATATTGAGTATTGTACATGCATCTTGACCTAATATTGCATCCGTCACAAAAGATTTTTTAATTTGTTCTGTTCTAAATACTCCATAAAATATTTGATTATGCCTCATATTTTTTATATATTCTTTTATTCTTTCTTCATATTTCCCTGATGCTGGATATGTATTCATATGACCAAATTTTTTAACAAATTTTTTCTTTTTCTTTTTTATTTTTGAATCACTTAGATTAATTTCAAGTTCTGATGTATTTTTTCCAAATAATTTCATTTTTGTACTAGTACATGCAATCTTTTTATTTAATTTAAGAATTTTAATATTTTCTTCTATAAATTCTGGTAATATTTCATCATCTGCTGCAGTCCATAAAAAAAATTCATTTTTTGCTTGCTGTAATACAAAATTAAAATTTTTCCATGCACCAATATTTTTTCCCTGTTTCAAATAAATAATTCTTTTATCTTTTTTAGCATATTCTTCACAAATTTTAGATGTTAAATCCGTTGATCCATTATCTGATATTATTAATTCAAAATTAGTGAATGTTTGTGAAAGAAGTGAATCTAGTTTTTTATGAATATATTTTTCTGCATTATATAATGGTAAACCAATACTTACTTTTGTTTCATTTCTAGATATGATTTTATTTTCCATTATGCATATTAATTTTTTTTACTTGCTTTTAACCCATACTTATCTTTGTTTAATTTTATTAGTATCTTGATTTTTCTAAATTTTGTAAAAATGTAGAAATTTGTGTTGAATTTAATCCAAATTTATTATCTAAAAATGATGTATCTCCTGTATTTTTACCATAATCTTCAGGAACACATATTGAATACATTTTATTATTATCTATTTTTTTTTCAATTACAAATTGACATAGTGAATTAAAAAGTCCTGAACTAAAATTATCTTCTACTACTACGATTTTCGAATAATTTTGGAGAATATTTTTAATAGATTCATCTAGTGGTTTTATTTTATCTATTGCAAAAATTGAAAAATTCGATAGTGTTTTAGATATTTCAACTAATCTTTTAATCATTCTGCCATGAGAAATTACCAATATTTTTGAATTTTTATTTTCTAAAATTATTCGATTAGGGTTTTCAATTTTTTTATCTTCTGAAAACATGCTTTTTGTAATTCTAATATATGTAGGATGTTTAGTTTTCATACTTTCTGTAAAAATATGTCTAATTGATTCGATACTACTTGGAGAATAAATCTGGATATTGGGTAACGGTTTAAGACAACCAATATCATCTACAACATAATGGGTTGCCCATAATGCCCCATTATCTAATCCAGCTGACGTTCCCACTAGTACAACAGGATAATCGTGATGACATAGATCATTTCGTATTTGTTCATAAGCACGTTGAACTAAAAATTGACTAATTGCATAACATATTGGCTTAAAACCCATATTTGCTAAACCAGCTGCAATACCTATCAAATTTTGTTCTGCAATACCTACGTTTAATGTTCTATCTGGAAATTCTTCAAAGAGTGGCTCAACAAGATTATATCCTGTATCTGCCATTAAAAAAAATATTTTTTTATCTTTACGCATTGCTTCCGTTAGTAATTTAAAATATTCTGATCTCATTTTTACTCATTTAATTCCTTTAATGCTTTTTCATAATCTTCTCCTATTGGAGATTTATAATGCCAAAGAACATTTTTTTCCATAAACGATACTCCATAACCTTTTTTGGTTCTACATAGAATAGCAGATGGTTTTTCAGAAATAAATGATTTTTTAATAGCATTATCTATTTCAGTTTCATTATGACCATCAATTTCTTGTACCTCAAAATTAAAACTTTCAAATTTTTTTGCTAGAGGTTCAAGAGAACAATAATCTACTAATTTTTCTACTTGACCTAATTCATTAATGTCTACAAGAACAATCAAATTTTGTAATTTAAGATGACCTGCTAACATAATAGCTTCCCAATTTGATCCTTCTTGCATTTCCCCATCACCTAATATCACAAAAACTTTGGAATTTTCTTTTTTTGTCTTTAAACCAATTGCCATACCTACTCCAACTGAAAGTCCATGACCCAATCCTCCTGTAGAATGTTCTACAAATGGAACGTGGTGACTTACATGACCAGCTAAAATGGTATTATTTTTAAAATAAGTATCTATGAGTGATTTATCTAACAGACCATGATGATACATTACAGCGTATAGACAAGATGCAGCATGACCCTTACTTAGGATAACCCTATCATGATTAATATCTAAATTTTGAATTTTTGATATGTCAACATTTTTGTAAACAGTATTCAAAATTTCTACAACTGATAATGATGCACCAATATGACTAGCACCTCCAGCATTAACCATATTTAGAATGGTTTTACGAATATTTTTGTTAGGTGTAATCATGTATTGAAATATTGAAATATTTAGTATATATCTTGATATTAAATAAAACTATCAATTGTTTTTAGACCCTCTTCAAGATTTATTTCTGGTTTCCAGTTTAGAATTTTTTTTGCTTTTTTATTAGAAGGATTTCTTAAACTAATTACAGATGGATTTTTTTCATTTATTGTAATTGATTTTTTATAAATTTTCATTGATACTTCAATTATTTCATTTAATGTAATAATTTTATCTCCCGTTAAATTGATAATATTGAACCCTTCTAATCCAATAGACATGATAATCCCATTAACAATATCTTGAACATGAACAAAACGTCTTCCAGTTTTTAATGATCCGACAGTAACTTCATCATTATGTTTTACCATACTTGCAATTGATTCAATTGCAGACCAATTTGTCTTCCTTGGACCGTATATAATTCCAAATCTAAGTATGGTTGTATTACAAAATTTATTAAGAAATTGTTGCTTGAGATTTACTTCCGAAACTAATTTAGATAAAGCGTATTCCGACTTATGCTGACTTATGTCAATAATATCATTTTCATCTTTTTCTTCATTTCCAATAAATTTTTCATAAACCCATTCTGTTGAAGCAAAAATAAATTGTTTCACATTTTTTTCTTTTACTGCATTAATAAGATTAAGTGTGCCCATTACATTTAGTGCAAAGCATTCATACCCTTTACCCTGACAATCAGAATCTCTAGATAATGCTGCAAGATGTATGACTGTATCTATATTATCTGGTATAACTTCAGAAATTTTTGGATCACAAATATCCATTTTTATATATTCATATTTTGTATTTTTTACATCTAGTAAATCAATTCCAATTACTGGTATTTTTTTTTCTATGCATTGTTTAATGATCTCTTTTCCAATAAAACTTTCAGAACCTGTAATTAATATCATTTAATTATTTAATTTCTATTTTAGAAGTAATTAAAATATTGCTTAAATTACTCCAATAATTCAATTTTGAATTAATATTCTACTTTATCATATGTTTTTTTGTTATTATTTTTTAATATAAATTAAATATACAGATATTCTAAGCATAGCATATGACTGAAAGGATTTTAATCACTGGAATAACAGGTTTTGCTGGATCACATTTAGCTGAATTAGCTCTTGAAAAAAATTGTATTGTTTATGGTTTGAAAAGATGGAATTTGTCACGGCTAAGAAATGTTCATCATATTATGGATAAAATTAATTGGATTGATTGTGATATTACTGATTATGTTGGTGTTAAAAAAGCACTTGAAATTGCAAAACCTGATAAGATTTTTCATTTAGCAGCTGAAAGTTTTGTGAGTGTTTCTTGGAACCACCCGTCTCATTATATGGATGTTAATTACAAAGGAACTGTAAATTTTTTAGAAGCAATAAAAGATCTAAAAATTAATCCACGATTTCTCATACCTGGTTCTGGAGAAGAATATGGTGAAATTTTTGAAGATGAATTACCAATTAATGAAAATACTCCATTAAGACCTGTCAATCCTTACGCTGTAACAAAAATTGCACAAGACTTGATTGGGTATGTTTATTTTCGTTCATATGGTTTAAACGTAATACGAATTCGTACATTTAATCATGAAGGTCCAAGAAGAGATAATGTTTTTGGAATTCCCTGGTTTGCATATCAAATAGCTCGTATTGAAGAAGGTATTCAGCCACCAATTATTAAAACTGGACATATTGATGATAGACGAAATTTTACTCACATTAATGATATTGTAAATGCATATTGGATCGCATTAGAAAAATGTAATCCTGGAGAACTTTATCTTATTGGTTCAGATGAAAATGAAAAAATTCACTCATATAGAGAAATTATTGAGATGTTACTTAAAATGTCAAGTGTCAAAGGAATTAAAATCGAAGAGGATCCACAATATGTTAGACCTACTTCAGTTCCTAGACTAATTGGAGATACATCAAAATTCCGTAATCTTACAAATTGGAAACCAAAAATATCTATTGATAAAACCCTTGAAGATACATTAGAATATTGGAGATATTTTGTAAAAAATAATCTTTACTAACATATTTACTAATCATATGTTTTAGTCTATTTTTTTATTTTATATCTTATCTATTTATTTCTGTAAAAGATAAAAGAACCGGTATTTGAAATAAAATATGTTTGTAGGGATGACTCCTGTTAGAATTAGCTTTGCAGGAGGTGGAACCGATATGCCTGAATACTATGAAAAATATGGGGGAAGTGTTATTTCTACAAATATTAATAAATTTACATATGTTGTAATTAATTTAAAATCTGATAATTCATTTCAAGCATTTTCATCTGATTTTGAAACACATCATAAAAAAACAAATTATTCATCATTGGAGCCTAAACATGGAACTGAAATTCCAATTTCAATTGTAAAATATTTTAAATATAAACAAGGTGGAGATTTTTTGATTTGTAGTGATGTTCCACCTGGTTCAGGTTTGGGTGCTTCTAGTGCATTAAGTGTGAATTGCATAAACACAATAACTTCTTTAATGAAAAAAAAATTATCTAAACGACAAATTGCTGAAATTGCATTTCATATAGAAAGAAATATTTTAAAACATCCAATTGGCAAACAAGATAATTATGTTGCTTCTTTTGGAGGTTTTAATTATATTAAATTTAAAAAAAATAAAGTTCAAGTTACTCCTATAAAAATAAAAAAATCAACTCTTTCTGAATTAGAACAAAATTTATTATTATTTTTTGTTGGTGATACTAGAAAAAATTCTAATGTATTGTCAAAACAACTTAAAAATACTAAACAGGGAAATAAAAATACAATAGAATCTTTACATACGGCAAATGATCTTGTGGATGAATTTTATAATAAATTAAAAAGTTCTGATCTCATTTCTGTTGGAGAATTACTTGATAAAGGATGGACTGCTAAAAAACAATTTGCAAAAGGTGTAACTAATAATAAAATTGATCTAATATATGACTCTGCTATTAAATGCGGCGCTATTGGTGGAAAATTAACAGGTGCTGGTGCAGGTGGGCATTTATTATTATATTGTGAAAAACCAAAACAAAAAACAGTATTAAAAAAGATGAAAAATCTTGGACTAGAATTAATACCATTTAATTTTCATTTAACTGGACCTAAAATTCTTAATTTATATAATTATAATAAATAGAACAATGAAATGGATAAAATCATACATTCTTTTCTTAATGAACAGACTTCCTGCCTAAAAGAAATTCAAAAAGATACTAAAATTTTAGAAAAAATTATTGAAATTTTGATTAGTGCACGTGATAAAAAGAAAAGAATTTTTGTAATGGGCAATGGGGGTTCTGGTTCTACTGCCTCACATCTTGTTTCAGATTTATTAAAAACCGCTATAACTAAAGATGATAATCGCTTTTCAGCTATTTCCCTTGTTGATAATATTCCAGTAATACTTGCTTGGGCAAATGATTCTAATTATGACGATATTTTTTCTGAACAAGTTAAGAACCATGTTTCTGAAGGAGATGTATTAATTGGATTCAGTGGAAGTGGTAAATCTCAAAATATACTTAATGCATTTTCTATTGGAAAAAAAAATGATGCTATTTGTATTGGAATTACCGGTATGGGTGGAGGGGATTTTCCAAAAATTTGCGATGTCTCTTTCATAGTACCCAATAATGACATGCTTACTATAGAATCTACACATTTGGTACTTTGTCATTGTATTGTTTCTACGATTAGAAATAAAGGTAAACCTCTTTTTACATATGACTAGAAAAGCTGTCTTTTTAGATCGTGATGGAGTTATCAATAAAAATAGATCTGATTATGTCAAAAATATTTCTGAATTAGAGATATTTCCAAATATATCTGAATTAATAAAAAAACTAAAAGATCTTAATTTTTTGGTGATAGTGATAACAAATCAATCTGCCATTAATAGAGGGATTACTACTCATAAAAATATAAATAAAATACATCAAGCAATTCAAAATTTCTTGCAAAAAAAAGAAACATCCATTGATTCTTTTTATTATTGTCCTCATAGACCTGATGAAAACTGTATTTGTAGAAAACCTAAACCTGGGTTAATTATACGGGCTTCAAATGAATTAAAAATTGATCTTAATTCAAGCTGGATGATTGGAGACAATGATTCTGATGTTAAATCTGGGGAACTTGCAGGCTGCAATTCAATAAAAATTAATTCTACTTTTAGCTTAGATGATGCAGTTAATATGATTAAAAAAAATATTAAATGTGAATTAGATTGAATCCCATATTATTAGTAATTGGTGGCAGTGGATTGGTAGGCAGCACAATTATTGAATCTGCTTATAAAAATTACAATATACATTATACATACAATAAAGTTAATTCAAAAATTCATGGTATTGATGGAATACATGTTGATTTAATGAAAGATCGAAATCAAATTATGTCATTAATTAAAACATTAGAACCTGATATTACTATTCATACTGCAGCACATCCAAGTGTAGATTTATGTGAAACAAATCATACTGATGCTGATCTTCTTCATATTGATATTTCTAAAGATATAGCTGTATCTTGTAATAATGTAAAATCCAAATTAATTTACATTTCTACAGATGCAGTTTTTCCAGGAAAAATGAATAAAAAATATGCTGAAATTGATAATACAAATCCTATAAATTATTATGGAAAAACAAAATTACAAGCTGAAAAAATTATTCTTAATGAATCTACAGAAAATGTAATTTTACGTTCTGCAGTAATATATGGTTGGAATCCTAGATCTAGATTTACTTCTTGGATAATTGATACTTTATCTAAAAATAAAATAGTTGATCCTTTTCTTGATCAATATAATACTCCCACATTAGTTGATGATCTTTCAAATGCAATATTAAAAATTATTGAATTAAATTTATCTGGTTTATATCATGCAACTGGAAAAACTTGTATTAATCGATATGAATTTGCTAAAAAATTAGCTGATAAATTTAATTTAAACAAAGATCTTATAAAACCAGTTACTTCTAAAGAAAAAAAACAATTTGCACCTAGGCCCATTAGTACTTGTCTTAATTCTGAACAATTAGAAAAAGAAATATCATTTAATTTTAAAAATATAGATGAGGGAATTAATTATATCCACAAAAAATTCCTATCTACTAGTTCTAAATAAAAAATAGTTCAAATAAAATTATAGGTAAATATAATTTAAAATTTAATTTTCGTATGAAGTAAAAGATTGATCTTTTTTTGAAATTACTGAAACTTCTAATGGCCATAAAATTTTAAACATATTATCATTCCATCTTACGCCTCGTGAAAATTCTGGTACATAGTGATGTGACATTTGATAAAATATTTCTGTATTGTTCTCTAATGTTTGAAAGCCTAATGCAAATCCTTCTGGAATGTACAGCATTTTATGTTCATCTGATGATAGTTCTATTGCTTCCCATTGTTTAAAGCTGGGTGAATTTTTTCTAAGATCAATTATTACCTCGTAAACACTTCCTTGTGTACATCTAACTAATTTTGCTTCTTCATGTGGATAATATTGATAATGCATGCCTCGTAAAGTACCTTTTTTTTTATTAAATGACACATTACATTGTTTCATATTGCTGTTTAATCCCATTTCTTCAAAAATTTGACTATCCCATGATCTTGAAAAAAAACCTCTTTCATCATTTATTTTTTCAAGATCTATTATGTATGATCCTTTTAATTTGGTTTCATTAAAAATCAATATTTTTCTACCTTTGGTATGAAAGTTACAAATTTTCCATTCCATTGTTCTGCCTTATTGATCTGTTTCATTATTTCATCTTTTAAATTCCAAGCTAAAATTAAAATATAATCAGGGTTAGTCTCAAAAATTTTTTTTGGATTATAAATTGGAATGTGTGTACCTGGAAGATATCTATTTTGTTTATATGGATTGGCATCTACAACATAAGGTAAAAGATTTTTGTCTATTCCACAATAATTAAGTAATGTAGTTGCCTTTGCAGCAGCTCCATATCCCACAATTGTTTTATTCTCTTTTTTAATTTCAAGAAAAAATTCCCAAATTTTAGATTTTAATTCATCAATTTTTTCCTGAAATTGCATATACGTATCTAATTTATTTACCCCATATTCTATTTCTTTTTCTATTTGATTTGTAACATTTGATGAAATTTTGATTGAACTATTTGCAGCATGTTTCAAATAAATTCTCATTGAACCGCCATGAATTTTTTGTTCCATTACATCAAAAATTGTTAATCCATATGTAGAAAAAATTTTTTCTAATGTGTATAATGAAAAAAATGAAAAATGTTCATGATATACCGTATCAAATTCCAAATTTTGTAAAAATGGTAGCAAGTATGCTGAAAATTGAATAATTATTACTCCTTTTTCTTTCAAAATTATTTTTAATCCTTCTATGAAATCTATAAGATTTGGTGTATGTGGTAAAACATTAAACGCAATTAGAACATCTGCTTTTTTATTATTATTTACTAATTCTTTAGCTGTTTTTAAAGAAAAAAATTCTTTAATTGTGATGATGCCTTTTTCTTCGGCTATTTTTGCTACATTAAGTGCAGGTTCAATTCCATAGCACGGGATATTTTTATTTTTAAAAAATTGTAGTAAATACCCGTCATTACTAGCAATTTCAATTACATCTGAATCTTTACTTAAATCAAACTCTTCAATTGTTTTTTCTACAAAATTTTCAACATGATTTAACATTGATTTTGAATAAGAAGACATGTATGCATATTCAGTAAAAATGTTTTCTGGACTTTCATATTCTTCTAATTGAACAAGAAAACATTTAGAACATACAAAAGCACGTAATGGATAAAAAGATTCTAAGTTATTAAGATCCTCATGCTTAAGATAAGAATTTGCTAATGGTGATTTTCCTAAATCTATAAACATGTGTTCTAAAGGATTTTCACAAAATCTACAATTCATTTTATGTTTTCCATGGTGCTTTTTTTCCATTCCAAAGTTTCTCTAAATATTTTTTTTCGTTTATTGTATCCATTGGTTGGTAAAACCCCGAATGTTTATATGCTGAAAGTTCTTTCTTTTTAACTAGTTTTTTCATTGGTTCATGTTCCCATACAGTTGAGTCATTTTTTATGTAGTCTAAAACTTGTGTCTCTAAAACAAAATACCCTCCATTCACCCAATTTACACTCTTTGGTTTTTCTTGAAATTTTATAACTTTAGACTTATTTAAATTCAGTATGCCAAAATTTTCATTTGGCTTACATGCTGTTACAGTTGCAAGTGTTTTTTGTTTTTTATGAAATTTAATTATTTTTTCTATATTAAGATCATTCAATGTGTCTCCATAGGTAAAACAAAATGTTTCATTATCTAAATATTTATCAATTCTTTTTAGTCTTCCTCCTGTCATAGTATTCTCTCCTGTATTTACCACTCTAACATTAAATGGTTCATAGATTTTTTTCTTTCTAGTTCCAGATTGAGATATTTCTTTAAAGAATTTTTTAATGACAGAAAATTTATGCCCTCCACAAATAATAAAATCATTAATTCCAAATAATGAATATCTATTCATTATGTGACAAATAATTGGAATTCCTCCTATCTCTATCATTGGTTTAGGTATTTTTTTGGATTCTTCACCCATTCTAGTTCCATACCCTCCTGCCAAAATTACTAATTTCATATAATGTATTGTTATAATAATACCATATCTAAACATATTACTTGTTCAATTTTTATACTATAATTTTTTTATTTGATTCTTTTAAAATATTCAAATTTTTATTTGCTTGCCTAAAACAATGTAATTATTATGGAATTTAGATAGATATTTTATTGTAAGTATTAATTTCAAATCATTGAATTATCCTGATTTAGAAAAATATGATTTACAAAAAATGTATAAAGTTTATGATAAATGGCCAGAAATTGCACGTGAATCTTTTGAAACTGACCACGAACCTGTAAATTTTTCAGGAATTGATCATATTGTTTTTGCAGGTATGGGAGGTTCAGGTGCTATCGGAGACCTATTTTCTTCAATATTATCAAAAAGTGACATCCATGTTTCTGTAATTAAGGGATATCTCTTACCAAAGACAGTAGATAGAAATACATTGGTTGTTACTACAAGTGTATCTGGAAATACAGATGAAACTTTTACCGTGTTAAATTCTGCAAAAAAGAAAGACTGCAACATAATTGCATTTTCGTCAGGGGGTAAAATGGAAAAATTTTGTGGAGAAAACCAAATTAGATTTAGAAAAATACCCCTCATTCATTCTCCAAGAGCATCTTTTATTAATTTCACTTATTCAATTTTAAATTCATTGAATTCAATAATTCCCATTAAAAAAAATGAGATCATGGAATCACTAAATGGACTTGATATTATGAAAAAACAAATTTATTCTCAAAACACATCAGATTCAAATCCTGCAATTAAGTTATCTAATTGGATATCAAGCATACCCATAATTTATTATCCTCATGGCTTACAATCAGCTGCAATCAGATTCAAATCATCTTTGCAAGAAAATACTAAGACACATGCAATAATAGAAGATGTAATAGAATCATGTCATAATGGTATAGTATCATGGGAAAAACCTTCGAACATACAACCGATTTTATTACAAGGACATGAAGATTACATAAAAACAAAAGAGAGGTTTGTCATAATCAAAGAATTCTTTATAAAAAATAACATTGACTTTAAAGAAATTCATTCAGTTTCAGGAAACATTTTAACAAAATTAATTTCTCTCATCTATATGCTTGATTATACATCAATTTACAAGGCAGTGTTATCAAAAACAGATCCTTCACCTGTTTTGTCCATAGATTATATAAAAAATAGACTATAATCAAGTAAATAATATTTATTTAGATACATATCTTCATTTTTTATTGATAATGTTTAATATTGAACCTAGAAAATACGGTAAAAAAAATCAAAATAACTAAAAGTATTTTCATGTCAAATATAGACATATGATAGAAAATGATTGGTTGTATAATTCAAGCACGAACTGGTTCAACTAGATTACCAGGAAAAATAATGCAAAAAATAGATAGTGTCGATCTGGTCATTAACTATGTAATAAATCAAGTAAAATGTTCTAAAAAAATTGAAAAAATAATAGTTGCTACTACTGATCTAATTGAAGATAATAAAATTTGTGAAAATTTATCTTTACAAAAAATAGAATTTTTTAGAGGATCTTCAGAAGATGTATTGGATAGATATTATCAATGTGCAAAAAAATTTTCAATAGATAATATTGTAAGAATTACTTCAGATAATCCATTAATTGATCCAAATATTATTGATTTGGTAATTAATGAATATAAAAATAATAAATGTGATTATGCATCAAATACATTACATAGAACATTTCCTTATGGAACAGAGGTGGAAGTTTTTTCATTTACAAGCCTCGAAAAAGCTTGGAAAAATGCAAAGAAACCTTCTGAAAGAGAACATGTAACACCTTTTATTTACAGTCCAGAAAATGAATTTATCTTAATCAATGCAAAATATCAAGGAGATCTTTCTTATCTTAGATATACTATTGATAAAATTGAAGATCTAAAATTAGTTAGAGAAATTATAAAAAATATTCCTGTGAGACCAATCTTGATTCAAGACATAATTAAATTACATAAAAATAAACCAGAAATATTTAAAATCAATAGTAATGTAAAACATGACGGGTATATTTCATCCCTAAAAAAAGATGAACAATATTTTAAATCTCAGAAAAAAAAATAATGTAAAAAATGTAAAACTCTCAATTAATTGTGGATTACTATATTTAGAAAGATGTAAAATAATGTTAGAGGTATAAATTAACTTACTGGGTATTTTTCAAGATTTCCTTCTTTATTATGGAAAATTTTTCCATTTCTATCTGTTTTAAAAATTTTTTTGTTTGTAAATTTATCACAAATTTTTAAAAAGTCTTCAAATTTTAATTCATATTCTTCCAAAAACCAGTTTAAACATTTTTTAGGAATCTTTCCCTCATAAGTCTCAATTATTTTTAATCCTTCATCTCTAGTCATCCTGTTATTTCGGATATCAATTGATGCTTGATCAGTTGCACGACCATAACCATACTTTAGATACTTGAAGTAATCATGAAGTGGTACAATATTAGAATCTAAATTTTCATAATTTGTATATGTTCCTTCAGATAAATCGTCAGAAACAGAAAAACCATGACTTTTAACAATTTCAAGTTGTTTCCTAGCATCCCATTTAGTATAATATCCCAAAAAAATTCCAGTTATACCAATTCTTCTAATTTCATCTTCATTAGGATAAATAAATGGAATTAATTCTTTTTTACCAATTCCGTATTTTGTCAGTTCTTGAGGTTTAATTTTATCAAGAAAGTATCCCCCATGATTTTCTAACCATTCTTTATCCAGATAAGGACTGGTTGCACTTACAGGACCGCCGTATTCAAACATAGGATTTTCACCCCAAACTAAAAGTGGGATTTTCATGTGTACAGCAATTTTAATTGGAATTTGAAACAATCCAATATGCTCAGGCCACATAGGATCACCTAACTCAGTAAGTCCAAACTGTGATAATTTTTTATAAACATCTGGATTTGCAGTAAATTCTATACAATCAACTCCTAGATTTTTTAAATTATCTAAATTTTTTCTTCCTAATTCAGTTTGTCCCCTTGGATGAAAATTTACAACAAGTGGATTTAATCCAAATTCCTCTTTTATTACTAAAGTCTGATAAGTACTATCTTTTCCACCACTAACAGGTATCAAACAGTCATAATTTTCCCCTGTTTTGTTTTTATATTTTTCAAGAATAATTTTTAATTCCTGTTTTCGTTGACTCCAATCAATTGATTCTTTTTGTTCTGAATATTTACATGCGTCACAAATTCCATTTTCATCAAATTTTAGTTCAGGTTTTGTGTCAGGAAAAAGACATTGACTGCAAAGTTTCATAATAAATAAAATTTTGTATTAATATAAAGTCATTTCCAAAAAGTTTAGAGATTATTTTTAAAAAATTAAAGAAAAATTGTCAAGAATAATGAAAATAGTGATATAAGTCATGATTATATCATTATTAGGTGAAATAAATGAAATATGATCAAAGATTATGGAATGAATACACTGATGAAAATAAAGATAATATTGATAAAGCACAATACAATTTCATATATAATTTAGTGCTTGCATTAGGTGCAAAACAAATATGTGAAGCAGGATGTAATATTGGGAATAATCTCAATGGGTTTCCAATTGACTATGAAGTTAGTGGAGTCGATATGAATAAACATGCTTTAGAAGTAGCCAAGAAAAAACACCCATCTTTTAAGTTTAAAGAAGGAAATTTAAAGAAAATACCATTTAAAGATAAAGCATTTGATTTAGTTTTTACTAGGGGTGTTCTCATTCATGTTCCAAATTCAGATTTAGATGAAGTTTTAATGGAGTTATTTAGAATTTCAAAAAAATGGATATTTAATTTAGAATATTTTGGTAAAGATGAGAATATGATTAAATGGAAAAGAGGTAATGATTTGTTATGGTATAGAAATATGAAAGAAAGATGGAGTAACTATGATGTAGAAATAATTAGTGATGTTGAAATTCCATTAGAAGTTGATCAAGGAAAAGTCCATCTAACTTTAATAAAAAAGATAAATTCTAGCAATAAATAATATTTTATAAAATTAGTATCTTTTTAATAACAGCTTTTTGAGTAAGATTGTTGATATCTACTTTGATTAATTCAAAATTGTTTGAGGGTAAAAAAATACTCATCACTGGAGGAACAGGCTCACTTGGAACTGCATTAACAAAAAAACTTTTGGAAACAAAAGTAGATACTATTAGAATTTTTAGTAGAGATGAATTAAAACAGATAAAGATGCAAGACCAATTAAAAAATGAAAAATTACGTTTTTTGATAGGGGATGTTAGAGACAAAGAAAGATTAACAAGGGCAATGGAAGATATCGATATAGTTTTTCATACTGCAGCATTAAAACATGTACCAGTTGCAGAATACAATCCATTTGAAGCAATAAAAACAAATGTACTAGGTACGCAAAACGTGATAGAATCTAGTTTAGATAACAATGTAGAATTAGTTTTGGCTATCGGAACAGATAAGGCGGTATCACCTCTTAATACTTATGGCGCTACAAAACTATTGATGGAAAGAATGGTTACATCAGCTAATTTTTACAAAGGAAAACACAAAACAAAATTTCTTTGTGTAAGGTATGGCAATGTTCTTGGAAGTAGGGGTTCAGTATTACCGAAATTTTTAGAGCAAATTAAAAACAATCAAGGTTTAACAATTACTGATCCTAAAATGACCAGATTCAATATTACTATGAATCAGGCAATTGAATTAATTTTGAGAGCAGTAAAACTTGGAAAAGGAGGAGAGATATTTGTTCCAAAACTTAAAGCATACACAGTTGGTGATCTTAAAGATGCAGTAATAGAATTGAAAAATTACAAGATGAAAATACAAAAAATTCCAATAAGACTAGGTGAAAAATCTCATGAGATTTTAATTAATCAAGATGAAATTCCATACACGTATGAATCAAAAGATGATTACATAATTATGGTAGCAGGAATTGAAAATTCATCAAGTAAGAAAAATAAAAATATTAAGAAAGTAAATTTTTCAGAATCATATTCTTCTGATAAGGCTACACTACTTAGTAAGAACGAAATAAAACAAATTATTTTAAATGAAAAATTTTTATAAATATTTGATAAAAAATAAATTGTCTTTGTTTAATTTGAATAAATTAAATTCAAGAAATATGAATAATTATTATTTTACCAACTAATTTTTAAATATTAATTTAAAGAATTTATGAATTGACTAAAAAGTTTAGAGGAATTTCCAAGATTAGAAATATTTTTGTTTAAGAATGATTTCCCTGATTTTAATATCATTTTTTTAAATTCATACTCATGATAAAATCTATATAGAAAATCATCTAATTGGTCAGGAAGTATTACTAGTTCACTAAATTCATCAAAAGTATTTTCTTCTTGAATATCACCCGTTCTTGGAATAAAAATTGAAGGTTTATCTAAAATCGAAGCTTCCAAAATAGCAGTAGTTAATCCAACGGTGATAAGAAGTTCACAGTTTTCTAGCATTGGCTTTAATTCACCAGTTCGTACTACATCTACATCAATTCCTAAATCATCAATTGCAAGATCCTCAAAACAGTATTGATCATGATGAAGTTTAATAATTATTTTTTTGTTGTATTTTCCAATTATTTGACAAATTTTTCGAATTATTTTCAGATAATTTTCTTTGATATTGGAAGGAAGGAATTTAGCAAATTCCTCATCATCTGGACTTATTGGAGCAATCAAAATGTAAAATTCATTATTTTTTGGAGTGTGAGGTAACCAATCATCGTAAAATAATGAACCAGCATTCACAATATTTGTATTGTATTGATTATTTGTAATAGCAAATTTTTTGTCATATTCACCCCAAACTAGAAAATGATCTGAATAATTTCCAAGGATTCTAGTGAAATTTTGTTGGATAGGATGATTAAATGAATTTATTCCGTGTTGTAAAAGAACTACTGGTATTTTATGTTTTTTAGCAATTTTTATTGAAACGATTTCAGGTAATTCAATCTCATTATAAACAATTATGCAGCTAAAATTGTATTTATCAAACATGTTTGTTAAAAATTTATCATATTTTATCAATTCATAGATTTTATTTTTGGTAATTGAATGAAAATAGTTTTCAATTACATTCCAGAATGATTTATTATCAAATTTAAAAAAATTATTAAAAAATTCATTGTTTTCAAAAATTTGTTTCTGTTTGTTTTCAATAATTAACATATCCGAATTAATTGGATTATCTGTTTTTAAGAAAAAATGATTAGAGATATTTTCAATTATAGTTTTTGATTTTTTAAGAATTAGAAATGATTTCAAATTCCACATTGATGGAAGAACAGGATCATGTTTCACTAATTGAAATTTATCAGATAATCCTAAAAACAAACTTTTCCATCTCATTGTAGATAAATTTATTATCAAAATAGTTTTTTTATTATATTTAATTTTATTATTCAATATATATTTAGAAAAAATTTCAAAGATCATCTTTATTTGTTGCATTTTTCTTTTTGAAAGCTTGACAGGAATTTTTATAAAAAATAGATTTAACGGTACTTCATATTCTGGATCAAGAATATCTTTATTTGAAATTTTTTCTTCTAGTAATTCATATGACGTTGTAAAGAGATGTATTGAAGATTCTAATTTTGATGGAATAATAAATTTGGCATCAGGGTATTTTTTAACAATATTTCTTAAATTTGTCAGATCCCAAAAAACTGATAGAAGTTTATAATAAAATTCAAGATAAAACAATTCTCCAATATTTATTCCATCATATTCTAAGATAGGGTTAATTTTATTTTCCAAATACCACGAAGATAGACGATATGATTCTTCTTGAATTTTAATAATTTGTTCTTCATCAATGTATTTATCAGATGTTTCATGTTCAATGTTTTTTCTTAAAAGCAAAAAATGTGATTCAAAATCGAGTGTTATTATTTTTGTATTATGTAGTGAAGTATTAAGAAAATTAATGTCATATGTTTTGTTTAATATAACAATAGACTTTTCAGTTATTGGCATGACAATTAATTTTATAGTTGCTTAAAATATTTAGCGAACTTACAATCAAAAGTAGATAATATAGGGTTATTTTATCAAATATCAGAAAATATCTCAGAATCTTCAAGAGGGGTTAATTATAAAGATCCTAAGTTTAAAAAAGATACATGGTAAAGAAAATTAAATTATTTGATCCTGTAATTGGAATTTCTGAGGAAAAAATCGTTTCTAAAGTTTTAAAAAGTAAATTTTGGGCATCTGGTTCTGGCTCTCAATATGTTTCAAAATTTGAAAAAAAAATGAAAGAATACATTGGTTCTGATGAATGTATTGCTGTTAATAGTGGATCATCTGCACTAAACTTGGCATTATCATTAATTGATATAAAAAATAAAGAAGTTATTTTACCCTCATTATCTTTTGTTTCAACTGCTCATGCTATAATTGTAAATGGAGGAAAACCTGTTTTTGTTGATGTTGACCCTAAGAACATGTGTATTGATCCTGAACAAATTATAAAATCAATTACAAACAAGACTCGAGTGATTCTTCCAGTACACTTTGCTGGAATGCCTTGTAATATGAAACATATCACAAAAATTTGTAAAAAAAATAATTTATCTTTAATTGAAGATGCAGCACATGCAGCAGGCTCACAATATAATAATAAAAAAATTGGCACACATGGAATTGCAGTATGTTTTAGTTTTCATCCAGTCAAAAATCTTGCAATGCCTACAGGTGGATTAATTTCAATAAATTCTAAATTTTCAAAACAATTGCAAAAAAAATTAAAATCTCAAAGATGGTGTGGAATTTCTAATAGACAAGGTGTAAATTATGATGTTCAAGAAATAGGTTGGAATAATTATATGAATGAATTTTCAGCTGCAATTGGTTTAGTACAATTAAAGAAATTAGATCAATTGAACAAACAACGGAAGAAAATTGCTAAACTTTACCATGAAAAATTAAATATAATTCATAAAATGCCTTTAGACTATGATTGTTCATATCATTTTTACTGGATAATTGTTGAGAATAGAGATGAATTTAGAGAGAAAATGACAAAAAGGGGCATTGAAACTGGAATTCATTACAAACCTATACATAAAATGACTATGTATAATCAAAAAAAAAAATTACCAATAACTGAAGAATTAAGCAAAAAAATTGTATCACTACCAACTCACCCAAATTTGAAAAATGATGATGTTGATTTTATAATTAGATCTGTAAATAAATTTAATTAAATTATATCTATTTTTTTAGAAATTGTTCTAAAATACCTATGGATGTTGGCACAATTTTTGAATGATTTTTTTCAATAAATTTTGAAAGTTTTGGTAGTGAGATAAATATTGGTTTTGAATATTCAGAACTCAAAAAATCTTTCATTATGATTTTTTTATTAATTGATAATTCTATACAACTACAAATATCGTACACCCTATTTTGTTTATCTTTAATTAAACCTAAACAAAAAATTTTTTTGATATATTTTGAATCTAATCTAGTCTCTTCAATAAATTCTTTGATGAGGTGTTTGTTAATATCATTGTTTTTATTTTTATTATCTAAATTTATATTTCCTGATGGAATTAATTCAAAATAATTTGGATACTCAGTTGTATTTTTGTCTCTTTTTGAAAATATTGTATAGTTAACTTTGTTATTTTTAAATAAAATCATTCCACTTATTCCAATTTGCGATAAATTTAATTTTATTTTAGGCTCATTTCTATCTGAAATTATATTTTTATAATCAATAAATTCACTTTTAATTAAAATATAATTTTTTTCATGAGAAATAGATTTCAGACTTAAGACTTTATTATTTTTGAGTTTTATTTTTCTTTCTTTTTGAAGTGAATTCCATGTTTGATTAATCATTTTTTTAGCAATTTTGGGCATGTTATAACTCGCTTCATTTATTTTTAATTTACATGACTTTGTGGATATAATTTCATAGTTGGGAGAAATATTATTTTTTAACAGCCAGTTTTCTAATAATTTAAATTTAATAGTTTTTTTACATGTTAAACCAGCATTTTTAGCGCTGTTAAAACCATTTTTTGAATCCTCTATGACAAGAATTTCATTTTTTTGAAAACCAGAACGTTTTGTGCAAATTTTATAAATTTCAGGATCAGGTTTAGCAATTACTACATCATCACCATATACCAAAAAAGAAAAATAATCTAGTAAATTATTTTTCATTAATACAGAAGTAGTGTATTTTTTAGAATTAGAAGTAGCAAGACCAATAACATATCCATTTAATTTTAGAAAATCAAGTAAATCTAGTACTCCCTCGTTTAAACTAATTTTTGTTTGATATATTTTTTTAATTTGATTATCATAGTGTCTTTTTAATTTTAATTTAGAAGGTTTCAAAGTATATTTTTTTTTTAAATAAATAATTATTTGATCTAACTTAGGTCCATTCAATAATTCAAATTCTTTTTTGGTTCCCAAATAATCATATTTTTTTAAAAATTCTTTATAAGCATTAAAAAGTAGAGGAGTAGTGTCAATTAATGTTCCATCTAAATCAAACACTATACATTTGAATTTATTCATAATCAGGTTCTAAAATTCCATCACCGATAGATATTGAACGAGTGGCAATTTTTCCTTCTAATATTTCTAAAAATTTAGGATGAATGCCTTTATTACGTTTACCTGAGCGTAAAATTGCAAAATTTATTCCTTCCAAAAAAGATTCTCCTTTTGAAATATTTTTTATACATTGAATAGAGCGTTGTGCAAAATCTCTTAATTCAAGTTCATAATCTTGAACAATTTTCTCTCTTGAACCTAAACATTTTTCACAATTTCGAATTGCATTAATCATTTCTTTTAATTCTAGAGGATCTAATGCAAAAGAATGATCAGGTCCAGGTAATTTTTTATTTAATGTAAAATGTTTTTCAATTACACTTGCACCTAATGCAGTTGCACACACAGGACCAATTATAGGATTGACGCTATGATCAGAAAGTCCAACAGATACATTAAAATTTTCTTTTAACACATCCATAGAATAAATATTCAAACTTTCTAATGGTGCAGGGTATTTTGCAGTAGTCTGTAATAATGTAAGGTTTTTTCCATCATTTTTAAAAAAATGATTCACTGCCCACTCTATTTCATCAATGGTTGCAGCACCTGTAGATAGAAATGTAGGTTTTCCAGTTTTTGCAATAAATTCAATTAACCTATAGTGACTTATTTCATACGATGCAATTTTATGATAATTAACATAAGGATCTATTTGTTTAGCATCCTCCACAGAAAATGGCGTGGACATAAATTCAATATTTTTTGAATTACAATATTCAGATAATTCCGGAATCATTTCATAAGGCATTGATAAATCGTCAAAAATTTTATTGATTGATTCTTTTATTCCAGATTTTGACAAATAATCTGAATCACCAGCATTAGGGACATATACGGATTCAGATCTATATGTTTGAAATTTTACTGCATCAGCTTTAACATCAGATGCAATATCAATTAGGGTTTTAGCCATTTTCATATCGCGCTGGGGATTACCCATTCTCCAATTCGATCCAGCTTCTGCAATTATAAAAACAGGCTTATTTTCCATGATACTTACTACCAATTAGAAATTCAAGGGATTTAATAGTTAATTGAGGAAAATAAGGAGTAATTTCTTTTTTTAATCTCTCTACATTACCGTCCAATGATATAGAGACATCATAATTTGTAGGGTGTGTTGATTCAAAAATTACTTGACCTTCATCAAAATTTTTTGATACATTATGACAGGATATGTGAATAAATTTTTCAGAATTTTTTAGTGCACGTTTAATTGGTTCTACTCCTGCATATTTTGGAAGATCACCTCTATGAAGATTTATAGAACCCATATTGGATTTAGAAAAAACTTGAGGAGAAATAAGAAATCTCCAGCTAATGGAAATTAAAAAATCATAATCACACTGTAAAACAAAATTATCAAGAATATGTTTTTCATTTAATTTATCTATTGTGTACAATGGAATGGAATTAGTTTTAGCAAATTTTTTATAATCTAAAAAATCATCTCTTTCTTTTTGTTGAATATCTAAAGATTTAGGATTTAATTTATGTGTAAATATCGCAATTATATTATAATTTGATTTTTCGTTCAATTTTTTCAAAGTTTCTAAACCATGATTTCTACCAGCTAAAACTAAGCAGGTAAATTTTTTAGATGTTATATTATTCATATCTCTTACTGTTTATTGTGTCTAATTAATTAATAATCTTTAAAAAAATTAATTAAATATTTTATAAGTAATTCTTAATATAGTTAATTTTTGAATGATAATAAATGGTATTCTTATTTTGTGCTTATAGAGATTGGTCCATAAAATTATATGAAAAGTTATCAAAAAAATATGATAATTTTATATTATTAAATTCGCCTAAGAAACTAACATTTTCATTTGTTAAAAAATTAAATCCAGAATTTATTTTCTTCCCTGATTGGTCTTGGATAATACCAGAAAAAATAACTAGTAATTACAAATGTGTTTGCCTTCATGAATCTAATTTACCAAAATTTCGAGGCGGTAGTCCTTTACAAAATCAAATAATTCGCGGAATTACTAAAACTAAAACTACTGCATTTTTTATGTCTAAAGGAATAGATGAAGGTGACATAATTTTACAACAAGATCTTTCTCTAAGTGGAAGAATGGATGAAATATTTTTACGAATGATTGAGAATGATTTTAAAATTATAGAAAAAATTATTTTGGGGAATTATAAATTAACTAAACAAAAAGGAAGACGTAGTATTTTTAAGCGTAGAAAGCCAGAGGAAAGTGAATTGGATTCTTCGCCTCATTCTTTAGAATATTTTTATAATTTTATACGTATGCTAGATGATCCATATCCAAATGCTTTCATAAGATTAGGTGACAAAAAAGTAATTTTAAAAAATCCACAATATAAAAATGGAAAAATTACTTTTAATGGAGAGATAGTTTGAAAGTTCTAGTAATTGCTGCACATCCTGATGACGAAGTCTTGGGAATGGGTGGTACAATAAAAAAATTAAGCAAACAAGGTCATGAAATAAAAATTGTTATTATGGCTACAGGTATTGGTGCAAGAAGATCTGTAAATTTTAAAAATAAGACAAAATACAGTGTAACAAAAAATGAAGAGAAGACAATTTTAAAACAAATTCGTGATGTTCAAAATCACTCTAGAAAAGCTGCAAAAATTTTGGGCGTTAAAGAAATTTCATTTTTAAATTTTCCTGATAATGAAATGGATACAATTTCATTATTAGAAGTAATTAAATCAATTGAGAATGAAATTTCTAATTTTAATCCTGAAATAGTTTATACACATACTCATTTTGATGTAAATATAGATCATCGAATTTGTTATCAAGCTGTTCTATCTGCTACTAGACCCCAAAAGGGCACAAAAATTAAACAAGTTATTTCATATGAGGTTCCATCATCTACTGAGTGGTTTTTCCCCTCAACTTTTTCACCAAATATTTTTGTAGATATTTCAAAGGAAATTTCTGCAAAGAAAAATGCTCTTAAATCTTACAAAAATGAAATTAGGCAATTCCCACATCCACGTTCAACTGAGGCACTTGATTCCATTTCAAAACGATGGGGATCTGTATCCAGTTTTAATAATGCTGAAGCATTTTATTTAGTTAGAAAATTAGAATAGTTCATTTTTTTAAAATATTTAATCACAAATATTTTACATTTAATATTAAAAATATTTTTTCTAAATCTTAGAATTCTCTCTTAAAATAGTGAATTTTAATTTTATATGTGATATTATTTCGTTAAAATAGGGTTTGTTTTTAATCTATTTATGAACAATAACCTTGAAAATGTTTCATCGTTACGAACAGTAGAGTGGAAAAATAATAAAGTGATAATGATTGAGCAAACAAAACTTCCTAATGAATTAATTTTTGTAGAATATGATGATTTTAACCAAGTTGCAAATGCTATCAAAACTTTGATAGTTAGAGGTGCACCTGCAATTGGAGTATCTGGAGCATTTGGATTGGGATTAGCTGCTTTACAAAGCAAGGCAACAACAAAAGAAGAATTACTCTCTGACTTAGAAGATGCAAGAAAAATTCTCTTTGCAACAAGACCTACTGCAGTAAATTTGGGATGGGGATTAGAAAAAATTATGAATGTTGCAAAGACTGGAGAAACTGCAGAACAAATCAGAGAACTAGTAATTGAAACTGCTAAAAAAATGGCAGAAGAAGATATTGAAATTAATAAAAAAATGGGGAAGAATGGTTCAGTTCTTTTTGATAACAATGATACTATTATGACTCACTGTAATGCCGGTGCATTAGCTACTGTTGCATATGGAACAGCATTAGGTGTGATCAGAGCAACTAGAGAAAGTGGAAAAAATGTTAAAGTAATTGCTACTGAGACAAGACCAATTCAACAAGGTTCTAGATTAACAGCTTTTGAATTAAAACATGATGGATTTGACGTTAGTTTAGTTCCTGACACTGCAGTTGGATATTCAATGGCAAATGGATTAGTAAACAAAGTTGTAGTGGGTGCTGATAGAATTGTAAAAACTGGTCATGTTTTTAACAAAATTGGAACTTATCAGGTAGCAACAATGGCAAAGCAACATGGAATCCCATTTTATGTTGCAGCACCCCTATCTACTATTGATATGGAAACTAAAGCAGAAGATGTTA
>Ga0308019_10000219_pt1 | contig 35417 bp, 30 predicted proteins | sample Neamet284_FD_203135 | JGI IMG/M metagenome (GOLD analysis project Ga0308019, IMG submission 203135) | Marine microbial communities from water near the shore, Antarctic Ocean - #284 | ecosystem: Environmental > Aquatic > Marine > Unclassified | place: Southern Ocean | collected 2014-10-01
TCGTATCATCTCGCTCGCCCTCCTCGAAGCTACCTCAACTTCCTCGCTCGTCACCTTGGGTATTAAACCCACCCGCCCCGATACAGGATACGGGTATATCAAGTTCTCTGAATCGAATTCAACAGGCACAGGCGAAATCGCAACAGTAGATCGCTTTACAGAAAAACCAGATTTAGAAACCGCCCGTGAATTTTTGAGCGAGGGTGGGTATTGCTGGAACAGCGGGATTTTTGTTTGGTCACTCGCAAATATCTCACGAGAGTTTTCTAAGCACCTTTCAGATATGTCATCTGCCTTCGAGGGCGCTGAACTTTGTGGGAATGCTGGTGAAGTCGATGATATTTACGCCTCATGTAAATCTATTTCTATAGACTACGGAATACTCGAACGTGCATCTTCTGTCTCAGTCATTCCTTGTGATTTCGGATGGTCTGACCTCGGAACCTGGACTTCGCTTGCGACTCACCTGCCTCAAGATTCGTCGGGAAACAGATCGTCAGGAGTAGATTTAGTGGTCTCCGAAAGCGCGAACAATATTGTGGTCGGAGCGGGTTCTGAAAAAATTATAGCCCTTCGTGGCCTTAATGACTTCATTGTTGTCGACACACAAGACGCCTTACTTGTTTGTCCTAAATCCGACGAACAATGGGTGAAAGTTTTGGTGGGGAAACTAGAAAAATAACTAATTCTGCATACAGGGTCTACATAGTGCGTCTGCAGTGATTGAATCCTTTGATCTTCCGACTATCTCCCGATCATATTCCTTGGGACTACCCAAGCGTCGTATTCTTCAGCGGTGACATATCCGAGAGAAAGAGCTGCTTCACGAAGAGTGGTGCCTTCTGTATGAGCTTTTCCTGCTATTTCTGCTGATTTGTAATACCCGATTTTCGTGTTGAGAGCGGTAACCAACATGAGGCTGTTGTCGACAAGGTCCTTGATGCGTGGCTCGTTCGCTTTTATCCCATCGACGCAGTTTGTTGCGAATGATAGTGAGCCTTCACCGAGAAGGCGAGCAGACTCAAGGATGTTTTTAGCCATCATCGGTTTAAATACGTTAAGCTCGTAATGCCCTTGGGTTCCACCTACTGCTATAGCTACGTCGTTTCCCATTACCTGAGCACAAACCATTGTCAGAGCTTCACACTGAGTGGGGTTGACTTTTCCTGGCATGATTGACGAACCTGGCTCATTAGCGGGGAGCTGAAGTTCCCCGATTGCAGATCGGGGGCCCGAGCCCATCATTCTAATGTCGTTAGCGATCTTGTTAAGGGCAACAGCAAGTTGGCGTAAAGCTCCATGCGATTCCACAATGGCATCGTGAGCGGCAAGGGCTTCGAACTTGTTAGGGGCCGTTACAAATGGGTGTCCCGTAGAAGATGCGATGTGTGCGGCTACGATTTCCGAATATCCTTCAGGGGTGTTGATGCCTGTTCCTACAGCGGTGCCGCCGAGGGCGAGTTCAGAAAGATGATCGAGGGAATGACCAAGGGCGCGAAGGCCATAGTTTAATTGGGCTACGTAACCCGAAAACTCTTGGCCGAGAGTGAGGGGGGTAGCGTCCATAAGGTGGGTGCGCCCGATTTTTACTATACTCTCAAACTCAGATGATTTCGAGGCGAGGGAGTCGCGAAGGGTCTCTATGCCGGGAATGGTATTCTCGACGATGAGGGTGTAGGCTGCAATGTGCATGGCCGTCGGAAATGTGTCGTTCGAAGATTGACTCTTATTGACATCATCGTTAGGGTGGACGGGGCGCGTTCCTTCACCAAGGGTTCCTCCTGTGAGCTGATGGCAGCGGTTAGCAACCACTTCATTGACGTTCATATTAGACTGGGTTCCGGACCCCGTTTGCCAAATAACGAGGGGAAACTGAGAATCGTGGATTCCCTCGAGAATTTCTGAACAGGCCGTAGAGATTAGGTCGCGTGTTTCCGATGCAAGAATGCCACACTCGCAATTCGTTTTTGCTGCGGCACGCTTGAGATGAGCGAAGGCATGAACGATTTCGAGTGGCATCGAGGAGGCTGGTCCGATGCGAAAATTGTTGCGTGAGCGTTCTGTTTGGGCTCCCCAAAGCACGTTAGATGAGACTTTTACTTCTCCTAAGGTGTCTTTTTCAATTCGGAAATCTGACATAATGTGGTGATTTAAAACGCGTGTTAATCTTGAGGGTTGTTTGAAGCGGCGCCTGCCTCCATAAGGAAGGCTTTTAGGAATCCGTCGATTTCTCCGTTCATAACGGCATCGACGTTGGAGGTTTCGTGGCCGGTGCGAACGTCCTTGACCATTTTATATGGCTGCATGACGTAGGATCGGATTTGAGAACCCCACTCGATTTTCATTTTCCCCGCTTCGATTTCATCACGGGCTTCGTTGAGACGGGCACGTTCGAGTTCGAAGAGTTGAGATTTTAAGAGCTGCATCGCTTTCTCACGGTTGCCGAGTTGTGATCGGGTTTCCGTATTTTCGATAACGATACCAGTGGGGGCATGACGTACACGTACTCCGGTTTCTACTTTGTTGACGTTTTGGCCTCCAGCTCCACCTGAACGGAAAGTATCCCAAGAAATATCAGCGGGGTTCACCGTAATTTCGATGGAATCGTCAACAAGTGGGTAAACATAGACCGAGGCAAAGGAGGTGTGGCGACGAGCTTGAGAGTCGAATGGGGAGATTCTGACTAACCTGTGGACGCCGTTTTCTCCTTTGAGCATACCATATGCGAAGTCGCCTTCGAACTCAAGGGTGACTTGTTTTATTCCAGCTGGATCTCCCACTTGAAGGTGGAGTTCGCGGACCTTAAAACCTGATTTATCGCCATACATTCTGTACATCCTCATAAGCATTGCAGCCCAGTCACAGGATTCTGTTCCTCCGGCACCTGAAGTGATTTGCATTACAGCATTGAGTGAATCTTCTTCTGCAGAAAGCATGTTCTGAAACTCTAGTCCCTCAATGGACTCTGTCGCTTCAGAATAGGCAGAATCAACTTCGGCGGGATCTTCTTCCCCAGCTTTCATAAAATCGAAAAGGACGGAGAGGTCCTCAACTTTTGAGGCGCAATCGTCAAATTTAGTTACCCAAGATTTCTTAGATCTAATGAGTTTCATTACTAGCTCTGCCTTTTTAGAGTCATTCCAAAAGTCGGGATCGTGGGTTTGCTTTTCATCATCCATCACCTCCATTCGCTTCTGTTCAATGTTCAGATAGCCTCTTAAGGCTTCAACACGGGTAGAAAGGGTTTCGATAGAGTCAACTGTAAGCATGAGACAAAAGTAAAGAAGTTAAATCGACTTGATAGATGATAGTATCATTTCTAAAGAAAATCCTCGAGATTGAAGATGACGGATTAAGCGAGGACGGTTAGAAGTGAGGTCAGAAGGGTGGGTTTGTAGGCGAGAATTTAAGACGTGAGTGAGCTTTTCCAATACTATTTCTGGTGTGAGGACAGAGATAGCAGATGAAATCTCTGAGGAGGAGCAGCCTTTAGCACGAAGACCAGCACCGATCTTATACGGCCCCCATTGCTTTAAATGGAAGTGGTCGTGGGTGAACGCTGAGAGAAAACGCGTTTGGTTTACAAAATCAAGATTTTCTAACTTAGCGAGAAACGAATTCGCTTCAGAATTGGAAACTTCCCACTCCTTTAGACGCTTAAGAACCTCAGCCTGAGAACGCTCACTACGTGCGCACCACCTCGTTATTTTTTCCTCCCAATTCACAACCAATTGTGTAATTATAATTTTAGATTCGTTTCTAAGTCGCAAGGTGGGTTGAGATACCCGATATTTGCAAAACTAATAACATCCATTTTATAACCGTAATGCGGTCTGAACTTTTGCAACGTATCCATGATCTACTCGGGAACGAAGATCTGGAAGCCATCCGAAAAGATGTGCGCAGTGCTATACAATCCTTCCACGCCCTCACTCAAGATGAGGTTCGTCGTCAACGCGATGCATGGGAAAAGGAAGAACACGAGCCTGATGAAACTTTTATTTACAAACCTTCTGATGAAGAAGCTGTAGTTGAAGAGCTTTCGAATTCTTTTAAAGAAAGGGAGAGAGCATGGAAGGCTCTGATTGGGGAAGAACAGAGGGCTAACTTAGTCACAAAAGAAGGTCTTCTAGAAAGGTTGCGAAATACAATCCAAGAAGAAGAAAATATTGGAAAAGCTTTCAGCGCCTTTAATGAAGTGCGCGAAGAGTGGGAGAAAATTGGAGATGTCCCTGGAAATAACTACAAGGATATTCATGACGAATACCACCGCTTGCGCGATGAGTTTTTCTACAACATTAATATCTACAAGCAACTTCAGGATCACGACTTGAAGAAAAATCATACTGCAAAACTTGAATTAACTGAAAAAGCTAAGGGACTTGCAGCTGTTGACGATTTAAAGGAGCGTGAAAAAATAGCCCGTGAGCTTCAAAAACAATGGCTTGATATAGGGCCTTCTCCGAGGGAGACTTATCAAGAAATGGCAGACACTTTCTTCGGAATTACGCGTCCCGTTTTTGAAGAGGTAAAAGTTCAATACGAGAAACTCCGAGAGAGTTTTGTTGAGAATAAAGTGTTAAAAGATGCACTTATTGAGGAGTTGAGGGGCTTGATGACTGAGGAGATCGAAGAAGGTCATAAGGTTTGGCAAACGTTGACAACCAAAGTGATTGATCTGCAGAAAAGGTGGAAGGAAATCGGGTTTTCAGGAAAGGAGCACAACGAAGGTTTGTGGCAGCAATTCCGTGAATTGTCTGATGTATTCTTCGAGAAAAAACAGGTCTTCTACGATAAAATGAAGGAGGAGGGGAAAGATGCTAAGAAGGGGAAAATCATTCTTTGTGAAAAGGCGGAGGCTATACAAGACAGCACCGATTGGAAAGACACAACCGCTGTAATGCTTCAGCTTCAAAAGGATTGGAAGACTGCTGGGTCATGCCCTCCCGGAGAGGAGCATAAATTATGGAGGCGTTTTCACAAAGCTCAGGATGTTTTCTTTAAAGCAAAGAAAGCTCAGTTCGCAGATCGAAATAAAGAGGAAAAAGTAAATTTAGGATTGAAGAACGTGCTGCTTGAAAAAGTAGAAGCGTTTAAAATTACAGATGACCGAATCGCTGATTTAAACACGCTTAAAGAGTTTTCTGGTGATTGGCGTAAAATTGGGTTTGTTCCTAGGAAAAACTTTGAGAATTTATCTGACCGCTTTACAAAGGCCATGGATAAGCACTACGATGCTTTAAGTGCCCAAAGATCTGAGCGTTCTGTCGCAAGCTATCAAAATCGCGTTGAACGCCTGTCAAAAGGTGGGAATAGTGAAAGAGGTGGTGGCAATGACATTCGTCGTGAGCAAGCTGTGTTAAGAGATAAGATTAATCGTCTTAATACTCGTGTAATCCAAACGGAAGAGAATATGGAGCGCTTTACAGGAAAAGGTGCGCAATCAATTCGTGACCACGCTGAAAAGTCTATCAAATCTTACAAGCGTGAGGTTGAAGAAATTAAGGCTAAACTCAAGATGTTAAGGGACGCTGAGGTCAAATAAAGCGGACAAGTAACGCAGAGACGAATTTATTGGGAGTCTGTGAGGCCAATATTTGCTTGACCTGCATGGCCACCCGTCCACTTATCATGTGCTGTCGTGGATCTGTTTTCGGGAAGAGGCTGAACTTTATACCCTGTATCTGCTAGCCATTTGAGATATTTAGGAAGCGCGTAAAGAAGTCTTGGAGCTGCTTTTTCGCTGTCGTGAAATACGATGATCGACCCAGATCTTGTAAGCTTTTTAAGTGAGGTTAGGCAATCGCTTCCTGAAAGAGATCTGTTGTAATCCCCGGAAAGGACATCCCACATCACAACCTGTGTTCTTTTCGAAAGAGCGCGAGCTTGTCGAGGTGTAATTCTGCCATAAGGAGGTCTGAATCTTGTCGTCGAACCAAGTTCTTCTTCGCATTGAAGAAAGCTCCGTAAATAAGATATCCTAGGTGTTGACCACCCGCTTTCGTGTCCCTGGCTGTGGTTAGCAACTTCATGACCTGCAACTCTTAAATCGTGAATAATTTCTGGATGGCAAGCTGCCTGCTTCCCCACACAGAAAAAAGTGGCTTTTAAATCACCGGCCTCTTTCAATTGCTCCATGACCCAAGGCGTTAAATGTGGGTGGGGTCCATCATCAAATGTTAGATAAACATTCTTTGACGCATCAATCGATGGTACTCGCCAGAGAACTGACTTTACCATATTGTGTATCGAAAGAGGGGTGCGACTCATGATCATACACTAAATTGACGTGTATCATAAACAAGGGTTGCCCGAGAGATCGAAATTTGATTTCGAATAACTAACTTTACCGGTCATATGGAATACGATTTTCGCAGTATTGAAAAGCATTGGCAAGAGGTTTGGTTTAAAGAAAAATCCTACCAAGTCAAAGAGTTAAAGGATAAACCTAAGTTCTACGCCTTAGATATGTTCCCCTACCCTTCCGGTGCGGGACTTCACGTAGGGCACCCTCTTGGATACATCGCTTCAGATGTTATTTCTAGGTATAAAAGGCATTGCGGCTTTAACGTTTTACACCCTATGGGGTTTGATAGCTTTGGGCTGCCCGCAGAACAATATGCTATTGCCACAGGACAACATCCTGCGATTACCACTGAAACGAATATCAATCGTTACAGAACCCAAATGCAACAGATCGGGTTTTCATTTGACTGGAGCAGAGAAGTGATGACTTCTGACCCCTCATATTACAGATGGACACAATGGATTTTCGGCAAATTATTCGAAAGTTGGTATGATCTAGAAAGTGGGGGAGCAAAACCGTTACAATCTTTAATTGATGCCTTTGAAAAGAATGGCAATTACTCCATTGAAGCTGCTTGCGAAGAGGACTGGTGGAAAGGTTTAGATTTGACTTTATTCCCTCATTTCGGGAAACACTTTGAGGGAGATTTTACTGCTACTGATTGGAAGTCGATGAGTCCGCAAGCGAAGAGCGCCATTCTTATGCAGTTTAGGCTTGCGTACTTGGCGGATTCAGAGGTGAACTGGTGCCCTGAACTGGGGACCGTACTCGCTAATGATGAGGTGAAGGATGGGCTTTCTGAGAGAGGTGGTCATCCCGTTGAGCGCAAACGTATGCGCCAGTGGATGATGAGAATCACAGCCTATGCTGACAAGCTTATCGAAGGGTTAGACGATCTGAATTGGACTGACAGTATCAAAGAAGCGCAAAAAAATTGGGTAGGCAGATCCGAAGGTGCTACCGTAAGTTTTAAAGGAGGAGGAAGCGCGTCTGAGTGCGAAGTGGACGTGTTTACTACCAGACCCGACACGTTATACGGTGTGAGTTTTGTGGTACTCGCGCCAGAACACAAATTAGTTAGTGAGTTTACTGCTGAAGAGAAACTAAGGGAAGTAAATGACTATATCCTGACGGCCTCTAAAAAAAGTGAACGAGAAAGACAAGGAGAAAAAAGTATTACAGGTGTTGAGTTGGGAGGGCATGTTGTCCATCCATTTACTTCAGAGAAAATCCCGGTTTATATCTCGGACTATGTTCTCGCTGGGTATGGTACAGGAGCAATCATGGCTGTGCCCGCTGGAGATGAGAGAGATTGGAAGTTTGCCAAGTATTTTAACATAGACATACCTTCCATTTTTAAAGAGCATGACGCAAATGAGTCTGTGAATACTGACGAAAAAGCCATTCTACAAAATTCAGAAGAACTAAGTGAGCTCTCTAAACTTGATGCAATATCAACTGCTTTAAATTTATTAGAGTCGAGAGGATGTGGGGAAAGGAAAATAAATTACAGATTGCGGGATGCCGTTTTCTCAAGACAACGTTACTGGGGAGAGCCGTTCCCTATTTGTTATGAAAATGATATTCCGCAACTTATCGAAAACGAAACGGTAACTCTACCCGCTGTTGATGAGTACCTGCCTACAGCTGATGGAGAGCCCCCACTTGCACGTGCGAGACGTGAAGATTGGCCTGTCTTCCATGGTGATCGAATGGAAACCAACACCATGCCTGGATGGGCTGGGTCGTCTTGGTATTTCCTACGCTACATGGATCCACACAACGAAAAGGAATTCTGCGCTCGTGAAAAATCGGACTACTGGGGTCAGGTAGATCTTTATGTGGGAGGAGCTGAGCACACTACCGGGCACTTGTTGTATTCAAGGTTTTGGACTAAGTTTTTATACGATTTAGACCAAATCTCATTTGACGAACCCTTTAAAACCATGATCAACCAGGGCATGATTTTAGGGCGGTCAAGCTTTGTATACAGAATTCAAGGCACCTCTAAATTTGTGACATACGAGGAAAGAGAAGCACATAAAACTCAGCGTTTACACGTTGATATCTCACTTGTAGAAAACGACAAGCTCGACATCGAAGGTTTTAAATCTTGGAGGTCTGAGTTCGCCAATGCTGAATTTATTACATGTGCTGATGGCACTTACACCTGTGGTTACGAGGTCGAAAAGATGTCTAAATCCAAGTACAATGTTCAGACTCCTGATGATCTTGTAGAGAAATACGGAGCTGACACATTAAGGTGTTACGAAATGTTTTTAGGCCCGCTCACACAATCTAAACCTTGGGATACTCAAGGTATTTCAGGGGTTCATAATTTCCTAAGGAAGTTCTCAAAGCTCGCTTTGGCTTCAGAAAATTGCGAAGCGTCTCACCCAGAACTTAGAATTGTCCACAAGACGATTGAGAAAGTAACATCTGACTTAGATCGTCATGCTTTCAACACTGTCGTCAGTGCGCTAATGATCGCAGTCAATGATTTAAACAATCTCAAAACTGCAAAATCTCACGTCTGCCTACGTCCTTTGGTAACCCTTTTAAGCCCATACGCACCACATCTTGCTGAAGAGCTTTGGAAAGTCCTAGGGGGTGAGGGTTTAGTGATTGATTCTGTTTGGCCTAAAGCCGAGAAATCATATTTAGTTGAAGACGAGGTTAACTACCCCGTATCGTTTAACGGAAAAGTTCGTTTCAAATTACTTCTTCCTGCTTCGACAGATATCGAGGAAGTTGAATCCATCGTTGTGGCAGACGAGCGAACCATCCAACAACTCGACGGCAAAGAAATCAGGAAAGTAATCGTTGTAAAAGGCAGAATCGTTAACATTGTAAGCTAACTTTATTTTTGAAAATTAAATTCTTTATTATGCAAATATCTTATTCTAAGCAAATTATAAGTGTGTTTTCGATGATGTTCTTTGTTGTATCTCTTGGGTTTTCGCAAGCAACTGTCAATCCCATGCCATACAATCCTGACTCTGATGGCAGTGGGGCTATTACAGTTGTAGACTTGGTAGATTTCCTCATTTTTTATGGCAGTCCTTTTGTTGTTGAAGGTGCTATACCAATAGAAAATGGTGGTACAGGAGCAATTACAGCAGAAGATGCCCGCCTTGCGCTCACGATATCTCTTTTCTCTGATATCACAGCTTTGGGAGAAGAAAATCCCTCAGCCCAAATTACAGGTGATCTCACTCTTACCGGGAGACTTCAACAGGGTAGTACAACAATCGCAGACGGAGATTTCTCTTCTGCTTTAGGTGTGTCAACTTCAGCAACAGGATACGCTTCATACGCTGAAGGACAAAACACTACCGCGTCTAGTACTACTGCCCACGCTGAAGGCTACGGGACTCTTGCAAGCGGCTTATTCTCACACGCAGAAAACCGCAATTCTACCGCCACCGCTACCTGCGCTCATGCGGAGGGGGAAAACACGAGTGCTACAGCAGACGCTTCTCATTCAGAAGGCATGAATACTTTGTCCAGTGGCTTCACCGCCCACTCGGAGGGGTATGGTAGTGTCGCTTCTGCCAGTTATTCGCACTCAGGCGGGAGACAATCGACAGCCTCTGCTACTGGCTCGTTTGCACATGGTTTCCAACTTATCGCAGACCAAACCTACGCCACTGCTTTAGGCAAATACAATCTCTCAAATAGAACAGGAACAATCCTAGTAGTAGGAAATGGGACCGCTGATACTTTGAGGTCTAACATCTTTGAAATAGACGCTGTTGGTGGTCTTATCAATGGTGATTTCGAAATCTCAGGGTCCTTAACTGCAAATGGAGTAGATCTTGTTGATGAAAACACCGCTCTTTCAAATGGTATGCTCGCCCTTGAAACTGAGATTTCTACTTTAGATACGTTGATTTTAAATTTACAAGGAATCGTTGCCGATCTTCAAACCCAAATCAATCTACTCACAGAGTAGGTAGGCTAACACATTACGAACCTTTTACCTCTTCACACCTTTCAAACTTAGCCTCTGGATCAAATAGCAATCTATACGTGTTAAGTTTCTGGTAGGGTGTGTCTGAAAGAATATTTACAATGTGCATCATTTTAGGATTGAAATCGCCAATCCACGTTATGATCATTTTCTTGTATTGAACTGTATGGTTTCTTAGAGCCATCTTTACCTCCTGCATCATCAAGCTCTCCACTCCATTTTTTTGGTGTTTTGGAACTACCCCAAATACGACAGCAAATGCATTTTGAGGCTTTTTGAATCTCTTGTAGAACAAGAATTTTATCTTGCCTAACAGGTTTAAATTTCCATTTACGTATTTAAAAATTTCATTTAATTCGGGCAAGGCCACCATAAAGGCAATCGGTTCTGAATTGTGATATGCAAACCAAACCAACTTCTCATCAATCACCATCTTCATCTTCTTAAAGATGAGAAGCGCTCTCTCTGAACTAATCCCTTTAAAACTAGAGTGTGTTTGCCAGGCGGCATTATAAACCGTTCTGAAATCTTCTGCGTATTCGCTCAGTTTGCTCAACTCAATATGACGGAAGCTATATTCTCCTCTGTCATTCATATGGCTAATCTTCCTACTAAAGACAGCTTTCATAGGGTCTTGAATCACCACTTCATACATATGTTGTGTGAAAAAAACTTTGAAGCCATATTCCTCAAAAAGCTCACGATAGTAAGAAGGTTGATACGCATTTCCATAAATGGGCGGTTTATCATACCCGTCAATCAACAGTCCCCAATATTTATTTCTCTCTCCGAAATTAATGGGACCATCCATTGCTTGCACATCTAACTCCTCCAGCCACTTCCTCGCTGTATCAAATAACATGAATGCAGCAGATTGGTCATTAATGGACTCGAAAAAACCAAAACCTCCTGTGGGTTGCTTCTCTTTTTTAGATTGTCTGTAATCTATAAAAGCCGATATTCTTCCGATATCTTGTCCTGAATCATTTATTAATATCCATCTCCTCGCTACTCCTTTTCTAAACAAGTGGTTTTTCTTCTCATCGAAAACATCTTCAACCTCTTGCTTAATGTGAGGGATCCAATTTTTATCATTTTTATAAACTGAAAATGGAACTTTGTGAAATCTTTTAATCTCTCGTTTTGATAAAACAGGTATTATTTTCATACTTTTAACTCTACAGATATTGGTTGATAAAGATATTAAAAAACACAGATCATCTAAACTTATTTAACAAAAGATATTGTTCATTTACAGTAATGCTTAATCTCTAATTATTAGATGGAAAAGAAGATAGTGGTTATAACAGGAGGCAGCTCTGGCATTGGAAGAGCTTTGTGCGATTGTTTTATCAACGCTGGTTATAATGTTGCAATTGCCTCTAGGTCAGAGCAAATGCTTGAAAAAGTCCACGCTGAGATGACGTCAGAAGGGCATGATGTCTTAACCGTAAAAACTGATGTTAGGATAGAAATGGATTGTAAGAATCTGGTTGACAAGGTGATTGAAAAATTCGGCAGAATTGATGTTTTCATTAACAATGCTGGCATTACTTGGTATGAGAGCGATGAGGATGGGATCAACATTGAAAAACACAAAGAGATCATGGACACAAACCATTTTGGGACGGTTCAATGTACCAAATATGCCTTACCGCATTTACTTAAGACCAAAGGAAGTCTCGTAGGGGTGTGCTCAATCGCTGGTGAAGTTGGTTTGCCGAATCGGTCAGCTTATTGTGCTTCTAAGTTTGCTATGAATGGTTTCTTGGGTTCGCTCAGAATACAATACTTAAACAAAGGTCTCCACGTATTACTTACCTACATTGGATACACATCAACAAACATTAGAAAAATAGTAAAGGATGACACTAAATCAAATCATTTCCCTCCTGGTTATGGAGAAACTGTAAAAGAAAAGGGGATGATGACCCCCGAAGAGGCTGCTACCCATATTTTCAACGGAGTAAAAAAGAGAAAAAGATCTGTTAGACCTTCTGCTGTTGGGCTGCTCACCGTTTGGTTAAATAAGTTGTTTCCCAAACTCAACGACAAGCTCGCTGCCAAGTATTACAATAGATCAAAATAACTGTATCTTATAAGTCTTAAAACTCCTACTATGAGATATTTACTTACTTCTTTGTTATGTGTCTTTACGCTGTCTCTCACAGCTCAAGTTGACTGTCCCAGTCCTTACGATGGCAATGGAGATGGCAACGTTAGTATTGGAGACTTCTTAGAGATGTTAGCCGTATTTGGAGACACAGATACGGACTCCGATGGCGTGTGGGATAGCTTGGATGACTGCGTGGATTTAGCGGCTTGCAACTACACTAACGACCCTTCTGAGCCTTGTGCCTATATTGATGTTTTAGGCGTCTGTGGAGGCGGTTGTGAGGGAGATGGAGACGATGATGGCATCTGCGATTCAGAGGACGACTGCGTGGGTGTGTTGGACGAATGTGGGGTGTGTAATGGCCCTGGCCCAATGGAGGTTGTTATAGAGTCGATAACTATTCTGTATGACTCTGTTTACGCTGAGCAAATAGATGAATGGTGGGTATTTGAAATTGGAGCAGACACTGTCTTTAACTACACCTGTGCGCCTGTTTTTTCTGCCTGCGGCGACCTTGTTTCTCACGAAGGCTACAACTACTCTACAGTCTTAATCGGTGACCAGTGTTGGTTCGCTGAGAATTGTAAATATTTACCTATGGTAAATAGTACAGGTTATTACGTATATGGTTACGAAGGAATTGATGTAGCAGCTGCTAAGGCAACAGATCACTATGAGACATATGGCGTACTATACAATTGGCCTGCGGTGATGACCGAAGGAATTTGTCCAAGTGGTTGGCATATCCCATCTAATGGTGAATTCACACAATTAACAGACTTCTTAGGCGGAGATAGTGGAGCAGGAGGTAAGATGAAAGAGGTTGGATATGACCACTGGAACTCTCCAAATACGGGGGCGACTAACTCAAGTGGTTGGGCTGGCTTGCCAGGCGGCCTTAGGTGGAGTGGCGGTTTTGGCTACAGTGGATCCGACGGGATGTGGTGGACTACTTCAGAGTACAATGATGACCCCGTGATGCGTAACCTGAACTACAGCAATATCATAGCAGGCTGGATCGAAGATTATCCCTTTTACGGATATTCTGCTCGTTGCGTCCGGGATTAAAATTTAAGCGACTCAGTCGCGTTGTGTTTCACTTTCATACCTATCACCCACCTAAAGCGACGTCCTTTCTTTGTGAGGGTAAAGCCACTTATAAACAAAATGTAAGCACAAGGATAGACACAGTAAAAAAACAAAACCTCGCTATCTCAATGATAACGAGGTTTTATAATATTGAGTGGTTGCCCCACCAGGACTCGAACCTGAAACGTCTGCACCAAAAGCAGATGTGTTACCATTACACCATGGGGCAAAAACGTGTGCAAAGATAGTAAAGTTAGACTAATTTAGTAAGTAAATTGCAGTCATAAATGGAAGTATTAAATCTCATTAATGGCGATCTCATTTCTGCCAAAGGCGGTGAATGGATTGACCTGACTGATCCCAGCAAAGGCAAGGTTTACGGTCGCTTGCCTAGATCTGGGGCTGAAGATGTAAATCTTGCTGTCGAATCTGCTGACAACGCATTTAACAGCTGGTCAAACACACCTCGTAACGAACGTGCTGCTTGCTTGAATCGATTGGCAGATTTGGTTGCAAAAAACGCACATCTACTCTCAGCTGCAGAGTCAACTGACAATGGGAAACCTATATCGTTAGCGAGCTCTGTCGATATTCCGAGAGCTGAATCAAATCTTCGATTCTACGCCTCGGCAATACAGCATTTTGCTTCTGAGTCACACTCGATGGAAGGGGTCGCAATCAATTACACCCTGAGGAAGCCATTGGGCGTTGTTGCATGTATTTCACCCTGGAATCTGCCCCTGTACCTATTTACTTGGAAGGTCGCCCCAGCATTAGCAGCTGGGAACTGCGTCGTCGCTAAGCCCTCTGAAATAACTCCTGTCACAGCATATTTATTGAGCACATGGGTGAAGGAAGCTGGTTTTCCAGATGGCGTCTTTAACATCATACACGGATTGGGAAAAGAGGTGGGCGACGCTTTAGTTCGTCACCCAAAAATAGCGGCAGTTAGCTTTACTGGAGGTACGGCAACAGGGGCTCATATCGCTTCTGTTACGGCTCCGCGTTTTAAGAAATTGAGCTTGGAATTGGGCGGAAAGAATGCTGCAATCATATTTGATGATTGTGATTTCGACGATGCGCTAGCAACTACCCTGCGTTCCTCTTTCGCAAATCAAGGCCAAATCTGTCTCTGCGGTTCGAGGATCCTGGTCGAGAAATCTATCTACCCGAAATTCCGTGATATGTTGGTCGAAAAAGCGAAGAAGATGAAAGTCGGAGACCCGCAAAATCCCGCAACAAAAATGGGTGCCGTTGTTTCTAAAGATCACCGTGATAAAATTCTTTCGTACATAGAGTTGGCGCGCTCTGAAGGTGGGAAAATCTTATGTGGAGGGTCAGCAACAACGCCAGAAAATGAACCAGATTTGTCTGAAGGCTATTACATTCAACCTACCATTATAGAAGGACTCAATTTTGATTGCCGCGTAAATCAAGAAGAAATTTTCGGTCCTGTAGTGACCATTCAACCTTTTGAGTCAGATGAAGAAGCTGTGTATTTTGCAAATAGCACAGAGTTTGGATTGGCGGCTACCGTTTGGACTAAAGATTTAAAAAGAGCACACAACATGGCGGCGGCATTAGACACCGGAATTGTGTGGGTCAACTGCTGGCTATTGAGAGACTTAAGAACCCCCTTTGGAGGGGTTAAAAACTCAGGCGTGGGGCGAGAAGGTGGGTTCGAAGCGCTGCAGTTCTTTACGGAACCTCAAAACGTTTGTATCAAGCTTTAGTCCTCTAAGAGGTCAAATAAAGCATCAAGTCTCGGGGCTAAGATCACTTCAATTCTACGGTTTCTCGATTTATCCTTTGGGTCAACAGGATGAAACTCTCCCCGTCCAGAAGCTGTGAGAACTGATTGATCAACGCCCGGTTGGGCACTTATAATCTCGAGGACTGAAGTTGCACGAAGTACAGACAATTCCCAGTTGTTATGAGGGAAGCTTGGGGATACTAACTTGTCCGAATCCGTGTGTCCTTCGATAACTATTTCCAAGTCTTCTTGCTCAGCGATCACTGAGCCGAGGGAAGCTAAGAGCTCTATTCCTCTTACATCGACAACTGCCGAGCCTGAAGCAAATAACAATTCTGCATCTAGGCTAACATAAACTTTTCCATTTCTTTGTTCAACGGTTAAACCACTTCCTTCAAAACCAAGGAGAGCCCTTTCTAAACGGTTACGCAACGCTTTAGCAGCTTTATCTCGTGATGCAAGAAGGTTCTCTAATTCTTCAACTCTTGCACTCCTTGACTCAAGTGCAGCGCTTCTGTCCGCTAGATCCTTTTCTAGTTCGAGAAGGGCGTCTTCTCTAATTTGAAGCTGTTGTCTGATTCTATTTACATCTTCAAGGAGGGCTCTGTTTTCTGCATTGAGAGATGACAAACGACCACCACTTTGGTCTGTAAGCGCATCATTTAATTGACGAAGACGAGTGATTTCATCTGTTGATTCAGCTACAAATCGTCCCATTCTGGAAGTATCTGCTGAAAGTTCTTCCCTTGCTTCTGTAAGTGTCTCTACTTGTCCTCTTAGCTCGACAACTTCGATTTCAACATCTTGGCTACTCAGCCTTAGAACAGTATTTTCCTTGTCTATTTGTTCGCAATTATTCTGTAATTCATCGAACTGCTTAGCTGTTACACAACCTGAAAGCAGAATTATTGCAATTAATATTGCGGGGAATGTAGATGTTCTCATAACAGTGCAAGTTCTACACGTTATGAGCTAATTTGACATTTATCCAAGCGTCTTGTTCACACTAAAATGTCAATCTCTAAGATAAATTCTAGTTGATTGGAATCGCAAAGTTTCCTTGAGAAATAGTAACTCCAGCTCCTGCTGTGCTTTGCATATTTCCAGAAAAAGTACCCGTTACATATCCTCCCGCACCAGAAACGATGTACGTAAGTTCCATTGTGATGTTCCCTCCATTAGAGGTAGCATATGTTACAGCAGCCCCGATAGATTCGTATGCACCAGCAGTTCCAGGAGCAGTAGCTAAGTTCATAGGGATCACAACTCCGTTTACCCATCCTGTAGCTGGTTCAGCTATAATGAAGCCAATCTGAGCAGTCGTTACAGACACTCCTGCAATAGCTATACTTGTTCCATCCATCATGGCTGAGGTTGTTGCATCGCCATAAAACTGTTGGCCATTTGCTTTCCAAGCGATAGCTCCTTCACAAGCCTCACAAGATGAACCGCCACAGTCTATGTATAATTCGTCTCCATCTTGAAGACCATTTGTACAATCACCTGTTGTAGGGCAAGCATCACAATCAGAACCTCCACAGTCGACACCAATTTCAGAACCATTCATTTCGCCATCTGTGCATGTTGGACATGGGTCACAGTTAGGTCCTCCACAATCAACACCTTCTTCAAATCCGTTAGGCAAACCATCACCACATAGCTCAGGGCATGCTGGACAACCATCACAACCACAGTCAATTCCGAGTTCACCTGGATCAAGTTGGCCATTGAAAGAAGGGTCGCATGGACCACATTCTCCACCACAATCAACCCATTGCTCACCTAAAAGAGCATCCCACAGGTCATTTTCACAGGGGTCGCAAGGGTCGCAAATAGTACCACCGCAATCGATGAGTTCCTCGCCGTTATTTAACTCGCCATCGAAACAATTTTCGCCGATAAGATTGTCATCGTTTAAACATCCGCTACAAGATGCTAAAAACGAGACAGCGAAGAGGAAAGTAACAAAAGTATTGAAAGAAGATAGGTGCAGTTTCATTGTAGGTGTTTTCTATGCGTATTTTCGACGTGCCGTAAAAACATGTGCTCAAAGATAGGAATAGAATCATATAGATGGATAATCTCAAATGGAAAGCGGCTGAATCTCCTAAAAAAAAGGCTGTAAATGACTTATGTAAGGAGACTGGCTTAACTTATATGGTGGCTCAAATCCTTGTGCAACGTGGGGTTACCACTCTTGTTGAAGCAGAAAACTTCCTCCGTCCAAAGCTTGAAGACTTACACGACCCGGAGACCATGTTAAACATGGAGAAAGCGGTAAAAAGGTTAGATAAGGCTATAAATAAAGGTGAGCGCATCATGGTTTATGGTGATTATGACGTGGACGGCACGACATCCGTTGCGATGGTTTCCACTTTTTTAGAAGGTTTAAACGTCCAGATAGTTCCCTATATCCCCATGAGGTATCAAGAAGGATATGGGGTGTCGAAAGACGGTGTGGATAGGGCTCGAAAGTCTGGATGTACAGTACTCATTACATTAGATTGTGGTACGAAAGATTTTGAAGCATTAGAATACGCAGCAAGCTTCGGGATAGATACGATCGTCTGTGATCACCATCTCCCAGCTGATGAAATCCCCAATTGTTTTGCACTCCTTAACCCGAAACAACCTGGATGTAAATATCCTTTTAAAGAACTCTCAGGTGCGGGAGTAGCCTTTAAAATGTTATCTGCTCTTGTCCCATACATCGGGCTAACTATGGATTCCGTGTATGATCACTTAGATCTATTAGCGTTAAGCATAGGGGCAGACTTGGTTGATATTACTGGTGAGAATAGGATTATGGCTTACCACGGAATGCTCAATTTAAGTGAGCATATGCGACCGGGGATTCGCGCTATGCTTCAGGTTGCGGGAATTGAAGAAGCTCCTAAAACCGTCAGAGATATGAGTTTCAGCTTAGGCCCCAGAATCAATGCTGCTGGACGTGTCGGGCACGCATTAACAGCGGCCAAACTTCTAATGGCCAACGATGAGGGGAGTGCTCTAGAACTGGCGAGTCAGTTAGAGACGATGAATCAGGCAAGGCGTGACATCGATGAGGATTTAACTGTAGAAGCCATTGCTCTGATGGTTGAGCAGCCTCCAGGCAGGTCGTGCACAATTGTTCATGGTGAGGGTTGGCACAGAGGTGTGTTAGGGATTGTCGCAAGCAGGCTTGTTGAACAGCGGTATTGCCCTACAGTTGTGCTTTCTGAGGAGAATGAAGTGCTAACAGGTAGTGCGCGTAGTGTGCCGGGTATAGATATTCACGCTGCTTTCGAAAAGTGCAGGCATCTGATAGAACAATTTGGAGGGCACCCTATGGCTGCGGGTTTAACGATTCGTAAGGAAAATATGGATGCTTTTACTTTAGAGCTAAATGCTGCTATTGCAGCCCAAACTGAAGGCAATATCCCCAAGCCCACAGTCTCTTTCCACATGCCTATTAGCCTGAACGAGTTAAACCCTACAATGTATAAGGAGTTTGAGCGATTGGGACCATTTGGGCCTTGTAATGAGGTTCCCGTTTTTATGGCTGAAGGAGTGGTAACCACTATTCCTCCAAGAACGGTTGGTCATGGTGGGAGGCACTTAAAACTTGTTGTTCAATCTGCGGAAAATCCACTGCATCGATTTGAGGCAATTGGATTTGGAATGGGAGATCGGATTGATGAGGTGAGGGCTTGGAGATCCTTTGACTTGGTGTTCACTCTCGCGAGAAACACATTCCGAGGTAAATCTACTTTGAATTTACACCTGCGTGATATTCGAGTTCACAAATTCGTGTGAACGTGAACGTCTCTTTGAGGGAATGGTATCTTAATGTTGTTTTCTCTGAAAGCAGCATCGATTTTAAAGCGAACATCACTCTCAATTAATTGTCTGTCCCAAGGAGATTTTACCCATCCACGTATCTCAAAAACCAAGGAAGAATCACCAAATGATTTAAAGATCACTTGGGGCTTGGGGGTTTGAACGACTTGGGTTTGGACTTGCATAGAATAAAAAAGAATGTCTGAAACAATCTTAACATCGCTTCCGTAAGCCACGCCGACTTCCACGCTAATACGTGTGGTACTCTGCCCCTGAGTTAGGTTTCGAACCGAGTCACCTGCAATCTTAGAATTAGGCATCACGACAAGGTCTCCGCTAACCGTTTCCACACTAGTGGCACGCAATGCGATGTTTTTTACCTTCACTAGGTCCCCTCCAACTTCTAACTCATCTCCCACCCTGACTCCTCCCTCAAATAGAAGAACGAAACCTGAAATAACGTCGTTAAAGAAGCCTTGAAGACCTATACCCACTCCCACCAATAGAGCCGCAGAACCAGCCCAAATTACAGTGAGGTTAAATCCGAAAATATCGGTCACAAGGAAAATAGTAAAGACGTAGATAATGGTTCTCGCTAGACGGAAAATTAAGAACCTACGGCCTACGTCGATTCTTCTGTTTTTTGAAATTTTATTTAGCGCTTTCTTCGTCAGATAAATCAAAAGTTTACCCGCAATAATTGCAAGAATCACCTCTAAAACTTCTTGAATACTTAAATCATAAGTACCAAGCTGTAGGCTTTTTGAAAGAAATTCGTTAATCATTTCGGTAGTATTACAACTCCAAGAGAAGAGTTAAGGTCTTTTACCATTCTATCAAGGGAGATTTTCTCTCTTAGAAGTCTTGTTGTTTCATCCTCGGAAACATCTTTTAATGCAAGGGCTTGGATTACCTTATCTATGTTACGTTGCACATCAAACAAAAGCAATCTCGTTGTTGCAGACGAAAGGGATTCTTCTAGAACGTCTTCTTCTACAACAGAAAAGATGTGGTGTTTATTCTCCCAATTTTCGCTGAGGCTGTACTTGTGAATTAGACTGTTGGCTGCTTTACTTTGGACTTCCGGAGATGAATCGGTAAAAAACGATGCGGACGTTGGAAGAGATCCATCATCTAAACTTTCAATATATTTAGACAAAATAAATTGTGTGGAATCTTCTTCCATCGTTAACTGATGGGTTTCCATTCGGTGAACGAAAAGCTCAGCAAAAGTAACTTTAGTGTAAACGGGTTCTGTCTCTGGTTCAGCCTGTCCTTCTGTTTCTGTTTTATCTGCCTCCTCAATTTCTACTTCCACCATCGATTCACCATGTTCGAGCAGCAATCGAATAAGATTATCCTCTAAAATATCTCTCTTCGTGCGAACTCTGGCGGGTATTCCCGGTGCCAAATCATCTTCTACATGAGTTGAGAAACTGTCACCTAGAAATGATGTGCTTGGAGAAGAAGTGGGGCTGGGGAGTATGGCCGGTTTTTGAAACTGTTTCGAGCGTTTCGAGTCTTGGACGAGTCGTTTTTGAAGCTCTTTCGCCACCTCTCCTTGAAGTAAATCTTCCGGTAATTTTAAGCGAGCGGCTATTGTTTGAATATAGACTGACCTTTGAATTGCATCTTGCACGCAGGCAATGGTCGTTACAATACTGTGAACCAGCTCCGATTTTTTTAGAGGGTCGTCTCCCGCTTCCTCGCTAAGTATATCTGACTTAAATGCTAGAAAATCTTGGGCGTCTTCGCGGACATACTTCTGCAGCTCCGTTGAGCTGACCTTCTTTGAGTAGCTGTCAGGATCGTCACCGTCAGGGAAGGTCACCACCTTGACGTTCATGCCCTCTGAGAGTAAAATATCTATTCCACGAAGAGCAGCGGCCATACCCGCTCTATCTCCATCAAAGAGAACGGTGACGTTTTTTGTAAAACGTCGAATGAGATGAATTTGACCTACTGTGAGAGCTGTCCCACTAGAAGAAACCACATTTTCGACACCACATTGACTCATGGCCATCACGTCGGTATATCCCTCGACTAACAAGCACATATCCTCCTTACTGATGTGAGGCTTGGCGGCGTGGATCCCATACAGTGCCCGCGATTTATCGTACAGCTCACTTTGAGGACTGTTGAAATATTTCGCGATTTTCTTCTCCGTCTTTAGCGTCCTTCCACCGAATCCTATGACCCTCCCGGTGACATCTTTAATTGGAAACATGACCCTTCCGTGGAAGAAGTCAAATAGTTTTCCATCGCTGCTTTTCTCCTTTCCTAAGCCGGTGGCTATGAGGCGTTCCTTTGTGTATCCAGCCTCCAGCGCGGCGGCAGTCATGACCTCCCAGCCCTCGGGGCAAAATCCTATGTCGTACTTCTCGAGAGTTTCATCTCTGAACCCACGATTCTTAAAGTAGCTAAGTCCTATCGCCTTCCCTTCTTCGGTATTGTGAAGTTGGTCTTTAAGCCATTTCTGAGCCCAAACAACAAGCGCTCCCAAGCTGTCCTTTTCACTTGCAGCAGCAATCTCTTCAGGGCTTTGCTCTCTCTCCTCGATTTCTATATTATAGCGCTTTGCCATAATTCTAAGGGCTTCGGGATAACTCACCTTTTCTTGCTCCATTAAAAAAGTAGCAAGTGAACCACCTTTTCCCGAACTAAAACATTTAAAAATCCCCTTGCTTGGAACGACATAAAAAGACGGCGTTTTCTCATTCGTAAAGGGGCTAAGGCCTCTATAGCTGCTACCTTGCTTTTTTAACTCTACGTATTCACCAATGACGTCTTCTATGACGGCGGTTTGGTGTATTAATTCTACTGTCTCTTTAGGTATCACGAAAGCGAAGGTAAGAAGCGTATTTGTTAATCCTTTCTAAAATTTAGGGTACTTTTAATTGAACACTGAATTATTACAGATTGAAAGCGTAATTTGCGGCAATGCGAGGGATTAAAATATCATGGCTAATTGGTGCAATTGCAGTTGCTGTGTTGTTTATCAGCCTTATACAGGTTAAGTGGTTAAAAACCTCATTGGATTTACAAAAGCAGATTTTTGACCAAAGTGTGGAGCAGCTGTTAAATACAGTTTCTCATTGGATCTTAGTTGAAGCCGATTTCGCATCTCTCGAAATTGATCACGAAAGTGAAGATCTGGGAGATCAACTGATCGCAGATGGTCTTCAACGACAATCCAGAGCCATTTTACTTAGAATGGAAACCCTTCCAATGGATTCACTACTCGCGGTTTATTTAAGTGAGCATGGAATTGAAACGAGTGTCGTTTTCGGGGCGTTCGACAGGTATGGTCAACCCGCCTATCTAGACGAACTCAGCGAAGTTTATCGCGAAGAGCTCGTTGAGAAAGGGTACTCCGTAGGTCTTGGCCCACTACAATTGCGTGTGTACTTTCCTTTTTTAAAACGACATCTCATAAAATCTATAGCAGGAGCTTTTATGCTCTCTGGAGTGATGCTGCTTTTCATTGCGATAGGCTTGGCATATGTAATGCGTTCAGTAATGAACTCTAAAGAACTCGTTAGAATAAGGAGAGAGTTAATGAACAACCTCACCCACGAATTAAAAACTCCTATATCAACAATAGGGCTTGCAAGTGAAGCGTTAGGTGATTCCGATTTACATCTTAATGAAGAGCAAAAGAATTATTACATTTCTATGATCCGAGGCGAAAACAAAAGGCTTGGAGTTCTTGTAGAAAAGGTGCTTCAGGCAAGTCTCTCAGATTCTAAATCGCTCAAACTTTACCCCGTTGAGCTAAACATTCATGATGTCGTCAAGGATGTTGTTCGAAATGTCGCCATGCAAGTGCGAAAGCAAGGTGGTAAAGTTGAGCTTTCTCTAAAAGCCCCGAATCCTATAATCCGTGCTGATAAGATTCATATCACGAATGTTATTTTCAATCTCTTAGACAATGCCATTAAGTACTCTCCCGATGGAGCTCAGATTGAAATCATCTCTGACCAAACAGAAGATGGTGTCGAGCTACGGGTGAAGGACAACGGGGTGGGAATTCCCAAGGAATACATTGGCAAGGTATTTGAAAGATTGTTTCGCGTTCCTACTGGGAACGTTCACGATGTAAAAGGGTTTGGTCTAGGTCTGAGTTATGTGAAAACCGTAATTGAAAGACATGGAGGGCACATATATGTCGAAAGTAAAACTGACAAGGGAAGCACCTTCGTCTTGAAATTAAAATTTGATTCTAACTTAAAATGAGCACATCACCTATACGAGTTTTACTTTGTGAGGATGACCCCAATCTAGGTAAATTACTTTCCGACTACCTCAAGGCGAAAGGATACGAAACTACATGGGCGCAAGATGGCGTTGAGGGTGTCAAACAATTTCACAGAGGAACATTCGATTTCATCATCCTCGATGTCATGATGCCCCGAAAAGATGGCTTTGAGGTGGCTGCTGAAATCCGACACGAAAGCAAGCAAATTCCCATTTTATTTCTTTCCGCAAGAGGACAGGAAGAAGACACTCTTGAAGGTTTTAAAGTCGGAGCTGACGACTACATGACGAAGCCGTTTTCAATGGAAGAGCTCCTTGTGAGAATTCAGGCTATTTTAAGAAGGACTGCATCTCTACCTCAGGCAGGAGAAGAAGTGACAAAATACAAGGTGGGGAAGTTTGATTTCGACTACAATATCCAGCAATTAAATCTTGATGGTGAGACATATAGACTTACTACAAAAGAGAATGAGCTCCTCTTTTTATTAGTGAGAAAACGCAATGGCTTGTTAGAGAGAAACCATGCGCTTGCTGCAATTTGGGGTGATGCCAATTACTTTAATGGAAGAAGCATGGATGTGTACATTGCAAAGCTGCGCAAACACCTTAAAGAGGATGAGAGGATTGAAATACTAAATATTCACGGGAAAGGCTTTAAACTCATAGCTCCTGAGGGGTAATTAGAACCTACTTATTCGTATATTTGCGCCCCCTAAACAGGTTTCTCGTGTCAGATATGATTAAAATACTTGCAGGTACTGAATCTTTAGATTTCGGCAAACGTGTAGCTCAGGCTTACGGCTCTGAACTTATTGATTCAAAGACAACAAGGTTTTCTGATGGGGAATTCTCAGTAAGCATTGAGGAAACCGTTCGCGGGAAAGTGGTCGTCATCGTTCAATCGACGGTTCCACCTTCTGACAATCTTTTCGAACTTCTGCTTTTAATAGATGCCGCTAAAAGAGCCAGCGCTAAAAGCATTATCGCCGTTATGCCTTACTTCGGGATGGCTCGTCAGGATAGAAAAGACAAGCCAAGAGTTGCTATAGGAGCCAAGCTCGTAGCTAATATGCTAATGGCTGCAGGCGTTGATCGTGTAATCACCATGGATCTCCACGCAGATCAAATCCAAGGCTTCTTCGAAGTTCCAGTTGATCACCTATATGGCTCAACCATTTTCCTGAACCACATTAAGAACAACTTAGACATTGCAAATATTTGCATCGCCACTCCTGACACAGGGGGTACAAAGCGTGCAAGCTCATACGCAAAGAGGTTGGGAGTAGATATGGCAATTTGTTACAAGCAAAGAAAAGTAGCAAACGAGGTGGCGGAAATGACTGTAATCGGAGATGTTAAAGGAAAAGACGTGATTATCGTTGACGACATGTGTGACACCGCCGGAACTCTAACTAAGGCTGCCGGTCTTATGATGGAGCACGGTGCACTTTCTGTCCGCGCAATTTGTACGCACGCTGTTCTAAGTGGCCCCGCTTACGAGCGAATTCAAGATAGCGTCCTAACAGAATTGATCGTTACAGACACCATTCCTTTGAAGAAAGGTGCTCAAACAGAAAAAATTAAGGTCCTGCCCGTGCACGATCTATTTGCTCAGGTACTCACATGCCTAATGAGCAATGAAAGTATTAGTACACATTTTATTATTTAAATAGACAATTATGAAAATTGCATCATTGAGCGGTTCTTCTAGAAAGAACGTAGGAAAAAAAGGTGCTTCTGCATTGCGCACTGCGAATCAAGTTCCAGGAGTTCTTTACGGAGGTAAAAACCAAACACACTTTGCTGTGGACGAGGTTAAACTAAGCAAACTCGTTATTAACCCTAACGTATTTGCTGTAGATCTTGATATTGACGGCACAACTACCAAGTGCATCATTCAAGAAGTACAATTTCACCCAGTAACGGATCGCATCGTTCACATCGACCTTCTCGAGATACTTGATGGGAAAGAGATTAAGGTGAATCTTCCTCTTATTTCTGAAGGAAAAGCTCAAGGTGTTATAAACGGTGGGCGTATGGAAACACTTTTCCGTCGCGTCCCTGTTCAAGGTCTTTTCGAAAACCTTCCTGACGCTCTAACCGCTGACGTAAGTCCTCTTAAGATTGGAGACACCCTGCGTGTAAGTGATTTGAGCATCGAAGGATGCCGAATTCTTTTAAACGATTCAGTTCTTCTATTTGCTTGTAAGCTTACTCGTGCTTCTATGTCAGAAGAAGAAGAAGGCGAAGGCGAAGGAGAAGGAGAAGGTGGAGAAGGAGAAGGAGAAGAAGGAGCTTCTAAGGAAGGAGAGAAATCTGAAGGCGGAAAAGCATAATTTAGATGAAATACCTCATTATCGGTCTAGGTAATCCCGGAGCGGAATATGAGGATACTCGACATAATATCGGGTTTAGAGTGGTGGACACCATCGCTGATGCACACGGAGGAGTTTTCTCTTCCGAACGGCACGGCGCGGTGTCCACCATTCATTTTAAGGGCAGAACGATCATTTTGCTCAAGCCTTCAACCTTTATGAATTTAAGTGGGAAGGCGGTCAGGTATTGGATGGATTCTGAAAAAATTCCTGTGGAAAGAATTGTTGTCATCGCAGATGATTTAAACCTTCCTTTTGAAAAAATAAGGCTGAGAGGGAAAGGAAGCGACGGTGGTCACAATGGACTCAAGGATATTCAATCAATTTTAGGGTCGACTATTTATCCAAGATTAAGAGTCGGAATCGGGGACACATTCAGCTCAGGTCACCAAGTAAATCATGTTCTTGGAGAGTGGACCAAAGAAGAAGGACTCATTTTACAAGAAATTACAGTTCGTTCTCAAAAAGCGGTAGAGAGCTTCTGCGCTATAGGTCTAGAAAGATCTATGAATGCTTTCAATACGGATATATAAAAGCTATTCTATCTCGTAAAGATGGTTGTTGCCTATATATGAAATAACCGTATCTGGTAGTAAATATTGCACATCCTGCTTTTCTAAAATAGCTTCTCTGATATAGGTTGAGGAAATCGCAATCATAGGAGCTTCAGTGAAAATAACGGCTTTCGTGGTGTCCAAACTCACTGGTTTATCCATACTTATTGACTGTTCAGGAACCAAGCCGCTCATTTTAGACAACCTTCTTGGATAAACAAGCAATCTGTGGTTTTCGTGAATTGACTTATAATCCTTCCATTTGTGAAGGTTTTCATAGTTGTCCTCACCTAAAATTACAGAAAAACTTACTTCAGGGAACTTGTCCCTCAGATGCTGTAAGGTATCTGCCGTATAGCTAGGTCGTTCTAGTTTGAATTCAATGTCCGAAGAAAAAATAAATGGATTGTCCGCAATAGCAAGCTTCACCATCTGAAGTCTATGTTCCTCTGGAATCATCTCGTCTAACAGTTTGAAAGGACTCGTCGGGGTGACAACGATCCAAACTTGGTCTAACCCCCCTCTATTTACCATGTGATTGGCAATAACAAGGTGGCCTAAGTGAATGGGGTTGAAGGACCCGAAGTAGAGGCCCACCTTACCCTTGTTTGTTCTTCCCGTCATGGCTTTAGAAATTCAACTACGGTATTTATAATTGTTAAAATCGCCTTCTGTAAATCATCATTTACAAGTTTTACGTCAAAAGAATCTGCCAACTGCATTTCTTTGCCTGCCTTCGCTAACCTCCGCACTACATTTTTCTCTGATTCTGTCCCCCTGCCCCTTAGTCTTTGTTCTAGAACTTCCATAGATGGAGGCATTACAAAAACAGACATTGCTGAAGTGCCAAAAACTTTTTTCAAAGCAAGCCCGCCCACAACATCCACATCAAAAACTGGAGTGATTCCCTCAGACCACATTCTCTCTACCTCAGACCTGAGGGTTCCATAGCAAAGTCCAGGATATACCTCTTCCCATTCTATAAAATCACCATTGTTGACTTTAGAATCAAATTCTTGCTGAGTTAAGTAATAATACGCCTCTCCATTTTTCTCATCACCTCGTGGAGGTCTGGTCGTCGCGCTGATACTAAATCCGAGTGATAGTTTTGAAGGAGTCATTAATCCCTTGACCATCGTAGTTTTACCCGCACCTGAAGGCGCGGAGAAAATAATTGCTTTGCCATTTCCTATAGGGGCTAATCCAGTAGGCATCTTTAAAGTACGTTTAAAACTTGTTCTTTAATTTTCTCAAGCTCGTCCTTCATTCTCACCACAAGCCTTTGAATATCTGCATCGTTTGCCTTTGAACCTAAGGTGTTGATTTCCCTTCCTATTTCTTGAGCAATAAAACCAAACTTCTTTCCTTGTCCCACCCCATCTTTCAAGACATCATCAAAATGGTCACAGTGAGCTGCAAGTCTTGACCTCTCTTCAGCAACGTCGGTTTTCTCAATATAAAACAAGACCTCCTGCTCAAATCTATTCTCATCAATTTTAGATCTGTCAATTACTTCTTCAAGATTTGCCTTAATCCGTGATCGTATACGTTTTAATCGAGCATCTAAAAGTGGGTCAAGATTCTTGGACTCTTCGCTGATAATCGATATGCCCGCCTTAAAATCTTTTTCTATTGACGCTCCTTCTACCTCTCTAAAGTTGTCAAATGCATCGAGGGCTTTCCCTACTATCTCCTCTACTTTAGACCAAACATCCTCATCTAGCTCTTCCCTGGGGTGCTGAAGCGCGTCTGGCATTTTAATCGCTATCGCGAGCAGATTATCCGTCTTTTGGTCTGATTCAACAGCAATATTTTCAAGCTGTGAAATATACGATTTGACAAGCTCCGTATTTATTTCATGCTTGGACTCCGAAGGGTCGGTTTCATAACTAAGGAAAAAATCGCATTTCCCCCTAATCACTCTTGATCTTAAAAGCTTTCTAAGTTCCATTTCCTTCTCTCTGAAAATTCCAGGAATCCTAGCGTTTAAGTCAAATTGTTTGCTATTTAGCGAACGTATTTCAACTGAATACTTGCGGTTTGTGACAACTCCCTCAGCCTTTCCGTAACCTGTCATAGATCGAATCATAGCCCAAAGATAAGCCGTACCTTTGTCCACTATGCCTAGCTTAAAAGAAATTCAAGCCCCAGTAAGAAAAGATATGCAGGTTTTTTCCGGGCATTTTAGAGAAGTGCTTAGGTCTGACGTTCCATTGTTAGACACCATTATGCGCTACATCGTAAAGCGAAAGGGGAAACAAATGAGGCCGCTATTTGTATTTTTAACTGCAAAACTTCATGGAGAGGTTGTGGAGAAAACGCACACTGCAGCTTCGCTAATCGAAATGCTACATACAGCTACTTTAGTTCACGATGATGTTGTGGATGAGAGCGATAAAAGGAGGGGGTTCTTTTCGATACAAGCCTTGTGGAAAAAAAAAGTGGCCGTTTTAGTGGGAGATTATCTGCTTTCTAGGGGGCTGCTCACAGCTGTCGATGCTGAAGCATTTGATCTGCTGAAACTGACATCTAGAGCGGTGAAGGAAATGAGTGAGGGGGAGCTTCTTCAGATTGAAAAAGCCAGAAGGCTAGATATTACTGAGGACGTTTATTTTGAGATTATTAGGCGTAAGACCGCATCTTTAATTGCTGCTTGTTGTGCCTGTGGAGCGGCGTCAACAGGTGGGGATTCTGATCAGGTTGATGTGATGTGGAAATTTGGAGAGAAAACTGGTTTGGCCTTTCAGATAAAAGACGATTTGCTGGATTTGGGAGATGGAAAGAGGACGGGGAAACCTACAGGGCAGGATATACGCGAGAGAAAACTAACTCTGCCACTGATTCATACGCTCCAGGTTGCCGATGGTAGCTCTCGAAGACGTTTGCTTAAACTTGTGAAAAGAGCTCCGAAAGATCCCGAGGCGGTGAGAGAGGTGATGGATGCCGTTTTAAACGGTCCTGGATTAAAATACGCGAGAGAAAAGATGATGGTTCTGCGAAATGAAGCCGTGGAAATCTTAAATGATTTCGCAGACGGGGAAGCTAAAAAGGCCCTCATTGACATGCTCGATTTTACGATCCAAAGGAGCAAATGAAAAAGGTATTTATATTCGCGATAATTGCAATGGTGACATCCTATTGTGGGGTGATCTCTAATGAGAAGACTGAGGGAAAATCAAATCGAGTTGAGATAATTTCAAATTGGGCTGACGGGACAGTGAGGGAGGAGAGAATTTATCTTGAAGGTGATGTCGTAAATGTTATGACTTACTTCGAAAACTTTAAAGTAAACACAAAAGGAAGGGTGAAGATTGTGGGTGAAGAGGAGGTTAGAATTGGAACTTGGAGCTCTTATTATAAAAACGGAACTCATTGGTCAGAAAGTGAGTATTCAAACGGAGTGAGTGATGGGAATTATCAGACTTGGCACCCCAACGGAAACCCTAATATTATAGGCTATTACAGCAATGGGGTAGCGACTGGACAGTGGACTTTTTTCGACACAACAGGCACGGTTGTAAAACAGTACGACGTTACGCCAGGGTAACATATTATTTTATACGGTTTTCCACATTTTCTCGTTGAGTGTTTAATGATAAAAAAGCTCAGTGAAAACTCTTGGCTTTTAACTTGCAGTACGTTAAGATTATGCCTCATGAAAACCTCTTTTGCCCGTCTGTTTCTTTTTACTTGTAGTTTTCTAACTCTACTAAACGTTCAAGCAGAAAACCTAGCTTCTGCAGAAGAATATATTTCAACCTGGAAGAGTGAGGCTGTAAGGCAGATGAATCTTTACAAAATACCAGCAAGTATTACACTGGCTCAAGGAATATTAGAGAGTGGAAACGGCGTAAGTGAACTCGCAAAAAAATCCAACAATCATTTCGGAATTAAATGTCACGCTGGTTGGGAAGGTGGTCGAACGTACCATGATGATGATGAAAAGGGAGAGTGTTTTAGAGTGTACGATCATCCACGCGACAGTTATGAGGATCACAGTAAGTTTCTCTTGAGGACTCGGTATTCGGAGCTGTTTGATTTGGACTTAGAAGATTATAAAGGATGGGCGAAGGGTTTGAAAAAGTGCGGGTATGCAACCAACCCTAAGTATTCAAATTTATTAATCACGCTGATAGAGCGTCATGATTTACATCTCCTTGACTCTGAGGAGATCGAAGATGTTGCCATTGCTCTTGTGAATCCAACCGATGATGTAACGGAGAAGCCTGAAACATTAAATAACAATCCAACGGCGTATATTGGAATTCAACGTCAAAGACGCGATGTAAGAACTACTGACCACGGAGTACAATATATTCTGGCTCGAAAAGGTGACTCTCCTAAAAGCCTAAGTCAAGATTTAGAAATGATGGCATGGCAGTTCCTCCGATACAATGAGGTTTCTAAGGATTATCTCTTTTCTGAAGGCGAGAGGGTTTATTTACAGCCTAAAAAGAATTATGCAGCCTACTCTTGGTATGTCGTTCGTTCAGGCCAAACTCTTTGGGAAATTTCTCAGATATATGGAGTTAAAACATCTGCTTTAGTGAGAAAAAACAACTTATCGAAAAATGGCTCTTTACGAACTGGTCAAAAGCTCAGCCTTAAATGGTCACTCACAAAAGAGGGTAATCTTCCGTGGTATGCGAAAATGATAAAGTCAGATAAAACCAATTTGGAATAAGTAACTTAGCGAAGTATCTAATTAAGAGAAAAAATGCCTTTTTACCAGAAATTAGGGGAAATTCCTCACAAGAGACATACTCAGTTTCGAAGAGAAGACGGAGCGCTTTACAGTGAGCAGGTATTCGGCACAGCAGGCTTTACTGGAGTCACATCCATTTTATATCATTACAACAGCCCAACCATGGTAAAAGAAATCCTGGGCAGTGTAGATGTGAGGCCTAAGATTGCCGTCGAATGTAATTTGAAATCTAGAAAATTAGAAGGGTTTAATGTGAAGCCCGGGAAAGATTATCTCGATTCAAGGGTGCCTATTATGTTTAATGTTGATCTCGATATTGAACTCGCTTCGCCTCCTAAAGTGGAAGAAGAAGTCTTCTATAAAAATTCGGATCAAAATGAAACCATTTTTGTTCATCATGGCCAGGGAGTTCTAGAAACCACTTTTGGTAATATGGATTTTAGTGAGGGTGACTATTTGGTAATTCCCAAAGGGATTATCTACCGATTTAAGTTTGAGTCGGATGAAAATAGACTCCTGATCGTGGCTTCTGCCGCACCTGTCTTTACTCCCAAACGCTATAGAAACAACTTCGGACAGCTTTTAGAGCACAGTCCTTTTTGTGAACGTGATTTTAGGACTCCGAGCAAGCTCGTTGTCAACGACGAACTGGGCGAATACTTAGTGAAAATTCGAAAAAACGGAATGATTCACGACTATATCTATGCAAGCCATCCATTCGATGTGGTGGGTTGGGATGGATATTTATTCCCCTACGCATTTAACATCAAGGATTTTGAACCTATTACAGGACGGGTACATCAACCGCCACCTGTACACCAAACTTTTGAATCTGCATGCTTTGTGATTTGCAGTTTTGTCCCGCGCCTATATGATTATCATCCCAAATCAATTCCAGCTCCTTATTTCCACAGCAACATAGATTCGGATGAGTTGCTTTACTATGTTAATGGTGATTTTATGAGTCGTGTGGGTGTACAACCCGGACAACTCACGCTACACCCGGCTGGGATTCCGCATGGACCGCATCCTGGAACCCGCGAAGCCAGTATAGGAGAAAAAGATTCTCCTGAGACGGCTGTTATGGTTGACACTTTCAAACCACTACACCTCACTCAACAAGCATTAGACCTTGAAGATCCTGAGTACTATAAGTCTTGGGTTAAATAAAAATATTATGTCACAGAATAAAATTCCAACCTTAGATAAGATTATTCCTGAAGCTGAAGATTTTCTGCCAATATTAGGAACGGATCACATAGAAATTATTGTCGGAAATGCCAAGCAAAGTGCATTTTATTATATGACTGCATGGGGATTTCAACCGCTTGCTTACAAAGGTCTTGAGACTGGAAGCAAGGACTCTGTTTCTTATGTTTTAAAGCAAGGTAAAATCATACTTGTTCTAACTACCCCTCTGAAATCAGGCGGCGAGTTAAACAACCATCTCAATGACCACGGTGATGGAGTGAAGTGTATATCTCTGTGGGTTGAAGATGCTCGTAAAAGCTATGAGGAGACCACTAAAAGAGGGGCAAAAAGTGCATTTGAACCTAAAGTTTTATCTGACGACAGTGGTGAAGTTGTTTTAAGTGCTATTCACACGTACGGAGAAACTTTGCACGTATTTGTTGAGCGACATAATTACAAAGGAGTCTTTATGCCCGGATATCGCGCCTGGAACCCGGAGTATGCTCCAGGTGACACGGGTCTGCTTTTCATCGACCACATGGTGGGGAATGTCGACTGGGGACAAATGAACAAGTGGGTTGATTTTTATAACAAAATCATGGGCTTCGCTCAAATTATTTCTTTCGACGATAAAGATATATCCACAGAATACACAGCCTTAATGTCTAAGGTGATGAGCAATGGAAATGGTCGAATTAAATTTCCCATTAACGAGCCGGCCAAGGGACGGAAAAAATCTCAAATTGAAGAATATATTGACTATTATGAAGGTTCGGGATGCCAACACATTGCCGTGGCGACAGATGACATCATAAAAACCGTAACCGCTTTAAAAGCCCGTGGAGTAGATTTTCTTTATGTTCCTGAGACATATTATGACACTGTCCAAGAGAGAGTAGGTGAAATCGACGAAGATCTTGAGTCTTTAAAAAAACTTGGCGTTTTAATCGATAGAGATGAAGAGGGCTACCTACTTCAAATCTTCACAAAACCGGTTTTAGATCGACCTACAATGTTTTTTGAAGTGATCCAAAGATGTGGGGCTACTTCATTCGGAAAAGGAAACTTCCAAGCTCTTTTTGAAGCCATCGAAAAGGAGCAAGAGAGCAGAGGAACTCTATAATTTTGAACCCCGTCCTTCAAGTTAAAAATCTAACTGTTGCCTTCGACAAGGTCGTTGTTAAGGATGTGAGTTTTAGTGTATATCCTGGTCAGACAACTGCAATTGTGGGTGAGTCCGGTTCGGGTAAAACTGTAACTTCTACGGCCGTTATGGGATTATTACCGCCTTCAGGCACGATAGTCTCTGGGGAAATAACAGGCGTAAATCGTTTGGATTATATAAAAAACGGTTCCCCTGTAGGCTCAGAGATAAGCATGGTTTTCCAAGACCCGATGTCTTCATTAAACCCCTCTATGCGTGTAGGGAAACAAGTGGGAGAGTCTCTGCGAGTTCATTTGGGGATGAGTGTCCGGGAAGCTACTCAAAAGGTGGTCGAGCTTTTTACAGAGGTTGAATTGCCATCACCAAGAGAGGCTTTAAATAAATATCCCCACGAGTTAAGCGGAGGCCAAAAACAAAGGGTGATGATCGCCATGGCTTTAGCTTGTGAACCCTCCATTTTAGTTGCCGATGAGCCAACCACGGCGTTAGATGTAACGGTTCAGGCTACGATACTAAATCTTCTGCAGAAACTACAAAAAGAACGCAACTTGGGCGTGCTGTTTATCTCACACGATTTAGAAGTTGTTAGGTCTATAGCCCAAAACGTTGTTGTTATGAGGTACGGGGAAATCGTTGAGCAGGGAATCTGTTTAGATGTTCTCGACAGTCCATCACACCCTTACACCATAGAACTCATTAACTCCAGGCCAAAAAAGACTTGTGAAGGCGGTGTTGAAAGTCAGCAATCACTCATCGAGGTGAAAAACCTTGGCCTAGAGTTCACCACCTCTCGCAATTTTTGGGGGAGTCCTACTAAACGTTTTAAAGCTGTTGATGACGTTTCTTTTATAATCAATACAGGAGAACGAGTGGGTATTGTCGGTGAAAGCGGTTGTGGTAAATCAACTTTGGGGCTGTTAATGCTCGGTTTAGAAAAGCCAAGCAAAGGAGAGGTTGTATGGAAAAACAAAGTGCTTAATGTTGAGGATAAAAAGTCTATGAAGGAATTCCGACGGGAAGCCCAACCCGTTTTTCAGGATCCCTTTAGCGCCTTAAATCCCAGAATGAAAATTGGGAAAGCCATTTGTGAAGCAATAAGACAAACTGTCGAAGGAAAAAAATTGTCGAGTTCCCAGCAACTCAAGGAAGCGAAGTCGCTGTTACTCGAAGTGGGATTACAAGAGGAAGATTTGGAAAAATTCCCAAGTTCTTTCAGTGGCGGAATGAGGCAAAGAATTGTCTTAGCAAGGGCACTTGCCGTTAAGCCCATCTTTTTAATTTTAGATGAAAGTGTCGCTGCACTTGACCTGCGAATACAATCACAAATCTTGGAATTGCTCTCAGCAATACAAAAAAATCGATCGTTAGCATACTTATTTATATCTCACGATTTAGATGTTATTCGCGCTGTTTGTGACCGAGTTCTTGTAATGAAAGATGGGAGGATAATCGAAGAGGGTTCAACAGAAGAAGTCTTTAATTCCCCTGTTGATTCATATACAAAACACCTTCTTGAAAGCCGACCAGGAAAGCTTAATTTCGCATCATGAACGACACTAACCACGAGACATTAATTCTTAAAAGTCTCGAAGAGGGTATACTCACTCTTACTATTAACCGTCCCAAGCAACTGAATGCTTTAAACAGCGCAGTAATTGCTGAACTTTCTACTGAAATGGATTCAGCAGAAAAGGATGCCGAAGTCAAGGTCATTGTTCTCACAGGATCTGGCGAAAAAGCGTTCGTAGCGGGTGCAGATATTGTTGAGTTCGCAGAATTTTCTCCTCAGGAAGCAAAGAAATTAGCTTCTTTAGGCCAAGCAAGTTTATTCAACAAAATTGAAACAGCCTCGAAACCTGTTATCGCTGCTGTAAATGGTTTTGCACTTGGAGGGGGGTTGGAGTTAGCAATGGCTGCCCACATTAGAATCGCATCTTTTAATGCAAAACTAGGATTGCCCGAAGTGAGCCTGGGAGTGATCCCTGGCTATGGTGGGACCCAAAGGCTTGCCCAATTGGTTGGAAAAGGAAAGGCAATGGAAATGATTCTTTCAGCCGGCATGATTGGTGCAGAAGAAGGCGCGGGATGTGGCCTTATTAACAAAGTTGTCGAT
>Ga0308019_10000222_pt1 | contig 35345 bp, 38 predicted proteins | sample Neamet284_FD_203135 | JGI IMG/M metagenome (GOLD analysis project Ga0308019, IMG submission 203135) | Marine microbial communities from water near the shore, Antarctic Ocean - #284 | ecosystem: Environmental > Aquatic > Marine > Unclassified | place: Southern Ocean | collected 2014-10-01
CGATTCTGTATTTGTCCATATGCGTCTGACTTTTGATTGATATTCATAGAGGAAAGTATAACGTCCATTACTATATATAATTTCAAATGGAAATGAATACGTAACCAAAGCTGGCAAACCAATAGACGTACATCTTACATCTGGTTGATCGTAGTAAGGTAAGTATCGCTCTAACCAGTCCTTTCCTTCTTGTGTTAGAGACATGGAATATTTTCTAAAATCAAGCTCTTGTGTGGCTGTCCAAATTCCAGATATAGCCTCAGGTTTTATAATTTTAGATAAATTTTCTGTTGATTTATACTCTTGCTCACGCACTGCTTTCCATGGGCCCGGCTCTTCTTTTTGTGCAGCTGCTCCTTCTTGCTGATACCTACCTTCAATTTGTTTATTTATTAGATTACCAGTCAATCGACGATTAAAAACAAACCCCCTCACATCACGACTATCTGCAAGAATTTCTATCTTATTTTTTTTAATATTAATTTCAACTGGACCACCTTCAAGATAGGCCTCCCAAGTTTGATCATTCTTTTCAATTTCCAATAAACCAACTAACGTCCTTTTTTTATCTTGCAATGAAAGAATCCAGCGGCCCTCGAAATCAAATTCATTAGCTTGTAAAATACAACAAGGTATAAATAAAATAATTAGTCTTATAAAGAATTTTAGATTTATCATGGCTATTATCCTGGTGCCCGATCAATCAAAATAGTTCCATCGGATAATGTAACTTTTATTATTGATAACATTTTACGGCCATCATGCCCGGGATAACCCTCAACAATAATTTTATCCCCTTTACTGATGATATCTTTGGTCCATCCTTTTCTTGCTAGCCAGACTACTGGTGATCCTCTTAAATCCCAAGTCTCACTTTTGTTATCCGCCGTCTTTACAGACATTAGGTAACGAACATGTGGGTTTTTAAACCAAACTTGTTGAATATCTCCATGCAGTACGATTGTTTTTTCGGCTGTAAATTCAGCTGTAAAGGAATGATGCGCCAAAGCAACGCCAAAAAATAAATAACTGAAGATCAATACCAGATTAATTGATTTGAACATAATTACAGATAACCTCATTAATGAATTCCAAGTGCAATCTTTATCGCAAAATTTTTCAGATAAGGAATTTTGTTAAATAAACGCATTCCTAAGTTTCTAAAATCTCCGACAAAATCAGAGCGTATTAAAAATAATTTATTGAGAGAATCAACAAAGCTTAGCATCATCCAATTCGCTCCTTTTCTTTCTCTCTCATAAGATCTCAACGAGAGTTTATCACCAATATACTCATTTCTATTAAGAGTTTTATTAATAGTAGCAACCAAACAATCGGCATCTGCAATACCCATATTGACTCCTTGTCCTGCGAGCGGATGAATACTATGAGCTGCATCACCTACCAAAACAAAATTTTTGTCGATATAGCTTGAAGCATGCTGATATTTCAGATCAAAGCTTGCACGTTCACTGATGACCCTTAAATCACCCAAAGCATAATCCGTAGATTTTGTTAATAATTTACCAAGCTCCCGATCATTTAATGTGGCATTAAATGCAATTTTTTCTGCTGTTGTTGACCAGACTACTGAGGCTTTGTTTTTACCTAAAGGCAATAAAGCAATTGGTCCTTCAGGTAAAAATCTCTGCCAAGCAGTATCAAGGTGATCTTTTTCTGCCGCGACATGAACAACAAAAGCACTTTGTGAATAGTGATGCTTTTTTAAATCAATATTGAATAATTTTCGAGTCAAAGAATTAGACCCATCGGCACCAATCAATAAATCTGCGCACATAGACTCACTATCTGAAAAATGAATATCAACTCCATTATTATGCTTACTTTCATTTATCGAGGTAATTTTGGTGTCGTAATGTAAAGAAATATCTAAGGAACCTATTAACGTCTGTAATTCGGTTTTAAGTAGATTATTTTCGACAATAAATCCTAATTCAGAAAGGCCTAATGCCATTGCTTCAAAGCTAATCGCCGACATGCCATCAGCAACATCTGATGCATCCCACACTCTCATATTCGAATAAGGATAAGCGCGTTTCTTAATCACCTCTTGCCAAATACCAAGACGCTGAAAAATCTTAATTGAACCTAAAGATAAAGCAGATACTCTCAAGGCAATATCCTCATCATTATATTCAGAGGGCTCACCAACATCGACAACATGAATATGATATTTTTTGCTAAACGAAGATTGAGCCAATAATGCTGCAGTTGTTAATCCAACAATACCAGCGCCTACTATAACTATATGATCATTCTTCTTCATTAAATGCTACCCCTCGAGATAAGCGGGGCAATCTGCCTGATAAACCCATGGCATGCTTGACAAAAAATTTTCTAAACCCAGGAATTAAATCAAAATACATCATACCGGCATTCCTAAGAATTCGAACCGATCTCCTTTTACTACCAAATAATCTTACCAAGCCATCGGTGAAAAACTTTAGTTTTTTATGGTCATGTTGTCGCAATTCTGAATACTCTACTAATAAATCAATATTACCCAAATCACTCTTATCTTTTAGCGTTTCTTTGTATATACAGTCAGCTAAAGTCGCCACATCACGTAACCCTAGATTGAACCCCTGTGCTGCAACTGGATGCAGGCTATTGGCAGCATTTCCTATTATTACGCTGCGTTGTGAATATAATCTTTGCGCTTCTGTTAATGCTAAGGGGTAGGAATAACGCTCACCCAAACTACTAAAGAGACCTAAACGCAAGCCAAAAACTTCTTGCATAGTACTTAGGAAAGTATTTACAGATGCAGACATTAAAGTCTCTGCATTCTTTGTCGGTACTATCCAAATAAAAGCAGCTCGGCCATTATTTAATGGCAGTAAGGCTATTGGTCCTGATTCTGAGAACCTCTCAAAGGCCATACTAGCTATGGGTTTTTCAGTTAATAAATTCCCAATTATGGCAACTTGCTCATAATTAGTCTGCTTCATACTAATGCCTAAATAATCACGAATATCTGAATTTGCTCCATCTGCCGCAATTAATAATTGACTGGATATACTGTTTTTCGAATCTTCAGATTTAAATTCTACATTACAATAATCTTCCTGTGATTCAATTGAGGTTATTTCTGCAGGACAAAAAAAATGAACATTCTTTTTCTTTTTAGCATTACCCAGTAAAACATCACCTAATACTCGATTTATAACAACATAACCTAGCGCATCAACTTCTTGTTCCTCAGCGGTTACATGAGAAAAACCAAATCTACCTCGATCAGATACATGTATTGATTTAATTGGTGTAGCCGCATCGAGAATTTGATCCCATAATCCCAGGGCAGTAAACATACTTTGACTGCTTCGAGACAGCGCTGTAGACCTGTCATCAAAACTGGGTTGTAACTGATCATCACGTCGTACTTTTTCAATAACTGCGATACGAAGATTTAAAGAAGAAATTGCCAATGCCATACTGGCACCAATCATCCCACCACCAGCAATAACAACATCAAAGTCAGTTTGCATTGAGGACTGCATTAACCGGCCATCATTAATTCAATTTTGGCAGGATCTTTAACTAAAGATCGAGTTAGTACTTCGGGCGTATCATTTTTAACCAAAACCATATCTTCAATTCTTACTCCGATATTTCTGTAGCGTCTTGGAATATCATTCTCATTGCCAATATAGATCCCTGGCTCAATTGTAGTGACCATTCCATTTTCTAATAAGCGCCATTCCTCATCGACTTTATAATCACCAACATCATGGACGTCCATCCCTATCCAATGTCCAGTTCTATGCATAAAAAACCGTCGATAAGCTTCGCTTTCTATAAGTTTTGAAACCTTTCCTTGTAAAAGACCAAGATCCAACAAGCCTTGTGTAATAACTTTTACCGCTTCATTATGAGGATCATTAAAATGATTGCCTTTTTTTACTTTACTGATGGCTGACAGTTGCGCCTCTAAAACAATATTATAAATATCGAGTTGCGCTTGGGAAAAGCGACCATTGACTGGAAAAGTTCTGGTTATATCTGATGTGTAATATTTTAATTCACAACCAGCATCAATTAAAACCAAATCACCATCTTTAAGTTCTGTTTTATTTGAAACATAGTGCAAAATACAAGCATTTTCTCCACCAGCAACAATTGGATTATACGAATGCTCAGCATCAAATTTTCTAAATTCATGAATAAATTCAGCTTCTAATTCATATTCAAACATCTCAGGATGTACTTTCTTTATAGCAATTTCATGCGCTATTACGGCTATCTTTGCAGCATTTTTCATTGCACTAATTTCAGCTTTACTCTTAAACAAACGCATATCATGCAGTAAATGATCTAAAGATATCATTTCTTGTTGAGATTGATTTCTTGATGATTTGAGACTCTTTGAGCTCAACCATGAACTTAATTTATTATCAAACTCTCCATCTCTATGCATTGGGTAATAAATATATTTTTTTGATTGAATAAGAGCAGGTAATATTTCATCAATATCATCGATTGGATAAGCATCATCCACTTGAAAATCACTCATCGCCCCCTCTGGACCATAACGTTTACCATCCCATTGCTCTCTCAGTCTATCGCGTTCCTGGCAGAATAAAATGAATTCTCCCTCTGTTCTTCCTGGTATAAGAACGAGCACTGCATTGGGTTCATCAAATCCTGTAAGATAAAAAAAGTCACTATCTTGCCTGTAACGATATTCAATATCTCGACTCCTATTTTTAGGAGTTGCACTTGGTATGATGACCAAGGAGTGATCCTCGATCATTCGCATAATTTGTTGCCGTCTTTTTCTAAATTCAGATTTATGCATCGCAATCAATCACCATTTTTCTAATTAAGCTCTTTTTGATTCTTAATTTTTTTTTCAACTATGTCATCACGAAAATCAGCAAGCTCTTCATAAATCAATTGAACACTAACTCGGATGTACTCCATTACTTCATTGAAAGCAGTCTCATTATCCTCTTCATCTGCCTCTTCATTTGCCGTGGCACGAGTAATCTCAAGGAAGTCTTTAATAATAATATCTAAAGGATCTTGGTTTAAATAATCTTTTAATTTTTTGGGTTTTTTACCCGTCACAATGCCATGCAAGAATCCATCACACCATTGAGAAATAGCTTCCGTCCTTTCAGTGATATTGCGCTCTTCACCCGGTAAAAATAATTCGAATTCAGATTGTCTTTCAACCAACTGCGCCCAAGTATCTTTAAAAAGATCTTCCAGCATTAATTCGCAATGATCTCTAGATGTATTTTCTAAAGAGATATTTTCAAATATTTGTTCCACACAGAGATTAAATGCACTTGGCCCAAGAACTGCTAGCCTGCCACATAATAGACCATGAGATTGGGCACAGAACCAGCTTGAACCACATGAATTCAGACTTCTCTCTAGATCTGAAAAATTTATTGAATATTTGCTCATAAATTAACGCATCGTAGTAATTTTGTACCTTAAAAATACATGATCCCATTTATCTTAATTGTTGACTACAGAAAATATTATAATGATGATTGATTATCTGCTCACTGATCTTTATATTAGGCTTATGAATAAAAATTCAACTTTAAATTTCGAGAATGACCTCAAGCGACTCGAAGGTCGTCTTGATGATCTTGTCCATGTCTGTGATCGCCTTCAAAGCGAGAATAAATCCTTAAAAGAACAACAAGATTCTTTATCAAAAGAAAGGGCAACTTTATTACAAAAAAATGAACAAGTCAGAGGGCGCGTAGAGGCCATGATCATAAGATTGAAGTCAATGGAGCAAGGTAACTAATTTAAATGAATCGGAGTCGAATCGAATGAGTGAAATGTATGCGCATGTGAGTGTCAAGATTCTCGAAAAGGAATATCAAATATCATGTCTTGCAAGTGAGCGTAACGCACTACTAGATTCAGCTGAGGCATTAAACAAAAAAATGCGAGAAATCAGGGACAGTGGCAAAGTCGTTGGCTTGGATAGGATCGCAGTCATGGCGGCATTGAACATGGCTCATGATTTAATTCAAGCGGAAACAAAAGATCAAGCAATAGACAGCTCTCTCGGTAACAGACTTAAGATAATGACCGATAGGGTCGATTCAATATTAGGTGGTAATAAACAACTTGAACTCTAACTAATTTCATTTAAAACTCTTTAAGATAAAATCTCCTGCGATGTTCGATATAAACCTGGATACCTTCGATCCTAACTCTATATTTCGGGGTCATGTTCTGTGAATACATTTGTGCAAAACCACATATTCGTGGAAAGCCTGTTGTAGTCTCGGCTAACCCCACTTGATTCTCCGGTTCGAGAGCAACGGTTTATAACGGCATATGCGGGAGATTTTTTTCTTTACTCGTTAACCAACAAAAGAAATATGAAAAATCCTAAACAAAAAATAAGACAACTAGCACTCGCAAGACGTCGCTCTCTTAATAGGAATGAAAGAATAGATGCATCAAGAGCTATTTCAGATAAAGTCATAGCATCCAGTTATTTTGTTGAAGCTAAGAGTATTGGTTGTTATCTATCTATGAACGAAGAAGTAAATACCGAATTTCTGATAAAAGTCATTATGGATAGTGATAAATCACTTTTTCTCCCTAAAGTACAAGCAGATGCAACCATCAATTTTATCCATACAAACAAAAATACTAAATACTCAAAAAATCAATTTGGCATAAAAGAACCCATGGGCAATAAAGACTATGCTACAAAAGACATAGATTTAATTCTTGTTCCTTTGGTCGCTTTTGATATAGAAGGAAACAGAATTGGGATGGGTGGTGGCTATTATGACAAAAAATTTCAGGATCTAGGTCACGATGATAAAAAACCTATACTTATTGGCATCGCATTTAATTGTCAGCAATTTAAAAAAATACAATCAGATAAATGGGATGTTAGTCTTAGGCATGTATTTACCGAGTCGGGATGTATTTTCTAAACAATTTCTAGCAATAAACACAAATTAATTAGGTGAAATTAATGGATCAAGATACAAAGAAACTAAGTGTTGCGAAAGCAGCTCTAGAATACATTCATCATGACTGCATCTTAGGAATGGGCACAGGCTCAACAGTAAATTACTTAATTGATCTCATCCCAAATATTAGAAATAAAATTACCTCAATTGCCTCAAGCTCAATTGAGACCGAAAGACTCCTTCGAGCTCATGGCTTTGATGTATCATCACTTAGTGAAATAGGCAGTCTTGATCTTTATATAGATGGAGCAGATGAGGCAACTAGTAACCTGCATCTCATTAAGGGTGGAGGGGGAGCGCTTACGCGTGAAAAAATCTTAGCTGCTGCATCACGAAAATTTGTCTGCATAATTGATGATACAAAGTTAGTTCCTTTCCTAGGAGATTTTCCATTACCTATTGAAGTTATTCCGATGGCTCGATCGTTTGTCTCTAGAGAGATCATTAAGCTTAAAGGGCAACCTGTCTGGAGGGAAAATTTCATTACTGATAATGGCAATGAGATAATTGATGTACATAATCTTAAAATTACCAATCCCATCGAATTTGAGAATTTAATAAACCAAATTGCTGGTGTTGTAACAGTTGGAATATTTGCACATCGGCCAGCTGATGCATTATTAATCGCTAATGACGATGGCATCAAAGTAATAGAAGAAAATAATTAAATATAAATTTATTGCAAAGATAGACTTACAAACTAATAACGATGTTTATTGAATCGACATTTCTCACTGCAATAAATAACATTGTCCCAATTATTTCGCCATTTTTTTCGCCACTGGAATGAAAAATTACATACCGGACATATCTTTTCGCTCAATGATAAATTTTTCACTGCAGCTCAAGAGAGTAGTGCAAGAATTCATCATCTAATTCATAGCCAAGAGATTCGTATAATGATTGACCGATATGATTGTCTTTTGCCGTAGAAAGTTCCAAGCGAGCGTATCCATTTAATTTTGCATATTCACTGGCACAATCCATCAGCTTCCTACCAATACCCTCGCCTCTCCTTTCTTGCTCTACATAGAGATCATAGAGAATCAATATGGGCACTGCACTAACCGAGCAAAATGATGCATACAATTGAACAAAGCCATTTAATTTTCCAGGACACTCTTCAAAAACAAAGACCACAGATTCATCTTTATTTATTCTTTCTTTAACAAAGTTATAAGCTAATTTTTCATCGGATGGTTGCTCGTAGAAAACACGATACAAATTAAAAAGCCTAGCTAATTCTTCTAAGTGATTTTGTTCTACTCTTATTATTTTTGGCATAATTGAAACTCATAGTCTTATAATTTATATATGAATTAATAATATACCTAAATTTTAGTAACTTTTTTCATTAGTGCACAAAAAAACAAGCAACTCACACTAGATTAAGAGTTACACAAAAAATTAAATTTTATAACGGAGGAGATCTCTCGGTCATTACGCGAAGAAATATAAAAAAATATTTAACGCTTAGAGAATTGTGTTGCTCGACGAGCTTTTCGAAGACCAACTTTCTTTCTTTCCACTTCACGTGCATCTCTTGTGACAAAACCGGCTTTTCTGAGGTTGGGTCTCAAGGATTCATCAAATTGCATCAAGGCTCGAGTCAGCCCATGACGAATAGCACCTGCTTGCCCAGTAATGCCACCACCTTTAACAGTCACTTTGACATCAAATTTTCCAACCATTTCAACTAACTCTAACGGCTGTTTTACAATCATTTGTGCAGTTTTTCGACCAAAGAATACATCTAATGGTTTTTTATTAACAGTAATAGCACCTTTACCATTCTTAACAAATACTCTTGCTGTCGATGATTTACGACGCCCAGTTCCATAATATTGTTCTTCGGACATTAATCTTTTACCTTATGCAATTTATGCAATTATTTACGCGCTAATCTCTAAAGGGATCGGTTGTTGCGCTTTATGCTCATGTTCCGACCCTGCAAATACTTTTAATTTAGAGAACATTTTACGACCCAGTGAATTTCTAGGAAGCATTCCTTTTACAGCAAATTGAATTGCTCTTTCTGGCTTTTCTTTAAGTAATTTTTCAAGTGGTATCGATTTAAGGTTACCAATATAACCGGTGTACCTATGATACATTTTATCTTTTAATTTATTCCCAGTAACACGGATCTTTTCTGCATTGATAACAACAATATAATCACCAGTATCTACATGGGGCGTATAGATTGGTTTATGTTTACCGCGAAGTCGTGAGGCAATTTCTGTTGCTAGACGACCGAGAGTTTGCCCAGTGGCATCAACTAAATACCAACTGCGCTCCACTTCTTCATTTTTTGCTGAAAAGGTTTTCATTATTTTTTTCCAAACTAGTAGACAAACAACCTATAAATCGTTTGTTAATGCCAATTTTTTATCTAAAATCGAACACCAAAAAGATTACTCTATAAAGGCGCGAGATTTTACTGCAGCAACTCCATCATTGCAAACCCAACACCATCTTTTCTAATGTAAGATTCCATACAAAAAATAATTATTATCTTTTTATCTTACAAATAAAAAATAAAATTTAAAGAATTAATCAATTAAGTTATAATTTATTTATGTCAAATAGATCTATTAATACGCTCGATAAAATTCTTACCTCATTTGATAGTATGCGTCTTTTTATCACCTCAAGCCACTCAAAAACCTATAGAGAAAATCCTGCAAAAGGAGTCCCAGAAGCGAACTTAACAAGTGCAGAAAGATCACATGCTGCCGCTCTTATGAGAGTCAATCATGCTGGAGAAGTTGCAGCACAAGGATTGTATGAAGGTCAGGCTGTATTTGCTAGAGATAACTCTATAAAAGAACAAATGCTTGAAGCCGCTAATGAAGAGTTAGATCACTTAAATTGGTGTCGTGAGAGAATTGAAGAACTTGATGAAAAACCAAGTAAACTAGATCCAATCTGGTACTCTGGCTCCTTAATTATAGGATCATTAGCCGGTTTTGTTGGAGATAAATGGTCGCTTGGTTTTATTGAAGAAACAGAGCGCCAAGTAAGTAAACATCTGACCAAGCATCTCAAATTATTACCTGAAGAAGATCAAAGAAGTAGGACGATTATCAGACAAATGCGCCTTGAAGAAGAACAGCATCAAGCTAATGCAAAAAAAGCCGGCGCTGAAGAATTACCTAAAGTAATACGCTATTTAATGACGATTACATCGAAAGTAATGACAAAGATGTCATACCGCATCTAAATATTCTAATTAATAAATTTTAACTCAATAATCAATATCTTTTAGCATCAACTGTCAGGCTAATTCTATTTCCGCCTTCATTGCACTAATAGTTTCTGAATAATTATCACTATTAAAAATGGCTGATCCAGCCACGAATGTATCAGCACCAGCGGCAGCAATTTCTCTTATATTGTTGATTTTAACACCGCCATCAACCTCAAGCCTAATATCATGACCACTCTTGTCGATAATCTCTCTGACACTTTGTATTTTTGCTAAAGAAGATTCAATAAAAGATTGCCCGCCAAATCCAGGATTTACTGACATAATTAAAATGAGATCTAAATCATCTATAAGATGCTCAAGCCAAGTCAAAGGAGTACCCGGACTAAAAACCAAACCAGCTTTACATCCTTTTTCCCGAATCAAATTTAATGACCGATGAACATGACGACTGGCCTCTGGATGAAATGAAACATAAGTAGCACCCGCTTTAGCGAAATCTAAGATTAAATTATCTACTGGTTCCGCCATTAAGTGAACATCTATTGGTGCTGTAACACCAAAATCTCTCAATGATTGGCAGACTAATGGCCCAATTGTAAGATTGGGTACAAAACGATTATCCATTACATCAAAATGAATAATATCTGCTCCTGCATCTAATACCGCATTTACCTCTTCACCTAGTTTAGCAAAGTCAGCAGAGAGTATTGATGGTGCTATAAATGGCGTCAATGTATTATCCTTTTCATTCGATTGAATAAATCATATATTAACTAAATATCTAAAAATTTTCACCTATCCCAGGAAAATCATAATTTTTAACTTTCTGGGTTATTTTTCTCGTAATTATAATCAAGACTTGATGTTAATTTTGATCTTAATAAATTAAAATGAACTCAAGTCGGAAAACTAGGAAAGAGCATGCATGATACAGATGTCTTATTTGAATCTAATATTCTCAATTTAAAACTTATAGCCAGGGGCAAAGTAAGAGATATTTATGATTTAGATAATGATCATTTATTAATTGTAACCACAGATAGATTATCTGCATACGATGTTGTAATGCCTAATGCTGTTCCTGGTAAAGGCAAAATTCTTACTGAAATCTCAAATTTCTGGTTCAAAATGATGGAAGATATTGTCCCTAATCATCTTACCGAGATTAATATAGAACAATACATCAGTGATGAGAAATTACTTAAACAGCTCAAAGAAAGAGCGATTATTGTAAAAAAACTCAAACCATTGCCCATTGAAGCTGTAGTCAGAGGGTACTTAATTGGTTCAGGATGGCGTGATTATCAAGAAACAGGCAAGGTTTGTAATATTTCCATTCCGAAGGGCAAAAAACAAGCTGAGAGGTTAACTAAAACGATATTTACGCCAGCAACCAAGGCGGTATCAGGAGATCATGATGAGAATATCGATTTTGAGAAAACTTGCTCTATTATTGGCGAAAAATTAGCTAATGATATTCGTGATAAATCAATAGAAATATATGAACGTGCCGCTAAATATGCAGAAAAGAGAGGTATTATTATCGCTGATACTAAATTCGAATTTGGTTTAGATAATAATGACAAATTATTTATAATCGATGAAATGCTCACTCCCGACTCCTCCAGATTCTGGCCAAAAAATGACTACAAGATCGGGATTAGTCCACCAAGTTATGACAAACAATTCTTAAGGGATTATCTGGATACATTAACATGGAACAAGAAAAGTCCAGGACCTATATTACCTGATGAGATCCTTCTTGAAACATACAAGAAATACCATGAAGCTTACGATATCTTGGTCAATTAGAAGCTTAATACTAATTACCTGAGATTCTCATTTTATCAATCAGTAAAGCACCACAACGAATACCGCCCCTTGGGTCATAATCATTACCAATCATCGAAATATTTTTATATAGGTCGAGCAAATTACCTGAAATTGTTACCTCATGAACTGGATATGCAATTACTCCATTTTCAATCCAGTAACCAGAAGCGCCACGAGAATAATCGCCTGTGACATTATTCACTCCCTGACCAATTAATTCTCGCACCAAAAGCCCTCGTTGCATTGACGAAATAATAGCTTTTTGATTCTCTGTGTTTCCGGGGATAATTAAATTATGATAACCACCAGCATTAGCTGTTGTAGACATATTCAGACGTCGAGCGCCATAAGCACCTAAGAAATAACCTTCTATTACTCCATTTAAAACAATATCTCGATCATGAGTTGCGACACCATCAGCATCAAAACCATTACTTCGCCAAGCTCTTTTTATATGTGGGCGCTCTTTTATCGAGAAAAAATCAGGAAATATTTGCTTGCCCATAGCATCCAATAAAAAAGAGGCTTTACGATATTGCGCGCTTCCTGATAGAGCAGAAATCGCATGACGAACAAAACCTCCCGCCAACTCAGGCGCGAATAAAATAGGTGCTTCAGTAGTATCGATTTTTTTTGAGCCCAATCTGCTGAGTGTTCTCATTCCAGCTTTTTTCCCAATTTGAATGTGGTCATCTAAATCATCTGGATGCCTAGAAGCGCTTCCCCAACCATCTCTTTGCATTTCATTATCTTTATCACCTACAACGGAGCAACTGATACTATGATTTGTCTCTTGATAACCCCTTAGAAAACCATGAGAGTTTCCATGAACTCGAATCCCCGTATAACTGTTGACATTCCCGCCTTCAGAATTAACGATTTTCGCGTCAAGGTTTAGCGCAGCACTCTCGCATTCAATCGCCATTCTGGTTGCTTCTTCGACAGAAATAGACCAATTATGGTTATTATCAATATCAGGTAACACACCTAAAGCCATGAGACTTTCATCAGCCAGTCCAGAACAATCGTCAGCCGCAGTATATTTAGCGAAAGAACAAGCTTTTCTTATAGTTTCGTTCAATGAAGATGCGTTTAAATCTGAAGTACTTGCGGTTCCTTTTTTAGAATTAATATAGACAGTTATGGTTAATCCACACCCATTTGTGTATTCAATATTCTCAATATCACCCATTCTTGCTGTAACGCCAAAACCCGTATTCTTACCTGCGTTCACTTCCGCCTGATCAGCCCCTTGATTTGATGCCTGCTCTAAAACATCTCCTACAATAGATTCAAGATATTCTTGATATTCTTGATTGGTTTTTTTATGCATATATCCTCATACTGATCATTTGCGAAAGTAAGCGTGTAATTCTAATATAAAAAAACATTTATAATAAGCTAGTTACTTCTTTAAAATTTATCGGGCTGAATACGTGGAAATAAAATCAACTAAAAGTAAAACAACAAAGAAACATGAGCATCATGAATTACAAAAACTTGGAGAAGCTTTATTAACAATCTCTGAGGATAAATTAGTTTCTTTTGAGTTAAATGAAGAATTATTTAATGCCATTAAATTAGGCAAAAAAATAAGATCCCATGGTGCATTACGACGACAAAAACAGCTTATAGGCAAACTAATGAAGCACCAGGATCCTGAACCAATTAGGAATAAACTTTACGCATTGAATAAAGATTCCAATCATGAAAAAGAAATTTTTAAACACACCGAAAAATGGCGAGAAATCTTATTAAATGAGGGTAATAAGGGTCTAGATAAATATTATAAACTTGTTGGTCCTGAAAATGAGAGCATAAAGATAGTGCTTCATGAGTTAGAATCAATCAATCAGGAGAATAGAACAACTCAATTAAAGCGTCAATTATTCAAGCTAATTCATGAAGATCTCAGTGCATTATCAGATTGACTAAATAATGACACTAGATATTAAGAATCAATCTATTAGAATATGACCTCATAAGCATTACAATTTAATTTGGACAGCAGAATAAATGAAAAAAGCAACAGTAAGTATAATTATGGGCTCCAAGTCAGATTGGGAGACAATGAAACATTGCGCTGATATGCTAGAAAAACTAGCAATTAATCATGAGGTAAAAGTCGTATCCGCGCATCGTACTCCTGATTTATTATTTTCATTTGCTGAAAATGCTATCAATAATGGTATCAAGGTAATTATTGCTGGAGCAGGAGGTGCTGCACATTTACCTGGTATGGTAGCTTCAAAAACACGAATACCTGTATTAGGTGTTCCCGTAGAATCTAAAACTATGAAAGGCATTGATTCTCTTTTGTCAATCAGCCAAATGCCCGCAGGTATTCCTGTAGGAACTTTAGCAATCGGAAAGGCTGGCGCGACTAATGCTGCGTTATTGGCAGCTTCTATCTTAGCGCTATCAGATCCGGAAATAGCTAAGAAAGTCGAAGATTTTCGAAGTACACAAACGAAAAATATTCTTGAAAATAGTGATCCTCGCAAATCGTGACAAAAATAGGGATTATTGGAGCAGGTCAATTAGGGCAGATGCTCGGTTATGCTGCAAAAGCTATTGATGCTGAATGTATCTTTTTAGATCCAAATAAAAATTCACCTGCCAAAAGTGCTGGCAAGGTGCTGAATTATGCATTCAACGATATCGAGGGAATAAAAAAGTTATCCTCAATGGTTGATATTATTACCTATGAATTTGAAAATGTTCCAGTTGAGGCGATTGATACACTGAGTACCAATTTTGTTTTTCCAGGTTCAAAAGCATTAGAAGTTGCTCAAGATCGTCTTAAAGAAAAGAAGCTTTTTGAATCACTAGGCATTCCAGTTGCTAAATATAAAGAAATTAATTCATTAGATGACCTTAACCAAACATCCTTAGAGATAGGTTATCCATTTATCTTAAAAACGCGACGTTTTGGCTATGATGGTAAAGGTCAGGTGGTCATCAATGACCAAACCGATATAAAGAATGCTTGGTCTAAGTTAGAGAAACATCAATTAATCGCAGAACAAATGATCAAGTTTGATTATGAGGTTTCTGCTATCGGTGCTAGAAATATCTCAGGAGATACAGCCTCATATTCACTAACACAAAATAGTCATAAGCAAGGGATATTAAGAACTTCCATGACATCCATTGACAATCAAAAGGTTACTGAAGAGGCGTATAAGTTTCATAATAAACTCTTAAATGAACTTAATTATGTTGGAGTGCTTGCGCTTGAATTATTTGTTGTTGGAGGTGAACTGCTAGCTAATGAATTTGCTCCGCGTGTCCATAATTCTGGGCATTGGACCATTGAAGGTGCCAATTCAAGTCAATTTGAGAATCATTTGCGTGCAATTCTGGATTTAAAATTGGGAGATACGTCCAATCGAGGTTTTGCTGGCATGGAAAACTTAATTGGATGTATTCCAGACAACTTAAAAGATCTAAATCCAAATGAATATTTCATTCATGATTATGGAAAATCAGCCAGGCCAGGTCGAAAATTAGGTCATGTTAACGTTGTTGCCGCTAACCAAGAGGAAAGATTACAACGACTTCATAAGATTCAAAAAATTATTGAAGATGAAAATCTTAATTAAGCAGTGCCGCCAACTGTAATCTCATCAATTTTAAGTGTCGGCTGACCAACCCCAACAGGAACAGATTGGCCTTCTTTACCGCAAGTCCCTATGCCACCATCTAATTCTAGATTATTCCCGACCATAGAGATTTTACCAAGAATATCGGGACCATCACCGATCAACATGGCACCTTTGACCGGGTATGATATTTTTCCATTCTCTATCATATATGCCTCACTCGCAGAAAAAACAAATTTTCCTGATGTGATATCGACTTGACCGCCAGCGAAATTTGGCGCATATATACCATGCTTTACCGATGCGATTATCTCATCATGCTCATGAGGTCCGGCTAACATATATGTATTGGTCATGCGTGGCATTGGAATATGTGCATATGACTCTCTACGACCATTCCCTGTTGGCGTAACATTCATTAAATTGGCATTCATTCTATCTTGCATATACCCTTTTAAGATTCCATCCTGAATGAGTACATTATATTGTCCGGGTACTCCCTCATCATCAATAGCAAGTGACCCTCTTCTGTATGGTATGGTTCCATCATCCACTATCGTGCATAGTGAAGAAGCTACTTGATCACCAACTCGTCCTGAAAATGTAGATACACCTTTGCGGTTGAAATCACCCTCAAGACCATGACCAACAGCTTCATGCAATAAAATTCCAGGCCATCCTGACCCTAACACAACAGGCATACTTCCGGCCGGAGCAGCCACTGCTTCCATTTGAATAGAGGCTTGTCGAATCGCTTCTTTAGCTAAATCAATTCCAATCGTATTGCCCATAAAGTAATCTAAGCCCGATCGAGACCCTCCTCCCGCATAGCCCTGTTCACGACGATTATTTTTCTCCAGAATAACACTAACATTAAGCCTAACTAGTGGCCTTATATCGGCAAGTAACGGGCCATTAGCTGTAGCAATAAGAATCATATCTTGAGAGCTAACCAAGCTTATATTGACTTGCTCTATGCGTTGATCTAATTGTCGTGCCGAATCATTAAGCTCATTAATTAAATCAATTTTATCTTGATCAGAAATACTATTAAGCGGATCAATCGCTGAGTACATTTCTTTAGTTTTCTTATGTGAAGCAATTTTTAATGAAGTCGATTTCCCATGACGTGCAATTGACTGAGTGGCATTTGCCGCCTCTTTAATCGCAGATAAACTTAAGTCGTCAGAATAAGCAAAACCAGTTTTGTCACCACTAACGACTCTTACACCGACACCTTTATCCGAACTAAAGCTACCTTCTTTGATCTTTCCATCCTCCATAGACCAAGATTCCCGACGTTCACCCTGGAAATATAGATCAGCTATGTCTATACCTTTACCGTGGATTGATTCAACAACTTTTGAAATATCAGCCTCATTTAGTTGAGCTGATTCCAGTATTGCCGATTTTACCGTATTGAGTGTTTTTGCTTGCAATTCACATTACCTAGAATAGTTTATAAAAAAATTAAGATATACATTCGAATTTTTCACTCATTAGAGCAAAATTTTGAGCATTAGTATTATTTATTTTTGGAATCTCAAAAGTTCCCAGCACATCGTAATATATTTGCGCCATTTCTTGTAATGGTTTTTTAAATATTTGTGAGAATAGTAACAAAGCTGCAGCTGCTGGTGGCCCAGCAACAACAGCACCGACTATGGGTAAAGTATTACCATAATTCGTACTCACAATAGCAGCCTGGTGATACTCCATTGCAATTAAATCGACACTCCCTAAGATACCAATATCCGCAGCAGGACCCTTGAGATTTAAATTACATGTAACAGCTTTGCCTTTATTTAGTTTAAAATCACCAATAATTTCATCAAAACCAAAACCTTTATTAAAAACATCTCGAAAATCCAGAGATAATCTTCTTGGAAGTGCAACTACACTCAAAAGACCAAACATTCTTCCTGCGCCTGGCTCAAACTCTTCTAGCTGACCGGAGCCCAGACTGACGTTAAAATCCCCTTGAGCATACTTAAGGTAATCTTCTCTTGGCCCACCGGGCCATTTAACATCAATATCAATATTCATATCACTACTATCTATTATCGGTTGATAATCCAATTTAATCAGTGTGTCCATTGTATCTGAACTACTTAATTTGCCATCAATATAGGTATGTTGGCCACTATTATGGGACTCATCCATTACCCAACCAGCATTAGCATTAATAGTGAAACTTGGAGCTATTGTTTCTATATCAACCGCTCTAAGCCCATCATCGAATTTTATAAAATCGGCATTAAGAGAACCAAAAAAATGGTCAGAAAAAGCAAATTCCTTTATCTTTATATATATGGATGGGAAGTCAATCGGACTAAGTTTGTTTCCATGCCAAACATTATTTGCCTTGCCAATATTTAATATATTCATATCGAGCTCTATAGGTTGCTGACCATTAAATTCATATGGAAAATTAATCGACCCTTCTGCTTGCTCTCCATATAAATCAATAATCCAACTGTTCGAACCTCGATTAGCAACAACTCTTTGCTGTTCAAAAGAGCGTCCAAAGATAAGAAGATTTCCCATGGTTAAGTCAATTGATCTTATGAAACTAGAGTCTAAAAACTGTTTTTTATTTTCATTAATCCTTGTGAATTTCATCCAATCATCAAATTCAATCCAATCTGTAATTCCTCGAATATGCAAACCACGAGAGTCTAATGGCTCAATAGGATCATCGCCAAGGGAGATAGTTCCTCGATTAAATGTCCAACCATCATTGTTCTTCTTGAAATAAATATCCCATCTAATATCAGAATAAAGTTGTCCATCAAAATGAATGGAATCCTCAGAAGGAAATAATAAATTCATATTTAACTGCTTATTACCGTTAACTTCTCCCGAAAAAGGGTAAGGTAAATTTATAATTGCCTGTTTCAAGTCACTTTTGATATTTAAGAAAAAAGGTCTAGGTTGAGGTAAGTCATAGCGAGGAATGTTTAAGCTAAGCTGATATTTTATATTCTCTCCTACCAGAGAATCATTAAATTTATATTCAAAATCTCTTTCAATGGCATTGATAGAAGTAACTCCTTCCATACTGATAATGCTACTCATAAAATCGCTATCTTTAACTGCTTTAGCAAGATCAATAACTACTGGTTCACCAATAAATTTTGCGCTCAATTGCTCTGACGAGATATCATTTCTTGATATATTGATAATACCATTTAAATTTTCTATGGCAGGGGCAATCGATGTCACGCTCAACCGTGCATTCTTTGGTTTGATTTGTGTTATGAAATTATAATTCTTTCGTTGCGCTAACCTGAGAGGCAGATGAATACTAACCTGATAATCAGCTACGCCCATTAATGTAATATTCTTCAATTTTTTACCGAAGAAAGTATCTATTGGGCTGGCCATCATAAAATTACGCATGGTATCTAGTTTTGCTATTGAATTAGCTTGGATTTGTAATTTAGGATTGAAGATATCTTTTATTTCAATACTGGCATCGCTCATTTCAAGTTTATTACTAAGTAGATTATTTTTATAAGAATAAATTTGATTACGATCAACGATCAGATGCATATCCTGAATATATGTTTCAGGCCAATCCTTAGCATAATGCAGTAATAAATCTTTTATCTGAGCATTAATTTGGAAAATTCCATTTCTATCTGAAAAAGGGAAATTTTTCATAGATCCTATAATACGAGTTTTGCCTTTCGTAACCCTTCCAGACTGAACAGCATCTTGCGCCCATTGATATAAAGAAGGATTCATTTTATTCTCAGGTATCAAGCGTTTTATCGCCATAATATTTTCAATGGACCAGCTACTATCAATATCCAGATAAGGACTATTTGAGTTCATGAGGAAAGATATCTCAAAACTTGTATTACTCTTAAAATCAATATTTCTTAATTCAAGTTGCTTTGAGAAAACTTTAAATTCAGCTGCATTTTTACGCCAAATAATTTCACCACTAGCGTGATCAAGTATGATCTTTTTGCTTATATAATCGTTAAAATCCAAACCCAAATTAGATGTATCAACTTCCAGCCTTCCCCCATCACGATTAATACTTAAATAGCCATCAAGACCATCTATTTGGCCCTTATCATTCATTAATTTAATACTCACTCCATCTAGATTTGCCGATAGATTAAACATAGAATTCACTTGATTTGTATTAGATATATTAAGCTTAGAATCCCTCAGTAATCCTTGAGGATTCATTTCAAAAATATAATCAACAAAATCTCTGTCAACCCAATTATTAAAAAACCTCAAATTCTCTAATACAATAATCGAGGCACTGATGTCTAATGAGGTAGTAGCATTTTCATCATTTTTATGAGCTTGAATTTGAATCCTAGATTCGGGCCAATTAGCGTTTTTTGTATGGAATTTAAACTTATCTAAAGCCGTAAACCAACCAAATTCAGTGGTTGAATACTCAAGTCGAGATTCTAAAAATAATGGCTCATCAGCATGATCATTTAAAAATAAATCTGAGATTACTAGATCTGCTGTCACGCTCTCAATATTTGTGGAACTTAATTCCATCCATGCGTCAACATCAATTAATCCTCCTTGAATATTCTCTAGTTGGTTTGATTGCAATACCATCCAATCCTTTAAATTTAGCGATTTTCCCTCTATATATAATCTCCATTGTGAAGATAATGGATCGGTATCATTTCTTTTACTGGCTGATAACAACATTGATTCACCTAAAGCTCCCGGTAAATTAAAAGCAGTATCAATTTTTATTTCTTCAGCATTAATTTCCATTGATGCCATAGGGATTAACAGTTCAATTTCTCTATTTATGTCATTTAAATTAACATTTAGCCTCACATCCTCACTAATAAGGTTAAATGAGGATATTTTATTTGATGAGTTACTGAAAAATGAGGCAAATACATCGAAATTTACACCTTGGAAAATAAAACCATCGGTATTTGTGTAGCTCAAATCAAGATCAATGCTGTTAAATGTTAATTGATCTATGACCAATGAACGACCAAGCAGGAAATCTAAAATACCTATTTCTGCGGTTGCTTCTGCTGCATTGAATAATATTTCTTGCGTTACCTTGCTTTTTATTTCTGGATCATAAAAAATTATTTCAGGGCCAATTAATCGCCAGCGTGCACCCACTTTTGTAAAATCCAACTCATAATTACCGTCTTGATTGATCCAGCTTTTAAAATCATCACGATATTCATTGATTCTTGGTGTATAAGTCTTTAACAGGGCGACTGCTACAATAGAAAAAATAATTAAAGTAATTATTATCAGCAAAGAAAGATTTTTTATTTTTTTAATATTAGATTGCATGCTTTGTTATTTTCTATTCCGTAATATAAAAATCATCATCATATAAGGACAATGATATGTTTATTTTTTTATTTAAATGTTTCTCTAGATCCTTTAATTGTATTTTTCCATAATCATTATAATAAGAATAAATTTTCTGACCTACCGTTACTATCAGTTCTTTATTATTGCTTCTCTTTCCTGTCTCTTTAACTTGCCTGATCATCTCATAAAAAAGAGTGCCACTTGAGATCTCAAACCCCAATCCTTTACAAGTAGGGCAACTCTCGCACATAATCTGATAAAGACTGTCACGATTTTGCTCTCGAGTCATCTCTATCAAACCAATCTGAGAGATAGGAAATATATGATGTTTCAAGGTATCTGATAACATTATTTCTTTAAATTTTTCATAAATAGCTCTATTAAGTCTATTGCTAGTCATATCAATTAAATCAATTACGATAATACCTCCAATATTTCTTAGTCTTAGTTGTTGTGCAATGAGTTTAATCGCTTCACTGTTTACATGAAATGCCATTTCATTTTTACTGACTTTTCCTGCAAAACTCCCACTATTAACATCAATAGTAGTCATTGCTTCCGTATGGTCAAAAACAATACAACCACCTGCAGGTAAACTAACCGATCGATTAAGTGCGCCTTGGATACAATTTTCAATATTATACTTCTGAAATATAGGTTCGCCTGCTTCATAAAATTTTATACTTGCATGACTATCAGGAAGGAAATTAACGATATATTGACTTAACATTTGTACGCTACTTTCAGAATCGATCCTTATATTCTTAAGAGCTCTAGTCGGTAAATCCCTAAGTATTCTAAATGGTAATGGGAGCTCTTCATAAATACAGCCTACAGATTTCATGGATGTTGATTTTTTTTGAATGTCACTCCATTGCTGGCACAATCTCTCTAAATCTGCCAATAAAATATCTTCACTAACATTCTCTGCCATGGTTCTAACAATCAAGCCATAAGATAAATCATTTTTATTGATAAAATCAGTTACTAAATTGTTTAGTTTTTCTCTCTCTTTATCGTTTTTTATTTTAGATGAAACGCCTATACCTTTATCATTTATGAGGTATACAAAATATCGTGAGGGCAAGGTTAATAGTTTTGTTACTTTTGCCCCCTTATCATCAACTGGATTTTTAACTATTTGTACAAGATGATTGCTGCCTTCACTGAGATTATGACGCTGTATTTCTGGAATAGTTAAATAACCGTCATTATCATCTGTGATTTTTGAGAAAGGCATGAATGCTGCCTTATCAAGACCTATATCAATAAATGCTGCCTTGATATTAGGTAATAAGCGAATAACCTTACCTTTGAATATCTTGCCAACCAAATCGGGATGTTCTTTTGATTCGCAGTAAATCTCCTGAGGGACTTGATTTTCAAGTAAAATGCCCCGAGTTTGATTTGCGGTAATATTGAAAATTAATTCGGACTCTATTGTTTCTTTTTGCAAAATAATTAACCTTAATTCTTAGATAAATACTTCCATCCCACTGAGGCTAATAGGTTAATACTCTCAAATATCGGCAAGCCAACTACTCCAGAGTAACTACCTTCAATACGTTCAATAAACATAGCGCCCTTTCCTTGGATCGCATATGCGCCTGCTTTATCGTGACATTCACCACTATCATAATAGTCATTAATCTCTTCAATTGTTATTTTTCGGAAATAAACATTAGTTTTGGATAATTCCGAGTGCATCTTATTTTTGTAACGTAAGGCTATCCCCGTATATACCTGATGCCTCTTTCCAGATAATTGAGTCAATATTTCTACAGCATGTTCTTTAGAGGTTGGTTTCCCAAAGATCGTAGATTGCTGAGAAACGATTGTATCAGCAGCTAGAATTATAAAATTATCGGCAACTTTATCATCAACAGCTGCTATCTTTTTAAAAGCAAGCCTCACCGCCATCACTTCAGCTGATTCATTTTTTCTTCTACTTTCATCAACATTCACCGATTCTGAAAGAAAATCAATTCCCAGCTCACTCAAGATTTGTTTTCTTCTGGGAGACCCTGATGCCAAATATATAGTTTTGTTTTCGATACACTATTCCAAGTATTTTATATGCGATGATAGGGATGCTGGGACATTAATGTCCACACACGATATATTTGTTCAATAAATATTATCCTTACCAGGCCATGCGGTAAAGTCAATTTAGTAAGCGACCAGCACATATCTGCTTTTTTTTTGCATTGATCCGATAAGCCGTCAGGACCACCAATCACAAAACAAAATCTATTATTAATTTCACTTAAGTTCTGTAATTTATCTGACAAATTTTGAGTAGTAAAACCTATGCCATGTTCGTCCAAAATAATTAATTGCTCATTATCTCTGACTTCAGCTAGTATCTTTTCTCCTTCTTTGTTTATCAAAGAAGTGACAGATTCATTTTTATTTCTTCTTAGAGTTGGAATTTCATGAAGACTAAAGTTCCAGTGTCGCGGTAGTCTCTTAGCATAATCTTGAAACGCTTTTTTCACCCATTGCTGCTGTTTATTACCGACCACAATTAACCGTATTTGCATTATTTAATTATCGCCTATCCAAGCCTTCTTTATCGGTTGAAGAGACCATAATTTTTCAAGATTATAGAATTCCCTTACTCGAGGCAGCATGACATGCACTAATATATCTGCAAAATCAACCAATACCCATTCGCTCCCTTCTTCTCCTTCAACCCCAATGGGGCGTTTTTTATTTTTTTTAGACTCCTCAATTAAGATTTGAGATATTGCTTTTACATGCCGAGTGGATGTACCACTTGCTAGTATCATAAGATCTACCGTGGAAGTCATATCTCTTACATCCAGTGTGATTATATTTGTAGCTTTGGAGTTATTCAAAACTTCAATAATTAATTCGTTGTGCTCAGTTACATTCATTTATTATTACCATTTTATAAGTTGATTATTTATCTTTACCATAACAGCCGCTCTCATCAATTATATTACATACCGTATCGGGCATGAGAAAACGGGGCGTTCTTCCAGTTCTTACAAGCTCTCTAATATCAGTGGAAGCAATCTCTAGCTGAGTAACATCATGAATATATATATGCCCAGATTTTGATTGGTGCAAATCATCAACTCGATGCGTTCCCCTATCTTCAAGTAACTCTCCAAGTGGACCGATATCTGGTGCACGCCATCCCGGCCTATGCGCTACCACAATATGAGCCAGCTCCAATATTTCACGCCATTGATACCATTTAGGTAATTCTAGAAATGCATCCATACCTATTATAAGCGCAAGTGATCTCAACGGAAAATCTGTTCGTAAGGTTTTCAAAGTATCTACCGAATATGATGGACCTTCACGATATAATTCACGGTCATCAACTACAAATCCTCGCTGATCTTGAGTGGCGGCATTGACCATAGCAAGTCTTACTTCACTATCAGCATGAGGACTATCTCGGTGCGGAGGTTTGCCACAAGGCATAAACCTGACCTCTTGGAATTTCAATGCTTGTAGCATTTCATAAGCGGTCCTGAGATGGCCATAATGAATAGGATCAAAAGTCCCTCCAAATACTCCAATTGGATTCATAATTTCTTTAACCTCTTGAACCTAAATTTAGTCATTTAGGCCGCCTTACTGTATGCAGATAATGAGAGAATTATATTTCTTATTAATTGCCACTTTTCACCCTTAATTTGGCCTTTTGCCACATTATCTATACCAGTACAGGCTTTTATCATAATATGAAAATCTTTTGTTTGATGGCGACTAAGGCATGACAAGATTATATCTTGACGGGAAGTCCAAATACGATAGTTCCGCATTAACTCTTTCTGATTCATTCCTGAATCAATAGAAAAAGAGAGCTTACTTAACAATCTTAATTCTCTATTTAACGCCCATATAATAATGATAGCATCCATACCTTCATTTTGAAGACTTAATAGAATTCTCAAGCTAAGCATGATATCACCCATTAAGATGGCATCAATTAATTTATAAACATCATATCGACTGTCGTCAGATACCACTTTTTGCATATCAGCATCACTTACATTTCCTTTATTAAGATATAACTTTAATTTTTCAATAGCTTGAGCTCCAGCCAAAAGATTCCCCTCCACTCTGTCGGCTAACATTAAAATTGTTTCTTTCTTTGCCGTTAAGTCAGCAGCTTGCATCCGTTTTTCGAGCCATATGGGAAGTTCATTGTTATTAAGTGGCCATACTTGAATAAAACCCCCCTCAGTTTGCAGGAGTTGGCACCACTTGGTTTTTAAAGTCGCCTTATCTAATTTTGGGGCAGAAATGATAAGCATCAAATCTTCGTTAAGCCTTGCGACTAATTCAGTAATACTCTTAATACCTTCACGACCTGGTTTGCCCGATGTGAGTCGTATTTCAATTATTTTTTTTTCTGAAAAAAGTGAGAGATTATTACTAGCACTTAAAATTTCTTGCCAGTCCAAGGATTGTGATTGATCATAAGAATCTCTCACAGAAAAACCAGCATCAAATGAAACACGCTTCAATATATCGAGAGATTCTTGAACTAAAAGATGCTCATCACCCGAAACTAGATAGCACCGAAGTAATTTTTTCTTTAGTTCAGAAGGAAGATTTACGGGATTTATTTTCATGACGTATTAGTTTATCTATTTTCAAAAATCATATCCTAGTAATTTTTATCGATCTAATTGTTCTAGAGAAATAGATCTATTTTCTAGAAGAACAGGAATTCCATCCTCAATCGGATATAAAAGCAAACCATCCTCGGTTATTAATGCATCTTTAAGCTTCTTTTTTATACTCTTTTTTTCATGATTATTAATAGATCCATTATCTATGGCTTCATTGAGCGCGGTTAATGTTTTTCCAGTTACTTTGACCAAAGATTGTCGCGTAATAGGACAACACAAAATATTTAATATTTTTTTTCTCATACTTACCCTAAAATAAAACTAAATTTAAAAAAAATGTCTTAACAAGACTGTTATGTTATATTATATCAAAATAACCCACTAACACTTCTCTACCTGTCAATATAACTTAAAACTTCATGCAGAAAACTGATCTTAAAACAAAAAAATTAGATAATATATCTATCTGGCTATCAGGCTTATGCGTATTTCATTGTTTAGCCCTACCAATTATAACCATCGGTATTCCTTTATTCGGTGAATTCTTTGATGGGCACTATCATGCAATTATGTTGTTTTTAATTATCCCCATCAGTGCTATTGCGCTTTTTAGAGGTTTTCATAATCATCGAAGAATCCTAATAAGCATTATCGGATTTTTTGGTGTTTTAATGATACTCATTGGTGGAACCTTTATACATTCAGAATACAGCGCCTTAGTTGATAGTCTATTCACTATTTCTGGCTCGATAATCCTGGCCTTAGCTCATTTTTTGAACAATCGAGCTGGTCATTATCATTCAGTATCCTGCGAATAATTAAAAAATTTATTCTTCTCCTGGGACTGGGTCAAAACCTGAGTCTCCCCATGGATGACATTTAGATATTCTTTTCATAAATAATATTAACCCTTTAATTAACCCATAACGCTCAATGGCTTGTTCACAATAATTTGAACATGTAGGTTGAAATCTACAATTCATTCCCAACAATGGTGACAGTAAAAATTTATAGATTTTTATGAGACTTATTACTAAATAGGTAAAAAATTTACTCATTATATTTAATGGATTCAGCTGCATGAGATCTTATGGCATCCAACATTGATGATAAACCATTACTTCTGGTAGCACTCAGATGCTGCTCAAGCTGTAAAGCCTCGATAAAGTCTATAGGTGCTTCGAGAATATCCTGAGGTTTCTTATTACTATAAATCCTCAATAAAATTGCAATTAACCCAGAAACGATTGCAGCATCACTTATTGCTCGAAATAATAAACGCTCTTTATCTGATTCACAAATCAGCCATACTTGTGATTGACAACCTTTTATTTTGTTTTCATTTATTTTTTCTTGTTCTGCTAGTGGATTTAAACGCCTACCTAAATCAATGATATATTGATATTTATCCATCCAGTCATCGAAAAATGAAAATTCATTAATAATCTCAATTTGACTTTCAGTTACTTCATTCATAAAACCACATCCACATTATTTATCAAAATGCCAGCGAATACCCACTGAAGTGTCTTCGATATTAATACCTTCATTTAACAATTGATCACGGATTTTATCGGCTGTGTTAAAATCTTTTATTAAACGTGCCTCCTCTCTTTGGGCCATTAAATTTTCTATCTCTTCTTCAGAATATTTGCATTGAGTAACCTGAGAAAACCATTCATTGGCATCTTTCTCAAATAGACCTAAGATCTTTCCAGAGGCATAAATCTGAGCTGCAATCTCTTCTCGCTCATTATTATCGAGAGTTTTATTTAATTTCTTGGCAAGACTAAATACTTCAGCCATTGCCATTGGCGTATTTAGATCGTTGGATAAAGCTTCTAAAATTATATTAGGTACTTTTGTACTGGTAATTTTTTCAGGCGAAACTTGAATATCACGTAAAGCACCATAAATTCGATCCAGCATTTTTTTAGCGGTAATGAGAGTTTTCGATGACCATTCTAATGGCTGACGATAATGTGCAGTCAAAAGTGCCAACCGAATCACTTCTCCAGGATGATCTTTCAATAAATCGCGTACTAAACTGACATTACCTAATGATTTTGACATCTTGGTATTATCTATACTCAAAAATCCATTATGCAGCCAATACCGACTAAAGGTTTCACCTTGATGTATACATGTACTCTGGGCAATTTCATTTTCATGATGAGGAAAAATCAAATCCTGCCCTCCAGCATGAATATCAATGGTTGTACCAAGGTGTTTTTTTATCATTGCAGAACACTCTAAATGCCAACCTGGCCTACCTCTACCCCACGGAGAGTCCCAACCAGGGAGCTCTGGTGTCGATGGCTTCCATAAAATAAAGTCTTGTGGTGATCTTTTATATGATGCTACCTCTACTCTAGCGCCCGCCATCATTTCACTTACATCTCTTTTTGATAATGATCCATAATCTTTATATGTTGATACTTCAAATAAAACATGATCTTGGGCTTGATATGCATTTCCAGCATCAATCAATCTCTCAATCATGACAATCATTTCACCAATATGTTCAGTGGCTCTTGGTTCAATATCTGGTGATTTGACTCCAATAGCAGCCATATCAGTATTATAAGCTTCTATATATACCTCAGTAATCTCACCGATACTTTTATTAGATTCTATGGCAGCGGCATTAATTTTATCGTCAACATCCGTGATATTTCTAGCAAATATAAGTTCGTATTTTTGGCGTAATAAGCGGCCCAGTAAATCAAAAACTACGGCTGGCCTTGCATTGCCGATATGAGCATAGTTATAGACCGTAGGTCCACATAAATACATAGTGACTTTTCCTGCATTAAGGGGTGTAAATTCTAACTTCTCACCACTCAATGTGTCATAAAGGAAGAGTTTCATTGTCATTTACCTTTGTCTCACTATCAAAATTACATTGAATACAATTATATTCGGATCAGTAAAGAAGACATTAAAATATAATGAGTTTTATTATCGCATAAAAATATAAACTCATAATTTATGGATGCTTATTAAACTCTTAATGACCAAGTAATATTGCCTCTTTCATCCAATATATTTTCTTTTTGGAGCCACTTTCTTGAATCATTCGCGTCATTTTTAAACCATTCTTTTGTAGATCCCAAACGAAAACTATATCCCCAGTCATCCATATCTCGCATAAAGGTCATAGTATTTAATCCCAAGAGGCAATTTGCTAGCAAAATTTGCAAGTAACATACCGCAGATTCCTCATCATCATTACTTTTTGCATCTTTTATTAGGTTTAATCTCCTGTATTCAGGCATGCAAATAAGGTGTGAAAATTCATGAAAAAAAGAATGCAGTGGAGTTATTTTTTTCACGAAAATTGTCTTGCCTATTAAACCTGCCTCAGGATCACCCCAAAAACTTGCGGGTATCTCTTGCTTATCATTTAGTATTTTAACTTTTAAGTGATATTTTCCAATAAGATCTTGAAGCTCTTTGATTTGAAAATCACCAACAGTAACGCACTGTCGCACTGTCTTCTTAGTCACTATTTAGGTGACAATTGGTTTAAAACCATCCGAACCAATTCATCTGCAAGGGCTTTAGTTAATACCTCTTCTTCTTGCGATTTACCTAGAACTAATTTCTCATTAAACGTATAACTCCTAGTTAACACAAGCTCACGCGGCGTTATTGAAATTTTACCATATTCTTCCAAACCAAAAACAATTCTATAAAAGACTTCATACTCAGTTGCGATATTTCTAGCAGAAACGGATAAAACACGTCTACCAGTTTCGTCCTCAAAAATTTTTAATACCGCCGAAGCATCAGCTCTAGATTTGGTAATCTCTATATCTTTCAAAGCTAATTCTTTGTTAAACCTTTGAAAAAAAATACTCCGATTATTACTTGTTTCTATATAAGTCACTTTCATGCTTTCGGGTAACATCGCAGGTTGTCGTAATTGAAATCCACATGAATTAAGGGTCAGTAGTATTAAAAATAAGAGAGTGTTTCTATACGACCACATTAACCAATTTTCCCTTTATATAAATCATTTTTTTAATTAACTTTTCTTGAACATGCCTCAAAACATTTTCATCCGCAATAACTATAGCTTCAATCATTTCTTGTGATGTATCAATATCAACAGTGATTTTACTTCTAAGCTTACCATTTACTTGTATGATTAATTCAACCTCATTTTTAACAAGTACAGACTCATCCATTTTTGGCCACGAAGAATAAATCAAGGCGTCTTTATGTCCTAGCGACTCCCATAAGGCATGACAAATATGTGGCGTAATAGGAGATAATAGTAAAACTATAGCTTCCAAGGCTTCTTGGATTATAGCTTGCCCTTCTTGGTTTTCATTTTTGAATTTATTGATTGCATTTAATAACTCCATTACCGCTGCAATAGCTGTATTAAATTTATATCGCCTTCCTATATCATCAGTTACCTTCTTAATGGTGTTATGTGTTTTATAACGAAGCGCTTTTTGCTTTTCATTAAAATTCAAACTTAAATCTAAATTTAATGTCGAGTCATGATTATCTATAGCAGTCCACAAGCGGCGTAAGAAACGATGTGCACCCTGTACTCCATCATCAGACCACTCAAGAGCTAATTCTGGTGGTGCGGCAGACATCATAAATAATCGAACCGTATCCGCACCAAATTTCTCAATTAAGCCCTGTGGGTCAACAGTATTTCCTTTTGCCTTTGACATTTTAGCGCCATCTTTTAAAACCATTCCCTGCGTCAATAAATTGGTAAATGGCTCACTAACATTAGATATTCCCTCATCTCGTAATAATCTTTGAAAAAATCGAGAATACAATAAATGCAAAATTGCATGTTCAATACCACCCGTATATTGATCCACTGGCATCCAGTATGATTCGCGCTTATCAAGCATGGTATCCGAAGCATCAAAACTAGCATAACGAGAAAAATACCAAGAAGATTCGAAAAAAGTGTCGAAAGTATCTGTCTCTCGTTTTGCATCCTTGCCACATTTTGGACATTTTGTATTATAAAATTCTGGCATATCTTTCAATGGTGAGCCAGTTCCACTAAATTGAACTTTTTCAGGAAGAATAACTGGTAGCTCATCAGCTGGGACTGGAACTGCATCACAGTCTTCACAATACACTATCGGTATCGGAGTACCCCAGTATCGTTGACGGGAAACACCCCAATCTCTTAAACGATAGTTAACAACTCTTTGTCCTTGTTTTTTAGCTTCAAAATAATCAGCAATAACTTCAAATGCATCTAAAGATGATAGGCCATCATAATTGAGTGAATTGATTAGAGTTCCGTATTCTAGGTATGGCGCTTTATCAATATCAATTATTGTGCCATTCTCCGGCGTTATCACCTGCTTGATATCTAACCCGTAATGTTTTGCAAAATCCCAATCTCTTTGATCATGACCAGGAACCGCCATGACAGCACCGCTGCCGTATGTCATCAGTACAAAATTTGCCACCCAAATTGGAATTTTTTCTTGTGTTATAGGATGTACTGCAAATAAATTTAATGGCAATCCCTTTTTCTCCATCGTCTCCATCATTGCTTCTGCAGATTGATTTTTTTTACATTCTTCAAGAAAATCAGCGACCTTAGTATCCTGCTTCGCTGCTTCAAGCGCCAGTGGATGCTCTGCAGCCACCGCCATATAAGTCACACCCATCAGGGTATCTGGCCTGGTGGTAAAAATAGTTAAACCACTATTTTTATGCTCTAACGGAAAAGTAAACTCAATACCTTCAGATTTTCCTATCCAGTTTCTTTGCATTGTTTTAACTGACTCAGGCCAGCCATCGAGTTCATCAAGAGAATCTAATAACTCATCTGCATAAGCAGTAATCTTCATAAACCATTGAGGAATCTCTCTTCTCTCAACCAACGCATCTGAGCGCCAACCACGCCCATCAATTACCTGTTCATTAGCTAATACTGTTTGATCTACCGGGTCCCAATTCACAATCGAATTTTTTCTGTACACCAATCCTTTTTCAAAAAGACGTGTAAAGAGCCATTGCTCCCATTTATAATATTCAGGCTTACAAGTAGTAATTTCTCGACTCCAGTCGTAGGCATATCCTAATCTTTTAAGCTGATCTCGCATATAATCTATATTTTTATAAGTCCATTCCGCAGGAGCAATTTTTCTTTTAATGGCAGCATTTTCTGCTGGCATACCAAATGCATCCCAGCCCATTGGTTGCAATACATGTTTACCGAGCATTCTTTGATAGCGTGCAATTACATCACTGATAGTAAAAACTCTTACATGACCCATATGCAATTGACCGCTAGGATATGGAAACATAGTCAAGCAATAGAACTTTTCTTTCTCGCTATCTTCTTTGACGACAAAGCATTGCTCATCATCCCAATACTTCTGGACTGTTCTTTCTAATTTCTCTGGATTATATGATGTAGTCATTTGAATAATATTTTTTTATTGTTTCACTAAAAGGTCAATTCTTAATCAGTGATTATAATGATCTATAAGAATTCCTGGTACATTTGATTTGACTTAAATTAAGTCAATTATTTAATTATATTTTTATAATATCCTGCTCTCTGAGGTAATTTACAATAATTGAAACTTCGTCAGCAAGTTTCATTTTATCACTATGAAGATGAATTTCTGGTTTAACTGGTACTTCATAGGGATCATCTATACCTGTAAAATTCTTAATCTCGCCAGCCCGAGCACGTTTATATAACCCCTTTGGATCACGCGTTTCAGCTGTTGCTAGTGGGCAATCTACAAAAATCTCAATAAATTTTAATTTTGCCTCTATATGTAGTTTTCGGACATTATCCCGATCATTTTTATATGGGCTAATAAAACTTGATATAGCAATAATGCCGCCATCTCCAAACAACTTTGAGACCTCCCCTACTCGTCTAATATTTTCTTGACGATCTTGTTCTGAAAAGCCTAAATTTTTATTTATCCCCAGACGGACATTATCTCCATCTAAACGGTAGGATAAAACACCAAAACTATGTAAAGCTTTTTCAAGTGCTACTGCTATGGTGCTTTTTCCACTCCCTGATAAACCCGTAAACCAGATAGTCGCACCAATTTGTGGTAAAATTTTATAACGATCTTCCCTTGAAATCTCACCTTCTTGCCAAAACACATTAGTTGCTTTTTGCTCGATTTTCACGCTCTTTTGATCCTTTCAATAATAAATTACCTTATTATATATTGACCTTACCGATACGTCTCATAATCCTTGGAAGTTTTATTTATATTGGATTCTTTTTCTTGGTTAGCCTTGAGAATATTAATATTAAGCTGCTTAAAATCAATATTGGCCAATTCCCAAATAAGACGTAAGGAGTTGATCCTAGTCGAGGCTGAATATCTGTTGAAAGTGTTGCAAATATGAATTGCTCTGAACGGTGAGTCACTTCTCCTCGTGGTCCAATAAAAGCGCTAATTCCGTTGTTAGTAGCACGTATCATCTCTCGACCAACCTCCAAAGAACGCATCCGAGAAACTTGTAAATGTTGATGAGGTGCTATCGAATCACCAAACCAAGCATCATTACTTAAATTTATCAAAATACCCGCCTCAGGAAAAGCATATAACTGCTCAGATCCAAATGCGATTTCATAACATATTGCCGTAGCCAATAATAAGTCTTTATTAAATTCAATTAATGGCTGCACCTGATCACCTTTTGATAAATCAGTATTTGGCAAGCTTTGTAAACGCATCCATTGTCTTATGAATCGCGGGACAGGAAAGTACTCGCCAAATGGCACTAAGTGTCTTTTACGATAATATTGCTCTCTTGAGCCATCCAAAAACAACATACTATTGAATAATAGAGCAGAATCTTTATTTTTTTCAAGGATACCAATTGCGATTTTCTTGCTTGATTCTTGAGCTTCTTTTTGGATAAATTCAAGATACGATTGGATATTATCAGAGGAGGCAGGAATAGCCACTTCAGGCCAAACGACAAAACTATTTGTTGGAGCATCCTTTGTTGCTTGGCGATATAGATCGAGCGTCTTTGGAAATTGCTCAGCAGTCCATTTTAAATTTTGGGGAACTCCACCTTGAATAATGACTGTTTTTACTGGTTGTCCTGTATCATTAGTCCAACTAATTAGGTTAAAAGCAAAACCCAATATATAGGGAATACTCATTAATAATAACGCTAATAAATATTTTTTTTGCAAAACAAAATATAAAAAAATTGTAGCACTGATCGATACACACCAAGAAACACCATGTACTCCAAATATAGGCGCCCAGCCTAATAAAAATGTATCTATTTGGCTATAGCCAATACTCATCCAAGGGAAACCAGTAAACATCCAGCCCCTTAACCACTCAAATAAAATCCAGATTGATGGCCCTATAAAAATTAAGGCACTAGCCTGTCCATTTGTCCACCAAGAAATTAGCCATCCAGCTAAGGCAAAGTAAGAAGACATTAATATAATCAATCCAAACATCAAGGAAATAGCTATCCAAATAGGAGCCTGACCAAAAGAATGAACTGAAGTATAGATCCAATAAACACCAGTTAAAAAATGCCCTAAACCAAAACTAAATAAATAAGAAGCTACTAGTTTTGGTGGATATTTTAAGCAGCAATAGAAAATTGGAGCCATTATAAAAGGTGCAAGGTAATAAAGATTAGATGGCGAGAAGACTAATGTTAAGGCCATTCCAAGCAAAAAAAATGAAGAAAAAACAAGGCATGAAAAATTAGCTTTATTCTGTGTAAAGTTAATCTTATCAAACATATTCAAATAACATCTCAAATATCAATTTGTTTAAATTAATTTGCGCTTACTCTTTTGACTGATAATATCTCTATACGTCTTCGATGGGTCTTAATGACAGAGAACTTAAAGCCAGAAAAAATTAATTTTTCTCCATTTCTGGGTAGTCTCCCAAATTCATGCACAACCAGGCCACCGATTGTATCGTAATAACTATGCTCAAGCTTGGAATCAAAATATTCGTTAAAATCCTCAACTTTTGTAAGTGCGAGCACTAAATAATACTCACTACCTTCATTGCTTTTTTTCTTTTCTATGTACGCGAGCTCTTGTGGATCATGCTCATCATCAATTTCACCGACAATCTCTTCAAGAACGTCCTCGATAGTAAGTAAGCCAGAAATACCGCCATACTCATCAACTACAATTGCCATATGATTATGACTATCACGAAATTCTTTCAATAGAGTATTTAATCGCTTAGATTCTGGAATTACGGACAATGGTCGAAGATAGCGTTTAACATCAATAACATTATCAGCAGTGTCTTTAATATGTCGCAATAGATCTTTTGCCAGCAGAACACCAATACATGTCTCACGATCTTTACTCATGACAGGGAATCTTGAATGACCAGATGAAACAATAATTTCGAGGATTTCTGTTAAAGTATCGGCGTTATTAATGACGACCATTTGTGATCTGGGAATCATCACTTCTCGAACTTGGGTTTCAGCTACATCAAATACCCCTGATAACATACTCTCCTCATCAGAATCTATGGCACCCTGAGTATTTTTTAGTAACTCTTGAATCTCTTTTCGGCTAAGAGGTTGGTTTTTAATAGCTCGCTTAACACGCGCTAATAGACCAAGGGGACTTTTGCTAATTTTGGGCTGTTTTTTATTGTTCATCTATACAACTAGTATTATTTTTAGAGAGAAAAATATCAATCTAAATATTTTAATTAAAATTATAACTCCACACCTAGAGTTACTCACCTATAAGGATCAGAGA
>Ga0308019_10000223_pt1 | contig 35194 bp, 21 predicted proteins | sample Neamet284_FD_203135 | JGI IMG/M metagenome (GOLD analysis project Ga0308019, IMG submission 203135) | Marine microbial communities from water near the shore, Antarctic Ocean - #284 | ecosystem: Environmental > Aquatic > Marine > Unclassified | place: Southern Ocean | collected 2014-10-01
GACAATTCTACTGAAAATTATAACATGACTACACTCTATGACCGTGGCTATGAAGGATGGATTGGAGAAACTTCTGAAGGAGATAAAGAGTTCCGAGATGCCTTCCAAGATCACTTCCCTACACCAGACTACACCGCAGAGGACGCTGGTGCGAGTACTATTGGTACCGGTTTGCTCGTCTGCCTGTTCATACTTGTGATGCTTGGTTTACTTGGTGGCGCTATGGTTTACATACAAGGTATGGAAATGGGCTTCAAAGGTGCAATTCTTGTTGTATTCTTAGTAATAATTGGACTGGTTGGTGGTTCCATGTTGGCTGACAAAGCGTCCGCTGATGAAGATGATATCAAGACCATAAACGCAGATGATGCTGCGGCAATTGTTGCTGGTTTCGAAGGTGCTGAAGATCACCGATTCTCGATTGTATTTATTGATGGTCCACAAGATGGCCAAGCAGAAGTTGGTGCACAGCACCCGACCATGCTGGACCAAGGTGGTCCCGTTGATGGTTATGCAGACTTTATGCGTGACAAGGTCTGGGCTCCATTAGGAATTACAGTTTCACTTCAATGGATTATCCTTGGTTTGTTTGTTGGAGTTGCAATGGGTGCAGCAGGAGCACAGGCACGTTCGATGTTCTCGATGCTTATTCCTGAAACTCGTACATCTGAATTCTTTGGCTTCTTTGGCTTCCTTGGTAAGTCAGCGGCTATGATAGGTACCTTCCTCTATGGTATTGCAAGCACAACGTTTGACAGCCGTGTTGCGATTTTGACCATCACAATCGTCATTCTCTTGGGAACCTACCTCACAAGCAAGGTGGACCTCGAAGAAGGTATGCGTGTTGCTGCTGAAGAAGACCGTATCGCTCGAGAAAACGGAACGCATCCAACACAAACAGTTGCCGAGTGATTGATTTCCGAATCTTCACACAACTTGAATTGCGTATAACATTATCAAGTGGACCGAGGAGTCGATGGTATGAGGATGTTCAAATTCCTACAGACCGTCGGCTCTTTTGTCGTGGTTCTCGTGATGGTACTCGTTTGGGGCGTTCCTCTTGCTCCGGCCATCGTTTACTATCACTGGGCAAATGGATTGGTTTCGTTTGACCATCAATGGGCACAAGCGCTGGTAACTGGTCTTGTGCTTTCAAGTTCATTCATCGTCTATATCTTCAGTCTCTTGACCTTTTCAGCAATCTTGCAATTCATACTCCATCTTCGAATCAAAGAGAAAACAGTTGTTCCACTTGCGTCATTCCATACATTACGCTGGGCTTTCTGCGGCCAAGTTCTGCGTTCGACTCAACCTTTTCTGCAACATTTTGTTCCTTCCTTTTTTGCAAATGCGTATTTCCGGGTATCAGGAGCGAAAATTGGTAAAAACACTCAGATTAACACCTTTCGATTGAATGACCCAGGTCTCATTCGTATCGATGATGATTGTGTGGTTGGAGGTGGTGCCACTTTCAATGGCCATTTGGTAGAAAAAAATCAAATGATATTTGCCCCAATTCACATGAAAGCAGGCTCTCTTGTTGGTGCGGGATCAACAATTCAACCTGGTGTTACAATTGGAGAGAATGCCGTCATCGCAAGCAGTGCTTTGGTCCCCAAATATCGAACTATTCCTGCTGGTGAAGTATGGGGCGGTTTACCTGCAGTTCAGATACGAGGTTCTTCATCTCGAGATGAATCTTGAACGTTAAACTTTGGCTGAATCAGCCACGAACAACAGCAACCTATTCAAACGGATTGCTCTACCTTAGGATGTACGCGTAGCGTATGCGGGTGTGAAATCAATGGGTGTCGAAAAATCAGCATATCGTCAACCGGTCACTCCTCAGGGTTTGAAAGCGATTGAAAAGGGTACGCTCACCTGGCTTGACAATGACATGTACAACAACCTCAACACCGGTGTACTTGAACAATATTTAGAAGAGAAAAACGTCAAAGAATCCTTCGAAGTGTCACATTGGAGCACACCGAAGGTCATCTACGGTATTGCGATTGGAGCAATCTTTTCAGGCGTTACAGCCTACATCGGACTCAAGTTGGGATTGGCAATCTCTGCTGCTTGGTATATCGCCTACCTTTTGGGTATGGCTCTAAAATGGTCACCCTCTGAAGTCAACATCGCAACTTCTGCTACGACTGGAGCCACACATGCTTCAACCGGTTTTATTTTCACCTTCCCAGCGATCTTCCTTTTAGCCTCAGACCCACGCTATTTCTTAGCAGATGGTCCTCTGATTACCAATGCCGATACGTTTAATTTGGCTTTTGTTGGAATTGTAGCCAGTATGTTTGCAGGTTTCTTAGGAATCATGTATTTCATCATCTTCAGACGGGTTTGGTTGGTCGAAGACCCCTTGCCATTGCCTGGTTTTGAAGCAACCCTCAAGATGTTAGATATCGCATCCGATGTCAACACCGGTGCTGTTGAACATGCTCGTGCTTCACTGAAAACTATTGGTTGGTGGACGACCATCACGATGGGAGTCTTGTTCCTTGTTGAATATCCTCTCGTGTGGGTCGATGGAAAGAAAATGGCTCTTCTTGACTTCTTAGCTGAATCCGGTCACATTGGCGACTATGGCCTTGCAAGTTTTTACTCACATGGTAAAATCCATCAACCAAGTGGAATTGAAGATGGCGTTTCACTCAACAATACCCATTGGTCTGCTGAAACCGCTTGGAATCCTTTTGCCTACACCTACATTGGTGTGGCACTCACCCCCTCGATGTTTGCTATTGGCTGGTTCATGAAGACTCGAGTTGCTTTCCTCGTCAATCTCGGAACCTTGGTCGGCTGGTTCTTCTTAGTGCCCTTGGTGGTCTACTTCAATTTCCCAATATACGACGCAACTCTACAAGCCAATATCCCAATTCAAGACTATGCAGCAGGTGGCTCTGCTCCATTACAAATGATTGCTTTCTCGAAGTCCGTTCGAACAATTGCCATTGGTTCAATTGTTGGTGGTGGAATGTTTGGATTGGCAAAAATGTGGAAAACGTTCGTTAATATTTTTGGTGATATCGGTGCTGCATTCAAAGGAGAGGGAAGCCAAGAATACATGGAAGGAAAAGGCTGGTATGAATGGCCACTCAAACATATTCCAATCTTCATGGGTATTACGTTCCTCGCTATGATCATTATCTTTACAGTCGGTGGTTTCTCAGTTCTTGCCTCACTTGTATTTGCTACTGTTTTGATTCTGACGACCTTTTTGCTTGGTGCCATTGCGGTTCGTGTCATGGGTGAAACTGGAATCGAACCCGTATCGGGAACTTCATTCATCGTTCTTCTTATGTTGCTGGGCGTTTTCCTTAATGCCAAAGACCTGCTTCAACTCGATACTCAAGATGCAGTGCTTCTTGGATTGGTTGGAACAACGGTCTTCGGTTCAGCAATTTCGATGTCAGGCACTGTTATTGGTGATTACAAAAACAGTCTTTACATCGGTAACCGCCCTTACCATATCTCGAAAGGTAACATCATGGGCGTTATCCCTGGTGCAATCATTGGAGCAGGTGTCGCCATTTTCCTCTCAAAACAACTTGCAGATGGGACCATTGATTTGATGGCACCACAAGCCAATGCTTTTGCTACGTTCTCGGTCATTTTTGCTGAAGGACAAGGTGACCTGTATTTGTTAGCGCTTGGATTCTTGCTTGGAATGTTTGTCGAATGGGGAACTGGAATGGGTACTTCGTTTGGACTTGGAATGTATCTTGATATTCCTCATACCCTACCAATGCTTATCGGTGGTTATTCACGAGATAAGTGGGAAGATAAGCGCCTTCGTCCTAAAATTGAAGCCATCAAAGAAAAGGATGGGGCAACGATCGCTGAAAAGCAACGAGCCCTTCTTTTGTTGAGCACCTTCATGGTCGCTGCCGGTCTTCTCACTGGTGAAGCCTTCTTTGGAACGGAGTCAAGTATTCTTTCCTTTGTTGATACATTGGTAAGCGATCCTGACAGCCGTTCATGGTATTTCGCTCGAATGGTTGGATTTATCGGACTCAATGTATTCATTGGTGGCGGAATCTATCTCTTGTTCAAGCGTGCTGGCGTCATCGGTGGCGACAGTGTTGATGCTGTGCTCGAAAACTGAGCGTGAACGCTATGTCAGAATCACCCAAGGCACCGCTTTGGGTGTGGGGCTTACTCGTGGCTGCTGTGTGCGGTGTTTCCAGTGCCGGTGCCTTATTCCAGCATGTTGACACGGTTCCTCCTTTGCTCCGTGCTTCATGGCGCTTACAACTCACTTCAATTGTTCTGGCGCCCTTTTTTATCTACCAATGGCGACGACAAGAGAGCACGATTAAGGCAAGAATGTTTGAACGGAAAACAATTCTTATCATCCTTGCCAGCGGATGTGCCTTAGCCTTACATTTTGGCGCTTGGGTTGCCAGTTTAGATGCGACTTCCTTGACGCATTCACTGTTATTTGTCACCGCACACCCATTGATCATCATTGTAGGAATGGGACTGTTAGGTGCTTTTTTCGTCGGCCATCGTCAACCGAATCGTCTTGAGATTCTTGGAGCTTTAGTTGGCTTTTCAGGTGCTGCAATCACCTTACTCGACCAAGGCCATCAGCAAGGTGGACACACCGTGACGATTTGGGGTGATGCGTTGGCATTCTTCGGAGCTGTATTTGTCGTCGGTTACATCATCAGTGGTCGTGTGCTCCGTGAATGGATGCCAATTTTCCTTTACGCCTTCCCCGTTACACTCTTTGCATCGCTCCTTCTTCTTCCAGCATCGTGGGTCTTGGAGCCTGAGTTTACATCACTTGGAATCATTGGATGGACAGATGCAGAGTATTTCCCATGGTTTTTGGCACTGGCTTTGATTGCCGGTTTACTTGGTCATACTGGGTTGAATACATGTTTGAGATACATCTCTCCACTTGTCATCTCAACAAGTGTTACCCTTGAGCCTCTACTGGGTTCACTGATTGGATGGGCTTTCTTCGGAAGTGGAGTTCCAGGGCAATGGACATGGGTTGGTGGGCCAATTCTGGTCGTTGGTGTCCTCTTGGTCATCTACGGTGGAATCGATAAGGACAATACGAACAATCAAACACACCCGCCAACCGCAGAAGAATGAGGCGTAGTGATGTCAGGAATGAATCAACAGGGTTGGATTTTACTTACCAATGATGACGGCATCGAAGCACCAGGGTTTCGGTTACTGATCCAAGCCTTGAACAAAGCCGGACATAGCGTTGTTGTTTTTGCTCCACATGAGAATAATTCTGCCGCAGGAATGCGAATCAATCTCGGCACTCCAATGGAACTTCGTTCACGGGATGACTTGGTGACCACTTGGGGCTTAGATACTGAGAAAGCAGAAGCGAAATTGTTTGAACTGCAAGGAACTCCTTGCGATACTATGATTGTCGCTCTTGATGGAGGTCTCGAGCATGCAGTCCCTGGAATTCGTCCACGACTTGTCGTATCAGGAGTCAACCTTGGTCCAAACATGTCTCAGGACTCGTATCACAGTGGAACAATGGGTGCTGCCAGAGAAGCAGGATTGTATGGAATGCCAGCAATAGCCTCATCCTTCACCTCTTTCGAATTGGAAGGAATGGAAGATGCGATTAAAGCGACGGTGGAATTAATCGAAGTAGCACTTGGTGTTCTTCCGAATGAGCCAAAAAATCTACGTCGTCCAGAGGTTGATTTGTCGGCTACACACCTCAGCCGGTGGCCAGAGGTTCCTGAACATCCCGCATGGGAAGATGACCCTAAGTTTGCACTTCGTACTGCATTTCAACACGGAGAATTAATGTTGAATCTCAATGTCCCTCCAGGCTGGAATGGTGAAGTTTCAACCACTCGTTTAGGTATGCGCTGGTATCGTGATGCAGTTACTTTTAATTCTATAGAGTCGGATGAGACGGCGACCTTTACGATTGGGGCATCTTCAATTGACCATTCTGAAGTCGCACAAAGTGACTGTGATGTTGTGGCAAAAGGAAAGGCGAGTGTTTCATGCTTGCCGGTATGGCCACAGACGCATCCGCTTGCTCTCGATGAAAAACTGCTCACATGGGCATTAAAGTCCTGTGAAGGTGGTTACCCTGCTTGGCTTTACGATTGAGTGAGATTGAGGCTGACCCCTTGGTCGAGTAGGAAATGGCAAACACCAATGGCCATATGGCCTTGTAGCCATGTATCTCCAAGAGACCGAAGCAACATATTTTCTCGAGGGATATCATCTGGCAATGGCTTATCATCGCTCAGAACAAATCCGATATCGAGACCTGAGATGGTAATATCTCCATGTTCGCCTTTCGAGGTTGAATGTGGATTACTTTCCAGCGGCAAGGGTTCATGTGCTTGCCAGAGTCGAGGTGCATCAGCATCGAGACAAACGATGTCAATCTTCTTCCAATCGATCAAGGTGTGACTGAGATCACCACCGCTATCGAAGATACCTGCAGAACGTTCGACCCAATGCCCACGTGGTGGTGTCGGCAATTTGAGAACTTTAGCGATTTGGCCTCCGACAGCTCGCTCTTCAGCATGGACTCCTCTGAGTAATGAGCCAACAAATTTGATTCGACGAGATGGTCCAGGTCCACCCATCAAATGGAGGATGACTTCAGTATCGTGACGTATTCCATGGCTTGTCAATAAACCAGCCATTAACGCACGTACAAGGACATCCATTCGTCCAGCAGCACCTGCCATGTCGTTGAGTGGTACCTTGCCCAGTGACATCGCACGATGGCCAATGATTGCAAAGCGACGCATGGTGTTCCCTCAGATGCCTCGTTCAACGAAGGTTCGAATTGCTTCACACATCTTGTGTGTATCCTCCAAGACAAAGTGACTTCCCAGTGAATCCACCAGGTATCCTCTTGGCTTGTTTTTGACACCGAGGTCTTCGAGTCGATTGGCGACCACTGCCGTCATTCCAGATTTTTCAATTTGAGCAGTTGCACGGTAAATCAAGTCTTTTTGTTTTATTCCCGATTCGAGTTTGAATCCGATTCGTACAGCGCCTTTACATGAATCCTTGAGCGCCTCGATATGCTTCACACCTTCGATGAGTTCGACGTTTAAGGTGCCTTGTTGACTGGCGATTTTTCCTTCTGCCGGTTTTGCTACAAGATAATCGAGAACTGCTGCAGTATGAATCCAAGCATCGATCGAATCCCTCGATAACACTTGTAATTCTTTGAGCATGGCGTTTGGTTCAGGAGTTTTGAGTACCAATGGTAGCCATTTGTGTGCTGGAACAGATGTCACACCAGCAACGCAAGTCACATCGTGTCCATGACGGTACAAATCATCTGCAATGGCAAAACCCGTTGCACCTGAACTGGTATTTTGGACAAATCGAATATCATCGATAGCAGAACGAGTTGCTCCTAAAGTAACGACTACGTCTTTGCGGTTTGATTTGACGCAATTCATATGGTGTGCAAACCGAGCGACAATCTCTTCATGGTGAGGTGTTTTTCTTTTCCCTTCTTCTTCTTCACCCCAGAGAACATGAATTCCATGTTTTCTGACTTCATCAACAATTTCATCGGTCACAGGGTCCTTGGCTAAATCCAAATGCATGCTTGGGATCATCATCACTGGACACCCTCGACTCCGTGCTACACTGAGTGCCATCATCAATGGCCCATGTTGTAGGCCGTGAACATAACTCGCCATCGTATCTCGAGTGGCTGGAGCAACCAAGATTCCATCGACTTGGTCAAGGACTTCCATGTTTCCATCCCAATCGGTAATGACTTCACCTTGGGTTGCCCATTCAACTGCTAAGGGTGTGATTATTCGTTGGGCTGAATGGGTCAATGCGACACGAACATTCGCACCATGGCGTCGTAATTCACGTGCTAGGCGAACGGTGTCGACAGCAGCAATTCCGCCTGAAACTCCGAGTAAGACCGTTTGTCCAGCAAGGCTATCGCCTCGCATATTGACATCGGTATCACGAATCCCCATATGTAGTGGGAGAATGGTCTCCATCATGACTTCTTCCATTGGAGTTGTTCTCGTTCTTGTGCGAGTAATGCTCAAACACCATGAGCAGTAGGATTCACTATGGCAGACCGAGCAGACGAGATGGTCATTGCCGGTATGAAGCCTCATACCATTGCCAACAGTTCCAATCCCTTTCTTCGATTGCACAGGGGAATATCCTTTATTCTGTTTGTCGATAGCCTTATCGTATTGTTAATCGTTTCACAAATCGTATCAGGCTTTTCAAACTCAACTCAAACTGCTGTGATGGGTGTATTAGCAGCATTCTTGATGATCAATTGGCTGGCTTATCGTAACCGTCATCCGATGGTCTATTGGTCGGGGGCAGGAGTCATTGGTCTGGCAGGTGTTTTTTTTGCAATCAATGCCCTTTACGCACTTTACTCAATCCTCACTGCCGGAATTGCAATGATTTCGCTTCTCATGTTGTTTTTGTTTGTTTGGGCAATGTTTGGCTCTTTCCGACGTTCGCTTTCTCACTTCCATCCAGGTTACAAAAATGCATACGCTGGTCGTGAAGAAAGCATACCGGCTCTTGAATTGGAACCAGGCGAAATGTTAGCAGCATGTCCACATTGCATGGCAGTACTTGCCATTCGACCTGACTTACTGAATCAAAAAGATGACTGCCCTTACTGCAAATTACCGTTGGTGAATTCAGAATTAGCATCAAAGTATGAGGAAGAGTAAGTCTCAATCCTTGAATTGAAACGCATCTGCTGAGGGAGGGCCAGATGGCCTTTGCGATTCTCCTTCTTCAGATTCCATAAAGTGCTGCGTTTGGTCTTCAAAAACATCCACTTTAACATTCTCAGCCGTTGCTTTTTGCCTTTGGAAGAGATTTATCCCTCCAGCAATCAACCCTACAAAGAGGAAGATTCGAAGAATTAAATCAAACCAAGAGTCCATGTTGGGGTTTCCCGGAAAGGGGTCATGAGCATTGGCGATTCCATCACCATCGAGGTCGTATTGAGCTTCGGCATCAAAGGGGAATAAGTCGGCGTTGTCACCCATGCCATCACCATCGGAATCGAGCCATTCAAAGGCACTTAGAGGGAATGCGTCGGCGTTATCTCCTACGCCATCATAGTCCTGGTCAAAACATTCGAGTGAATTATTCGGCCATACATCGATGTTATCGCCGCAACCGTCTTGATCGGTATCCAACCATTCGGTACTATCAGTGGGGAATACATCAGAATTGTCTCCTACACCATCACCATCTGTATCGTTCCATTCACTTGAATCAAAGGGAAAGTAGTCACGGTTATCGCCATATGAATCGTTATCTCTGTCAGCCCAGTCACTGCCATCATCAGGGAAGAGGTCGGAAAAATCACCGACTGAATCATTATCCCGGTCACTCCATTCATTTTCGTCAAGTGGGAATACATCAACGAGGTCGCCAAATCCATCGCCATCACTGTCGATACATCCCAGGGGGATGAATGCATAGCCTTCAATCAAAGGACATTCATCTTCATTGTCACCATAGCCATCTGCATCTGAATCTGCCCATTCAGTGCTGTCAATCGGGAATGCATCGGTATGATCACCCACGCCATCTTCATCAACATCATTGCAATCTAAGGCATCGAAAGGGAACAGGTCGGAATTATCACCGCACCCATCTCCATCGGAATCCAACCATTCATTTCGATCAAGTGGGAATGCATCCTCTCCATCGCTAAAAAAGTCATCATCGGTGTCGTAATCTCGTTCATCGGTACCAACAGCGTCTTCTTCAGTGTTGGTTAAACCATCACCATCCAAATCATCATCTTCGCTATCGTGGCAGCCATCATCGTCCAAATCATATTCATGAATGCCGATCAAACCCAGAGGGCAGTTGTCATTTTCATCTTCAATACCGTCGTTATCGTCATCGAGGTCGACTTCATCACTGCACCCATCACCATCATGGTCAAAGGAGGATTGAGAAAACGGACAAGGATCGATGGAATCATTGTAACCATCGCCATCCGAATCTCTCTGTTCTGCGGAGCATCCAACAGCATCAACCGTTGAACCAAATGATGTTCCTGGACATGTGTCGAAAAGATTTGCGACTCCATCTTGGTCATCGTCTTGCTGTTCCCAAGAACAGCCAGTAAGATTCGCTGATGCACCTGATAGAGTCCATGAACAGGTGTCATAGGTGTTGATTACTCCATCTCCATCCGTATCAGGCTCACCAACACCTTCAGTCGCATATCTACCGATGAAACGGTGCATGACACGGGTTGGATGGGCTTTGTCGAAGAAAAGGTATTCATCGACGTTTGACACAACGGTATCCCCATTGCTGCAAATTGGTAATGGCAGGAGGGTGACGCCTCCAGAGCATGCAGCATCTTGGACATTGGTCAGTCCAAGCGCCTCCTTATTTTGTAAAATATCATTAAAGATGCTCCATGCATCAACGGTGTGAATTATAATGCCTAATTCTATTGAGAGATTAGTGGCAAGACTTGCGAGTTTTTGGTTGTACAAAACAACTTCTGAAGCAATGTTGTTTTGTTGATTTTGAGTTCGACTCATCACCTCGGGAGTCATTTCCAATGGTGGGAGATTAGGGAGGAGGAATTCATCTGCACCAGCTCCTTCGAGTTGACGGATGTGTGATTCCATATTGGCAACGATTGTATTTGCATTTGCAGTGCCATAGAGGAAATCATTTCCGCCAGACCATAGAGATACGACGGCGTCCGAAGGAATTGTCGTTTGGACATTCGAGAGGTAGTTGGTAATTTGAGTTCCGACGTTTGGGAGTAACAAGTAAGAATACCCCTGCCCAGTTTGAGAACCGCCAAAGGCACGGTTGTCACCTGGTGCAGTTCCAGAGCCAATGGTTGTCGTAACGCCGTAGGAATCAGACATGTATTCAAGCCAAACACGGCCGTTTGAAAATCGTCCTTGCCAGTAAGGAGGAACATCAGGCACATTGAGTATTGAATTCTTACCATTCCCCATGTCACTCAATGAATCTCCAAATGCGAGCAAATTAGAAATCGTCGGGAACAAAGCATTCTCAAAGACCATGAACGGCTGTTGTTCACTGTTGATGATGTTATTTGCTTCATCAATAATTTCAACATCTAAATTATAAAAATGAGAACCGTTGTAAAAATGCTTCATGGCAATCTCAAAAGATGTACTTGTTCCACTGGCTTGAAAAGAATGGATACCTGTGAGGATGATCGCATCGTTTTCATCGAGCAACTCCCAGTGTGCGAAGAGATCGATATTGTACGGAGCATTGCTCATCTCTACGGTGATAATGACCGTTTCATTCGAGAGCCAATCGTATTTTTCAACTGAAAGGTTCGTGGTTGCAGCCCTGCCTTGCGCCTCAACCAGACCTGTGGCACTTTGCAGCACCATCAGTAAAATCAGGAAGAAGACAACCTTGCGCACAAACGGCCTAGGAGTCGTAAGTTGAAAGCAGTTCGCCTTACATTCCAAAGGATGAAGGGTCCATATCCATATCACCGTCTTTCATCATTTTCCGCATTTGCTTGTTGAGTTTTCTGTTGCCACCCATGCCTTTCATCATCTTGCGAGAACGGTTCCATTGAGCGATAAGTTCACGAACGTCTTTTTCTCGAACTCCAGATCCTCGAGCAACTCGACGAATACGGTCAGCTTTGATTTTGGCGGGTTCATTCTTTTCCCAAGCAGTCATGCTGTCCATGATTGTTCGATATCGGTCGAGATTCCCTTGCATGGCTGCTTTTTGCCCTTTTGACATTGCACCCATTCCTCCAAGCATACTCCCTGGAAGGAAAGACATCAGTTTGTCAATGGTTCCTACTTTGGCCATCATTTCCATTTGCTTATACATGTCATTGAGGGTGAATCGACCACTCATCAATCGTTGGGTGAGTCGCATGGCTTCTTCTTCATCCATGTCATCCGGAGCCAAGTCAATGAGGCCCTGAATGTCACCCATTCCGAGAAGACGTGAGATGAACCGGTCGGATTCGAACTTTTCCAAATCGGGGACATTCTCTCCAGTCCCGATATGGACAATAGGTGCCCCAGTTGCTGCAACTGCAGACAATGCACCACCGCCTCGTGCCGTTCCATCGAGTTTGGTAATGACGATGCCAGTAACACCTGCAAGCGAGTGGAAAGAAGCAGCCACAGGTCCGGCAGCTTGTCCCACTTGAGCATCGATGACGAGCCAACGTTCACTTGCTCGAGTGATCGATGAAATTTGTTCCAATTCATCGACTAACTCTTGGTCAAGTTGGTGTCGTCCTGCCGTATCGACAATGATTAAATCTGCTGAAGCGCACGCAGCAAGACCATTTCGAACAATAGTTGGTGCATCTTTGGTATCCGGTTCGCCATAGACTTGAACGGTAGAATCTTCCAATAATTGTGTCAACTGAGCATAGGCTCCTGGGCGATGCACGTCAGCCTCAATCACTGCGACACGAAGACCATGTTTACGGCGATACCACTCTGCCAATTTGGCAGTGGTCGTTGTTTTACCCTGGCCATACAATCCAACAAGAAGAAGAGTTGCACCCTGAGGTTGAAATTCATGAGCGGGACCAAGCATTCGAACTAATTCGGTATAGAGGATATTCATTGCATGCGTTTGCAAAGTGATTCCAGGTCGAGGCTCATCTTCTCGAAGACGCGCCTCAAGTTTCTCGACTAATTCCTTCGTTTGACGAACGTTAAAATCCGCTTCTTGCAATGCTCGACGAAGGCTGCGGGTCATTTCCCGAAGTTCCTCTTCATCTAATTTACGTTTATTCTTAAGCAACCCAATGGAGCGAAAAATACCCTGTGAGAGGCCTTCGAGTGCCATGGCCTACCGTGTTCGCTTTCCCATTTCAACCCACCCATTGCTGGTAATGGGTTTTCACTCTTCAGTAAGCGGAATATCCAATTGAAGGACATCATTTTCCAACTTCGCTTTGACTCTGCTGGCTTTTGTAGGGACTTTGGTCTGGACTTCTCGTTCTCGACCGTTGAGGCCAACAAAGAGAATTCCTTCATTACTTCGAAGTGAAAGTTCTTCACGCTGAATGCCTGGGTAATGCAAAAATATCCGTTCAATATCACCGATGACCTCACGCTTCATGCCACGATGTATAGAATGTTTGAGTGCTTTTCCGATTGGATGTGGTCCGAGTGAATCGTCAATCTTTGTGACCTTGCCATAAAGACTGATTCCAACTTCTCTCAATCGTTCGAGACCGACGACTTCTGTGTCCATCAATTCCATTGTTGCAATTTTCACATTGTCCAATTCTTGTTTCAATTCCTCGATCCGTACTAATTCTGCTTCACGCCGGTTCAACAAAAAGGGGTGGTCGAATTCAGGTGTGAGCCGGTTGACCAAACAATTAGGGACTGGAAGTTTATACTCAATGAGTGATTTATGGGCACGCAGCGTTTCATTGATACCCATTCGCTCAGGTATTGTCACCAATGTGAACGAGGTGATTTCTTCGTTTGAAAGAACACGCCGGACGTGAAGAACACGACGCCGAAAACGTTCCAGTTCTTCTTTCATCGATTCACTTTCTTTGCGGCCAAAAATCATCGAGCGTAATCCACCCGAAACCCGCATCATTCGAATAATGCGATCGGACCAGGATTCAATCAATTCAGGGAGGGAGAGAAAACGTAGCGTATGTCCAGTAGGCGCCGTATCGAATACAATTACATCCCATGTCGGATCCTCAACATGGCGTAACAATTCATCAAAAGCAAGTGCTTCATCAAGTCCGGGAATGACCATGTCAGAAGTTTGGATTTCTGAGCGCATTTCACTCATTTCCTGCTTTGCATTCGGGTCAAGCATCATACCTAAGCTTCCAAGGCCACCCATGCCACCACTGGAACCCATGTTGTTCATCATCTCGCCAAGTTTTGGTAGCACCGAGGATATCTTCGATTCAGGATCCATCTCAAGCCCAAACAAGCCATCGACGCCTTCGATTGGTGTCGGTTCTGAACCAATTGCCACTCCGAGTGAATCCGAAGTCGAGTGAGCAGGGTCGCTGGAAACAAGTAGTACACGAAGTCCAGAATCTGCAAGCCATACTGCAGTAGCAGCAGAGGTTGTCGTTTTACCAACTCCGCCTTTTCCACCAAACAACAAGAGTCGTGCCATACCTTGTCGAAGGTGTGGTGGTCTTTGAATACAACGCCTCTCCTCAAAATGATGCAACGACTTGATGAAGGGAAACACAGCCCGCCGTTCATGGCATCGACCTTCCTGCTGTTTCAGGTCGCGAGTGTATCTGCTTTGGTTGGCATGACGCTTGGCTGGCGAGGTGTCATGACACGATATTCTGGTTTCTATGACCTTCCAACTGCTTGGAGTAATGTGTTCTGGGGGATTTTAATCGGTGGTTTTTACGGTTCATTCACACATAATTTCATTGTTGTACCCTACATTGAGATGGTCATTAATGACCAAGCAGCAGTTGTGAACCCGCTTAATCTTCTTCTTCTTTGCCTGCTGGCATCTGTTGCAGTTCACCTCCTCCTTCGTCGAGACCGAGTGAGGAAAGGCAGCTCTCAACCGACAAGTGGTTGGGCATTGGGGCTTGCGATGGGTGGAATGCTAGCGATGGTGTTCATCCTGCGAATACTCGAGATGTTTGAATTCAATCTGAGACTTGTCATCACTATACTTTGTTTGTCCATTTTTGGCCCTCGATGTGAAGCACTTATTTCTTCGTTCCAGGGTCATCTTATGCTCCAAGGGAAACGTTGGGGTTCTGTTCTTAGAGGAACCTTCTGGCGATGTGCCTATGTGGTTATGTTTGCTTTTGCTCTGGTGAATGTCTCTGCTTGGCTGTTCATCATTCCAGCGGCCCTCATTTTCAATCGCTCTTCGGAAGCATGGATCTGGGAATCTATTCCAAAGGAGGGGAAGAAAAGACTACGAAAAATTTGGGCCCGGAATGCGCGTGAACAAGAAAACCTTCATGACGATACAGAATCTCCTCAAATCATTCAAAATATTCAAAACATTAGCATTCAGGATTCCGTGGTAATGGGTTCTGTTGGTGATGTTTCGTCGAACATCGAATCCTCTCTGAATGCCGGTGGCGAGCCCACATCGACAGAGTCCGAGTAAGAATGTGCTTACTTTAGCGCTATGCCCTCTTTCGATGCGAAATCGACACGATCTTACAAATAAGCATTCTCGGGGTGTTCCGCACGCAACCGTTATACAACGCCGGCGAAAGCAAATGGTTATGGGTTCCTGCCCCTATTGCCAAAGCGTCACCTATGCGGGTGACACTATTTGCTACGGTTGCGGTAGAATTTTGGCAAATACGAGTTCCAATAAATTCGCATTGGAGCAACAATTCCACAAAGGTAGTTTGGAAACATCCTACAAAATGACCAAAAAGCCAACAAAAGGTGGCGTTGTTCAATCCCATACTGGTCGTGCAGTCAATATCATGAAGACTCGAAGAAATCGAACTCGCCATTTGGTCTTCCTGTTTTTAGTGGCTTTCATAATGCTTTCACCTCAAGTGCGGGAAAATCTATTCGAGAAATGGGCCCCTGGTATCCAAGAATATTGGAATGGTATTGCTGCACCCTATCACATGCATGCGAACGAAGCGACCTTTACGATTGAGAAAAGTGTACTCGTTGAGAATTCAGCTTCAAATGGGTGGTGGCATGAAGACGTCATGATTCCTCATGATGTGAATTCACTTTCCGTCCAAAACACCGATTTCAGATACACTGACGGTACATTGCCAAGCCCAACAACGAACCTTCAGAGCATAAAATCGATTACCCTTACTATATCCGGTTTAGGCACCGACTTGGACCCACCTATTCAGATACCTACGAATGGTTCATTCCGGAGTATTGAAAATAAAATAATTACTTCACAAGGTCATTCTGTCTGGTGGCCAGGTTATGGTACGAATGATTCCTTTTGTCAGGTTGGAAATTGCGTTAAGATGGAATTCGCTCTTGGCCCGGGTCAAAAAGCAAGCTATTCTTTCAAAGTTGCAATCACCAGCACTTCGTATTCATGGTGGGATGAAAATCGAGTTGATTCACGAGTTGCAGGAACTGATGAAGGTATTAACGTCGATAACAGCGGTACATTCAGTGATTCGGAATTCCGTGGTGGTGGTGAAAAAGCCCAAGATTTCACGAATCCTACTTGGTATGATCGTGGTACGCGCAGAGTCTGTTCGAACTGCCAGGAGACTGTTGATCATGGATATGCAATCAACGCTCAAGACCAAATTGTCATTCAAACAGCCGCATTGATTTCCGCAGATTTGCCAGAAGGTCGGCAAGATAATGCGTATGCTTTTTCACGTGCTGCATTTGATTACTTGCACAAGCATGTATCCTATGATGATGAGGCACCAAGTCCTGCAAGAAGTGGCCCACTTTGTCTCGAGGGGAAGACCGGAGACTGTGATGAGCAAACCAATGCTTTCTTGTCCTTGTTACGAATCAAGAATATTCCTGGTTGGTATGTATTCGGTGCATTAGCAAATCCCGAGTATAAAAGTTGGGAAGCGCACGGATGGGGTTACATCTTACTCCCTATGAGCGATGCATGGTGCAATGCTCGAAATATTGTGTTAGATACATGTTTCGTTGAAGCATCCGTTGATGTCGTAAACAATAAATGGCTGCTGCACACTCCGAATGCTTACATTTCATGGATTGAAGAGGCTGATAGTACAGGTCATCTTCTGAACAGTTTTTACTCTCCAGCTTCTACTTCATTCAATGTTTTGCGACACCAACCCGTGTATTCGACTGTTGGTGATGTCGACTTTAATGGTGGCCAATACCAAGTCAAGATTTTGGCAGAAAACCTACGGTGATACGTATGAGAATTATTATTGGTGGAGCAGGCCGAGTTGGAACCGATATGGCGCGTGCCTTGCGGGCAGAAGACATGGATGTCGTCCTCGTAGATTCTGATTCGCGTGCAGTCAAAAATGCCCAAGTACTCGATGTATTGGTAATTCATGGTGATTTAACGACACGTGAAAAACTGAATGAAGCAGGAATTGGCGAAGCCGAAGTATTTGTAGCAGTCACAAATTCGGATGAACGAAACCTTCTGGCATGTTCTCTTGCTCAACACGCCCACATGGAACAAGGCGGTCCTAAAGCAAAACCACTCTTATCGATCTGTCGTGTTCGAAATATGAACTATGTTCATGAACAAGATGAAGGGAAACTTCAGGAATGGGTGAAGGTAAATCACGTAGTGAACCCACTTGAGGGTGCGATTCGCCGTCTCCATTCAGGTTTACGTTCAGCAGCAATCGAAGAAGTCATTCCGTTCGGACATGATGCATTTATCATCGAACTGGATGTTACCAGTAATGCATCCCAAGTGGTTTTCCAAAGCCTCCGTGATGCAAGCAAAATGATTGAAGGTGGAATACCATTGATTGTTGGTCTAAAGCGTGAAGGTGAGAAAAGCCTGGTCCCTGACGGGGATTTCATGCTCATGCCAAATGACAGAATAGCAATTGCAACAACAGGACTTTCGAGTTTCAACCGAATCCTGAATATATTTGGTCATGAAGCTACTGATTTTCCTACCCACCCTCGTGTGGCAGTCATCGGAGCCAACAGAATCGGGCAAAGAATTGCCGATGATTGGTTGAACGCAGGAGCCTCGGTTACAGTGATCGAGCGGGATTTGCAAGTTGCTAATGCATTGGCAGGTACTGCTATTGGTTCACATCCGAAACTGGAAGTCATTCATGGTGACCATTTAGACAGAGATATTCTTACTGAAATTGGTATTTCAGAACATCATATAGCGATCGCAGCACTTGAAGATGACTTGGCGAGCATTGCTGCTGCTTTACTTGCCAGTGACATGGGTGTACAGCGTACTGGTCTACTTCTTTATGATGCGGACTTGGTGAAAGTTACCCAAAGAATGGGAATTACATTTGCTGTTGACCGTAAGCGTGTAGCTGTTGATAATATGCTCGCACAAATCCACACAAAGACAGCAGGTGGTTACGCCATTCTATCGAATATCCCAAACATCATTGGTGTCAGCATGCCGGTCTCTGAAGGCGCAAGGTTTGCTGGAAAAAGAGTTCTTGAAGCGGCGTTCCCTGAATGGATGAGAATCGCCTTCATTCAACGTCGAAACACGAACGGTAATTGGGAATCATTACGACCATCTCCGGACAAAACTTTGCTTGTAGATGACCGTTTGATCATCTTTTGCAGTCCAGAGCGAGTTGTAGAACTCGAAAAGCGGTTCAAGGTGTGAGTATGCGTTTCGATGTCTTGTATCTCATACTCGGTTGGACGCTCATCGCGTTAACCCTGCCCTTGGTTCTGTGTGGTTTGATCACATGGTGGCTTGATGACCTGGAAATGGCAATGTACGCATTTGCTCTACCAGCAATAATTTCACCATCTCTTGGAATCTTAATGCTCAGTATTGGTACACGTACGGATACCTCTGAGCGTTTACGAGATCGTGAAGCGTTTGCTGCGGTTGCTCTGGTTTGGCCTATTGCAGTTTTTATCGGCTCACTGCCATTTTGGCTCGGTGGAGTCTTCGTTGGCCCCTTCACCCCTGATGCATCCTTTATCGACATCGCCCGTGGTGCTGTCAACGCCTGGTTTGAATCAATGTCTGGTTTTACAACAACAGGTGCCACAGTCATTTCTCATAATATGAGTCCAAATTGTATCCCAGGTACGACCATCGATTGTATCAATGCCCAACCACGAGGATTGCTCATTTGGCGCTCACTTACCCAATGGTTTGGTGGAATGGGAATCATCATGCTTGGAATGATGTTGCTTTCAAGAATCATTGGTGGAGGAATGGCTTTGGCCAGAGCAGAGTTGACCGGGCCGTCACTTTCACGCCTACGACCAAAACTCAAGCAGACCGCTTTAGCGCTCTGGGGGCTATATTTAGGTCTCACCGTTCTTGAATTCTTGAGTTTGAATTTCATCGGTGGAATGAGTACTTTTGATGCCGTTAACCATGCTTTGACAACCATGCCAACGGGTGGTTTTTCCACACACGATGGAAGCATTGGTTACTATGACTCCTTCACAATTGAATTGATCATCGTGGTCTTCATGTTCCTTGCAGGAGTGAATTTCACTCTGTTATGGATGATACGAGATGGGCAATACAAGAAGGCATTTGGTGATGAAGAATTCCGTCATTATTCGTTGTATGTTCTCGTGGCATTTATAGCAGTTTTCGCAGTGCTTCTTGCTTCAGGTATTTCGTTTGGCACTGCATTTAGGGACAGTTTATTCCAGGTGGTTTCGCTTGCAACTTCGACGGGTTATGCATCAGCAGATTACATGCCATGGCCAGTTGTAACGCACCTGATTATATTCATTCTAATGATTGTTGGAGCAAGTGCTGGTTCAACCGGTGGCGGATTGAAACTTCTGCGTGTAACGCTCGCCTTCAAGGTGGCAATGAGAGAATTGGTTCGTATTGCTCAGCCAAGAAAAATCGATCATATTCGCATGAATGGTGAAGTTGTTGAACGTCAACAAATTGGCTTAATTATCGGGATGTTGATCGTATGGGTTGGATTGTTCGGTATCTCCAGCATTATCTTGGCCATTTTCATGCCACATGATTCTTTTGAAAGTATTACCACTTTAGTCGCCTCTTCACTCGGTAACACCGGTCCTGCACTTGGAGACTATGGTCCGAGTAATACCTGGTCTGGATTGAATTCTGGTTCGTTACTGATTACTTCGGTGTTGATGTGGTTTGGCCGTCTTGAACTCTTGACTGCAGTCATTCTCATTCACCCACGAACTTGGCGCAGAGAGAAGCGTGTTCACAGTGACCGTGCAGCAATCGCTCTTTTCCGTCGTTTGATGGAAGACAAAGATGAGGACAAAAAACAAGATTGAATCAAAAGAGTTTCATTTGTCCACTTGGTGAACTTGCTTCATCATCCTTTTTCTCTTCATTAAGGGGGGTTTCTTCAGGTTCAGGCACCTGCTCTTCGACTCTTAATGGTTCGAATATCTTTTCGCTCAATTGCTTTTCATAGGCCAATTCATACTTGGCAATGAGTTGTTTTGTGGCCTTTCGGGAAATCGGTAGCCCAGCAAGTGAGGCATGTTCCTCACCAGTGAATCCGAATTTGAGAGAGAGTGCAAAGTTTTCTGAGTCACCAAGTTGCGGTGAGTCTTTGAGCATAGCAGAAAGAAGTGGAAGAATTTCCTCTCGAAGTGCAGATTTGCTCATTCCGGCATATTCACCCATACGCTTGAGAATAGAAGGTCGAGTACGAGACGATTGACGGCGAAGAAAACTGGGGTATGATGGATAAATTCGACCAGCAAAAGGAGTCGTGTTGGTGACAGAAGCTGAAAGGCTTGCAAGTTGCCCACTCCAATACCATGAGCGATGAGCAGTACTGCGGAATTGACCCATGTACATTTTTGAGGCCATCGAAAGACTGCGTGTTCCCCGGACAATAGAATCAACTTGAGGAAATAATGAGGCATTATTCCAATGCACCCAATTGATCATATCAGGTGGTGGTTTTTCTATAGAACGGCCAATACTAACGGCTTCTTCAGCGTCAGTGGAGCGGTATAATTTGTCTAATCCAGGGAAGACACCTTCAGAAGTATCTCGACGTCCAGCAAGTGCTTGATTGGCTACCATTGCTTTGGTAAGCGTTCCTGTGGCAGTTGAAGAAAGAACCTGCAAGTCACGAACTAATGCACGTAAATCACCAGGGTTATTGTTGACCAATTCTTCAATTGCAGAGTCTTCAAACTCTAATTTCTCTTCACGTAAAACACGGCGTGCAATGCGGCGAAGTGCTTCATCACTGGCACGATCAAATGTAATGGTGAGGAGGTGCTTTGTGAATCGGTCACGTGTCGAACTCCATGATGAGCCTCTTCCCCATAAGCCCATGATGTCATTGCATGCGAGGATGACGGGTTGACGCGTTTCTGCAAGAAGGTTGAGTAACTCAGCCTTCCCTCCTGAATCCCCCTTCAATGTAACGTCCTTTCCTTTCTCATCTTCACCTTGCATTGCCTTATCGATTCGATTCTTACTCACTGCAGTCAAACCACCAGATAGATGGTCGACTTCATCGAGTAAAACCAAGGTTCGTTGCATCTTTGCATCGGGATTATGAAACAGTGAACGATGGGTTGAACCGTGGGTGGCCACCTTTCGAATGGCTGCAGCGTTCCGGGCATCTGATGCATTGAGTTCGATGACATCCCACCCCATATCTTGAGCAATGGCACGAGCAACAGAAGTTTTCCCGACACCGGGAGGGCCAACTAAAAGCAGTGATTTCTTTCGAGGTGTACCTGTTTTCCACTCATCGAGCCAAGCACGAATTTTTCGTCGCTGAACTTCATTTCCTTCAAGCTGGCGTTCAGATGAAGGCCGGTGCCGTTCCGTCCAATCGGTAACAGCAGCCATGGTTCTACAATCTGCCGAAGGTTCTTCAACCTTCACTGATGAATTCCTCATTCCATTCTGAAAAAGGGGTTTCACAGGGAATCGATATGAACGCGGTGTTGTTCTCCAGAATCTCTGTCTCGAATTGTAACAGTTTGGTCCTCAAGGGATTGATGGTCGACAGTGATACACTTTGGTACTCCGATTTCATCAGCCCGGGCATAGCGTCGACCAATTGAACCACTGCTATCATACATCGATACGATATTGGGTTTGGAACACAATGTTCTGTGAATTGATTGAGCAAGTTCTCCCATGCCATCTTTTTCAAACAAGGGGAACACACAATAATCGACTGGAGCCACATGCTCGCTCAATCGCATGACAGTGTATTCCTCTCCATCCTTTCCAGTTTCGTCATAGGCATGATCGAGGATGTGCCAAATGATACGGTCAATACCAAATGCAGGTTCAACAACATGAGGAATATACCATTCCCCAGTAATTGTTTCAGTACGTTGGTTACGTTTGACGTGTTCCGCTTCAACAGTGACTTGGTCACCACTTGGGAGTGTCAATTGTGACGGGAACGCTGTTGACGCCGGCATTGCCTCAACAGCGGCTTTAACAGCACCAGCTAAGGCTCTAAACGCTGGTCCAGCTTTGGCGCCATCTGTTGTCCAGCCATCGGTTTCGATAACTTGCGGTTGAGAGAATTCACGACGAGCACGGAGAGATTTCCCAGTTGCCTTTTCGTGCGACTCGAGGTCATAACATCCACGGTGAGCGATACCAACGCATTCTACCCAGCCGTAGGAACCATGAATTTCAGCATCCCAACAATCCGTTGCGTAATGTGCCATTTCATCCGATTCATGTTGGCGGAATCGAAGCCTTTGTGAATCGATTCCAACTTTCGTTAGAAAATCAAACGTTTGAGCCATAAAATATCCGACGGTTGTATGACGAATAATCTTCTGTTCAACAGCATCTTTGAAACTCATTTGAATTTCTTCTTGGTTATCTGGAAGCAGTGAAATCAGTTGTTCACTCCAAGGTGAGAAGTCATGTATTGCCTCTTCATGTGGATTGATGAAATATTCCAATTCAGCCATATTGAATTCACGCAAACGAATCATACCTTGGCGAGGTGAAATTTCGTTTCTGTAGCCCTTTCCAACTTGAATCGCACCAAATGGCAACCGTTCACGGTTATGCCGATACAATGCTGGGAAAGATGTGAACATTCCCTGTGCAGTTTCAGGACGGAGGAAGCCAGGGCGTCCAGATGAACCAGCTCCAATAGTTGTGTTAAACATCAAATTTTGAGCAGTGATTTCAGTCCAATCAATCGCCTGACATGCTGGGCAAGGTGGTTGTGACTGGTTGAGAAGAGTCTGAAGTTCAGTTTTTGTGAGTGAATCAGGGTTCGTGTGAAACGATTCGAGCAGTGTATCGGCACGACTTGCTTCTTCACATGACCCACAAACAGTCATGAAATCCGAAAATTCACCGACGTGACCAGATGCCTCAAGGACTGAATAAGGCGTTATAGTTGGGCATGAGATCTCGACAATGTTCCCCAATGAAAGCCAGTGGTTGAGCCATGTTTGGTTCACTTTGTTGCGGAGTCGCCCGCCGACAGGGCCAAAATCGTACAATCCCTTTGCACCACCGTGGATTTCGAAGGCAGGAAGTATGATTCCTCTACGTTTGAGCACACCTGACAAACGTTCTAATCGGTTTGTATCAGGTTCTGTCATTGCCACACCTAAACACCGGTAGAAGAACTGGCCTTTCAACCTCACCGTTCTTCAAGCCGAAAATTGGTCAAGCGTAGCGTTAAGAGTAACCGCCGTTAAACTCCCTCCATGGGGCAATCAATGGTCGCTATCACTGAACCGGATTGTACCGGTTGTGATTTGTGTATTTCCCATTGTCCATTTGAAGCACTTTTGCCTCTTGCGAGTAGCCCAAAGTTGCGAACACACAAAAAGCGACCTGTGATTGTTGTCGCATCTCAATGCGTCGGCTGTCTTTCGTGTATTGGCTCGTGTCCAACCGGTGCTTTGCATGAGGTACCAGTTCCGCTCGATGCTTCGCAGTCAACTCTTTTGATGATGCCTCCGGCTCCTGAAACCGAACCGGTAAATCGATGGAAAAAGGGTGGAATTCGCTGGGCATAAATCGACACAGATTTACCCTTTCAATCGGCACCTTGATTTACTGCTTGCATACGAATGAGAACCACGGGACTGTGGAAAATAAATGGCAGATATTCACTACTTGGATAATCCTTTGGAAACTGAGGAACTCTTGGAGTTGTTATGTCCCCCTGTTCGTAATTGGTTCAAAGACAAATTCCAAGACTTCACAGAACCTCAGAAGTTGGCGATTCCAGCCATTATTGACCATGAACATCTCCTCCTTTGTTCGCCGACTGGTTCGGGTAAAACATTGACTGCCTTTCTCTCTATTATCGACCAATTGGTGCGTAGGGCATTGGATAATAAATTAGAAAAAAGAGTTTACTGCGTTTATATCTCTCCGATTAAGGCGCTTGCAAATGACATTCAAAGAAACTTGATTGGACCCTTAACCGAAATTTCAGAATCCTATTTGCCGAGTCGTGCTCAAGAGATTCGAGTTGGATTGAGGACAGGTGACACCCCTCAATCCGAACGGCAAAAGATGCTACGCAAGCCTCCTCACATTCTGATTACAACACCAGAAAGTCTCGCTATTGCCATTACATCTCCGAGATTCCAACCAATTGTCAGTGAAGTTGAATACATGATTATTGACGAGTTGCACTCTTTGGTTCCAAGCAAACGTGGTGTCCATCTTGCATTGACACTCTCATATCTGGATACCTTGCTTACTCGGCCAGTGCAACGTATTGGTATCTCTGCTACAATGGAGCCGCTCGAAACCGTTGCTGAATATTTAGTTTCAAGTGATGACCGAGAAAGTCGTGGAGACAATACCCGTGTTTGTATCGCTAAAGTTTCAGGATCAAGGGAACTTGATTTGGATATTCTTCTTACAGACCCAAAGTTCAGTGATCTTTCTGTTCTCAAGATTTTTGAGAAGAACGTAGAGGCTATTGCCGATTTAATTGCTGCTCACAACACCACTTTGGTGTTTGCAAATACCCGTAAAATGACGGAGAATATCGTTCTCAAATTACGCCCTTATCTTGGAGATCTAGTTGCAGGGCACCACGGTTCAATGGATAAGAAAATACGTTTGGATGTCGAAAAACGACTGAAGCACGGCCACTTACGTGCAGTTGTCACTTCTTCATCCCTCGAGATGGGTATCGATATTGGTTCTGTTGATTTGGTACTCCAAATTGGTAGTCCAGGTGATATTGCAACTGCATTGCAAAGGATTGGTCGGGCAGGTCACCATGTTGGTGGAATACCTCGAGCTCGATTTTTGCCTTCGAGTGTCGATGACCTGATTGAACTTGCAGCGTTACAGGGTGCCATTCAAACAGGCGATATGGATCTCCTCGATTTCCCTGAGAATTGTCTCGATGTCGTCGCTCAATTTATGATTGGTCTCGTGATTATCAATGATATTGATATTGATGAAGCCTATGAAGTCATTATCAATGCATGGTCCTATCGGAATTTCAAATACGATGACTTCATTGAAGTTCTTGATATGCTTGAAGACGAGCGTCGTATCTGGATTAACTGGGAAGATAACCTCTATGGAAAGCGTGGTTATTCTCGTATGATCTACTATACCAACATTGGAACAATTGCTCCCGATAATTCCTATTTAGTGTTCAATGCTGAAGGTTCAATTCTCGGCCAACTTTCGGGTTCCTTTGTATCAAACCTACGTGGTGGCGATGTGATTTTGCTCGGAGGTTCTACCTACCGGGTTACAAACATCCAAGGAACTCGTGTCAACGTTGCATCAGTAACCGGTCACAGACCAACCGTACCTTCTTGGTCAGGCGAAGCACGTTCTCGTTCCCGAGAACTTTCGAATGCTCTTCTCAGTTTGATTGGACATTGTATTGTTGCTTTACGTCGCGAACAAGATCCACGGATCTTATTACGTGATGCTTACGGCCTTTCATCAGATGTGGCAAATGCGATTGCCCGGCATTTAGAAGAGCATTCTATAGACTCTTTCCAAGTCCCTGACCCGACTCGGATTTTGGTCGAGCAAGTTATCTCAAGCGGACATCCAACATACATGATTACCACATGTAGAGGTAGAGGTTTCAATACTGCTCTTGGGTACTTCATGGCAGGGTTAGCAGAATCAAATAATATTTCAGTGATTGAATTATCCTTTGATGAAAATGGGTTATTGATTCGAACTTCGGAGGAAGTAGATCCTGGGCAAATGTACAAAGCGTTCAGAAATAATGACCACATTGAAGTTATTGAACGCTACATCGTGAACACACAAATATTTGCAAAACGTTTCCGAGAAGTTTCAGGTCGTTCAATGATTATTCCAAAACGAATCGGTTCTGAAGAAATTAGTCCTCAACAATTCCAGCAAAAGGCAGATGCACTGCTCAACAAACACCGAACAATCGATGACAGTCTTCTCATGCGTGAGGCGAAAAATGAAATCATGTTCCGTGATATCGACATGAAGAGTTTACAAGAATTCTTGAATTTGTGTGTCACTGGTGATGCACGTATTGTTCACAACAAAGTAACCGTTCCATCACGACTTGGGATGTCACTGTTCATGTCTGCCTTTGAAGATTTGATGGCAATGAAAACTCGAGCTTTCATGATTAAAGATATTGATCCAGAAGTCCTCCGACGACTTCTAGGAACTCGTAGTCTAGCGACTGAACTGAGTTCTGAACAACTCTCTAAATTCTATCTTGATAAAGCGCCTATACCGGAGAATGCACAGCAATTATTTACCCTCATGTCTCACGGTGGAGGACTTGATTCCTCGTTCCAAAATCCACTCTACGACCAGAAACTTCAGAACATCGAAATGGACTTGCTGCGTGAATGGATTGAAGTTCTTTGTCAACAAGGTAAAATCACAAAACTCGATGGTACGGGTGCTGAAGAATTAGATGGTAAATGGTTCAGTTCCTTCATGGCCGAAATACATGGCACTCTCGGTTGCCTTTCGGTCAATGGAGGTGGCGATGTCGATGATTTGCGAGAACTTCATATCGGCGGTCTTTCCTACAAAGTTGCAACTGCATTTGATGGTAGAGTCCCGACCGCATGGGAAGAGAAAGAACTGGGTGACCCTCACGAAGCATTGCGAGTAAAAATCATTGAGATGCTTGGAAGCGAGGGCCCACAAACTGGTGATCAGCTCGGCCAACGATTACCGTTCCCTCGGAAAATGGTAGATCGTATTTTATTAGAACTCGAAACTCGCAATGTCCTCTCGGTTGGTTTCTATAAACAAACGGATGACGCTGAATATATTCTCAAAATCGATGAACATCGATTGGTTGGTGGCTCGGAAGATGTTGTTGAATACCGTTGGGTGCAAAACCTGGTTTTCGACAAGACATTCAAGACCTATGATGACGGATTTACAGCCTTTGATTCTCACGTATTGTTCCAAAAGCAACAAGAACTCCTGTATCGTGTAAAGGATTTCCGTTTCAAAGATTGGCAAGACATGCAACTTGATTCAGATATCATCATGGGTCGCCTTTTGCATAACAGAATGGGCTATACCAACAAAGAGACCATTCCAATGCTGCTTGGTTTGAAGCCTGAACCATGGATTGGTGCCATGGAAGAAGAATTACTCCGACGCATCCCGATCGGTGAAAATGTAACTCGCCAAGAAATTATGGAAGGGTTCCCGAAAGGTGATGAACACCGTTCTTTACAACGTGACATCAAATTCGCCATGTCGAATTTAGAACGTCAAATGCTTGTCGTCAAACAATTTGAAGATGTATCGGGGCGTCGTCGTCGTTTGTCCTTATTCCATCGAGTTCATGGAGTCTATGAAGCTCTGGACTTTGAAAGTTCCTTGGTTGACCTCATTCGTCGAATGGGACCAGTGAAAGGTAATACGCTTCGTTTCTATGTCTCTCGAGCATTTGAGGATTTGACCCTTGCTCTCATGAATTTAGAGAAAGCCGGTCGTATTGCTAAAGTCATGGCTTTGGTTCCGGACCCTGAGGCATTTTACTGCATGCCAGAAGATGTTGAGACTCTTCAACGTCCTCGAAGAGAGGACCGCCAGATTCGAATTCTAACTCAATCCGACCCCTACGTATCGAGGTTTATTTGGGAGGTTCGAAGCGTACTTGATCGAGGATGGTATCTTCCTGTGTTCAAAGGAATTGATCCAATTGGAAAAGTTTTGATGTTCAAGGTCAACGATTATTTAGTCATCAAGGACTTACATATTCCGACAGCCTATCTTGACGAGTTTTGTACTGCCTTTGAAGTTCTACTTGAAAATCACGCTGATCAATTAGTCGATGTAGCCGTCATGTCTAATTTCAACAGCGAACCTGTTGCTGATTTGGATGAAAAGACCCGCACTGCTCTTGAATCGATAGGATTCAAAATGGCTGGCGAACGTATGATTCGTGGTGGTGTCGTTGACCCTCAACCGAGAGAAATTGCTGAGCGAGCACTGTTCTACCAACATCACCTTCACCAAAAGACTCGCCTTGAGCACGAAAGTGCTGCAGTCAAAGAGGTTGATGAAATTCGTGATGACTTTGCTTTACGAGGACGCTGTGAACTTTATCGAGTTGACTTGAAGAGTATGGCGAGTGCAAATCGCTTGCATCAAGGTGTCAATCTCCGAGGTCATCAAGTTTGGTCAACCTATGAACACTTCCAAAATTTATTAGCGATTCGTGGAGAATCTCCCGAAGATGAACTTTGGGATATCATTGAGTTCTTTAGCACTAATTCAGACCCGAATTTGTTCAAAGAACGCCATGCATTGACGCAATCAGAATTTAGAAAATTAATTCAACCGTTAATTCGGACAGGTCATATCGTTCAGGATTTCAGAGGCGGATTCCGAACAGTTAAACTCCGCAAAAACATTGACCGCGTTGAACTCAGGCGTGAATATTTGCGAAACTTAGTCAAAGAGTATCCGGTTATTACGTTAAAACAAATAATACGTTTGGCGGGGACTCCATTCAAGCCAGAAGAGATCAAGTCTGTTCTTACTTCCTTTGAAGAAGATGAAACTTTAGTCAAAGGTTTCCTTATCGAAGACCTCGATCAAGTGTGTTGGGGTCGTAAGAATTTGCTTGAAGAGGCTCAGGACATACCACCGATTCGTGATTTCGTACTGCCTCCAAGTGACCCGATTGCACCGTATTTTGCTGATATCCTCAAAGAAAGATTTGGATTTGGCTCTGCTTATTTGGTGTTTAAGAATGCTGAACCAATCGCCGCATTCAAAGCAAATACTCGGAATAACATCATCGATGTCAAGGATTTCGAAGGCTCGGAAAAAGCATGGCGAATTGTCAAGGAGTTCGCTTGGGAGCATCAAATGCCTTTGCAGACTGATTTGAGAATCGGTGGAAAACGTCTCAAATGATTCCATTTGGATGCATAAACGCGCTAAGTTGTAAAATCAGCGCACCAATTGGTTGATAAGCCACAGCATCATCGATTTTGATATGAAAGCACAGACAGTGTTCGTTTTGGCGCTCTTTTTTCTGAGTTCACTTTCCCCTTTCTTCACAACAGTCGAAGCAGAAAACTCGACCGGAATTGAGATTCTTGATACAGCAATCAATCCAGAGAACAACCATACATACCACCTTCTGAGTGCCAGTTCATGGGAAGATGCCGCCAACGCAGCACGTGGATTAGAAGGTTTTCTCACCACAATTAACGATGATTCTGAAAACCAATGGGTTTTCGATACTTTTGCCTCCTTTGATAATCAATCCCGTCATCTCTGGACAGGATTGTCAGATCACGATGAAGATGGTGCTTACAAATGGCAAGATGGCACTCCATTCTATTACAATAATTGGGGAGACAGTCAACCATCACAAGGTGGAGAGGAAGATTATGTCCACATCGCTAGTACCAATATGGGCAACATTATGCCTGGTACTTGGAATGATTTAGAAAACGATCCTCAATACTTCCCTGTCTATGGTGTTGTAGAGGTTGGCGAAGGTGCCGACTTTTCCCTCCGTTTCAATGGTGAAGGAGACCACATCACCATCCCACATGCTGATGATCTCAACATATCCGGTAGCCTCCATCTTTCAGCTATGGTTTATCCTTATTCCTTAGATGGGATTCATTTCATCACGATGAAAGGAGATTATGGTTGGGGTATGTATCTGAACAATGGCGCAGTTGGTTATGCATCTGAATACAGTCTCTCAAAGCACCCTCTTTCAAACGGCAGTGTTGCTCTCAATGAATGGTCTCTGGTCGAAGTTGATTTCATTGAATCAATCGGCGGTGAATTCCGTATCAATGGCATTGCAGCCGGTACTATTACAGCCCAAGATTCAATCATTCCTCAAGGTGACTTTGGTTCCAATAATTGTTTCACTTCTGGTGATTCTTGCGATGAATTGTATATTGGTAGTATGGGTGCTGGATGTGAGTGTAATTATTTTGAAGGTGTTCTCGATAACATTTCGATTAGCACAAATATCTCAAACTCGAGCACTGAATGGAGTTCTAATTGGACATTTGCAGAAGGTGAAGGCGCAACCACTGAAGATGATTCGTCTCACATTGGGGAAATCATAGGTGCCGACTGGGTCATGCCAGATGGTACGATTGTAACCCAAGCAGTTGAATTATTCAACGATGTAGATGTAACGCTTGACTCGGCGCAGGCAGGAGACCATTTGCTGTTTTATGGCGAAATAGATGAAATGTCAAAAGATATGTATTTCAGTATGTTTACATGGGCCAATTTCGATAAAGAACCCATCACTGTAGATGTCTATATGTCGCATGAATACATTCCAAGTTCATGGGAACATGATGAACACTTTGTTGCTGATTTCAGTTACCTTTGGGAAGATTGGAGTTGGCCAGAAGCTGGGACTTGGTGGATTGTCATCATCCCTTCAGAAGACATTGAAGATTTGACATTGACACTCACTTGGGTTGTTGCTGACCCACCACCAGCATTGGAGGAAATGACTGAATTATTGAACATCATACCTGTGACTGGGCAAACGATTGATTCTGGCCGACAAGCATCTTTTGAAGATCGAGTCCTCTATTATTATGTCAACGTCACAGAACCACTTGCGAGTTTAGCCGTGGAAACCTATGGTGGAACTGGAAACATCAACCTTGGCCTCTCCTGGGTTACTGTTCCTGACCCGTTCGATTTATTCAATAACCTCTTCTCAAATGATGATGGTATGACCGATGATGAAACCTCTCCGATCAATGGTAAAGCGGTTTGGAGCAGTGGTCAAGGGAATGAAGAAGTTGCAACATTGTATGATGTCGAGCCAGGCTTGTACTATGTTACAGCATTCACCTATCAACGCGCACTCGATTTTACCATTAAAGCAAGTTTTGCTTACGCACCTGATAACGTTGCACCTGAAGATGCAATAGAACTCTCACCAGGTATTGCTTACGGGCCGCTGAGTGGCTACGATGGTTTACTGCAATATTTCAAAATCGATGTACCTACTGGTACTGAGCGTCTTGAAGTCGATCTTGCAGAAGGATACGGCGAAGCGACGCTGTTCATGCAATATTTGGAAGCACCAGATGCCGTCAATTTCGATCATCTCTCTGGGAGTCCTGGTGCAGGTGACATGATTGGTTTCAACGATCCTACGCCTGGAATGTGGTACATTTTGGCGTATACTGACGAAATCTTTGCCAATGTAATGATTACTGCATCGTTCGATGAACGATATGTTTGGAGTTACGATGGAACCCCTCTTGAACTCTTTAATGGGGAAGAAATATCCGGTATTGAAGCACCTCAAGGTGAAGAACTCTTCTTCTTTGTTCAATTAGAAGAGCCAGGTGAATACCTTAAAATTACTACTTTTGGTGGTGAAGGGCAACTGATTATTGAAGGTGAAGGCGAACAAATTTCGATTGATTGGGGCGGAGACTTTGGCCCTGGTGATGATGATGATAATGGCGGAGGAAGACCCGGAGGGCGACAAATGCCTGAGATGGAATTTACCAGTGAAACTATTGTAGTCCAATCAGAGGGTGACGGAACATCCCACTCACTCAACATTGAAATGCCTGCAAACGGTCGATTTGATATCACGTTGATTGCTAAAGAATCGTTCTCAGGTGTGACACTTATGGCCAATTGGGAATACTCAGGTTTACCACCAATCGACCCAGTTGTCCCAACTGAACCGGTTGTAGTCAGTACATGTGAAGAGGCTGCTAAGGAGGCTTTGGTTGAGGTTGACACCGATAAGGATGGCGTCATATCATCTCGTGAGTTTGAGGCTTTTGAAATTGAGGACTTGATCTTTGAAGATATAGATCTCAATGCCGATGGAGCATTAGAATACCGTGAAATCCTCCAAGAATCATGTTCTTGCACGAATGAACTTTCATCGACGTGGATTCAACTCGCTAATTTCAACAGCGTATCTCTCGAGCTGTTTTCGACACAAACATTCTTCAATTCATACCAACTTATTACGATGGATGTCAATACTGACGGCCAAATTGACGCAGATGAAATTGAAATTGCAGTATTGATTTGTGAAACGACTTTCGATGCTTTTGACGGCGATAAAGATGGCGTTCCCGATGATGAAGACGCCTTTCCAGAGGACCCCGATGAAACAGTCGATACCGATGGAGATGGAATTGGCGACAATGCAGATCTTGCTCCAAGCGTTGCCAATGATGTGATTTATTCTGCTGGTGGTATTGTCTTTTTAATGCTAATTGGAGTGCTTGTCTTTTTCTTACGAGGAAGTGGGGGAAGTGACCCTTCGGAGGATTGGATTTCTTCCAATGCTCCAACTGACTTTGATGAGAGAATGATGCAACAAGAGATCAAAAACCTTCCTTCTCTCGATAACGTGTCTACACCTCCATCGACTTCTGAACAAGCGAATCCCTTTGAGGAGTACCAAACCCCTCCGACCAACTCCTCACAACCTTTTGATTCAGCCAATGACTTCTTCGACACACCAGTTCACCAGCCCCCACCTTCAGAACTGATGGGTATGATCGATTACAATGGGCAAGAAGTTATTGAATATCCCGCTGCAAGTGGAGTGAAATGGACTCGAAGTGATGCCACTCAATCTTGGACTCAGCAGTGAGTTCAAGTTTTATTTTTGCTCTTCGCTTGCAATAATCCAAACGGTCGCAAGAGTCTGACAATGTGCCGATGTAACTCAGGTAGAATGTCAAACATGATGAGTGCCATCAAAAACATCGCAGCCAATGAAACCACTCTGGCTGCATATGCGTGACCAAATTCAAACACAGACATACCAAGGTAAGACCAATTCGTGTAGGTCATGTGCATCCAAATTAATCCTGCATTTCGAAACAAATTGAGGATATGAATCACCGGTATGGTAAGTAGAAGGGCACGGCAACGACGTTTCCAATCGATATCAAGTACAGCGATGGCTCCAATGAAAATCACCATTGATTGCAGTGCAGTACAGGCTAAAACAAAATTGATTCCAATCGAAGTTCCATCGCTGAGGAGAAGTTCAGTTTGGAATGGATATTCACCAACAAAATCCCCCATGAACCATCGATTTCCATCCCATGCACTCCATGCGACTTCACCGTTGACAGTATTGACGGTTGTTTCTCCAAGTACCACATCTCCAGTTCCTGAAAACCGTAGGAACAAAGCTGCCTGACTTGCTACAAACCAAATGGCCAAAACATTGAGCCATGGAACATGTGCAATGAGTAAGTAAGGCCCGCCAGCATAGGCTACAGCACCTCGTGCCCAAATCAATGAACGTGAAGTTTTGAGTTCAGTAACTCGCTGTTCCCAAAAAGCCATTCCAACACCCATTGGTAAGGCTGCAATGCAAAATACCGTGAGTACAGGATCATCATGGGCGAGGTACTTGGAAGCATCATTGAAGAAGGTCAAACCGACCAATACCCACCCGAATTGAGCCAAACGAATCTCGCCCTTCTTTCTCCTGTGCCACGATACTGCGAGCGAGAGTAAGCCGATTGCACCGATAAGTGAGGCCACCTCGGGACTGAACAGCATAGTGCATTCCACATGATGATTCCATTTCAACACTCGTGCTCTTTCGACCAAAATCACTTCACCTTCGACCGTTTGGGTCGACCATGCGAGGGTGTGTTGTCCAGTATACTCCCGCATCATTGCCTGATTCTGCTCCACTCCACGGAGGCATCGCCTTTCTGGACAGAGACGGTGTACTCAACATCGGAAGTTCTGAGTACATCAACAACCCCAGTGAATTTGAGTTACTCAAACATGCTCCCAAAGCAGTTGGAATGCTCCGTCGTGCAGGGTACCGCATATGCATCGTAACGAATCAATCACCGATTTTACGTGGGTTATGGGATGAACACCGGTTGCATGAAATTCACAATCATATGCGGAAGGTTTTCCTTGAACAGGACAGTGATGCCCATTTCGATATGATTCTCGCCTGCCCACATCGTCATCGTGATCGATGTATGTGCAGAAAACCTATGCCAGGAATGTTGCGATATGGTGAGCGAATACTCCGTGAACACTCTGCATGTGAAGAAGGAGAATCGATTGCAGAATTATCTTCAGAGGATGGTAAAGTGGATTGGTGGAGTGAAAAACCAGCCTCGTCAAATTCATTTGATTGCATGGTCGGTGACCGTGGGAGCGACATGGGTGCAGGTTGGGCCCAAGGTTTGCGTTTATTCCAAGTTCATGACGCACATGGAATCTTTCCTGTTATTGAGCGAATACTTCAATCAACCAACAAAGGTGATGACTTTCATCCCGTAAGGTGATTCTATGGGTTGGCTAGGTTTAGACGATACCGACAGCCTCAAGGAAGGTTGTACGACCTATTCTTTCCATCTCTTACTCGAGAGTTTGCCTTCATCGGTAACCATTTTATCACCTCGACTTGTCCGATTGTGGCCATTTGCACAACATCGAACACGGGGCAATGCCGCTGTTGGTGTTGAGTTGCATACCAATGACGAAGAGGAACTTATCACTTATCTTGATGATTTTTGGAACGAGCATCTCCTCCCAGCGAAAGGGAAAATTTCACCCTCAAAACATGATGCTCGAACACAGTATCCCGCTGACCCAGGAATGGTTTGGTTCTCAAACCACCAACCTGATGAAGAATTTTACACGATGGCAGTACAATCTGAAGTACACTTGCAGCAAGTACCAACAGCAGATAACTCATGGGGTGGGCAAGGTCGAATCGGAGCAACAGCAGCCATTGCTTGGCGACAAAACCACAGCACGTGGGAAGCAATTGCATGGCGAGAACCACTACGTCACGGTCAAAATGAGCGTTCAGTCTGTGAACATACTCTTACGCTCATCGATTCAATGCCATCGACTTTCCTTTCAAGAGATCCTCGGAAAGGAACAGGACTTGTTGCACCACGTGGCCCCTGTCCAGTTCTCTTTGGGGTGCGTGCTCGTGATGCCGCCACCGCCCTTGATGCTGGTAACCAATTATTGGCTGCTGAGTCCACTGAATCTTCGGTTGGATTGCGTGTGTTTGTGACAAACCAAGCAACGGATGACCATCTTTCTCATTCGCATCAAGCAA
>Ga0308019_10000226_pt1 | contig 35111 bp, 31 predicted proteins | sample Neamet284_FD_203135 | JGI IMG/M metagenome (GOLD analysis project Ga0308019, IMG submission 203135) | Marine microbial communities from water near the shore, Antarctic Ocean - #284 | ecosystem: Environmental > Aquatic > Marine > Unclassified | place: Southern Ocean | collected 2014-10-01
GGATGTTGTTCCGACAATGTTAACTCAGAGTCACAAAAGAGTGATCACTGGTTTTATGGGACAAACGACATCTTTTCGTAAGGAGTTTATTAGGCCTGATGTTACTGTAATGGGAGATAATAGAAATTTATCTACAGCAAAATACATACATGGAGAATTAGGGAGAGGACAATGGACATACTATGGAGGTCATGACCCAGAGGATTATAAGCATATGGTGAATGATCCTCCAACCGATCTAAATCTTCATCCGAATTCTCCGGGATACAGGTTAATATTAAATAACATATTATTTCCTGCGGCAAAAAAGAAGGAAAGAAAAACCTAGTTTTATTTTATCGTTTACTGGTTGCCGTTAAATAAAATAAAAGTAATTCGTTGCTGTCTTGTTGAATTATTTCGTGTTCCGGGGTGCCAACACTTCTTTTAGACATTTTTAAAAGAGCGAGTCCAACACCTTGTGTGTTTTGTGATTCATCTTCACAGAGTGTGTCAACATACTCCTTACGCACTTGTGATATATTCAAGCAAGTCCTCTAATCGAACGTTCTACAAGCAATGGTGATCCTTCAGGAGTTCGAATCATTAAATAAAATGAAGGGTGCATGAAGTTTACAGTCCTGTCAAATGCTCTATTGAAGAAATAACACTTCCAAACTTCCAGTGCAATTCTTTTAGTTGTACTCCAGGCATAAGGGCTAAATCCTTTTGGACGTGGGAAAGAACTTACCCAGAGTCTTGCATCGGACAAGTTTGTGATTGATGTGCTTACTGTATGAGAGTATGTGTTTAGTGGAATAGACATTGCGCTTGTTTTATGGTGATTGTTAATCTCTACACTACAAAGCAATTAATCCACTACTCAATCTATTTACGTTGTACTCATATTCAGCGCTTTATTTAATCGATGTGTTAAAATATCTTTTAAACTCTGTGGAGATTTCACGGTAACCTCTGCGGAATACCCCATAATCCACTGAATCAATTCATAGGTTATAATCACATTGAGTGATATCGTATAAATATCTGCTCGGTTCGTTATTTTTTGAGATTGATGAAGTGGTTGTGATGTTAGATAGCGAGCGAGAATAGGGTCGCATTCTAATGTGACTTTTACGGGGGGTGAATTGTCTATGACAGTTATTCCTACAGTGTGAGAAAAATACTCGTCTGAATCAAACTCTGAGGACGTTGTGAACTTTGTGTTTTCATCGGTATTAATTGCTTGAATTCTATCGCAGCCAAACGTTCGGATAAATTCCATTTCAGGGTCCCAGGCTAATAAATACCACCTGTTTCTATATTCTTTTAATAGGTACGGATGAACAGAATATTTTTTTTCGGTTTCGCCAGAAAACTTTCTGTAACTAAGTATAATAGGATGTTTGTTTCGGGCAGCATGTAAAAGTGGGGATAGATATTTAGAGCCACGAGCAGAGGGGGTAGATTCAAATTGCATGTATTTATCCACGCCTGTTGTGTCTAGGTTTGGTGCAACAGACAGCCTGTCTGCAATCTTTCCTATAGCCTGATCAAATTGTTTGAAAATAGGTACGTCTCTAAACTGAATAAGTGTGTTAGCTGCGAATCTTATGGCATCAAGATCATCTTCATTTAACTGAACTTCATTTATACTGTATCCTTCCTCCTCGTAGAAATATCCTTTGTGGTCTCTGTGGTATGAAATGGGAGCGTAGTACCCCAATTCTGATTCATTTCTCATAGACCAGATATCTTTTTCTATGGTGCTTACGCTTATGTGTTCACCGTCACTTCCATACAATGCTTCTTCACATGATGTCCGCAGGTTTTCCTTAGAAGGAAATGGATTGCCGGTATTGTTAATACATCTATCAATGATGCGATATCGGAGTAGGGCGAATTTATTTGCGGGCATAGCCTATCGTTGTAAGGTTAATTATTTTGGATGCTAAAACGTTTTAATCCTGCAAGGCCTCTTTGTACATATTGCGGATCATGTGTTGTAGGTAGACCTGTTCTTGGGTAAAGTTTGCCCGTATTGTGAAGGTGGAAGCAGTTCTTGTACTCGTCTTTTCTAAGCCGATTGCCATATGTGAGGTTGATCCACTGGGTGCCATAATGCACTCCGTTAGGTCCTCTTATATCTCGAATTTTGACATCAAGTAATATGCATTTATATCCCATCAATTGAAAGGGTCCCCAAGATGTAGCTAGATTTCTTATTGCTTCGTCTGACGCATCATATAGGTGAGCCGCTGTTACATTTTCGTAATTCTTTAGAGAGCCAACTTGAACTTTTTTTAATTGCCTGTATACGTGGGGTTCAAACCTTTCGCCGGCAGGTTTAAGGCCTGAGCATTCTAATTGAATTAGAGACATTAGATATTTGTATGGGATGTTGAACTCTATTGAAGATTTGAAGACGTCGTTCGAATAGTTCTTGATGACCGATTGAGAGCGGGTATTGTTATTTGGATTTAAGGGTGGGGTGATAAAATACTTGTAAGAAAAAAATAGCAGGCAAAGAATTAGCACGGCACATAAGCCATGAATGAGTTTTGAAAGTATACTTTTAGAACTCTGCTTTTTAGATCCCCAAGCCATGTATCGATACTTTTATTAAGCCGTGAAGTAAGTTAACAATAGGTAGAATTACTAATGCCGGGAGTAGGTCAATGATGTTAAACTTTTTAATGTTGCTTAGGTCTAGACCAAGCGCAAGAAGAAGTATTCCTCCTGTTGCTGTTAAGTCAATGATTAAATCTGCGGGTATACTGGATCCGATGCTGAAAAATAAAAATGAAAGTGCCCCTTGAAAAATGAGGACGCCTAAGGCTGAGAATAAAACTCCGCGCCCAAGTGCTGCTGCAAGAAAAACTGAGCTAATGAGATCCATAATGCCTTTTATATATAGTAACCTGTAATTGGATCTAATGCCTTCTTCCATACACCCGATAACTGTAAGACCGCCAACACAGAATAGAACGGATGCTTTAATGAACCCAGTGCCCATATTTAGCTTTGCAGTCAAGGAAGTTAGTCTAGAGTGAAGCGAAAGGGTTTGGCCTAGGACAGATCCAATTATTAGAGCTATAAAAATATCTATGGGAGAAGCCATTTCACTCATCATGTCGATGCTTAAGGCTATCGTGAATATCCCGAAAACAGTGAGGATCTGAGTTTGGTTTTCCGAAGTGATGTATCTTCTGAATAACAGTCCGATGGTTGAGCCCAGGACAACGGCCGCTGTGTTGAAAAGTGTTCCTAGCATTACTTTTGTGAGATTGTCTTCATTATGAATGTCCCAAGTTACATTTGCGGAACGGTATTCAAAGAGAGTGTCGAATAAACTTCAAAGAAAAAAAAGGTGAAATTTACCTTAGAAGCGTGTGATCCAGGGTCAAGTGCAAGAGCTGGGCGTTTAGTTACTGATCATGGAGAGATTGAGACTCCTATTTTTATGCCCGTTGGCACTGTTGGTACAGTGAAGGCTGTACCTCAAATTGAGTTGAAAGAGGAGGTTAATGCTCAAATTATTTTAGGGAACACATATCATTTGTATTTGAGACCTGGTATAGAGACCCTTGAAATGGCTGGGGGGCTTCACAAGTTTATGAGTTGGGATGGGCCCATATTAACCGACAGTGGAGGATTTCAAGTTTATAGTTTAGCCCACAATAGAAAATTAACTGAAGAGGGAGCTCAGTTTAGGAACCACATTAATGGTGATTTAATCAACTTCACCCCAGAAAATGTTGTAGATATTCAGAGAACTATTGGTGCTGATATTATTATGGCATTTGATGAATGCCCACCTTACCCAAGTACACATGATTACACAAAAAAGTCTATGGAGAGAACCCATCGATGGCTTGAAAGGTGTTTTACTCGATTTGCTGAAACGGAACCCAAATATGGATACAACCAAGAACTTTTTCCGATTTTACAAGGCGGTAGTTATAGCGATTTAAGAAAACAATCAGCTGAATATATTTCGTCTATTGACGCTGCGGGTTATGCTATAGGCGGATTAAGTGTAGGTGAGCCGATAGAGGAGATGTATAAAACCAGTGAGTTGGTTTGCGGGATTCTCCCCAAGGATAAGCCTAGGTACTTGATGGGTGTGGGTACGCCAGCGAATATTTTAGAAAATATCGCTTTGGGCGTGGATATGTTTGATTGTGTCATGCCCACAAGAAACGCGAGGACAGGTACATTGTTCACCTGGAATGGTATTGTTAATATTAAGAATAAAAAGTGGGAGCACGATTTCTCACCTTTAGATCCAGCTGGAACGGCAGTTGTAGATAACATGTATAGCAAATCTTATGTTAGGCATTTAATAAGGGCAGATGAGTTACTTGCGATGTATATAACAAGTGTACATAACCTTGCGTTTTATCTTGACTTAGTTAAAGAGGCAAGGAAGCACATCAAAGCAGGTGATTTTTTAGAGTGGAAAAATAAAATGGTAAAGCAAGTGTCTCAAAGGCTCTGATAAGCAGGTGACAAGATTAGATAAATATATTATTGGAAAATTTCTTAAAACCTTCTTCTTTATGTTGGGAGTGTTTTGTGTTGTTGCCGTAATATTTGATTTAGTAGAAAATATTGGGCGTTTGTTGGAAAATGAAGCCCCCTTGTGGCAAACGGTCAAGTACTACTTTTCATTTATATTTTTCTTCGCTAACATGTTGAGCGGGTTTATAGTTTTCCTAACTATAGTTTGGTTTACAAGCAAGTTAGCCCAAAAAACAGAAATCATTGCGATGCTCAGTGGAGGGATGCCTTTCCGTAGATTTTTAAGGCCTTATTTCATTGCAGCCTCTTTCCTGGTGGCGATTTCGTTAATCTTAACGCACTTCATTGTTCCTGCTGCAAATAAAAGTAAGGTCGAGTTTGAAGTGGAGTGGATTCATGTTAATTTCCATGTTAAAGACCAAAATCTTTATCGTGAAATCACTCCAGGCACCATCGCGTATTTCAGAAGTATTACGTACAGCAGAGCGACTGGCTATAGATTCCAACTTGAGAGGTGGGATGCTGAGGAGAATCGACTCGAGCAGAGAATAGTCGCAGCAAAAGGAACCTGGATGTCTGAGGATAGTTTATGGCGACTTGTGAATGTTAGCGTTCGTGATTTTAATGATGACGGATCTGAGTCTTTTCGATTTGTAAATCGCTTAGATACCGCTTTGACAATGCGTATTGAAGATTTCGCACAAAGAGAAGCTGTGGTAAATACGATGCCTACCCCAGAATTAATTAATTACATAGATCAAGTTAAATTTAGCGGTGCCGATGTTTGCTCACTTGAGCTCTCGCGCCATTCCAGAACATCAACACCCTTTGCCATTTTTGTTCTCACGTTTTTAGGTGTGGGAATAGCTTCTAGAAAACAGCGTGGGGGAGTTGGGATACATTTATTCCTAGCGGTTCTTGTTGGTTTTACATTCGTGTTTGCCTCACGTATGATTTCTGTTTTTGCTGCAACCGCAGCTCCTCCAGAATTTTTCCCTGTAAGCGTAAATACAATTCAGTTCATTGCAGCATGGCTCCCCAATGTGCTATTTACCGCATTGGGCTTTTGGATTTATTATAAAGCCCCGAAATAGGTCGTAAACCCTAATTCATCAGCTTGTTCCATTGCTTTTTTGAGTAAATTCTTATCCTGTTTCTCCGTTCTGTATAAACCAAAAACAGAAGACCCGCTCCCTGTCATTTGTACATACTCAGCTTTAGAGGCTTCAATAATATTTAGAGCATTTGAGATGTCAGGGTGCTTGTTCAATATTGGTATTTGGAAATCGTTGTGTAGAACTTCTTTCCATTGGTTAAGTCGAAGTAACGGAAGCTTGGGGAACCGCAGTTTTTCATTATTCAGGTTCGGTTTCAGTAATGTGAAAGCCACTGAGGTTTTAACGTGTACTCCTGGGTGAATAATTAAAACACTAAGTTTATCTAGATTCAGACTTTCTAATCTGAATGGAAGTGGCTCTATTATCTCACCTCTTCCAGATATCAAGCACGGTATGTTGTCTATAAAGAATGGGCAATCACTTCCAAGTTTAGAGGCAAGCAATTTCAATTCTTCATTTGATATCCCGAGTTTACACAACTCATTTGTTGCTTTAAGCATAAAGGATCCGTCAGAACTTCCACCTCCTAATCCTGCTCCTGTAGGTATTATCTTATGCAGTCTTGCATCTATCTCTGGGAGGTTGAAGTTTTCACTTAACAATTTATGCGCTCTCACTACGGTGTTAGCTGAGTTGTCATCAGAAATTTCAATCCCAGAGCGGGTGAAATTAAGTTTGCCCATTTCGCCATTTTCTACAACGACCACCTCAAGCACATCACTCCAGTTGGTGGGTAAGAATATGCTTTGAATTTCGTGAAACCCATCCTCTCTCTTGCCTAGAACTTTAAGGCCTAGGTTAATTTTAGCGGGAGGGAAGTAAATCACAGCTTTGTATCGAGTTTGTGCAGATTAATCGAAATATCCGAAGCGTTTAAGCTTGCCTTCGTCGTTGCGCCAATCCTTGTCGACTCGTACATACAAATCTAGAAATACTTTCTTGCCTAAAAACGATTCTAGTTCCTTTCGGGAATCTGTCCCTACTCGTTTAATCATCCTCCCCCCAGCTCCGACTACGATATACTTCTGCGACTCACGAGCGACACGTATTTCAGCTCTGATTTTAAATATTGTAGGCTCATCTATGAACTCTTCAACGACAACCTCACAGCTATATGGTATTTCTTGCTTGTAATGGGTGAGGATTTTTTCCCGAACGATTTCAGAAACGAAAAAGCGCATAGGCTTATCCGTCAGCTCGTCTTTGGGAAAGAATGGTGCTGCTAAAGGAAGCTTCTCTACGATGCTTTCAAGTAGAGTGTCTACATTAAAGTTGTGCAGCGCGCTTATAGGCGCAACGTGTGCATTCGGCATTCGCCTTTTCCAATACTCCGCTCTCTCCATCGCTACGTCTTGCCCCTCTAGATCGACTTTGTTAATTAGAATGAAAACGGGAATTTCCATTTTTGCTATCTTCTCAAAAGTAGCTTCATGGGCGATACCATATTCATACACATCAGTCACGAGAATTAGTATATCAGCATCTTGTAGAGCAGTTTTCACAAACTTCATCATCCCTTCCTGTAACTTATATGCAGGATCAAGTACACCGGGTGTATCACTATAGACGATTTGCCAATCTGGTTGATTCACAATCCCCATTATGCGATGGCGAGTTGTTTGGGCTTTCTTATTTATAATACTAATGTTTTCACCCACGAGTTTATTCATGAGAGTACTCTTCCCAACGTTAGGTGAGCCCACGATATTTACAAACCCAGCTCTATGTCCCTCTGGATAATCTATCGCTGTAGATGCCTCATTACTCATATTCGCTGAAAGCGGCATGGGAGGTAAATTCGGCATTTCAGGTAATCCTGAAGATGCCTTATCAGATTCTTTCTCTTTTTCTATCATACTACTGCAAAGGTACACTTTCCAAGCGTACTAGGTCTTCGCCTTTTACGTAAACTTTAATTGTTTAAGTACTCAATTTAATGAGACTTGTTTAATTGTCAGAATTAAAATACATCAATTAATAGATCTATCTAATGGTAAAAGACTCCATTAATTTGCGGCTTCATCGTTCGAACCTTAATCTTAAAGTGTTCAGCCAAAAGAAGATTTACTTGATTACGTTTCACCCATATAACGAGTCTTACAGAAATGATTTTTATCATTTAAATAATTCTTGACTTCAAGAATTGTTCTATTAAAACAATATGACGAATATGTTTTATCAAACCCCAAGAGTGTTATTTAGACCAAAGAGGTTTCTTTTTTACTGGCAAACATGAAGACAAAGTGGTTGCCGCTTTTGCCTTAACTCCTTGAGATGACTTTATTTACGTGCTTTACAAGATGGCTGTGCATGTATCATTTAGAGGAAAAGGGTTCGAAAATATGATGATTGAATTTTTAATACAATTCAACTTTATTTAAAGTATAGATTTGTAGAGATTGATATAACTGAGGATCATCTATATCAACGTGCAGATATTAAAATGAGACTAACACTTAATGTGCGATAACAGCATAAGCTGATTCAAGTTGACGGATATTTATTCAGGACATTCCCACTGTCAGTTTGCTCTATATTTAGTTTTTTAACCTTTGTAGTATTTGAATAAGATGCTAATGAATCACGGCAGTTTATCCATAAACAGATGCTCTCAAGTCGTGAGTTATCATTGTCTTTAGAGCAAAAAAAAGAGCAACCATTTCTGATTGCTCTTTTTTATTATTTGGTTTAGGTGTAGATCTTACAGCCTTAGATTTTTAAGTCGATAAAGATTAATTCTGTAATTCAAATTTCTCGTTCATTAGACTTTTACTGTTAGATCTACCAGTCTTTGTGTAGAAATTAGATATTTTACCGTCAGTAATGTGTACATGAAGAATTTCTTCATCTTTCCATTGTGGATTTTGAATATTTAGAACGCTTGCGCTACTCTTAAGATCTCTATTAATTTCGTGATGAGGCCTTCTGTAATTCCATAAAAGAACTTTAGTTTGATCTTCGAAATTAAATTGAATCTCATACGGTTGAAGTCCAAGAGTGGTGATTACTTCAGCTTCACTCATTCCAATTTCTAGATTATAAATCTCACCAGTAGTAGTAAACTCACTAATGGTCATTTTACTACTCGTACAGCTAACTAAACTGACAAAAAATAAAGTTGAAAGTATATATAAGGATTTTTTCATTTTACTGTATTTAAAGAATTATAGCTTACTTGTTAGTTTGTCAATACTTATCTCTAGAAGTTCAGTTCTTTTAGATTTCACTCCTTTTTTAGAGTCAGCTTTTTTAGACTTATCTAATTCACTTCTCAGTTTATCAAGCTTATCTTCTAGTTTCTTAGTTTTTTTTGCTTCACCCTTTTTATCTTTGGTGGGTGTTCCTTTGCTCTGTCTATTATTTACGGTATTGTTTGATGAATTTTGAACTGTTGATCCAAAATTCTCAGAAGTTGAAACATTGATAGTTACATTACCATCTGACCCCTTAATGATGTCACAAAGAGAACAGTCGTCGTCTGCTGCGACTGCTGCGACTTCTTCATTACTCGTCGTAGGTAAGCACTCTTCTTCGCAGGTGTTATTAGAATTATAATTAGGATTTTTAATGTAATCGCAAGGGCAATATTGACATGACCCATCGTTAATTATCGCATTTGCATTAAAATTAAGCGCTGTGTCGTCATCGCATCCACTCACTGGACCGTTACAAGCAGTAATTAGATCAGAGACAAAATCGTTGTCAACTTTTCCACCGGCAATTATAAGGTTTTTTAGTAACCCATCCTCAAAGTATAAAAACGCATCATTCTCATCTGCATAAACGATGACGTTATTTCTTAATGCGCCTTTTTGTGTTTCGTTCTTTGGGTTTATTTCTTGATATTTATGTAAGTATTTAAAACTGTAAAGTTCACATCCGTTCTCTGTTGAATGATATGCATCATATGGTTCAACAGATAAGTTGTCTGATACCTGGTCTTTTGACATGCCTGATTTTAATGCATTCAGTTTTTCTACTGACACGTATTGAGGTACTATAACGTATTCGGAACACGAAGACATTACAATAACGATCGCTAAAAAGAATAGCTTGCTAAGGTGTTTCATTTGATTTTATTTTTTTGATTTTATTATTTTGCTATAGCCGATACATAAACTAATACTGCTTAAGTCATTGAAGCCGTAAGTAGGGTAAAAATCACCGGGACTCAATGTGCTCCAGATGGCATAGTCACTAATCATTACGTATTTACAGTCGATTGAGAAGTCTCCCCACTCATAACCTACACCAAAAAAAGGTGCACTATGACTGCTAAATATAAAAAAATCAGAAGGAAGTGCACTAAATTGCACGGTGTCAGATAGGTTAATATTAGATGTTTCGTCGAACAGGCTACTAGCTCCGGGGTTGTTTGTATAAAGATCAGACCCATTTCGGTTTAGTGTTGTATTATCTAAAGAATACGTAGAATAGCCCATTGTAAATGTAATTCCTTGTTTTGTGATTAACGTCATTCCAATTCCAGTTCCCAAGCAATTAATATTAATCTTATTTTCGGATTCGTAAGTCCGACCATATAATGGCCCATAATATTCTTTTTGTGTTGAACGATACCCCAGTTGTGAATACCCCAAATTAGCAGAAACTTTTAAATTATGTTTAATATAGTAAGAGTATTCTAGATTAAGATTTAGTCCTTTTCTTTTTGAATAAGAATTATCATAAGTAATATTAATTACATCATCCAAGTCGTTATAAGATCCGTCAATTATACCATTAGAGTATTGCTCGTCTCCAGATATCGCGGTTCCTATAGAAATCTTATACTCGTGTTGAGAATATAAATCACAGCACAATAATGCAAGTGTAAGGATTGTAAAATATTTTTTCATTTATATAATATTTAAGGTATTGTGAAGTCAACAGATATGGAAATTGGTGTATTTGGATTTTTTGGAGTTCCTGTGTCCCAAGTTGTTTCCGGAATGAGGTTAATTACTTGTCCGGAGTTGGAAAGGCAGCGGGTCACAAAATAACCTCCATTTACAAGACCATCACCATAAGCATCAGTCACCAATATGGTTACTTGATCTCCATTTGAGGTATAGTCAAAAGTCCATGCATTGTAAGCGCTTGCGTTAGCTGGAGTTTGGGGAGTAAATAACTGGTTTCCAGAACTATTTAATAAAACCACTGTGTTTTCTTCGGGCCAATTATCTGTTTGAATACCAATTTCCAAAGTAACTTGCCCATCTCCATTGATTACACAAGACTCACTGTTTGTTGATTCCCCCACGCAGTCGCAATTAGAATTAATCGTATCGTTTATGGTATTTGAATTGTTGTCATCACATGAGTCGCCAGGATAGATACAGCTATTATCGTTTGTGTTTGCGTTTGTGTTATAGTTACATGCTGAGGAGTCCATACACCCACTTTCAGATGTTGTACCCTGGCAGTCGCAGTTAGAGTTAATCGTATCGTTTATGGTGTTTGCGTTATTGTCATCACATGAGTCGCCAGAATATACACAGCTATTATCATCTGTATTTGCATTTTGGTCGTAGTTACATGCAGAAGAGTCTGTGCAACCATTATTTGAGGCTGTACCAATGCAATTGCAGTTTGAGTCATATGTGTCATTTGAAGTTGATGAGTCGAAATCATCACATGAGTCGCCAGGATATACACAGCTGTTGTCTTCTGTGTTTGCAGATGGGTTGTAGTTACATGCAGAAGACTCCATACACCCTACATCTGTTGTCGTTCCTTCACAACTACACTCAGCGTTATATTGATCATCCGTAGTGCTGGGATTGTTGTCATCACATGAGTTACCAATGTAAATGCAGCTAGACCCATCACTGATTGTGGCGCTTTCGTTAAAGTTACAGGCGACCGAGTCCATACATCCTAACAGTCCAATAGCTCCTTCACAATTGCAGTTATTGTCATAAGTGTCGTTGATTGTGCTATTTGAATCATCATCGCATTCGTCACCAGGTGAAAAGCAAGACCCATCATTTTCTTCTGCTGTGGCAGAGAAATTACAAGCAGTGATGTCTGTGCAGCCTTGTTCTTTTTGACAAGAATAAAGACTTAATGAACAGGCAATAATAATTAGTGTTGTGTTTTTGAATGTCATAGTTTGATGTTTATCACCCGCAATGTATTAACATTTTTTTTAAATTTAATAATCTATCCTCGTTTTATTTTTTGCATTTTAATTTCACTCTATATACGAGGGGAATGAATTAAATTAATTACCTGCACTTTTTTTGACTTTTTCTAGTTGATTAACTGTTAATTTCACTGTCAGTTGGAGCCCTTTTTATTGTCAGTATTTGAATAAGTAGTTAAGGAATCACAACAGTTTGTCACTCAACAGATGCTCTCAAGATGTTAGCTTTCATTGAGTTTAGAGCAAAAAAAAGAGCAACCATTTCTGATTGCTCTTTCTTAGTAGCGGGGGTAGGACTTGAACCTACGACCTTCGGGTTATGAGCCCGACGAGCTACCAACTGCTCCACCCCGCGATGAGGTTCCGATTCAGCGATGTACTAGGTCATAAACCCCAGTGCCGAAGCGGAGACCAAAGGTAGTACCTCTTTTTCCATATCCAACAATATTAAATGGTTTTTTGAAATATAAATTTTAGGACCAAACTGACCACCTTATTTTCTAGATATCTAAAGCGCAACAATCTTTAGCAAGCACTTCCAAGCAATTGTAGAAGTATCAGAACATCGTTTATGGTGACGGACCCATCTGCATCCAGATCGTATTCACAATCTAAGAGGCAGCTGAATTCGCCCAATATTAAAAACACATCTGCGAACGTGATGATTCCGTTTGAATCGAAATCCCCCAAACAGAATTCTTCACTATAGATAAAGCAATCGCTAGGATATGGAGTGAGTTCTAGTGGCACTGAAGGAGAGAGGTCACGCCCTAGAAGAGCTGTGCAGTCAGGTGCATACCTCTCAGATCTGAAGACGGAATTAGCAAATGTTGCATTTCCTTGTTGAGTGCTTCCGAATGTGTTGATGGGGTTGATATAATCCCAAACCAATTCTTTATTTGAATCTATTTCGAAAATATGACCCGAAGCTCCTTCGCAAATTAAAGTGTTTCCGTTAGGTAGTCTTTGAGCTCCACTTACGTTTTGGGAGAAGAATTCAGAATCTAGGGTGTCAGGAAAGGACCAAGTGTATTCTCCAGGTAAAAAGGGGTCGGATGGGATTGTTGAAATGGGGTATTGCCCTTGTTCCATTTCTGGAAGTTGGATCTGGTCAACCGTACTGTAATATCCCTCTGGCCTGTTAGTCCCGTTGTTGTATATAAGAACTTCACCTTCATTAGGCAGTCCCTCTTCTATCCAATGACAGTCGTGTTGAACAAATAACTTTTGGTCTAAGACATCTCCTCTGCCATAGGCTGCAGGATTGCCCCATCGGTACATTAAATCTCCAGCGTCTCCCTCAGCTTCGGAGGTTGTCGTGTTGTGATTGATAATCCAAAGTTCATTGAAGCCTCGGATGCTGACCATGATTTGGTCTACATCAGAATTGTAATTTATGGAATTGGAGTGTAGCCAGTCGCGCGCACTGTACTCAGCTCCTCCTTCAGCCGCGTAGTTCACATCGATTTTTCTAGGGAATTCGGATGGTATACCGTAATTAGGTATTGAGTCATGAGTGTGTTGTACCAAGTGGTCCCAGGCGTCCCAACTCCATACTATATTTCCTCCCTCAGGATATGTAGGTTCTATTTCTAAGATATAGGTAGACCAAATATTTGAAGCTGATAGCTCAGGCAACCTGCCTTTTGAGATTGCATTCTCGTTACTATTGAGCTTCCAAGCGATTGCGAGAATATTGCCATTGGGCAATTCTTCGACATCGTGATGTAAATGCAATGTGTCATTGGCAAGAGTATAACTCCATATCAGATCGCCTTCCCAGCTATGTTTCTCGATAACTCCTCCTACTCCTCCACCTACGAAGATGGAGGTAGGTAATTTACCACATCTTAAAAGTGATCCATCATCTAGGAGGTATGACATCATTCCGGCCTTCCAACTACTTTCCCATGTGTTTATCTCGAACCCACAATTGTCAATCAGGTAAGTATATCGATTTCCGCTAGCTGTTATTAACGTATAACCATTGAATGAACTTTCTGAATTTTGAAAAACGCCAACAGTTTGAGGGTCTGTTTGGGCGTTAAAAAACGTTGTAATGCAAATCGCCGTAAGAGCTAATAAGAAATGAATAAGCGCGAGGTTGTATTTATTCATGATGTAAAACAGATTTTAGAAACCCTTCACCAATGGGGATAGCTAGAGAGTTTACATCGCCGCTTCTTTCTGGGTGCCATTGAACTCCAACGAAGAAAGGGTGAGCGATTGTATCCTTGTGTCGAACACCTTCAGCTAGTCCGTCTGGAGCAATAGCCCAAACTTCTAAATCGTTTGCCAAACGTGAAATACCTTGGTGGTGATTGCTCACAGGATCTAAAATATCAGCGAGTTTGATTTCAAAAACCCCAATGTTTTTTATGATTTCAATGGGATGATTTACAGCCCCAGAAACTCCCCTGTGAATGTTGCTTAACGTGTCTGGTAGGTTAGGGTGGAGGCTGCCTCCCAAGTGTACGTTCATGAATTGAAGCCCCCGGCAAACCCCGAGACACGGAGTCCCGCTTTCAAGAGCGTAGTCTAGGATTGCTCCCTCGAGTTCATCCCGTCGTATGTCAATAGTTCCACACCTTATCGTGTCAAAAGCGTTGCCGTAAATGCCGGGATGTATGTCTACACCACCAGTCAATATTATTCCGTCAGCATTTTTAAGTGCCTGATCTAATTCAGAAAGCGGTGTAGTATATGCATTCACCCAACTTATTTCGATCGTCGTATCGAGTTTCTCAATGAAATTTTGGTATGTGGAAGAACTATTTGGTTTAGAGAGGACGATTGTGATCGCCTGTGGCTTTTCTTTGAATGAATCGTATCGATCACCACACGCAGAAAATGTGCAAATAAAGAAGATAAAAGATACAAGGCGGAGTTGATCCATACTCCAAAAGTAAGTTAGCCTTTATGTAGTCCACACTCTTGAGACGATTTTTCCCACCACCATCTTCCTGCTCTTGGATGTTCGCCTTCTGTAACAGCCCTCGTGCATGGCTGACAGCCAATGGAAGGGAATCCTTTTTTGTGAAGCGGATTAATGGGAACGTTGTGTTTTTCTAAATAGATTTCTAAATCTGAATCTGACCACGTGAGAAGTGGATTGAATTTTAGAAGCCCGGAAAGTGTATCTAGTTCTATTCGTGGGAGATTATTCCTGTTATCTGATTGCTCAGCTCTCAGACCTGTTACCCATACTTCAGCTCCTTCTAAGGATCGCAAAAGGGGGTCAATTTTCCTCAACCGACAGCATGTTTTTCGTGATTCTACAGTCTTAAAAATAGAATTCATACCCTGCTCATTAACAAATTCTTCAAGGCTTAATGTTTCCGGAAAAAAGCTCTCTATTTTTACTTTATATCTTGCTTTCGTTTTGTCGATGAGATCATATGTTTCAGGAAACAGTCTTCCAGTATCGAGTGTGACTATCCTTACTGGGAGATTGTTTCTGCAAATGATGTCAGTCAAAACCTGGTCTTCAACCCCCAAAGAGGTCGTAAATACAACTCCTTTCGGGTGAGTGTCGCAAAGTTCCATCAGAGCCTTTACAGGATCTGAGTTCAGGTTGAAAGGAATAGTTTGGCTAGTCATAGCCGGCAAAGATAGTATAACCCTACATATCTTGTGGGATTAAAGTTGGTTTAATCTAACTTTTTTAAATCAAATCTCTAAGCGTCCTTTTTTCTAGTACTTTAAGGTTGACATCTCTAACCTCTGCCATCAGTTTATTCAATCCGCACGAGACTTCATCACAGTCATCACAACGCTCATAGAAATTTAATGAGACACACTTTAAAGGGGCTATGGGGCCGTCTAGAATTCTAATGACTTGAGCTAAATGAATTTTTTCAGGAGGATTTGTGAGAAAATATCCTCCACCTTTTCCTTTCTTACTTCCTAGAATATCATTTTTTCTTAATTCCAACAATATGGACTCAAGGAACTTCACGCTCATGGGATGTTCCTTCACGATGTGACTTATAGGTAGTGGTCCGTTGCCTTCATTGCGAGCTAGAGAGGTGAGAGCCCGGAATGCATATTGAGCTTTTTTAGAAAGCATTGGGAGTTAGATTTCTGATTCTAGTTGGGTAAAAGTAACATTATAAAGATACATTCATTGTTGTAATGATTACTCCGTTTTTTGGGATGCCCGATTAACTCAATAATCTGTATATTTACTGCAGGCATTATATTTACTACAAGTCGAAATCACAATACATATGTTGAGATATATTTTATCTACGTGTTTTTTTTCTATCCTTACTTTTTCTGTGTGTTTTTCCCAAACGGGCCACGTGGCTGTAGAGTGGAATGAACAGGTTTTAGAAGCTATTAGGAATGACTTTGCCAGGCCTACAGTCCACGCGCGAAATCTCATGCATTCAAGCACGATAATGTATGATTGTTGGGCTGCTTACGACTCAACTTCTTCCGAGCAATATTTCTTAGGCAATACGATTGGTAGTTTTACGTGCGTTTTTGATTTCGAAAATTTTGAAACTGTCATTCCTTCGAATTCAATAGATAAGATGATGGCCCAAGAGGTTTCTATGAGTTATGGAGTCTATAGACTGATTAAGCACAGATATATGAGTTCTCCTCAATGGTCTTCAACGCTTTCAAACATCAATGCCCAAATGGATTTGCAAGGTCTTGACACCTTGATCGTTTCAACAGATTATTTAAATGACGGTCCTGCGGCTCTTGGGAATTATCTAGCCGAACAGATTATTGCTTTTGGAATGCAAGACGGAGCAAACGAACTTAGTGATTATGCAAGCTCTTGCTATACATCTGTTAATCCCAACATTTTGCCAGAAGATCCTGGTACAAGTGGTATCATTGATCCCAATCGTTGGCAACCTATTGAGCTTTCTGTAACGATAGACCAAAGTGGTGAGGTTATCACTGAAGTGCCCCCCTTTTTAGGCCCTGAGTGGGGAGAAGTTCAAGGCTTTGCGCTTAGAGATTCCAACTTGACTCATGTTGTTGTAGATAGTTGCACATTTAAGACATACTACAATCCTGGTCCTCCGGTTTATTTAGACACCAATGTTGCTGCGAGTTTCGATGAGAGCTTATATAAGTGGGGTTTCGGAATGGTCATGAAGTGGTCGGAGCATCTTGACCCTTCAGATGGAGTGATGTGGGACATTAGCCCTGGTTCACTTAAGTATGATGGTGAGACACCTCCTGTTGAAGAGTTCGCTGATTTCTATGATTGGGAAAGAGGTGGTCTTGTGAGTTGGTACAATGAGGATGGATCTTTCGGAGGGAATGGCCATGAAGTAAATCCATTTACGGGTCAACCCTATGAACCTAATATCGTCCCCCGTGGAGATTATGGGCGTGTAATTGCTGAATTTTGGGCAGATGGTCCAGATTCCGAGACACCCCCTGGCCACTGGTTTACACTCCTTAATGAATTCATTCTCGTCCCACAATCAGGTCAGCACCGGTGGAGGGGGCAAGGGCCTGTCATTGAAGATGAGGAGTTTGCTGTAAAGTCCTACCTTGCTTTAGCGGGCGCCATGCACGATTGTGCTATCGCAGCTTGGAGCAACAAAGGATGTTACGACTACATCCGTCCTGTTTCAGCCATCCGTTATATGGCAGAGAATGGCCAAAGCTCGGACACGACACTCTCGAATTACCACCCCGCCGGACTGCCTTTGGTGCCTGGGTTTATTGAAGTCGTTGGAGATGATCATCCACTTGCCGACTTTGGAGGGGAGGGGCATGTTGGGGAGATTGCAATACATACTTGGAGAGGACCAGATTATATTGAAGTTCCTCAAATTGACGAGGCTGGTGTAGGTTGGATTTTAGCGGAGCAATGGTGGCCGTACCAACGACCAAGTTTCGTAACACCTCCTTTTGCTGGGTATTTCAGTGGTCACAGTACATTTTCACGTGCTGCCGCTGAACTTTTCGAGATGTTAACAGGGTCTGCTTACTGGCCTGGAGGATTGGCAGAGTGGTCAGCTCCTCAAAATCAATTCCTTGTATTCGAAGAAGGTCCTTCTGTTGAACTCAACCTTCAGTGGGCAACCTATCTAGATGCGTCTAACGAAAGCGCTCTTTCTAGGATTTGGGGAGGTATTCATCCCCCTGTAGATGACTCGCCAGGGCGTTATGTCGGAATCCTAGCAGGTAGAAATGCTTTCAATTTTGCTGAGACAATTGTCTTCCCTGACTGGGCAATGGAATTTGGAGGTGAAGGATTCTTACCTAGTGAAGAATGTAGTTGTGATTTTAACAATGATGGAATTGTGGGCTCATCAGATTTAATATTGTTTCTTGCTGCGTACGGTTTAGGTTGGGCTGGCCCATTTGATTTGGACAATTCAACACTTATCGGAGCTCAAGATTTACTTGTATTTTTACAACGTTTTGGTCAATCATGTGATTAAGATAAGATTGTATTTTGTATTTTTCGGATAATTAAAAAAAAACCTACAATGTTTATAAAGGAACACGGAACAGCAGCTATTCTTCTGGCAGCAATTTTCCTTTCTTTGGGCTTTATGCTCGGGAAAGTAACAGGTAAAGGTCATCACGGATGTAACAAAGGGAATCACAAGTCCTCTTGCAGTCATGTTTCCTCATGCAATCATGTAGAACATCCATCAGAATGTGATTTCGCATTTCATTCGGATGACCATATGATTATTGTTGAGTCAATGATGAGCGAAGGATTTGAAGGAGATACTACTTTAACAATTCCTGGAGGTGAGATTCAGATCTCAATTGATGGAGAAAATGTTGAAGTAAGCGTTGAAATTGATGAAGAAGAACATCAGCACGGAGAACACGAAGAACATAAAGAAGTGAAAGTAGTTAAAGTCATCACGGTAGATGCAAATTAATTTTAATATGATGACAATTATAAATTTATTTAAGAACCTTGCAATTTGTATTCCAGCTGTAGGTTTCGTTGCATTAAGTATTTCTGGATGTTCTTCTGAATTGGAGTCTGAAAATGATTCATCAGTTGAGAGTTTGTCCATCGAGGAGATCAATGCTGAACGTGGAGATGCATGTGAATGTATCTCAAGTACGATAACTAAAATAGATGCTTTTATTGTAAAAATGAATTCTGGAGAGTACAAAAAGAGTTCAGATTTAAATGTGGCTTTAGTTGTCGCGATGGAGGGCTGTATGACTCCTACTGGTGTTAGGGAGGCGGATGCTGCTTGGTCTGTGTCTCTGTCTGGTTGTGAGGCTTTCTTGTCAATTAGAGAAGCAATGATGACAGTCAGTCAAACAGCGACTTTATTAAAGCAAGCTGAACAAGAAGCATTGTTAAAACAAACTGGAGGATCAAATGGTGCTTCTGACATTTTAAAACGTCTAAGTAATAAAGAGAAGTAAGGCTGGGTTAATCGCCGAGTCCAAGTTTTTGTATTACTAAATTGACTTCTTCTTCTGTGCTTTTTAGTTTTGAATTGCACAATTCAAGAAGCTCGGTTGATCTTTTAATCGTGTCTGTTAGCTCATCGATTGAGAGCTCATCATTTTGTAGGGAGGAAAGTATTTTCTGAAGTTCTGTTATAGAATCATCATAATTCATATCCTTAAGTGGCTTTGTTTTATAGCTATTTGACATGTGGTTTATTTGTTTTTACTTTGAATAACTTCAGCGAGTAATTTGCCTTTATGCATCTCAATTTCAATCTTAGCTCCTTTTTTAAGCTTTTTAGCGTCTTTGATTGATTTTCCATCAAGCCTAACAATGCTGTATCCTCTAGATAGTGTGTTTTCTGGTTTAATAAGTTCCATACTGTTGGCTAGGTTCAGTAATGTCTCTTTCTGTTTAGTGAACACCCTATGAAATTCTCTATATAAATCCGCTTTAATTTTATCTAAAGACGATGTTTCTCGATGAATGAGTCTTATCGGAAGCTCTAGCAATGTAGTCTTTGCAGTACTTAGATTTGTTTTTTCTCTGTGAATAATCGTCTTGCTTCGACTGCCAATTCTTGTAGCGATATCTATCAAAAGAGAAGAAAACATCACGCTTTTATCGACTACGAAATCACCAACGTCTGTGGGTGTCTTAAAATTTCTATGAGCAACAAAATCTGCTATTGAAAAGTCTGTTTCATGTCCAATCCCTGTTAGTACAGGAGTAGTTACTTCTCCAATTTTTATAGCCAATTGGAGATCGTTAAAGCAGTCAAGGTCTAGCGGTGACCCTCCACCTCTAATGAGGACTATTACATCCGAATTAGATTCATTTGCTTTGTCTAGAGATTTGCATATTTGGGCGGCAGCATCTTTCCCTTGTACTGCTGTAGGGAATACCTGTATATCAAACCTGAAGCGCCATTCGTTATGAAGTACATGATGCGCAAAATCTCTAAATCCAGATGTGCCAGGTGAACCAATAAGGGCAATTCTATGTAGTACCGTAGGTAGTTTGAGGGCGGTGTTTTTATGCTGCAGCCCTTCCTCTTTAACTTTAGCTAAAGTCTCCGCTTTTCTCCGTTCGAGCTCACCCAACATAAAGGACAAGTCGATTTGAGAAATTTCTAAGCTTAAGCCATGTATCTCACTAAACTTTACCCTGCATTGGAATATGATTTCACTTCCATCTTTAATTACGCTTGTATAAGATTCTCCGAGATCTTCTTTAACTTTTTCAAAAGTGTTGTGCCAAAGCATAGCTTTAATTGCCGCTTTTCGTGAACCATTCCGCTCCTCGACAAGGTCAAAGTAAACGTGTCCTGACCTACTGTGAGTGACTTTAGCAATCTCAGCTTTTACCCAAAAATCAGCATTATCAGTTTTAGCTTCAAGAGTGTTTTTAATGCTCTTATTAAGCTGAAAGAGGGAGAATACCTTACGGTCTTCTGTTGTATTTATTTCTGGACTGCGACTCTCCATGATTGTGGAGTGAAGGTAGATGAAAATTGATCTTGTGGCACGAATTGAATGATTTGAATTCCTTGGCCAATCTCACTGTTGTCAATCGTTAAATATTCATTAGCTGTCACTGAAGTAGTGTAATTTAAGCGACCGTTTAAATCATAAATAGACACCAGGCCATTTGCTAAAGGATGCATAGAAATCCCGTTTGATGACACTGTTGGTTGCCCCATACTCTCATAGTGTTCCTCCACACTATTTGTGTTTTCAGTTAGCGCGAAAGCCGTGCCATGATAAGCATCTCCAACGTTTTGATTTTGAAGGTTTGCGGCAAGGCCAGACATGTAAAAGCCCACATCACCACTACCGGTTTCAGGCGCGGTCCAGGTTGCTGTGAAAATACCTGTAGAATTAGGTGTGCTGTGTTCTACGATGTGTCTTGATTCGACTGATTCTAGTTGGACAGACGTTCCAGGGTTTGTAAAGACTCCAGCATTTGACCCGTCAGAATGAACGGATGTGGCTTGAAATCCATATCCTACAGCTGAGTTGGAGGTTACGTTAAAGCTCACCTCATAAGTGTCTCCTGCGATGTAAGTTGATACTGGGTCTCCGATAAGATTTGTAATTGAGATGCTTGATGTTGCAGTCATAGAACCAGGTTGACTGTGGCATTGTATGCAGGACTGAGTAGATCCTGGGGCACCTGTTCTGTCTAGGTTTTGGACTTCAGCAACTCCGTCGGTATTAGAAAGAAGACACAGAGCTATGAGTGACGCAGCAGACATTGCGAAGATTGTATTTTTCATATTAACAATATTGATGTTGATCAACTAATGAACCCGCTTGTTTGATTATTTGATTATTTTTCTGTTAGTTGAAGCATCTAAAAAATTGTAGGTAACAACTATTTTCCAAACCACGATCGCTTTATCGAATAGAGTGAGCTTTAATAAATCAGGTCGCCTGTGGATTTTAGGAAGTATGCGTTGATTAATTTTACTTAAAACAGTCCAAAAAATAAGTTTCATTATTATGTTTTTTCTCAGGTAATGATTGATGCAAGATAGTTACTAAAGACTTTCAACAGTTTAGAGTGAGCAAAATCCTTAAGAGGGGGGCTTTATTGTGAAGAGTATTCCTGAAATTTGTATGTTATGAGTACACGGGTAAAGCGAGATTTCAGATGGGATAGGATAATATTGGTTTCGCTGATATTAATTGGTTGCTCAAGTGGGGTTGTTGCTCTAGTAAGTGATAATGATGTGTCATCACAGCAAAAGCAATACTTGTCTCATCCGGAACCGATCTCTAAGTTAAATGGGTATAATCTTCCAAAAAAGGAGCTTGCTGTAGCTCAAGTGGAGAAGACTCCTAATGAATTGGGTCTAAATGATGATGTTGTTGAGGCGAAAAGTAAAGATGTAAAGCTGGGATCTTTACTGCCTTGTAGCTGCTGTAAAAAAACCATAAGAATTCCTAAAAACCCCTACACAAGACATCAGGCAGCTGCACGCTCTTTGCCGAATAGTTTTTTTGTAAAAAATGATGCTGAGTTGCAATATGGTTTACATGTGAATAAACTTGTTGAGGTGTCTGATGGAAGGGGGTATAGAATTGACAGGCTGAAATATAGTAATGCTGTACTTCTTCCAGAGGTTAGAGATCTCTTAGAAAATATGGGGCATGATTATGCGGATGCTTTACAAGGGACAGATTCTGAAGGAACTGTGTTTAGAGTGACTTCTATGACCAGGACGGATGGCCAACAAATAAGTCTAAGAAGAAGAAATAGAAACGCAACTAAAAGGCAATCAACTCATAGTTATGGAGCTTCTTTTGATATAGCTTTTATGGACAGAGCTAACGACGACGATAACTGTAATCGACCCACACGTGAGATTCAAAAACTACTTCTTCGTTATCAAAACGAAGGGCGAATTTTAATTATACCTGAAGGAGGGTGCATGCACATCACCCTTTTACGAGTTAAATCTTAGTTTAAGAAGACTCGTTTTGTCCCCCACTTTTCAGTTTCGATAAAGAATATTCCCTCAGAGTATCCTGAAAAATTGACAGAGACACCTTCTCCAATTTGAATAATCCTTCCGGCTAGATCTCTCACTTTCCACCTTACATTTAAGGGTAATCCTTGTAGAGTCGTTGATCCATTTATTGCAGGGTTAGGAGCTATAGACCAAACCAACTCGTCGATTTCACCGACTCCAAGAATGTCACATTCTTGATGGTATGTTTGCATCCAAAGCATGCCGCCGAAAATTGCTGGTCCGGCACAGTCAACATGATTCAGTGCCCCTCCATTTGAAGTTACCACGTTAGTCGCTCCGTTTGCATTCATCCATTCTTCTGCAACAATTGAGTTCTGATAGAATACCTGTTCGTCATCTGTACAGTAGTACATTTTCATAGGAGATAGAGGTACCCACTCGTAGACATCGTTATCTATGGCTGCTTGGTTAAATGGGTGGTCAGGGTTGTTTGTTAATTCCTCAATGATCCCTGGTTGAAGCATCTCGCTAAGTAAATCAGGAAGGGAATCGTTTATTGTAACGCCATCAGTTGCACCATCGAACATTGCGGGTAAATATGTTGCGTAAGGCTCAAGGAAAATCTCGCTTAGGTCTTCGTAGATATTTCCGTAATAGCTGTTCCAACCTATGATATTGTATGCGATATAAGCTGGGCTTGAGTAGGTGTCACTTTCAGAAATTTGAATAGATTGGGTTCCGGAAATGTCATAAGGCCCACTTAGAGGTGCTGAAGCAGTTAACGGATATTCGTCTGACCAGTTTTCTTGAAGTTCTCTCGAAAAAGCCATTGCAGCATGTCCGCCTTGAGAATATCCTGTTGAGTAAAACTCATCGTCAAAGCTGAATCCCAATTCTAACCCGAGTGTTTGTGCAGCTTGAAGAAAATACACTCCTGCATCTGCTTCAGACTGAGCGTGTACATATGGATGCATCAGGTCTGAAAACCCAAGTCCAACGTAATCTGGCATCAGAGTAATGAAGCCAGGACTAGACATTAAGTATCCGAGACTTCCCTCGTTAATCCCCGCCTCGTTTATTAAAAATGACGGAGCATCTGTGCGTTTGAAAATAGTTCCGTGCATGTATGTTATTACGGGCAAAGAACAATCAACTTCTGTCCCAACAGGAATAAACATTGCTCCACTAACGGTTATCGTACTGTCGAGGTAGGGCATCTCATAATGAACGCGATAAACATCTACACCATACTCAGCGGTATAAAGATTCGAAGGAATTTGTAATAAATCCGAGAAAACGCTAATGTCTGCTGCTGTATATGAGTTGATGAGTTCCGCTGTTTGGGCTAAAGTGCTTGTATAAGTAGTCATAGCAAGCAGTAAAGTCACAAAGGAAAAGGTGTAGGTTTTCATCATAAATAAATTATAAGGTTCAATACGAGTCTAAATTACAACTTATAAATGTATGACCTCACCATATGCTGCAGCAGCTGCCTCCATAATTGCTTCTGAAAGAGTCGGATGGGGGTGAACGGTTTTTATGAGTTCGTGGCCAGTTGTTTCGAGTTTTCTAACTGCGACAAGCTCTGCAACCATTTCAGTCACGTTAGCGCCGATCATGTGGCCGCCTAAAAGCTCTCCGTACTTAGCATCGAATATTAATTTCACAAAACCTTCTTTGTGTCCTGATGCGCTTGCTTTTCCAGAAGCAGAGAATGGGAACTTACCTACTTTGATCTCGTACCCGGCATCTTTAGCAGCTTGCTCAGTCATCCCTACGCTTGCCACCTCGGGGAAACAGTAAGTACATCCAGGGATGTTTCCGTAGTCGAGAGCTTCAGGTGATTGCCCGGCAATTTTCTCAACACATATAATCCCTTCAGCGGAAGCTACGTGAGCTAAGGCTTGGCCTGGTACGCAATCGCCGATCGCGTAATATCCGGGGATGTTACTCATGTAGAATTCGTCAACAAGAATCTTGCCTTTGTCTGTTGCGATGCCTACATCCTCTAGGCCTATGTTTTCGATATTTGCTACGACTCCCACAGCACTAAGTACGATATCGCAATCAATGACCTCTTCACCTTTTTTTGTCTTAATAGACACTTTACATCCGCTACCAGATGTGTCAACCGAAGTGACTTCTGATGAAGTTTTGATGGTGATTCCTTGTTTCTTGAGAGATTTTTGAAGTTGCTTTCCGATTTCTTTGTCTTCAACAGGAACGATTCCATCCATGTATTCTACAATGGTGACGTCTGTTCCGATAGAATTGTAGAAGTACGCGAATTCAACCCCGATTGCCCCTGATCCTACGACAACCAGTTTCTTTGGTTGAGATTTTAAGGTCATAGCCTCGCGGTATCCGATAATCTTCTTTCCGTCTTGAGGTAGGTTCGGAAGCTGTCGTGAACGTGCACCTGTTGCAATGATGATATTTGCAGCCTCAAGAACTTGAGTGCCGCCATCATTGGCAGAAACTTCGACACGTTTTCCGGCGAGAACTTTCCCAGTCCCCATAATCACGTCCACTTTGTTTTTCTTGAGAAGGAAGGTTACTCCTTTAGACATTCCATCTGCAACTCCACGGGAGCGAGAGACCATACCCCCGAAGTCCGCTGTGGGTTCGGCAACCTGTATTCCATATTCTTCAGCGTTCTTAATGTAGTCGAATACGTTGGCGCTTTTTAGAAGAGCTTTAGTGGGTATACATCCCCAATTAAGGCAAATACCACCTAGTGATTCACGCTCAATCACAGCCGTCTTAAGGCCAAGTTGAGATGCGCGAATTGCTGTCACGTAGCCTCCTGGGCCACTTCCTAAAACGATTACGTCGTACTTCATATTAGATTCGATTATTAGCTAAAGTCACTGAATATTTGAAGTGCAAAGTTAGTTGCTAGTTGGTTATTTTAATGCTTCAATTTATGTCAGTGTGTTCCATGCTCAGGTCATTACCTTTGTGTCATAATTTCAATTATGAGAAACTTAGTTTTGTTTGGTCCTCCAGGCGCTGGAAAAGGAACGCAAAGTTCATTTTTAGTAACCCATTATAATCTTGTACATTTAAGTACCGGTGATATATTTAGGTTTAATATTAAAGGTGGTACAGAGCTAGGTAAACTCGCTCAATCCTTTATGGATAAAGGTGAATTGGTTCCGGATGCGGTTACGATATCAATGCTTGAACAGGAGGTAGAGAAGCGTCCTGAGGCAAAAGGATTTGTTTTCGATGGATTTCCTAGGACGACTGCTCAAGCTGTGGCTTTGGATAGTTTTCTTGAGGGTCGTGGAGATTCAATTGAGTTGATGCTCTCTTTGGAAGTTGAGGTGGAAGAGTTGAAAAAAAGACTCTTAGCTAGAGCTGAAACAAGTAAACGTCCAGATGATGCAAATCTTGATGTGATCCAGCATCGAATTGATGTTTACACTGCTGAGACAGCTCCCGTTGCAGATTTTTACAAGGCTGCGGGTAAGTTTAAATCCATCAATGGACTGGGTAGTATAGAGGATATCACCGGGCGTTTAGTATCTGCAATAGGATAATGGCTATTCAAAATTTTGTTGACTATGTGAAGATTTGCTGTCGTTCTGGAAAGGGTGGAGAAGGGTCGACTCACATGATGCGTAATAAAACGACATCCAAAGGTGGTCCTGATGGAGGTGATGGAGGAAGAGGAGGACATATCATTGCTGTGGGAAGTTCTCAGAAATGGACGTTGTTGCATCTTAAATATAGCAAGCACGTGATTGCTGGTCATGGAGGAAGGGGGAGTGGAAACCACAAGCACGGAGCTGATGGTATAGATAAGATTATTGAAGTTCCTTTAGGGTCAATCATTAAAGATGCTGAGACTGGTGAAGTAGTATGTGAGATTACTGAGGAAGGCCAAACTACAATTGTAGCCAAGGGCGGATTGGGAGGTCGTGGAAATGATCACTTTAAGTCCCCGACAAATCAAAGCCCTGAGTATGCCCAGCCTGGGCAAGATGGTTTAGAGGAGTGGAAGATTATTGAGCTGAAACTTTTAGGTGATGTGGGGCTGGTTGGATTTCCGAACGCTGGAAAATCTACGCTTTTATCAGTTGTGAGTGCAGCGAAACCAGAAATTGCGGATTATCCTTTTACGACCATTCGACCTAATTTAGGAATGGTAGCCTACAGAGATGACAGATCATTTGTTATGGCTGATATTCCTGGAATTATTGAAGGTGCCGCAGAAGGGAAAGGTCTTGGAGTGAGGTTTTTAAGGCACATCGAGCGAAATCCCGTATTGCTATTTATGGTTCCAGCTGATTCTGATGATATCGTTGCGGAGTACAGGACTTTGTTAAACGAACTCGAAAAGTACAATCCAGAGATGCTCGCAAAGCAGAGGATATTGGCTGTTTCGAAGTCTGATATTTTAGACGATGAACTCGAGGAGGAAATGAGAGCAGAGCTCAAAAAAGAGGCTCCGAATTTAGATCCATTCTTCTTTAGTTCTGTAGCTCATAAAAACATTGATAAATTGAAAGATTTAATTATGTCAGCTATTGAGGATGCAAACCCTGACACCGGTTTATCTAAGGGTCATTTTGCGCCTTTACCTCCGCCTTTAGTAAAATAACAGCATGACGGATTTGATTCTTTTAAGTGATGAAGTAAAGTCAGCTCTGAGTAAAGGAGTCCCTATTGTTGCTTTAGAATCAACCATCATCTCTCACGGAATGCCTTACCCGGAGAATGTTAAAACTACTCGAAAATTAGAAACTATAATCCGTGCTGAGGGATGCGTTCCAGCTGTTGTTGCTGTTGCGGATGGAAAACTACATGTAGGGATAAGTGATGCTCTTTTAGAAAGATTGGCCATTGAAAAAGGTGTTCTTAAGGTGAGTCGTAGAGATATACCCACTGCTCTAGCTTCTGGAAGACTAGGCGCCACCACCGTAAGTGGAACCTTGATTGCTGCTCACAGAGCTGGAGTGCGGGTTTTTGTAACTGGCGGAATAGGTGGAGTGCATAGAGGTGCTGAAAAATCATATGACATTAGTGCTGATTTAGAGGAGTTAGCTGTCAGTAATGTCGCAGTTATAAGTGCTGGCGTAAAAGCGATTTTAGACTTGCCTAAAACTCTTGAGGTTTTAGAAACAAAAGGCGTTCCAGTAGTTGGATTCCAAACAGATGATTTGCCAGCATTTTACACACGAAAAAGCGGTCTGAAGCTTGTCGCAAGTGCTGACTCGCCAAACGAAATCGCAGCTATTATGAAGTCTAAATGGGATTGCGATATAGAAGGTTCTATCCTAGTCGTAAATCCTATTCCTAAAGAGTTCGAGGCTGACGCTGATGTCATCAATGCGTCGATTGATGAAGCTCTAGCATTGGCGGATAAAAAGGGCGTTTGTGGCAAGGAGATTACACCCTTTCTTTTAGCGCATGTAGCCAAGGTTACACGAGGTGATAGCCTCGCGGCAAACATTGCTCTTGTTGAGAATAATGCCAGGGTAGGAGCTCAGGTCGCAAAAGCGTATTCTCTCCTTACCTAACTCGGTGTCTCAATTCGTATCTTCGCGCCAATGCAAGAAGAGAAAAACACACCTGAATTAGAAATTGATTTTCGCGAGATATTACTCTCAGATTATAGAATGGCTTGTGTTAGTCGTGAGGTGTCAATTTTAGGTAGGAAGGAAGTTCTTACAGGCAAGGCGAAATTCGGCATATTCGGAGATGGAAAGGAGGTGTGTCAGTTGGCACTCGCGAAAGTGGTGAGGCCTGGTGATTGGAGGAGTGGTTATTATAGAGACCAAACATTTATGATGGCTAGAAACCTTATAAATGTCCAGCAATATTTCGCAGCTCTTTATGGCGATACAGATTTAGCACGAGAACCTTCTTCGGGCGGACGTCAAATGGGGGGGCATTTTGCAACTAGATTTTTAGGTGACGATGGAGACTGGTTGGACCAAATGGCTGACGTGAATAGTTCTTCAGACATCAGCCCTACAGCTGGCCAGATGCCTCGACTTTTAGGTCTTGCTCAAGCAAGCAAAGTGTACAAGGCGCTGCCGGAAATGGCAAAAACTATGTCAAAGTTCACGGATGGAGGGAATGAAATTGCTTACGGTACTATTGGTGATGCGAGTACATCAGAAGGCCTCTTCTGGGAGACTTTGAATGCTGCGTGTGTGCTTGAGGTGCCAATGCTGATGTCTGTTTGGGATGACGGATACGGAATATCGGTACCTAAGAAATACCAAACCACGAAAGAAAGTATTTCCGAAGCCCTTCGCGGATTTCAAAAAACAGAGGGGACGAATGGCCTCACTATTTTCAGAGTAAAAGGTTGGGACTACCCAGCATTAGTTGCTACTTATGAAGAAGCTGCTAAGATTTGCAGGGATACTCACTCACCTGTACTCGTTCATGTAGAAGAGTTAACACAGCCCCAAGGACACTCAACCTCAGGCTCACATGAGAGATACAAATCTAAGGAGCGTTTGGAGTGGGCGGCTGAGTACGACTGTATAAGCCAAATGGCAAAATTCCTCGTGCTCGAGGGAGCATCTACGGAAGACGAGCTCGCTGAAATAAGAAAGGAGGCTAAGAAGGAAGTAAGGGTGAAGCAGAAAGAAGCTTGGACCAATTTCAGAATTGATATTGATGGAGAGATTGCTTCTGCCGTAGCTCTGCTACGTGGGCTTGAAGGGGATGATTCTAACAGAGCGGAAAAACTTGAGAAGGCAATGGATCCTGGCCGTGCTGAGGTGTTTTCAACTCTAAGGGAAGCGATGCTTGATACAGCAGGGGAGGATAGTCCGGGAAGGAAGGCGTTACAGGTTTGGCTTAACTCCGCAAACCTCAAGTCGCAACACAGATATAGCTCTAATCTTTATTCTGACGGAGCAGATAGCGCATTGAAAGTGCCTGAAGTACCTGTAGTTTTCTCAGATGAGTTGGTTGATGGAAGGCAAGTGCTACAGAAAAACTTTGAAGAGATTTTCACGAGATATCCAAATGCACTTACTTTCGGGGAGGATGTTGGAGGGATTGGAGGTGTGAATCAGGTGATGGAGGGCATGCAGGATAAGTTCGGGGAAGTGCGGGTTTCAGACACCGGTATTAGAGAGAGTACTATCATAGGGTCGGGAATCGGAATGTCGCTAAGAGGCCTTCGCCCGATCGCTGAAATTCAGTACCTCGATTACTTATACTATGCTCTGCAAATTCTTCGTGACGACCTTGCTACAGTTCGTTATCGTACAGCAGGAGGTCAAAAAGCTCCGCTTATTGTCCGTACACGAGGTCATCGATTAGAGGGTGTCTGGCACAGCGGGTCTCCAATGGGCGCGATCATTTCAAGCTTACAAGGAATGCATATTTGTGTCCCGCGTAACATGGTGCAAGCTGCGGGGATGTACAACACTTTACTTAGAGCTGAAGAGCCGGCCCTCGTGATTGAATGTCTCAATGGATATCGTAAAAAAGAATTGATGCCGTCTAATTGCGGAGAGTTTACAGTCCCACTAGGTAAGCCTGAAATCACCCGTACAGGAGCTGATCTCACAATCCTTAGTTATGGTTCAACATTTAATATATGCACTGAAGCAGCTCAGCGTCTATCAGATCTCGGAATCGAGGTGGAGCTAGTCGATGCGCAAACACTTCTTCCGTTCGATATAGACTCCTTAACAGCGAGCTCAGTTTCAAAAACGAGCCGCCTCTTAATTGTAGATGAAGATGTGCCTGGCGGGGCCTCTGCATTCCTGCTAGATCAGGTTCTAAATAAACAAGGAGCTTGGAAGTTCTTAGACAGCGCCCCACGAACTCTTACTGCCAAACCTCACCTTCCTGCATATACTTCTGATGGTGATTATTTTTCAAAACCTTCCTTAGAAGACATCGTAGAAGAGGCATACTCTTACATGAACGAATCCGACCCGTTACGTTATCCAACCCTATAATTACTGTGATGCAATCTCAAGATTTCACTTTGCTTACTGAATACATCGACCTGTCTCAGCTTCTTAAGGCTGCAGGACTTGCTATGTCAGGAGGTGAGGCTAAGATGTTTGTTACTGAGGGGCTTGTTACGGTTAACGGAGAACCAGAGTCTCGAAAGCGCAGAAAGCTCCGTGGTGGTGACGTGGTTATTTTCGACAATGAACACAAAGTCTGTATAATTACTACCTAGGAATCGTTAAATTGCTTTTATATTTCCCATCTTGCTGATTCGATATCTATAAAAATGCGAAATTCCTACACCTATATCATTCTTAGTTTGCTGTTTTTGTGCATAAGCTTCAACTCCTTAGCCCAAACAACAATTCGCGGAAACGTCATTGATAACTCAACTGGCGAGCCAATGTTCTCAGCGAGCGTAGTCGTGACAGAAACTGGTCAAGGTGTGACAACGGATTTTGACGGTTTATTCCGACTCGATGTTGCTCGCCTTCCAGTTGTTCTACAAGTATCATTTATAGGCTACGGATCTGAGAGCGTTACTGTAAGTTCTGATCGTGAAAAAATTGTCGTAAGATTATCGCCAAATCAAATACTTATTAAAGCGGCCGAGGTCGTGGGAGAAAGAATTTCTGAAAAACAGAAGCAAGCTCCACTCACAGTAGAGACGATGGATCTACTTGCCATCAAAGAAGCTCCATCAGGAAATTTCTACGAAGGGCTCGGAAATCTCAAGGGTGTAGATATTACTTCAGCATCTCTCGGATTTAAGATTATTAATACTCGAGGTTTTAACTCGACCTCACCTGTCCGCTCGTTACAACTTATTGACGGAGTTGATAACCAAAGCCCTGGACTCAACTTCTCCCTCGGTAACTTTCTTGGCGCACCCGATTTAGATGTAAAATCAGTAGAAATAATTGCCGGAGCCAGTTCAGCATTCTTCGGACCAGGTGCTTTTAACGGCGTAATCAATATGGAAACCAAAGATCCTTTTGTTTTCTCAGGGCTCAGTGTCTCCACAAAACTTGGTGAAACTACAAAGAAAGGTGAACGCCCCCTTTCCGAAGTTGGCTTTCGTTGGGCTCAGATTCTAGACAACAAATTAGGGGATGCAGTATTTGCTTACAAAGTAAACTTCTTTAAATTCTCAGCTTACGATTGGGAGGCTACAAATTATGATCCTATTGATGGCTCATCTGTTTCAGCTTTAAACCCTGGACGATTTGATGCAGTGAATATTTATGGAGATGAATACCAGCCTCGTTTTGATTATTCTCCTCCTCCAGGCAATGCTTACAGAGGTTTAGGAACCATTTACCGAACAGGCTATAAAGAGAAAGACTTGGTAGATTACAATACAGATAATTTGAAGGTGAGTGTAAGTGGCCATTGGCGTTTACAGCCTGAGAAGACATACGAGAGTCCAGAGTTGATTTATGGATTTAATATGGGAAAAGGGACTACAGTTTACCAAGGTGACAATAGATTTAGTTTAAAAAACATCGAATTCTACCAACATCGCTTGGAGCTAAGAAAGAAAAACAAGTGGTTTATAAGAGCATATAGGACTAATGAAGATGCAGGAGATTCATATGACCCTTACGCTACCGCGCTGAAGTTGCAGGATTCAACAAGGAATCACAACAATTGGGCGAGAGTCTATGAAGAATACTGGGTAGATTCGATTGCACCATCTATTTCAGACACCTATCCCGATTTAGTGTTTCTGGGTTTTGATAGTGTCTTCACAGTTGATGGTACATTTCTCTATTTATTACCTATTGCGGGAATCCCCGAAGGGGCAGAAGATCAGTGGTTTGTTGAAAACCATGATAATCTCACATATTGGCATAGTCAAGTTGAGCAGTGGACAAACGAGGGGTATGCAAACCTAGCTTCAGTGGCTATTGACCCCGTAGGTCATCTGGTCCCGGGTTCAGATGATTTCAATACTCTTTTTAACCAATTAATTACAAGTAAAAACAACGAAGGTGAGGGCGGGACTCGATTCCACGATTTGTCTTCTTTGGTACATGTTCATGGAGAATACATCGTTGAACCCTGGTTTCTTGAAGAGATTAGAATAGGAGCGAACTTCAGACAATACACACCTGTAAGTGAAGGGACTATTTTCAGCGACACATCTGGCGTTGTTATTACCAATGCTGAGGTTGGAGCATATATGGGCGTAAAAAAGCGATTTTTTGAAGATGAAATGATCGTCACAGGTACAGTTAGAGTTGATAAAAACGAGAATTTCCCTTTTATGGTGTCGCCAGCAATTTCATTGGTTTGGTCACCAAATGCTAAGGATTTTGCAAGACTTTCTTTTAGTTCTGCACTCAGGAATCCCACTCTTGCAGATCAATACCTTTTCTTAGATGTCGGCCCCGCTACATTGGTTGGTAATTTAAATGGAGTACAGGATTTAGTATCTATCCAGAGCTTTATTGATTACAGAGCTGCACCCCCACCTTTAGGTTCTATCGGTATGGACAGGAGTTATTTGAAGTATTTCGACATCGCCCCCATTAGGCCAGAGCAGGTGAAAACAGTTGAAGCAGGCTATAGAACCACAATTGGAGAGAGGTTGTATGTTGATGCTGGTTGTTACTTCAGTACATACACGGATTTTATAGGTTATAATATCGGTCTTGACATTGCTTTTTCTGACACTTCACAATTTGCCCCGGTGCAAGGGATTGACGTATACCGTTATGCCGCAAACTCCATTAATGAAGTTAAAACTCAAGGAGCTTCTATTGGTCTTCAATATTATTTAAACGATAAGTTTTCAATTACAGGAAACTACAGTTGGAATAAATTGGTTAAAACAAATGAGGATGATCCAATTATCCCTGCTTTTAATACACCAGAGCATAAGTTTAATCTTGGAATCACTTCTCGTGGCCTTGATGCTTGGGATAACAACAAATGGGGGTTCGGTGTAAATTACCGTTGGATTCAACAATTCGTCTTTGAAGGCTCTCCTCAATTTACAGGTGGGATTCCTCAGTATGACTTAGTTGATGCTCAAATCAATCTCTATGTTGAGAACCTGAATACCACATTTAAGTTAGGTGGTTCTAATCTGCTCTCTAACATGCATATTGAGACATACGGAGGACCCTCAGTTGGTAGACTCGCATATGTTAGTATTCTCTATGATTTTGCCCAAAAGTAACTGATTTATAAGTTCCTTATCGATTAAAAATAGGAATTTGACATAATGTCGAGGCTATTTATCGTACATTGTACCGATTCTTTTTATAAATCGTAAACAATCTTTCTATTAAATATATAATTCTATGAGAAATTTTTACTCCTTAATTTTTGCAATGCTCTTCGTGAGCACCATTACCGCACAGGTTCGTTATGTTGACGAAATATTTACGGATGTAACGGTAACGTCTGATGTAACATATGCAGCCAATGTGACTGTAATTACAACTCTACAAGGATTGCCTCCAATGGCTTTACCTCAAAACATGGATGTTTACACACCAACTGGTGATGTTGAAACAGACCGTCCACTTATCATTTACCTACACACAGGTAATTTCCTACCTAAGTACTTAAATGGTGGAGCTACAGGTGACAGAGATGATAACGCAGCAGTTGAGATTTGTTCTCGATTCGCTCGTATGGGATACGTTGTCGCTTCTATTGACTACCGTTTAGGTTGGAATCCTCTTGCAGCGACTCAAGTTGAGCGTAGTTCTCAGTTAATCGGTGCTGCTTACCGTGGTGTTCAGGATGCTCGTACAGCTGTACGTTACTTCCGTATGGACGCTGATGTTCAAGGAAACACTTTCGGAATTGACCCTGCTAAAGTAGCTTACTTCGGTGAGGGTACTGGTGGATACGTTTCATATGCAGCTGCGACAATATCTAGTTACTACGATATTATCTTAGATGATGTCGGAGTTCCTATTTCAAAGTTCTGGTATGATCACGATGGTGATGCATCGACAGATCAAGTTCCTATGGTAATTGATGCAATACACGGCGATCCAGAAGCAAAGCTTGATGGATATCTCCCTACAGGTGTAGACGATGACGGTAATCCAACTTACTTACAACTTTGTATTGGTCACTACCCTGATTATTCTTCTCACGTAAACTTCTCAATGAATATGGGTGGTGCTTTGGGCGATCTTAATTGGTTAGACCAAGGAGATGTTCCTATGGTTTCATTCCAGTGTCCTCACGATCCTTTTGCTCCTTATACAACAGGAGTACTTGTCGTTCCTACAACAGGGAACCAAATTATCGAAGTAAGTGGTGCTTATGACGTTCATGCTGAAATTAACGAATACCCAGCTCCGAATAACAATGAAGTTTTCCAATCAGCAGGTCTTAGTGATCCTCTTTCTTTAGAGGCTGTAGCAAATGGCGGGTCTGATGGATTGTTTCCAGTTTTAAATAACTATGTTGACGGTGCTCCAACTCAGCCATACGATGGTTCTCCATGGCAGTGGTGGGATGAGGCTGAAGCTCAGGCTTATGATG